>Ga0209098_1000555_pt1 | contig 40607 bp, 36 predicted proteins | sample AD_JPNHW1_MetaG_FD_184429 | JGI IMG/M metagenome (GOLD analysis project Ga0209098, IMG submission 184429) | Active sludge microbial communities of municipal wastewater-treating anaerobic digesters from Japan - AD_JPNHW1_MetaG (SPAdes) (version 2) | ecosystem: Engineered > Bioreactor > Anaerobic...
CCGCACACCGACCCTGGGCGGCGTTGCCGAGGCCGGAAGCACGGTCACCCTCTACGTCGACGGTGTTTCCTGTGGCACGACAGTCGCTGGCGGCGACGGGAGCTGGACCTTCACGCTCCCGGCCGCCGTGGCGGACGGCACCCATTCGATCACCGCGACAGCGACCGATGCTGCCGGCAATACCAGCGCCGCCTCCGGCGGCTCCCGGCTGACGGTTGTCGCCACCAGTTTCGCCGCGCCCGTGCCCGATGGCTATGGCGCCGGCGCCACCGGCGGTGCTGCGGGCACTGTCGTGGTGGCGGGGACGGCCGAGGAGTTCGTCACCTACGCGGCGTCGAGCGACGCGCATGTGATCACTGTCGTCGGCAGCCTCGACATCGGCACGGCCGCCATGGCTTCGAACAAGACCATCCAGGGCGCCGACGCTTCCGCCACCCTCGACGGCTGCCTGAGCCTCACGAATGTCTCCAACATCGTCATCCGCGGTCTGAACCTCGCCAACCCCGACGGCACCGCGCTGCGGCTCTCCGGCGCCAGCAAGGTCTACGTCACCCGTTGCAGCTTCCTCGATGCTGCGGCGCCGCAGCTCGTCGCCACCGGCTCCGACCAGCTCACGGTCTCCTGGTGCGAGTTCGCCGCCACCGTTGCCGGCCAGTCCGCCGTGCAGTTGGGCGCCTCTGGCGAGACGACGACTCCGCGCATCACCCTCCACCACAACTGGTGGTCGACCAACCTCGCCTCGGCGCTGCCCTCGGCCGCCTCCGGCCAGGTGCACCAGTACAGCAACTACGTTGCCGTCACCGGCAACACGACCGGCACGGCAGTCTCCGGCACCGCGCAGCTGTTCTCCGAGGGCAACGTCTACAGCGGTACGGCGAACCCGTTGGCCAAGTCCGGCGCGGCCCGGATTCGCGCCCTCGACAACGTCTACACCACCTGCACCGGCACGACCGACACCGGCGCCGACACGGTCTTCACGCCCAGCTACGGCTACACGCTGCTCGACCGCGGCGACCTCGCCACGCTCCTGCCTGTGCAGGCCGGCAACGTCTCCGGTGCCGGTTACACCGAGGAGACGGTCCCCGTCGCATCGATTTCCGCCACAGCCACCACGGTCGCTCCCGGCGCCAGTGCGACGCTCACCGCCGGACTCACCGGCGCGCCGGCGTCGGCCTACCAGTGGCGGTTGAACAACGCGCCGCTCGCCGGTGCCACGGGCTCGACCTACACGATCTCCAGCATGGCCGCCGCCAACGCCGGCACGTACACCGTCGCCGTGTCACTGGCCAACGGCGACACGGTCGTCGGCACGCCCGCGACGATCGCACTTGGCACGGCTCCCACCCCTCCGCCCACGCCTACACCGACGCCCGACAGCAACAAGGGCGGCGGCGGTGGGGCGTGCGGTTCGCTCTTCGCCCTCGCGCTCGGCCTGTTCGCGACGCTGCGGCGCCGGTCGTGGCACCGCTCGTGAGGACGGCGAAGCCCGCGTTTCCGCCGTAGCGTCGTTCGTGAGAACGACGATGCCCCCGGACACGGTTCTGGAGACCCGTGCCACGAATTGACCATACTCCGGACACGGGGCTGGAGACCCGTGCCACGGAGGGATGTAGCTCCCGGCCGAGACGTCGTTCGTGATGGCTGTGCCACGCGCGAGGGGAGCGGAAGGCCGGTGCTCACGATCCGCCCCAGGGGCCCTTCATGGAACCGCCTACGCCGGTCGGCGTATTTCGGAAATGGCGTCGGTCGGCTATTGTGGCGCCGCACCCTCCACGCAACCCGAACCGCCATGAACCGTCATCCCTGTCGTTCTCGCCTCTGTTCGCTCCCGGTAGTTGCCGGGATGCTTTTGTCGACCACCGCGTTTCTCGCATCCGCCGCCACGGAGGCGCATCCGCTCGGCTTCTCGCTCCAGACCAGTCTCGGTGCGGCCGGGCAGGTGGCGGGCTCCGGGGAGGTCCGGAGCCAGACGGGGACCACCGTCAGTTCCTCCATCGGTGGTGTCAGCGCGATCGCTCGTGGCGGGTGGAGCGACGGCGCGCCGACGATCGGCGCTTACATCGCAACGCCGGGGATCGATCTCGAAGGCGACAATTCTGCCAGAGCCGAGTCGAACGTCCTGTGGACCTTCGGGTCCGGAACCCTTCCCATCGGGACGAAGGTGGAGGCCCGCTTCGTTCTGCATTTCGACGCGACGATGCGGACGGACTCGCGAAATGTGGACACGAGGCTTGGTCTCGCGCTGCTCGATCTGGACGGGCAGGAGGTTCGCAACCTGTTCCACGAGGAGGCGACGCTATCGATGAACGGCGCTGTTCCGCTCCTCTCCTGCTATGCAGGTGCCAATGCGACCTCGTTCGAGTTCGATGAACACGGTGTGGCCGTTGCCGACCGGGGCGCCTCGCTGAACGACATCTTCTGGGCCGAGGTCGAGGTCGGCTCGACCTACATCATGAGCGCTTCGTTATCCACCTCGCTCGGGAGCGGCGAATTCGTCGGCACGCTCAGCGAGGCCAACGCACTGAACACGCTCACCTACGGCTTCGGTGGCGCGGTGCTCGCGGAGGACTGGTCGGCCACCGATGTCACCGCGACCAGCTCGATCCCCGAGCCGTCGACCTATGCGCTGCTCGGCGGTCTTGCCGCGCTTGGGCTTGCGGTGTTGCGGCGGTGCCGCGCCCGCACTGTTGCTTGAGACTTAGGATACACGCGCGAGCCGGGCGCGGACGTCGTCGCGCAGGCGGGCGATGGCGGCGAGGGTGAACGTGGCGAGGTCGGGCGCGCCTTCGGCCAGCAGCGGCGTGAGATCGATCGCCCAGGTGATGCCGGCGAACGCGTCGGTGGCGTGCGAGGCGTGGAAGGTGGCGTGGGCGGCGCGGCGACCGGCGACGGCGAGATCGTAGCGCTTGCCGCCGGCGACCTGCGAGTCGAACGCGCGGAGCATCTCCTGCGCGAGCTCGGGATGGCGGCCGGAATCGAGCGCGACCTTGTCGGTGTCGGCGAGCCAGTCCAGGTCGCGCCAGACCTCGCAGCCGAGCACACGGCGCGGCCGGCGCGAGGGCGGCAGCGTGCGCAGCGCCTCCAAGCAACGCACGAGCGTGCCGACGTGGGTGTCGTGCTTGTCGGCGGGGTTGTGCAGATACACGACCTCGGGCCGGCAACCGGCGAAGATCGCGATGAGGTCGGCGACGACACCGGCATGGCCGGCGCGTTTCACATCGGCGCTGGTGTGACCGAGCTGGATCTGGATCGCATAGCGGCCGAGGGTGGCGGCGTGGCGTTGCTCCTCGCGGCGCACGGCCTGCATCCGCTCATCGGTGAAAGCGGCGTAGCGTCCGGTCCGAGGCGAACCGGCGCCGTTGGTCACCACCACGCCGCCGAAGGCCTTGCCGGGTTGGTCGAGACTGTCGCACACGCCGGCGTGCGCCATGATCTCGATGTCGTCCTGGTGGGCGGCGACCGCGAGGTGCGTGACGCGGGCGAGCGCGGCGGCGGGGTCACCGCCGCCGGGGACGAAGATGTCGGCTTCGACGCGGGAGAGTTTCATGGGGCGGTGCGGCCTACGGTTGGGGGAAGAGCGGCACCGGGTAGTCGCCGGCGGCGGCGAGTGCGGCGAGCGCGGCCTGCACGCGGGGTTTGTCGTCGCGGTAGGTCACGCCGAACCAAGTGGCGGAGGTCGGTCGGACCTCGACGCTGGCGGTGCCTGTTGCGATCTGCCGGGAGACGGCCGCAGGGAGGTAAAACTCGGATTTCAGTTCCCCACCTCGTGCGGTGAAGAACTCGTGCCAGTGGCGGTCGAGCGCCGGGAAGAACGCGGGGGTGAACGCCCAGCAGTTCATCGAGACGATCTCCTCGCCGGTGAACTTCCGGCCGGGGCCGACATCCTCGCGGCGGATACCGGTGTTCTCGACGACGGTGCGCAGACGGCCGCCGGCGTCGGCGGTGCAGACGCCGCGGGCGACGGCGCCGTTTTCCGAGAGCGTGTTGGCGAGCCGGTAGCCGACCATGGCGAAGGCGGCCGGCGTGGCCGCCGCCGGCGAGGGGCGAGAGGCGAGAGGCGAGAGGAAGGCCGCGAGCTGGACGAAGGCGTCGCGCCCGAAGAAATCGTCGGCGCCGATCACGGCGAAGGGCCCGCGGATGGCGTCGCGCGCGCACCAGACGGCGTGGCCGGTGCCCCAAGGCTTCTCGCGTCCCGTGGGAATGGAGGCGCCGGCGGGGAGGGCGTCGAGCGACTGGAAGACGGTGTCGACCTGGATACGCCCGGCGTATTTCGCGGCGACCTGCGTGGCGAAGGCGTCGGCGAAGTCGCGACGGATGACGAAGACGACGCGGCCGAAGCCGGCGCGGATGGCGTCGAAGACGGCGTAGTCAAGGATGGTCTCGCCGCCGGGGCCGACGGGGTCGAGCTGCTTGAGCCCGCCGTAGCGGGAGCCCATGCCTGCGGCGAGGACGAGGAGAGTGGGGGCTGGTGTGGCCATCGCCACCGAGGGAAAGGGAATCCGCCGGCACTGGCAAGGGGCGGAAAGCCCGTCGCGGCGCTAAGCGCGATGCCGGATGGGGCGAACGATGCCGCCGGGCGGTCAGCCGGCGCGGCGTTCGGTGTCCGCCCCGGTCTGGGTGCGGCGGCTGGCGCGCCAGTTGTCGCGGTGCTTGCGGATCCAGTCGAGCAGGGCGCGTTCGAAGCCGATGTCGTACCCCAGGCGTTCGGACTCAAGCCACTTGTGCTTCAGGATCTCCTCACGCTCGGCGAGGAATTCCTGGTAGAGACTCGAGGACTTAACGAAATCCCGATTCTCGGTTGGCTTGGGCGCGGCGGTCATGGGGGCGTTGGGGGCGGGATCGAGCGGTGTGAAATCTCTTATGGTCTAATCCCGGACGTCGAGCGAACCCGGGCAGCATGTCGAACGAGGGCGGATCGATCCGAGTTGCAGGGAGCTTCGGTGCTGTGGCGTTCCGCCCATCATCGCTCGTTGCAACCCCTGTCCAATGGGGTCGACGGGTATCTCCGAGGTGCGGCGGGAGTGCAGGGCCGCGAAGAACTCATCGATGATGGGCTGCATTTTCGGGACGGGATGCTAGGACTCGTGAAGACGCTGTCAAAGCTTGGCTTTCCCAATTTTGTGGGGGGCGTACGCTCAGCCGAGCTTGTCGAGTACGGCCTTTGCCAGCGAGCGGTAGGCGATCGCGGCGCGGTGCCCGGGCTGGGCGACGACGATGGGTTTGCCGGAGTCGCCGGCTGCGCGGATCTCGGGGAAGAGCGGGATCTGGCCGAGGACGGTGGTGCCGAGCTGGGCGGCGGCCTGCGCTCCGCCACCCTCGCCGAAGATCGGCACACGGTTGCCGGCGGCGTCCTCGAACCAGCTCATGTTCTCGGCGACGCCGAGGATGGGGACGTTCACCTGGTTGAACATCGAGCCGCCGCGGGCGGCGACCTGCGTGGCGGCGAGTTGCGGGGTGGTGACGATCACCGCGCCGTTGAGCGGGATGGTCTGCGCGAGCGTGAGCTGCGCGTCGCCAGTGCCTGGAGGCAGATCGACGACGAGGACCTCGAGGTCGCCCCAGAGGACGTTCTGGACGAAATTACGGATGGCGGAGGTGATCATCGGGCCGCGCCAGACGACCGGCGTGTCCTCGGTGATGAGCAGCCCCATCGACATCACCTTCACTCCGTGGGCCTCGAGCGGGACGAGCATCTGCCGCTCCTCGAGCAGCCCGGGGCGCTGGCCGGAGAGTCCCATCATCAGCGGCACGGAGGGGCCATGGATATCGCAATCCATCAGGCCGACGCCCTTGCGGCCCTGCGAGGCGAGCTCGAGGGCGATGGCACACGCGAGGTTCACGGCGAGCGTGCTCTTGCCCACGCCGCCTTTGCCGCTGGCGACGGCGACGATCTTCTTCACCCCGGCCAACGGCGCGCCGGCGCCGGGCGTGGCGGCGGCGGATTGGAGGGGGCGCGGCGGGGTCTTCGGCGCGGCGACGTCGATCTCGACGGAGACCTCGCGCACGCCGGGGCGGCTGCGCAGAAGCGCCTCGATGTCGCGGCGGAGTTGTTGCGGCACCTGGGCATCGGCGGTGGTGATTTGCAGGGCCACGCGGGCGATGCCGTCGCGCAGTTCGGCGCCGCGCACGAGGCCGAACGACACGATATCGCGGCTGAAGCCGGGATACTTCACCTGCTTGAGGAGATCCTTCAGTTCGTCGGGAGACACGGTGGGAACAAGTGCGGTTAACCGGCGTCAACTGCCTTGCCATTCGCCGGCGAAATGTGCGGAGTGACCTTGGTGTCGCCGGAGGTCCTGTAAACCAAATTTGCCGGCGCCCGAGCAGACCCTTTTTCATCATGTTTCGCACTCTATTCTCACTCGCGCTCGCGGGCGTGCTGGCGGTCTCGGCCACGGCACAGACGGTCAAGGAATACGACGTCACCAAGCAGGCCAACCTGAAGAGCAAGGCCGTCGCCATCACCGGCTCGCCGGAGCTGGTCGGCTTGGCGACGACGGCCTTCCGGACGCATGGCGACTTCCGCCTCGTGCCGAGCGGCTCGGCTTACACGCTCAACTTCACCGCCGTCGGCTCCAGTCAGGTCCGGCTCGACATCACCTCGACCGGCCAGGGCCGGAGCGTCTTCAGCCAGGTCGTGAGCGGCGCGAGCTCGCGCAACGCGCTGTTGCGCGCGGCCGATGTCGCCGTGCAGCAGCTCACCGGTCAGCCGGGCTTCTTCGCTGGCAAGATCACCTTCATCAGCGAGCGGACGGGGCACCGCGAGGTCTACACCTCCGACCTCTTCTTCGGCGAGGCGTCCCAGGTGACCCGTGACAATGCCCACGCGCTTTCGCCGCGCTGGTCGCCGGACGGCACGCGCATCATCTACACCAGCTTCTTCCGCTCCGGCTCGCCCGACATCTACGTGATGACTCCCAGCTCGGGGCAGCGGACCCCGGTTGCCACCTTCAAGGGCACCAACTCCGGCGCCCGTTTCAGCCCCGACGGCGGGCGTGTGGCCGCGGTCCTCTCGGCCGGCGGCAACCAGGAGATCTTCATCGGCACGGCCACCGGACAGGGCTTCCGCCGCGTGACCAACTCGCCCGGCGTCGAGGCCAGCCCGTGCTGGTCGCCCGACGGTTCGCGCCTGATCTTCACCTCCGACCGCGGCGGCCGCCCGGCGCTGTACACGATGCCCGCCTCCGGCGGCGTGATGACGGCGCTGCCGACCAACATCAGCGGCTACTGCGCGGAGCCGGACTGGAGCCGTGCGAAGCCGAACATGATCGCCTTCACCTGCGGTGTGGGCGGCGGTTTCCAGGTCGCCGTCTACGACATGAGCACGCGGCAGAGCACGATCATCACCCGCGGTGGCGATGCGATCGAGCCGTGCTGGCTGGCCGACGGGCGCCACCTGCTGTTCACGCGCCGCTCCGGTTCCTCTCGCCAGCTGATGATCGTCGACACCGAGAACCCGACACGCCCGCCGGTGCTGATCAGCCCCGCCTCGATCGGGCAGGTCTCGCAGGCCAACTACATCAAGCGCTGAACGGCGCAGCCCGCTTTCTTCTCACCAGGCGCCGCGAAACCCGCGGCGCCTTTTTCATGAACTGAAAGCTCAGCGCTTGAGCTCCTCGATCACGGACACCCTGCCGTTCTCGAAGACGACACGCAGCGAATCCTCGGCCTCCTCGCTGTAGACATCGACATAGCAGGGCTCTGTGGAGACGAACCGGCGGCCGGTGCGGGGATCGAAGAAGGCGCGCCGACGGTAGCCAGCGAAATCGACCCCTTCGTAGGTCTCGATGTAGGTCCGGTAGATCCAGGCCGTCTGGATGCCGGCGGCGGTGCGTTTCTCGATGCGCCGGTTGGGGTCGCCCATGGCGATGTAGACCATGTCCTGCGTGTCGCCGACGGCGATCTTGCCCTCTCGCAACCGAGCCTGCTCGACAGCGGGCAAGGCGCCGAAGACGGCGGACTTGCGGTCGATGCGTTGGTCGATCGTGTTGCAGCCGGCCAGGGCGAGGGCGGCAAGGACGAGTGGGAGGGCGAGGCGAAGCTTCATGGACTGTGGGACGCGGTTGCGCGGAGAAAGTTGCGGTGAGGGAGTCGCTGTCACAAAGCGAGGCGGCGCAGCCGCAGGGCGTTGGCGACGACGGTGAGCGAGCTCAGGCTCATCGCGACCGCTGCAAACATCGGAGGCAGCGTCCATCCCGGCCAGAACAGAAATGCGCCGGCGGCCAGCGGCACGCCGAGCAGGTTGTAGACGAAGGCCCAGAAGAGATTCTGTCGGATGTTGCGCCGCACGGCCCGCGCGAGACGCACAGCACGGGCGAGGCCGCGCAGGTCGCCGTGGAGCAGCACCAGCCCGGCGCTCTCGATGGCGACATCGGTGCCGTGGCCCATCGCGACCGCGGCCTGCGCCGCGGCGAGGGCTGGCGCGTCGTTGATCCCGTCGCCGGCGAAGGCGACGCGCCGGCCGGAGGCGCGGAGGTGTTCGACCAACTGGCGTTTGCCTGCGGGCGTGAGCCCGGCGTGGGGCGAGGGCAGACCGAGCCGGGCGGCGACGTGCGCGGCGGCGCCGGGGTTGTCGCCCGTGGCCATCGCGATGTCGAGTCCGAGCGATTTCAGCTCCCCCAGCGCGTCCGGTGCCGAATCACGGATACGGTCGGCCAACGCGAGGAAACCCAGCACGCGGTCGGCCTCGGCCAGCCAGACGACGGTGCCGCCGGCCTCCTCGGCGTGCCGCGCCCGTGCGGCCAGCGCCTCGGGCACGGGGCGCGCGAGCCAGGCTTGGCGGCCGAGGCGCAGTGGCCGGCCTTCGACTGTCGCCGAGACTCCGGCGCCCGGCTCGGCGGCGAATCCGACGGCCGCCGGCACGCGGAGGCCTCGTGTCGCGGCGGCGCGCAGGACGGCCTTGGCCAGCGGGTGCTCGCTGCCGGTCTCCAGCGCGGCGGCGAGCACGAGCAGGCGTTCCTCGCTCACGCCGTCGCTTGTGGCGAGTTCGCCGACTTCGGGGCTCCCCTCGGTGAGCGTGCCGGTCTTGTCGACCACGAGGAGGTCGCAGGTAGCGAGGTGTTCGAGGGCTGCGGCGTCGCGCACGAGGATGCCGGCGCGTGCGCCGCGTCCGATGCCGGTGACGATCGAAACCGGCGTGGCCAGACCGAGCGCGCACGGGCAGGCCACGATGAGAACGGCGACGGCATGCGCGAGGGCGGAGGGAAAGGTGGCGACACCGCCGAGCGCCAGCCAGAGGACGAAGGTGACCGCCGCGCAGCCGAGGATGACCGGGACGAAGAAATCGATCACGCGATCGGCGATGCGCTGGATCGGCGGTGCGGCGTCCTCGGCCGCCTCGACCAGCCGGACGATCTGGGCGAGGACAGTGTCGGCGCCGACATGGCGCGTCTCGAGGATGAAGGTACCGGTGGTGTTGACGGTGCCGCCGGTGACGGCGTCGCCCGGCTGCTTCTCCTGGGGCAACGGCTCGCCGGTGAGCATCGATTCGTCGACGGCGCTGCGTCCGTCGACCACGGCCCCATCGACCGGAATCTTGTCGCCCGGGCGCACGCGCAGGCGGTCGCCCAGGCGGACATCCGCGAGCGGAACGGACTCCTCCGTACCGTCCGTACGGAGACGCGTTGCGGTGGGCGGTGCGAGGGCGAGGAGTGCGCGGATGGCGTCGCCGGTGCGGGCGTGGGCGCGCTGCTCGAGGATCTGGCCGAGCAGGACGAGCGTGGTGATCGTGGCGGCGGACTCGAAGTAGAGCGGGACGTGGCCGCCGTGGTGGAGCGAGTCCGGGAGCGAGCCGGGGAAGGCAAGGGCGAGGAGGCTGTAGCCGTAGGCGGCGCCGGTGCCGGAGACGGTCAGCGTGAACATGTTGAAGTCGAGGGTGCGCCAGGAACGGGCGAAGCGCCTGAGGAAGAACCAGCCGCACCACCAGAAGACCGGAGTTGTCATGGCGGCCTGGATCCAACCGTTTGTGCGCGGATCGAGGCCGGGGTCGAGGCGGAGCGGACCGGGGAGCATCGGGCCCATCGCGAGTACGGCGACTCCGAGGGTGAGCGGGAGCGCGACCAGGAGGCGTGGCAGCAGGACGGCGTGGGAGGGCAGCCCCATGTAGACGGGCCGGTTGCGGTCGGCGGCGCTGGCGCGCGCGGTTGGCATGGAGGGATGGTTGCCGGGATGGCGCGGTGCGGCGAGGGGCAAAGCGCGAGGCGCTGGGCATGAGCAGGATCGATCCGGAGCGCGAGCGCGCCGCTGGGTGTTTTTCTTCATTTTCCCCTCGCGATGTCGGGGCGAGAACTGATCTGCTTGTGCCGCTGCGCTTGGCGCAGCCCTTGTCCCACTGTGCGCCCCCTCAACCCGGCGAAGAACTCGCCACCCCACATGCACACTCAGTCCGAAACTCGAGCGCGGATCGATCGCGCGGGAAATGCGGTGCGTCCGCGGCCCGGCGCGCAGGTTTCTTTTCCGCGGTTTCACTAGGATGCCATGCATACCACGAACGATTCCGATCCGCTTTCCGGGCTGCGTGGGGTGACTGTCGAGCAGCTGCTCGCCGCGCAGCCGTTGGCGGCGTGGGTTTGCGAGGCCAAGACCATGCAGGTGGTGGCGGCCAACAGTCTCGCGGTGCAGCATCTCGGGTGCACTCGGGAGGAGCTGCGCGGCCATCGGCTGTTCGAGGCCCGGGCCGGGGTGCAGACGTTGAGCGCCTGGTCCGAGGCCGCTGGCGCGACTTCCGACGAACTCCAGCCCCTGCTTCGGCCGGGAGGCGGCACTGTCGCGACGCGGGTTGCTACCGCGCCTCTTGCCGACTGTGCCCTGTTGTTGGTGACGGCGTTGCCGCCGCTTCCGGCGCCGGCGGTGCAGCTGCGGCGCAGCGAGGAGGAGCTGCTGCGGGACGCGAAGCGCGAGTCGCTCGAGCTGCTGGCCGGCGGCGTCGCCCATGATTTCAACAACCTGCTGACGGCCTTGTTGGGCAACCTGAACCTGGCGCGCATGGACACCTCCGTCAGCGACGAGGTGCAGGAATGGCTCGAGGAGGCCGAGAAGGCCACGGGGCGCGCGCGGGATCTCACGCAGCAGCTGCTGGCCTTCGCCAAGGGCGGCGAGCCGGTGCGCCGGCTCGTGGATCTGACGAGCTGCCTGCGGGAGGCTGGGCTGTTTGCCCGGCAGGGTTCGCGGGTGCGCTGCGAGTTCTCGCTGGCGGCCGATCTGTGGCCCGCCGAGGTCGATGCCGGGCAGATCGGCCAGGTGGTCAACAATCTCGTGCTCAACGCGGTGCAGGCGATGCCGCGGGGCGGGATCGTGAAAATCTCCGCCACTAATGTGCCGCGTGAGCGGGCGCACCAGATGGGGCTCGGCTCCTGCCAATTCGTCGAGATCGCCGTCCGTGACAACGGCCCGGGTATCAAGCCCGAGGACATGGCGCGGATTTTCCAGCCGTACTTCACCACCAAGAGCACCGGCTCGGGGTTGGGCTTGGCCACCTCGCAGACCATCGCCCGGAGGCACTACGGCGCGCTTCGAGTCGAGTCCGAGGTGGACCGCGGGGCGGCGTTCCTGCTCTACCTGCCGGCCAAGCCGGGAGCGCGGGTCGATAGGGTGGCCGTCCCCGTGGAATTACCCGTGCTCACAGGGCGGGTATTGTTCATGGACGACGAGCCTTCCATCCGGCAGATGGCGCCGAACCTGTTGCGCCGACTCGGTTTCGAGACCGAGGTCGTGTGCGATGGGCGCGAGGCGATCGATCGCTACGGCGAAGCACTGCGCGAAGGGCGCCGTTTCGATGTCGTCATCCTCGATCTGACTGTCCCCGACGGGATGGGCGGGTTGGATGCGATCCAGTGGCTGCGTCAGCTCGATCCCGACGTGCAGGTTCTGGTTTCCAGCGGCTATGCCGACGATCCGGTGCTGCTCAATTGCCGGCAGCACGGGTTCCGAGGGATGGTCAGCAAGCCCTATTGCCTGTCCGAGCTGGCCTCGGTGCTCGGGCGTGCGCTCGATACCGACCGTCGCGAGGTGACTGGCTGACAGCCTCAGCCGTAACCCGGCAGATGCCAAACCGCAGATACAAGAATCCCCTCGGCCGTCTGGCTCTCGTTGCGCGTCTACTCGACACTCGACTGACTGCTCACAACTGAGTGTGCGCGCGGCTCAGGCCGCCGGCTTGGTGCGCCGCAGGGCTTGGGCGGCGGCTTCGGCTGCCGTGCCGATGTCGCGCAACTTGGCGATGGCCGTGAACGGGAGTTGGTTCTCGGCGATCAGGTAGTCGGCGAGCATCCGGATGATGCCTAGGTGGTTGTTCAACTCGTGCCGCAGTGAGGAAGACATGTAGGGCTGGTTCGCGGTCGTGCCGGAGTTGCCCGGTGTCGTGGCCACCAGCCCGGCGGCAGCCGCGCCGGACGCATCGAGCGGCAGGCTGGCGCGGTCTGACACGATCCGAATGGTAACGGTGGGATCGCTGGCGGTGAGCGCTTGCTCGATGCGGGCGGCGTTCTCGGGCGAATCCGCGTGAACGAGTAGATTCAGCGGTGGCATGGCGGGGTGGGCAAGCTGCGCCGAGGGCGCGCTGTCGTAAAGTATCTTCTACGCCGCCCCGAGTCCTCACGAAACCCCGCGCGAGTTGCACAAAAGGTGCCGTTGTCCGCGGCAGGGCGCACCCCTCGCCGGTTCTTCCGCAGGGAGAACGGGTGCGCCGCGGCTTGTCGGGGACGCCCCTCCCCCTCCCTCCATCAAGTCCATCCCAAGGTGAGAATATGGGCCTCCGTTGGGCGGCGGAGGATTGTGTTGCCAGTGCGGGCGGAAGCGGAGACAACGGAAGTTTCGTACAATCATGCTCCGCAAGATTCTCGGTGGTCTGAAGTCGCTCACCCGTTCGTTGAAGGGAAAACCTTCCGAACCCAAAACCGGCGGTGCTCATGGCCATGGCGCGCAGCAGCCCAAGAGCGGCCACGGGCAACAGTCCGGCGGCCGGGGGCATGGCGGTCACGGCGCCTCGCGTGGCGAGGGACGTGGCGCCCGCGACGAGCGCGGCGGCACCCAGCGTGGCGAGCAGCGTCAGCATGAGCGCAGCGGCGAACGCCAGCACGAGCGTGGTGCCGAACGTCCTCACGAGCACGGCGGAGAGCGCCAGCGCAGCGGCGGCCGCGGTCGTCCCGGCGCCCAAGGCGGCGGACGTCTGCGCGAGCGCGGTCCGGCTCCGCGTCGCGACTATTCGGAGGAGCATGCCGCACCGCTTCCGGTGGTGTTGCCGCCGATGCCCGAGATCGATCCTGAGCACTCGTTTTTCAAACTGGGCCTGCGCAAGGAGATGGTCGCCGCCGTGGTCGAGCAGGGCTACACGACGCCCACCCCGATCCAGGAACGTGCGATTCCGCTGGTGCTTTCCGGCCGCGACCTGATCGGTACGGCGCAGACGGGCACGGGTAAGACCGCCGCGTTCGCTCTGCCGATCCTTCACCGGCTCGGCGGCCACGGCAGCTGCCGCTGCCTCATCCTCGAGCCGACGCGCGAACTGGCGCTCCAAGTCGAGGAGGCCTTCCGCAACTACGCAAAATTCACCGACCTGCGCGTCGCCGTCGTCTACGGTGGCGTGGGCTACGGCAAGCAGCGCGAGGAACTCCAGCGCGGTGCCGATGTGATCGTCGCCACGCCCGGCCGCCTGCTCGACCTGCTCGGCGATGGCACCTGCCAGCTCGGCGATCTCGGGGTTCTCGTGCTCGACGAGGTCGATCGGATGCTGGACATGGGCTTCCTGCCCGATGTGCGCCGGATCATCCGCCATGTGCCCGCCCAGCGCCAGACGTTGCTGTTCAGCGCCACGCTGCCGCCCGAGATCCAGGGGCTGGCGCAGTCCGTTCTCACCAACCCCGAGACGATCGAGATCGGCATCCGCAGCTCTCCGGCCGAGACGGTCGACCACGCGTTCTACCCGGTCGTGGCGGCGCAGAAGTTCGAGCTGCTCTCCACGTTGCTCGAACGCACGGAGTACAAGAGCGTGATCATCTTCACCCGCACCAAGATCGGGGCCGACAAGATCGCGCATCGGCTGCACTCCCTCGGGCACAAGACCGGCGTCATGCACTCCGACCGTTCGCAGCGCGAGCGGACCGAGGCTCTCGACGGCTTCAAGAACGGCACGTTCCAGATGCTCGTCGCCACCGACTTGGCTGCGCGAGGCCTGGACATCCGCGGGGTCACCCATGTCATCAACTACGACATGCCCGAGAATCCCGAGGACTATGTGCACCGCATCGGCCGCACCGGTCGCGCTAACCACGAGGGCGACGCGTACACTCTCATGACGGAGGACGACATCCGCAACGCACGCTCGATCGAGCGGCTGATCAACCGTCCCGTGCCGCGCCGCAAGCTCGAGAATTTCAACTACCTCTACTCCGCGCTCTTCGAGGAGAACGAGAAGGCGGCCGCACCCAAGGCCGTCAGCCGGCTGTCCCGCGGGCACCGCTGAGAGGACAGGCCTCCGAGCCTGTCGCAGACTTCGAAAATGAACGGGCGCCGCAGCCAAGCTGCGGCGCCCGATTTTCTACCCAGTCAAACGACTGGGATTGGGACCCGGCGCACGGGACTGGGTTCCTCAAAAACGAGGAGGAGCAGCGGATCAATCCCCGTCCTGGCGAGGGTGGTGCCCGTGACGTCCGTGTTTCGACTCCTTGAACTTCTCGAGCTGCTCCGGGGTGAGCACGGACTCGAGCTGCTGCCGCGACTCGGCGAGCTTCTTCATGAGCTCGGACTGCTCGACGAGGATCGGCTTGATCTTCTGCTGCTGTTCGGCGGTGAGCCCGAGCTGTTTTGTGAGATGTTCCAGGCGTTTCTCGGGGACGATCGCGCCGCCGTGCATCCCGGGTCGGTGATGGGGAGCTGGAGGCGGCGGGGTCGCGGTGTCTTCGGCGTAGATGCTGGTGCAGAAGGCGCTGCCGGCGAAGGCCAGCAGGAGGAGGGGCAGTCGAGGAGCGAGAGCTTTCATGGTGTTTCTGGTTCGAGGCCGCTGTGTGGCGGATGTGCGGACTGACGTGGCGCGGGGGCGCTCGGTTACGCCTGCTCGGGCGGCGCGTGGACGGCGAAGGCGAGTTGCGCCGCTGCGTCTGCGTGTGTGGGATTTCGGGATGAGATCATACTCTGCGCGTCGAAGATTCTTCCCGGTGGTGGCGCTCGCCCTGGCGGCGTTCGCGCTCCCGCAGCCGGCGGTTCGTGCACAGGCCGAGGACTGGCGGGTGGCGTGGAACCGGCCGGCCGAGCCGTTCCGGATCGTGGACAACGTCTACTACGTCGGCGTGGCGAATGTCACTAGTATCCTGATCACAACGCCACAGGGGCACATCCTGCTCGACGGCGGTTTCCCGGAGTCCGCGCCGCTGATCGCTGCCGCCATCGCCAAGCTCGGGTTCCGCATCGAGGACGTGAAGGTGTTGCTCAGCTCGCACGCGCACGCCGATCACGCCGGCGGGCTCGCTGAACTGAAGCGGCTCAGCGGGGCGAGCCTGTACGCCGGTGCGGCGGATGTGCCGCTGCTGGCGGCGGGCGGTAAGGGGGATTTCCGCTGGGGCGACAGCATGCTGTTCCCTCCGGTCGTCGCTGATGTGGCGGTGGAGGACGGCGCAACGGTGGAGCTGGGCGGGGTGACGTTGGTAGCCCACCACACGCCGGGGCACACGCGCGGCAATCTCACCTGGATGCTGCGCGTGCAGGACGGCGGGCGGGTGCTCGATGTCGTGATCGCGGGCAGCATGAGCGCGCCGGGCTACACGCTTTCCGGACCGGGGCAGAGCTATCCGGGCATCGACGCCGATTATGCGAAGTCGCTGGCGCTGCTGCGGACGCTGCCGTGCGATGTGTTTCTTGCGTTGCACGGGCACGAGTTCGCGCTGAATGCGAAGCGCGAGCGTCTCGCGGCGGGCGCGACGGAGAATCCGTTCGTCGATCCGACCGGCTACCGGGAGTGGCTGAACCGCTCCGAGGCGGCTCTGGCGGCGCAGAAGAAATAGCGCGGGTCGTCGCTACTTCTGTGCAGGCGCGGGATCGTCGACTGGGACGGTCGGCGGCGGCTCGTCGGGAAGCAGTGGCGCCTCGGCGGGGGCGGAGTTGGTCTCGGTCAGGGCTCCTTCCGGTAGGGGTAGGTCGTCCATGGGCGGCAGCGTTTCGAGCCGCGATGCCGGCGGCTGGCGCGTCTGCACCCAGGCGGCGAGGGCCTCGACTGCTGTTGGCAATGTGATCGTGGCGGCCGCCGGCTCGGCGGCGGGATCGGCGGGGCGGAACCAAAGAACGGGTACGGTACTCTCGGCGTTGGCGACGGCGCCGGCGCGGTCGCTGTAGGCGATCACGCTGCGCGCGGTGGCCGGGCCGAAGAGGAAGAGCAGCGGGCCGCGCGGCTGGCCGTCGCACTTGAGCCGGAGGGCGCGCGGGTCGCGCATGTCGAGCTTGGGATCGATGGCGAGGGCGCCGTGGAAGTCGTCGGAGTGGCGTTCGGCTATGAGGGTGGCGATGAGACCGCCCATGCCGGTGCCGGCGACGAGGACCATCTTTGGCTGGCCGAGCTCGGTAGTGAGGCGGTCGCGCAGGGCGAGGAGGTCGTCGATGGCGTCGATGAGGATCGGGCCGGTGCGACGGTAGCTGGTGGTGGCGAGTGCCCAACCGGCATCGAGGAGGGCGCGATGGTCGCTCGTGGCGGTGTCGAGCTCCGCCACGAGCGGGGCGGGGGCGTGGCGCCGATCGGGCGCCTCGAGCAGGAGGCGGCCGTTCCAGTTGTCGGGAACGACGGCGGCCCAGCGGGCGCCGGCGATCTCACCTTCGAGATGGAGGGGCGCTGCCGGTTCTTCGGCGCGCAGCGGAGCGAGGCCGATCAGGGCGAGCCAGAGTGCGAGGAGGGTTCGGAGATTCATCGTGGGCGGCGTGTGGGGCCCGCGTATGGACATGGATGGCGCGGCTTGGTGCCCTTTCCAAGCCCGGAGAACGGCAACGAAAGGCTCGCCAAATTTGTGCTACATGACATGGTGCCTGTGTCCGATAAGCAGTGCGGGCCGGCCTTGCCGGTCCGGTTCTGAAGACGAGGTTCCTTTGCCGGATTTCCGACCGTTCGCGATGGGTTGGAGCTGTAGGCGAGCTGCGCGAGCGGTCCCTGCCGAAAGAGCGAGAGGTTCTGTTTCAGCAACTGCGTTGGTCCGACGATCTCCGAGGTGGCATGCGCCCTGCACCGTGGGCGCTCGGTCCGTGAGCGGCCCGGTCCGACCGGGATAACAGCGACAGTCAATGTCAGGAAACTCAGGAGGTACTTCCATGAAACTTTCCACGTTGCTATCGATCCATGAGCGACTGCTGCAGCATGCGCGCCTGGCCAACATGGCCTGCGCCTACGCCACCCTGCGCCGCTTCGCGTTGCGGGTGCGCCAGATGCGCCTGTACGGGCTGGTCGAGCTGAGCCAGCCCGATGCCACCATCGACCACAACTGGGCCGAGCTCACCGCCCTGGAGGGTTCGCAGGCCCAGCTGGAGGAGATGTTCACCGACGAGGACCTGATGGACCTCGCCGACTCGATCTCCTTCGCCCGCGGTATCGAGGGTCTGGCGATCCGCTTCCGGCTCGAGGACCTGGAGCCGGAGTTCGTGCTTCCGCTCGAGGCGGCGCTGCGGCGCGCGGGCGTGGCAATCGACATCCCCGCCGAGACGTACGACGACTGGACGCGGAATACCGCGGGCCCCGGCGACGACAATACGGTGTGGGACGGTGAGGACGGCTGAGCAGTCGTCGCGCGCGATTCCACAAAGAGTGCAAGCGGCCGGCGCCGCGCCTCCGTTGACGCCGGCCGCGCGGAGCTTTTGCTCGGCCACGTGTACGCCCGCGGACTCGAAAGCCTCCAACGCCTCGTGCTGCCGGACAACTGGCAGGCGCGTGGCATCGCGGCGCTGAAGGTCGGGCGCGACGTCATTCTCGATGCGCCCACCGGGGCGGGGAAGACGTTCGTTTTCGAGAAGTTCGCCGAGTCGACGAGCTTCGCCCGGCCGGCGATCTACACGGTGCCGACGCGCGCGCTGGCCAACGACAAGTACGCGGAGTGGAAAGCCCGCGGCTGGAAGGTTGGCATCGTCACCGGCGATCTCACGGTTGCGCCGGAGTCGCCGGTGGTGGTGGCGACGCTGGAGGCGGTGCAGACGCAGTTGCGCGAGGGCGGGCGCTGGCAGTTCCTCGCCGTCGACGAGTACCAGTGGCTCGGCGATTCCCAGCGTGGCAACCACTACGAGGGCGTGCTCGCGGGGCTGCCGCGCGGCGTGCAGCTGCTCCTGCTCAGCGGCTCGGTGGCCAACCCCGACGACGTCGCCACCTGGCTGCGGCGGCTCGGGCGCACCGTCGAGCTGATCCGCCACCGCGAGCGGCCGGTGCCGCTGGAGGAAGTGGAGGTCGACGACCTCACGCGCGGGCTGCCGGCGGAGATCCAGGGATTTTGGACGCGGCGGCTCGCCGGCGCGCTGCGCGAGGGGCTGGGGCCGGTGCTCGTCTTCGCTCCGCAGCGGCAGGAGGCGGAGCGGCTGGCGCGGCAGTTCGCGCGCGAGTTGCCGCCGCCCGATCCGCTCGCGCTCACGCCGGAACAGGAGCAGGCGCTGGGGCCGTCGTTGACGAAGCTGGTGCGCGTGCGCGTGGCGTTCCACCACAGCGGGCTCACCTACGCCCAGCGCGCCGGCGTGATCGAGCCGCTGGCGAAGGCCGGGCAACTGCGCGCCGTGGTCGCCACGCTCGGGCTGAGCGCCGGCATCAACTTCTCGCTGCGCTCGGTGATGGTCACCGCCGCGCACTACCGGCACGACAACCTCGAGCACGAGATCGAACCCAGCGAGCTGCTCCAGATGATCGGCCGAGCCGGGCGTCGCGGTCTCGACGAGACCGGCTACGTGCTCACCAGCAAGAACTCCCCGCGCATGAGCCGCGCCCACCCGGGCAAGCTCAAGCGCGCCGCGGCGCTGCCCTGGGCGGTGCTGCTGCGGGAGTTCCGCGCCGGGCGCACGGCGGCGGAGATCGCGGCGCAGGCGGCCAACCGTTTCTTCACCGAGGAACCGGCTGCGTTTGGGATCGAGGATACCGCGGAGTTTCCCGCCGGCACCTTCCCCTGCGGCCAGCGCACGGACACCGGACGCGCCCGGCTCGTCCGCCGCGAGCGCAACCCCTCCGAGCTGTGCCGGCGCTGCCGCTGGCGCGAGGCGTGCCTGACGCTGCCACCGGTGCCGACGCTGTTCTGGCAATGGCAACGGCTTGGCGTGCTCGACCGCGAGCTGCGGCCCACGTTGCGCGGGCAGATCGTGGGCGCGTTCGCCGGCCCGGAGGGGCTGGCCGTGGCCGCGGCGCTGGAGGACCGGCGCTACCCGCTCGACGACCTCGTCTTCGATCTGGCGAACCTCTTCGCCACGGACCGTTTCTCCGGCACGAACCCGCGCTGGCTCGGGCGGCTGGCGAACGTGTGCGAGCGCACGTACCGGCGCAGCGAGGCCGAGGGCTTTCTCGTGCGCGGTGTGCCGCCCAACTACGGCAGCGGCGCGGCGGAGATCGTGCGCGAACTCATCGCCCACGGCGCCACGGCCCGCGAGGCGATGGCCGAGGCTGAGCAGGCCGGCCGCGGCGACCTCGACCGGCTCCTCATTGAGTGGCGCAGCCTGCTCAAGCAGCTCGCAGCGGCGGAGCCGTTGGCGATTGCGGATTGGCGATTGCGGAATGCGGAATGGGCGGACGCGGGCGTGGGGACTGCGCGCGAGGGTGGTGCTGCGGCGCACGGCGAAACGGTGCCCGCTCAGCCGGCGGGCGGACGCGGGCGGAACGAGCGGCGCGACGGCGGAGCGGCGTCGCTGAATCCCGGACTCGCGCTCGCCGCGCGCTGGGATGCGTTGCGGGAGCGGGCGCAGGCGATGCTGGAGCGGCTGCCGCGCACGGCGTTGCCGGAGCTGCCGCCGCTCACGGCCGAGCAACGCCGCCCGGTGAGCCACCGGCTGGTGCAGGGCGGGCATCGACCTTTGGGGATGCCGGCCTAGCGGATCGAAGGGGAACTGCGAGGGCAGCTCGGAGTGGTTTGCCACAGATGAACACCGATGGACGCCGATGCTGCAGATCCTGATCGGCGGAGATCCGTGTGGATCTGTGGCCATTCGTTCCTCCGAGAAAATAGTTGGCCCTCGGCGCGGCGGGCGTGTTCCGTGACGGCACCGTCCCACGCATGGAGAACAACATCCGCGACCTGCGCACCACCGAGGTGATCGCCGCCAGCATGAAGGTCCGCTACAGCGGCGTGACCTCGACCGTGGCCGCGTTGCTGCCGGTCCATGCGAAGCGGCTGCCGATCGCGGCGCTGGGGCCGAAGCTTCCGGCGCACTGGCCGAAGGTCTCGTGGTGCTCCGTGCTCACCAAGGGCTGGACACGCCCGCCGGGCCGGCCGGGGCGGATCTGGCATGCGCGGCGCAACAACGAGATGCTCGCCGGCTGGCTGCTCAAGGCGGTGCTGCGGCAACCGCTCAAGCTGCTCTTCACCTCGGCGGCGCAGCGGCGCCACTCGGCGTGGACGCGGTTTCTTCTGCGCCGGATGGACGCCGTGATCGCGGTCTCGCCTGAGTCGGGTTCGTACCTCGAGGTGCCGCATACGGTAAACCTGCACGGCATCAACACCGAGACCTACCGCCCCGCCGCCGACCGTGCGGCCGAGTGGGCGGCTACCGGTCTGCCGGGCAAGTACGGCGTGGGCGTTTTTGGGCGCGTGCGGGCGCAGAAGGGCGTGGACCGTTTCGTCGACGCGATGATCGAGCTGCTGCCGCAGTATCCGGACTTCACGGCCGTGGTGGTGGGGCAGGTCACGCTCGACCAGCGCGAGTTCGCCGCGCAGCAGCAGGCGAAGGTCGCCGCTGCGGGACTGACTCAGCGCATCGTGTTCCTCGGTGAGCGTCCGGCCGAGGAGGTGCCGCTCTGGCTGCGGCGGATGACCATCGTCGTGGGCCCGCAGCGTTGGGAAGGCTTCGGGCTGGTGCCCGCCGAGGCGATGGCCAGCGGTGCGCCGGTGGTGGCGACGCGCGTGGGCGCGGCGATGCACCTCATCCGCGAGGGCGAAACGGGTTTCCTGTGCGATGTCGACGACATGGCGACGCTCCAGCGCCGCGTTGGCGAGCTGATGGTCGATCCGGATCGCGCCGCCCAGATGGGACGCGCCGGACGCGAACACGTGATCGCCAATTTCTCCATCGAGCGCGAAGCCGCCGGCATCGAGGCCGTGTACGCGAGGTTGTTCGCGGAGTGGAAATAGAATCGGTCTTCGCCCGATTCAATGAGCTCAGGAATGGCTGTAGGCCGGAGCTGGACGACGCAGACGTTCAGCCGGATCGGAATGGGGCGAGGGAAATGTGGAAATCAGGAAAGCTGGAACGGAAGGCGAGGGTTGGGCGGAAGGACGACGTTCTCGCGTGCGGGAGAATCTCCGAGCCGTGGAACCACTGATGAGTTTCCGCAATGGCGGAAACTTTGGAGAAGCGGCTCCGCCTGATCGGCTGCGCTTCCGGTGATGGGCCCGGCTGATCGCCGGCCGGGAGATCGAGGTAGGGGCGCCGACTTGCGGCGCCTAAAGACTACGGTTAGGTCGCCGCATGAAAGCTACCATCCATCCCGGCGAAATCCTCCGCGACGACTTTCTCGAACCGATGGGCCTGAGCGCCTACCGGCTGGCGAAGGACATCGGCGTACCGCTCAACCGGATCTGCGCGATCCTTGAGGGCAAACGTGCGATCACCGCCGACACGGCCCTCCGGCTGGAACGCTACTTCGGGCTGTCGCCGGGCTACTGGCTGCGCGGTCAGATGCTCTACGAGTTGGAGCTGGCGCAGCGCGAGCTTGGTCCGCGCATCGCGAAGGAAGTGCGTCCGCGCGAGCAGGCTGCGGCGTAGGATCGGTTGTAGCCGGGGTGTCGACCCCGGCTGTTCGGAATTTCTCGCGCGGAGGCGCAGAGGCGCGGAGGACGTTATCTAGTGCGCAGAGAATCTCCGGCGCGTTGCGCCTCCGAGAAGTGGAACCGCTAATCGACGCTGATGGACGCTGATCCGTAGCGGCATGGCGGCGTTGTTCAGCCGAGGCGCTCGTGCCAGTAACCGGGCTGGCGATGCAGGTGCATCACCGCGACGATCCAGATCCGATCGGGTTCTTCGAGGTAAACGATAGCATACGGAAAGCGTTGCGCGAGATACCGCCGCGCTGGCGGGTCGAACTCGTGGAACTGGCGTGGATGCTCGCAAACCGCCGCGATGGCGGCCTCGATCTCATCGTAGAAACGCCCGCCCAGCTCGGGCTGAATTTTGGCGTAGAACCGCGCCGCCGCGGCGTACTCGGCATCGGCTTCCGGATGGAAGAGGTGCGGCTTCACCGGCCGACGATCTGGCGGATCTTTTCGGAGGTGACGGCGCCGGGGATGCCCTGCACCTGCCCGCTGCGAATCTCCGCGATGCGCCGTTGGATCGTGCCCGACCACGCGCTCGCCGCCGCCGGCTCCTGGCCGCCATGCATGGTCACAAGGATACGGTCCACCAACTCGGCCACCACGTCTTGCGGCATCGACCGGGTTTGTTCGACGATTTGGTCAACGGTCATGGGCATGGCTCCTACTGTGCCGGCTCCGCCGGTTCGGGCAAGTCTGTGGACGGCGGGCGAACCGTCCCGGTGCGCCGCGGTCGGGCGGAGGACGGAGGTGAAACCGCTAATGCACGCTAATGGACGCTAATCCGGAGCGGAGCGACCGGAAGAATCTGGAACTCATGAACTCAGGAACGGCTCGGCTGTAACCGGGGGCGATGGCCCCGGCGGAGCGGATGGTTTCGCAGAGGCGCAGCGACGCGGAGGACGGAAGGGGAATGGGGGAAGCGCGAAAGCTGTGACGGACGTTTCACCACGGAGGACACGGAGAGCACGGAGTCCGAACTCTTCGGGCTCTCGGTGCACTCTGTGGTTCCAATCCTTCTGCAGAGGACGGAAGTGGAACCACTGATGCACACTGATGGCCACTGATCCGGAAGTGCCGCCTGCTCGCTACTCACTCCTCGCTACTCGCTCCTGCCGCTTCCCCCTTGCCTGCATCGGATCGGCCGGTACGCATGCCCGGCCATGCCCCCTTCTTCTAGAAGTTGCGACATGAACCCTTCCCTGCGCCCGTCCTCCTGCTTCCGTGCCATGGTTCTCCGGGTTCGGCATCCGCTTCGCGTGCTCTTCTTCCTGCTCGCGTTGGCGGCGTTCGACCTCCCTCGCGGTATGGCGTCGCCGTACGAATTCGCCGTCACCGGGGTGCTCAGTGACAATTACCCGACCCTCTCGCCCTTTCTGCAACACGGCACGAAGTTCCGATTCGTGGTGAACTACGATTCCACCACTCCGAACACCGGCACATTCCAGCCCATCTTCGTCGTCGACGAGGCGCGGATCACGTTCACCCGGGAGGGAAGCAGCGTCAGCTACTCAACCCTCGACGCCGTCGGCGTGTACGACAGCAAGATATCGATCTTCCGCGGCATCGTCAGCCAGCCCGATGGATACCGCTTTAATCTATACTTCGGCGACATGCTCGGAATGACCGCAACTTCGCTCTCGACCACGGTGGTGGGGAATTTCGGCAGCAACTACTTCGAAGCGGACAAGCTCCCGCTGGACGCGCTTCAGACTCCCGATTACGCCTCATCGCTCTTCATGCTGTCAGGGTGGGATCTGTCGGTCCCACGCATCGCTCAAAATCGCGGCTATGTACACTCGGCGGTGAATCAGGCGGTGATTCCTGAGCCAGCGACCTACGGGCTGATGCTCTCCGTATTGGCTCTTGTCGGCGCGGCCGGGAAGCATCTTTGGGTCACTCGCAGAAATTGCTCGAGCCCGAAGAGCGCATGCAAGGAGCTGGTTTGACGTCTCGCCCCGGCCTCGCCGCTACACCGCCCGGCCGTGGATCCCGATACCCCGGTTTCGGCGGATGAAGCCTGGGCTCGTCGCGATTACGCCTTGGCCGGGGCCGCCGCGTCCCGGTCAAGGGACCGTGATCTTGAGTCGTACGAATAGACGTGGGCTGGTGGCGTCCAGTTCGGAGGAGGCGCGAACAACGACCATATGGGCCATGCCGTCTGGTGCCGCGTACGTGTAGAGCACCTCGGGATCCACCACTTCAGTCCATGTGACGAGATCGCTGGATGTTTCGACGTGGTAGCTGAACCCCTCGTTGTCGTAACGATGCCGGTAGGCGAATGCTAGAAACTGCCGCTGTGTCGTCCCGTTCGTGCTGATCATTGCATAGGTGGACCCGGCGGAGTCTGCGGTGGCGGGGTTTAGCCCGAGGGCATACTCCATGAGGTCGGAGAGACCGTCTCCATCTGGATCGCCGTTGATATCTCCCGCCGACGGGATGTGGAGGATCTTGGCCGTCGCAGTTGCTGTATTGGCCGGGGCCACGGCGTCGCGGGCGGATATGGTGAACGTGTTCATGCCCGGTTGCAGGGTTACCGGGTACGCCCAGTGGGCGAACGAGTCGGTCGTGACTGCATCGGTCCCATTCACTGTGAGCTGGCTGATGCCGGAAAGGTCGGTGGCAGTGCCGAAGAGCGTGTAGGCGCTGCTTCCGACGATGGCTGGCGCGTCGACGTTGAGCACCGGTGAGCCCGCATCCTGGGTCGAGGCGGTTACGGCGCTCCAAGGGCCGGCGCAGCTTTGGCCTCCGGATGCGACGATGACGGGGCGCACCCGGTAGAAATACTTCGAGCCATCGAGAAGCCCGGTGACGGTGAAGCTGGTGGCGGCGGTCAATGGTGCGTCGATGGCATCCGAGAAGGCCATGTCGGTGCCGCGTTGCAGTTGGTAGCAACCGGCGCCGACGGTGCGTCCCCAGCTGAGCGTATTGGTGAGACCGGCTGACCACTCGGGTTCCGGATTCAGGCCTGTGGAGGGCAATGCGCCGAAGACTGCGAACGGTGCCGACTCGCCCCGCAACTCGCTGCTCGTAGCGGAGAGGCGGGTGTCGGCTCCGGCTTGGTTGATGCGCACGGTGCCGGACCACACGCCGCCGACGAATGCCGGGGTCTCCGCCGGAGTGACGGTCGCCGCCTCGCCGGCCGTGAAGCGCAAGTTCGGCCGGTCGAAGCTCCTCAGGGCGCGCATCGTCCATTGGCGGGGATCGCCGGATGCGGTGGCGGGATTCACCGAGAACAGGGAGCTGGCATGCGAGGTGTAGTGGCCGCCCAAGTCGCCAAGAATCGTCGGGGCCGGGGTGGGGTTGAGGAAGCTGATGTCGACTAGCAGGCTGGAGGTGCCGTCGTAGGCGAAGGGCGTGTCGAAACGGAAGATGCGCCAACCGCTCTGCGCTACGTCCAGCGTGCCGGAGTAGATCGTCGTCCAGCCGTCGTTTTCCCATGCGGTGTAGTCGTCGAAATCGGTGCGGCTCGAGTGCTTGATGCGGATCATGAACGCCTGGAGCGGCGTGGGCGGCAGCGCGCGTACCTCGAGCGCGAGCGAACGCAGCGTCCGCGGGCCGCCCAGTTCCTCGGCGCGCACTATGGTCGTCGTGCGCCAGGAGCAGCTATAGGGGAACCCCAGCGTGATCTCCGGCCACGGGTCCGGGCCGTTGAGCGTGATCGTGGCGGTGTTGCGGAGAGCGGCCAACTGGGCACTGCTGCTGAAGCTGGTGGCCGGGTTGCCGAACTTGTCGGTGGCCCGGAGCGTCACCGGAATGGCCTCGCCGGCCTGCTGCGGGTCGCCGATCGCGTCCCAGCGAAACTCGGTGGCAGCTCCGCCGGCGACGGCGAAGGGCGCGGAGTGGGCGGTCTTGCTGCCCGCAAATGCTACAACAAGACGGGTGGCCTGACTCGCCTGGCTGAGTGTCAGTGTTGAGGTGCGAATGGCGAGAGCTGGGATCAACGCCTCGTACGCTTCGGTGAAATCCGCGGAACCGTCCTCATTCACGGCGGAGACCGTAACCGGGGAGCTGAAATCGCCGGCTGGATAACCTTCCATGGTTTGGAAAAGAACCTCGGTTTCGAAACCGATGCCCACTTTCTGAGGACTGGCGATTGCAGTCCATGCGGCCGAATACGGATCGTCGTCCCGCACGACGATTCCTGCTGCTGCCGTGCTGTAGCCTGTCGCGTTCGCGGTGATGGTGACCGTGGGGGAGAGGTTGGGCTGGGTGTTGTTGACGGGGCTGAGATCGAAATAGCTGCCATCATTGCCGGCGAAGATCGTGACCTCAGCTGGGACCCCGAGGACCGTCGGTGCGTTGCTGGAGAGGGAAACCTTGAGCGAGGTGGCAGGAGGCGTTGCTACGCGGACAAATCCGTAGCCGCCCTCGCTTTCCGTGATATGCGGCGCGATTTCCAAGGTGAGTCCGAGGTCGGTGGCTGCGCCCACGTTCGGGCTGGCGAGGACTCCGGAGAAAAGCATTCCGACCAGCAGCCGGAAGCGGGTAACCGACCCGGAACTGCCGTCGCGGCTATGGCCCTTCGTTATGAAATGGAGGTGAGGCATGGGGGTGGTGCGACATTCGGAGGCACAACGCCTCCGGAGTGGCGGAGGAGGCGGCGGCTACGCGATCTTGACGCAGTGGTTAGTCAGTGGGGACCAGGCGGCGGAGTAAATAGCGAACCCGTGAATCCCATCCGGTAGAACACTCGGCTGATGACCACGGATCCGGAACGGCTCTGCGGGGACGGACGCCGTGTCTCCCGAATCTCCGCGATGCGCCGCCAGTTAGCGCAGGCGTTTGATACAGTATTCCGGTCGACGCCGGACGTGACCGATGGCGAGCACCCAGACGGTGTCTCCCCGGCTCACGTACGCCACGAAGTACGGAAACACCCTCAGGTTCACCCGGCGGTAACCGCCCGCCCTCAGCTTCGCGACTTCCGGGTGCTGAGCGATCCAAGCCAGATGCTCAGCAAGCTCATCCCACAGCCGCCGGCCCAAACCCTTCTGCTCGCGCTCGTAGTACTCGACCGCGCCGAGCAGCTCCAAGCGAGCTTCGGCCAGTACGCGGACGGTTATGCGCCGAGCCGACCGTCCATCTCTTGTCGCAGATCGTCGAGCGAAACGCTGCTCGCCCGGCCTTCATCCACAGCCTTCACCCGCGCCCGGATCTCTTCGTCCCAAGTTTCCTCCGCCTCGGCCACCGCACCACCATCCAGCTCCAACAAGGCGCGAACCAACTCCAACCGTTCGGTCCTGGGCAACGCCGCCGCCTCGCGTATCAGTGCCTCGATGCATGTCATGCCGCACACTTTGTGCGGCGCACTCCAGCGATCAACGGCCGCCTTTCCCGCTCTGGCGGGGCGAAAGGAGGGGAAGAATCTGGAACTCAGGAACGGAACGGCTGTAGCCGGGGTCGGTGACCCCGGTGGCTCGGGGATTCTCACGCGGAGGCACTGAGGACGCGGAGGACAGGATGGAGGAGGAATGTGGAAAGCGGGAAAACTGGAATGAGCATTTCACCATTCTGCTGTGCAGCAGAATCTTCGACGGGAGGGCACGGAGAGCACGGAGCTCAGTCGCCCACCTCGTTGGCATTCTCGTTTTCCAGGCCGGATATGAGGCACCGGTTTCGAGTCAGTAGAACGAATCACAAGACAGGGCCTCACGCGGAGCCGCGGAGTTCGCGGAGCACAAGCCAGCCTCCGATTTCCGCGCGCTCCGCGCCTCCGCGTGAGAAAAGATCTGCCTGCGCCCCCACTCCTCCCTTGCCTGCATCGGACCCGCCGTTACGCTGCCCGGCCGTGAACCCCGCCACTCAGGTTGCCGCGGCCGAAACCCAAGCTCAACCCGGCTGAGGTGAATAACACGGTTCGCCGATGATGAATAAGTTCCTCGCACTTCTGATGGCCTTCTTGCCTGGCTTTGCCAAAGCCGACGGCGCGAAGCTTGGGTCCGATGGCGATCTGATCCGCCAGATGCTGTTCGCGTCGCAGTCGCTCAAGGAGCAAGTGGCGCGTGCCCATCTCGATGGCACTCCGGGCCCTTTTCAGATGATCGCGGATGCGGCGAAGCTCGTTGACGAAGGGAAGAAGGGGGAAGCCATTGCCAAGCTTCGAGGCGTGCTCGAAACACCGAAACTGGAGACCCGGCTGCAGCTTTGGGTCTGGTCTGCTCTTCGAGAACTGGGGCAAGCGCCGGAGCCCAAGTACGCATATGAGGTCTTGGGCGCTATCATCGAGTACCCTTCGGGCGATGGCTACGACACGCTCGCCGCCTATGTCGACGGTTCCGCTCGTTACCTGAATTTCTCGGGGGCTGCGATCTTCTGGGATGCGGAGGATCCTACCATCAAGGCGATGTGTCAGGCGCTTGTGGACTCCACCATTCCAGTCAGCAGCCGAGCCAAGCCTCGTACCAGTCTGTCGCTCCCCAAGGGGACTCCGCAGGTGACGATGCTAACTCGTTCGGGGCTGTTCGTTATCGTCGCTCCACCCGACTCAGTAATCACCCCGGGAGTAGCGCTGATGACGGAGCTCATGAAACGCACGAAGGAGAAGAAGAGCGAACCTGCCAGAGGGTAGGGCGGACCGTCCCCGGTGGGCCGCGGTCGGGCTGTGGCCGGGTCGTCGAACCCAGCGGATCGTAGGTTCTCACGCGGAGGCGCAGAGGCGCGGAGCACGTTCTCCCGTGCGGGAGAATCTTCGGCGCATTGCGCCTCCGAGAAGTGGAACCGTTCTGCTGTACGGCAGAACACGCTGATGGACGCTAATCCGGAGCGGAGCGACCGGAAGAATCTGGAACTCCTGGACTCAGGAACGGAAAACGGGGGCATGGAGCTCACGTTGCGCGGGTAGGGCGAACCGTCCCGGTGAGCCGCGGTTTGGCGGCGGAGGACGGAAGTGTAACCACTAATGCACACTAATTGGCACTAATCCGGAGCGGTTCGGCCGGGAGGCCTCGCCCTACCACGGACGCCGCCGCGCCTCCTGACACCTGCTCCTGACTCCTCGCTCTCGCCTCTTGCCTTTCGCCTCTCGCCTCAATCTCCCCACTCCTCCCTTGCCTGCATCGGATCGGCCGTTACGCTGCCCGGCCGTGAACCCCGCCACCCCGGTTTCCGCGGCCGAAGCCCAAGCTCAACCCGGCTGCGCCTTGGGCCCGTTGAGACCTCTTCCGCAGGTCGCCCGCCGTGCTGAGTCCGATATCTGGCGCCAGCAACCCGCACATGAATGAACTCGTCGCATTTGGATTGGGGCTCGTAGCTACTTGGCTTGGCCTCTGGATGAACACGCTGTGGCAAAAACGAGAACGCAGAAAGGTCACTTTTGCCCGGCTATTTGGGGTGCTGGAATCCGAGCACCAATTGGTGCTAGAGAACGAGCAAGCGTGGAGCCTCTATCTGATCTATCTCCATTTTCAGGAGAAAAGGAGAACGGCTATGAGCAGGCCCAATCCCATGGAGGAGTTCACGAAAGTACAGAAAGAGCTCCACTCCCTTGGCAAAGACATGATGCAGGATGGAGCGCTGAAGGAGTCTTTCGAGAAAGTCCGTAAACAGATCGCGCAGCAGAAAGATTCGGATCGCCAACTCCTCCGCGACATGGCCGCCCGGGTTAGGAACGAATGTGCCAGAAACCTGCCGCCCGATGAAGATATCGCGCTGCTGCCGTATGACTTGGTTCCTTACTTTTTTCAGTACCGGAGCCGTCTGGAAAGGATTGCGGCCATCATGGAGTCGTTTGCTTGCGTGAATTCCAAAAGCTTCGACGAGGCGCAATTTGCCACATTGATCCAGCAAATTGTCGAAAACATCCTCGGCCTGTTTCTCATGTCCGAAATCCTCCGCAAGCGTTCACGTGCGGCTCTCGATCTTCCGACTGAACAAGGGATCAGCCTTAGCACAGCAAAGCCGGCTGCTGCCGGAACGGAGCAATGACCCCATTTTTCCGGCCGTCGGATACTGAGGTGTGAGTTCCAAATTCTCCGGCGGTCAGCGGCTGAGGTAGATGGGCTGGCCGACGACCTGTGTGCGTGTTCTACGGGTCAGGGGCGGAAGCGCCGGCAGTAGTAGAGGTAAGGCGCCTTGTACTTCAGATAGCGGAAGTCGAGGTCGAGCATCTGCTCAATCGCCAGATCCGTTTCGGCTGCGTTCGGTAGGTCGAGCCAGCTGGGCTTTCCGTACGAGGATGCTAGGGCGTCATTGACCGTACAAATTTGCTTTGCCCAAGCGTCGCTGAGATCGATGGCTCTGCCTTCTGGCATCACCTGCTTCGCAAATGCCTGAGCGCCTTCGGGCGAAACCTTGGCGCGGAGCCAGAGGGTTGCATCGCTGCCGGGGATCAGTGCGTGGCGAAACGACTCTCTGATCTCCTCAGCATCGGCCGGAAGGGATTTCCTCACCGAGGCCGCGCTGCTCTGATTGTGCAGGTAGATGGCGATGGCTGCCCAGAAGATGGGCGCGAAAATGAGACTGATGATGATGGCCTTCCGGCTCACGCCCCTCGGCTGTTCCTTGTTCATCGGGAAAGGTACACCGGCTGCCCTTCGATCTTCAGCGGCTCGCCGGGGCGGACGGGGAGCGCATTGCCTTCCAGGTCGTGCACGGCGGTGACGTCGGGCGGGACGGTGATCGTGGTGGGGGCGAGGGCGTAGACGACGGTGGCCTTATCGAAGTGGAACCAGAGGGCGCCGTCGCGTTCCTCGCGGCTGCGGAACGTGGACGCGCCGACGGTGCGGTGGAAGTGGACGAGGGCGCGCCAGGCGGGGCGGGGGCGGTTGGCGGCGAGTTCGTCGGCGAGGCCGAAGCCGTGGGCGGTGAGGTTCCACCACCACACGCGCTCCGTCATGCCGGAGCAGAGCGCGATGAGCGCGTAGCGGATCAGGTACGCGGCGGCGGTCGGCTCGTCGACGTGGAGCGGGCTCTCGATGTAGTCGCGGGGCGTGTAGGCGCCGGCGAGCGGCGAGTACTCGCCGGTGCTGCGCAGCGGCCAGTTGGTCTCGGTGACGTAGAATCCAGTAATGCCGTGCGCCTCGGCGACGGCGCGGCCGAGGGCGCATTTCTCGAGGAGGGAGAACTGGCCCTGGAAGTTCTCGGGCGCACCGCGGCGGTCGACGTAGAGGTGGTTCGAGAGGCCGTCGATCTGGCCGGCGAGTTTCGCCAACAGCGGCGGGTAGTAGTGGTACTCGAAGTCGTTCACTGCCGGGCCGAGGATTTTCACGGCGGGGTACTGTGCCCGGAGCGCGGCGACGGAGTCCCAGAGGGCGACGGTCTCGCTTAGGCTCCACTGGCCCCACTTCACGCGGTTCACGGCATGGCCGATCTCGACGAAGCGGATGTGCGCGTGCATCCGGCGCAGTGCCTCGGCGCAGAACGCCTGCCACTCGTCGGGCGCGAGCACGGCGCGGCGCGACTGGATGAGGCCGAGCGCGACCTCGTGGCCGCGGGCGGCGAGCTGCGCGACGGCGTCGGCGCAGGCGTCGAGGCCGGCGGCGCCTTGGTGGAAATAGCAGCGGACGAAGACCGGCAGGCCGGGCGTTTCCGCGAGGAGCGCGAGTTGCGCGGCGAAGTGCGGTCCGGTCTCGACGGCGACGCCGAGGCGGCGCGTGAGGTCGACGGGCTGCGCGTAGGCGTCGCGGAGGAGGGCGCGGTAGCGGCTCCAGATTTTGGGGCCGCGGAGGAGGTTGTGCCAGGCGACGCGGAAGAGGTCGGCGGTGGGGCGTTCGCGGCGGCGGTCGCGCGACTCGAGCACGACGGAGGGCTGGCCGGACTTGGCGTCCCAGAGCCAGGTGTCGCGGTAGGCGGGGCGGCCGGTGGAGACGATCTTGTTGCGGTGGCGCAGGAGGTGCCGGATGGGGTGGCGGTACTTGCGGCTCTCGTTGTGCCAGGTGATGCGCAGGCGCTGGAGGGCTTCCCAGCGGGCGAAGGCGCGCGGGATCGGGCCGTCGCCGAAGTAGATGCGGAAGAAGATGCGGCGGAAGTGCGAGGGGAACTCGAGCTTGGCGAGGTCGCGCGCGCGCTGGCGGAGTGTGAGCGCGGGACAGAGGTCGCCGCGGTTGAGGTCGATGAAACACGGGTCGGCCCAGGCGGCGTCGCCGGTGCGGCGCAGGAGGAGGTTCTGGCCGCCGAGGTCGTTGTGGACGTAGCCGCTGTCGTGCATCCTGCGGACGGCGTCGGCAGCGAAGCGGAGGAGCGCGATGTACTTGGCGGCGTCGGGGTCCTCGCGGAGGAGGCGCGACATCTCGGAGTAGAGGTCGGTGCTGCCCTCGAGGAAACGGGTGACGAGGTAGCTCTCGACCAGGCGCGGGCCGGACCAGCGCTCGAAGTAGGCGACGGGATCGGTCGTGCCGGCGCCGTGGGCACGGAGGTGGAGCGCGAAGCGGTGGGAGCGGGCGGCCTTGCTGCCGATGTGGCGGTAGGCGAGCGCGCGCAGGAGCGGCGGGGCTTTGAAGGACTTCACGCAGTAGCCGGGGCCGGCGGGCGCGGTGGGATCGGCGATGCGGTAGATCTTGTTGCGGAGGCGATAGACGAGGTCGGCGTCGCGCGCGGCGAACGTGGCCGGCAGTCCGACCAGCCAGCGGGCGAACTCCGGCGTGGCGAACGGTGCCGCGATCTCACCCACGTACGCGCAGTCCGGCACGAGCGCGGCGAGCGGCGTACAGGAAATGACGGAGCGATCGGACATGGAGGGCGGGCGAGAGGCGAAAGGCGAAAGGCGAGAGGACGGAGGCCGGACGACAGAAGGGAACGAAGGTAAGGAAGACGGAGGGCTGAGGACGGAATGAAAGGCGGAAGCGGCGGGCGGTGACGAGACGTTTGTGACTGGCGAATGCGGGCGGAAGTGGAATGTGGAAAGCTGGAAAGGGGGAACGGAGGGCGCCGGTTGGAGCGAAGTTCGTGAGAACTTCGAGGAAAGGGGGCATGCCGCCCGGGCGAAACGCTCACGCGTTTCGCTACACTCGAAGGCCGGACGAAAGCCTGGCGGCTTTCGCTACGGGGAGACTGTGTCGCGGGCGTGGGGAACACGGGTCTGAAGACCCGTGCCACGAGGGGAGCTGAGCGGAGGCGCAGTTGCCGTAGCGGCGTTCGTGAGAACGCCGGGGATGAGCGGATCGATGCGCTCACGCGCATTGCTACACTGCATGGATCAGCGCCTCGGCGAGTTCCTCGAGCGGGTAGGTGACGATCTCAGCGAGGGTCGGGTGGTACCAGTGGGCGCGAAGGAGATCGCGCACGGTGGCGCGCATCGCGACGGCGACGCTGAAGATGTGGATCAGTTCGCCGGCGTCCTTGCCGACGATTTCGGCGCCGAGGATGCGGCCGGTGGGTTTCTCTGCGATCACCTTCACGTAACCATACTTCGCCTCCATGAGGATCGATTTGCCGTGGTCGTCGAACGGGTAGCTGGCCGCGGCGAACGCGGTGCCGGCAGCGGTGAGTTCGGCTTCGCTGCGGCCGACGGTGGCGACCTGCGGATCGGTGAAGACGACCTGCACGAGGCCGGAGTAGTCGACGGGCGAGAGGCCGGGGCGGGCGAAGCTGTGGCGCGCGGCGAGTTCGCCCTGCGCGACGGCGGTGTGGACGATCTCGAACGGCCCGGTGCAATCGCCGCCGGCGTAGATGTGCGGCTGCGAGGTCTGCTGCCACTCGTTGATGCGGATGCGTCCGCTCGGCTCGGTGACGACGCCGGCGGCGGCGAGGTCGAGCGTGGCGGTGTCGGGTTCGCGGCCGAGGGCGTTGAGGAGGTGCTGGGCGCGGCGGACGAGCGGTTTCCCCTCGTGGAGAAACTCGACCTCGAAGCCGTCGGCGGTGCGGCGGACCTCGCGGAGCTGCGTGCCGGTGAGGAGTTCGATGCCTTCGTCGCTGAAGGCGCGGGCGACGACGGCGGAGGCGTCGGGTGCGAACTCCTTGAGGACGCGCGGCGAACGCTGGATCTGCGTGACCTGCGAGCCGAGGCGGCGGAGGAGTTGCGCGAGTTCGCAGGCGACCACACCGCCGCCGAGCACGATCACGCTCTCGGGGAGGAAATCGAGTTCGAGCACGTTGTCGCTGGTCCAGGGTTTGGATGCGGCGAGGCCGGGGGTGGCGGGCCAGCTCACGCGCGAGCCGGTGGCGATCAGGATGCGGTCGGCGGTGAGCGTTTCGCCGGTGGAGAGCGCGACAGTGTGCGGGTCGACGAAGCGAGCGGCGGCGCGGTGGATGGCGTAGCGGCCGGAGGTCATCGCCTGCTCGCGGTACGCGGCGAACTCGCTGATCACGGCGAGCTTGCGGGCGTGGAGCGCGGCCATGTCGGCGCGGGCGTCCGGGATCTGGAGACCGAACTTCGCGCCGTGTTGGGCGAGATTGAGGACCTCGGCGCTGTAGAGGAGCGTTTTCGACGGCATGCAACCGCGCAGGATGCAGAGGCCGCCGAGGGCGGGGGCGGCGTCGACGATGGCGACGCGGGCGGAGAAGTCGCGGGCGACGCGGGCGGCGTTGAAGCCGGCGGAGCCGCCGCCGAGGGCGAGGAAGTCGTAGTGAGGCATGCGCGGAACGAGGGTGGAGCTGCGCGGAGGATGGGCGTGCAGCGGGACAAGGCAACCGGCGGCGGAGGCGATTGCGTAGCGGCGTTCGTGAGAACGCCGAGGATCGGGCCGATGCCGCGGATCGATGCGCTTACGCGCATCGCTACATTGCGGCACTCGGACGAGAGCCTTGGCGGCGTTCGCTGCGCAACTGCCGCCGCACGGGTGGCCTCAGCTGTGGAGGTTGCGGTAGAAGGCGAGGAGGCGCTCGGCGGTGTGCGCCCAGTCGAACTCGCGGCGGGCCAGATCGCGGGCGTTGCGGCCGAAGCCGGCGAGACCGCCGGGGCCGAGCGTGAGGGCGATGCGGAGCGTGGCGGGGAAGTCCTTCCACGGGACGCACCAACCGACGTGATCCTCGGTGAGGCGACTCCAGGGGGCGTCGTCGGCGACAAGGGCGGGCAGGCCGGCGGCGAGCGCCGCGGAGACATTCGCCAGATCCGTATCCGAACAGCTGGTGCCGAGGAAGAGGTGGGCGGCGGCGTGCGGCGGGGCTTCGCCGGGGAGGGCGACGAGGACGCGGTCGGCGGCATCGCGCTTGGCGGCGAGCGCGGTGAGCGAGTCGGGGGATTCGTCGCGCGCCGGGCCGACGAGGAGCAGGAGCCAGTCGCCCGTATCGGCCGCGCTCCAGCGCTCGACGAGCTCGCGTGTGCGGGAGCGGCGTGAGAGCGGCGCGGTGCAGAGGGCGACGGGGCGGGAGGCGAGGGCGGGATGGGCGCCGTGCCACCAGCGGCGGGCGGCGTCGAGCTCGGCGGTGGACGGGGCGTGCACGCCGGGCGGGGCGATGCAGATGGGTTGGTGGAAGCCGCAGGAGCGGATGGCCGCGGCCTCCTCGGCACAGGTGGCGTGCCAGCCGGCGGCTTGCTCGAGCGCCTGGGGGTGCACGAGGAAGCGGTTGAAGGCGCAGCGCAGACGGAAGCGGGCGGCGTCGCCGAGTCCGAAGGCAATCGCGGGCGACACGACGAGCGGGGCGCCCTGGCCCTGGGCGGCGAGGTGCGCGTAATGGAGCCCTCGTTGCCCGATGCAATGGGCGTGGACGAGCTCGAGCGGGCAGTTGGCCAGGTGTTGGCGCAGGGCCCGGGAGCGGCCGAGCCAATGGGGGAAGTCGGAGGGGAGCGTGCGCAGCTCGAGGTCGCCGGTTCGGGTTTGGCGCAGCTCGGTGGCGGCGGCGGCGACCAGCACGTTGCCGCTGGTGGCTTTGGCCTGCGCGCGAGCCAACTCCCGTACGAAGGGGTCGAGTTCAGCCGTGTGGCCGGCCAGCCGTGGTGCGACGTGGACGATTCTCATCCGGACAAGGTGCGTAGGTTGTGCCGCCGCCGGAGTGAGGCAACTCGCCGCGGCTCAGTCGGCGAGGGCGAGGGCTGCCTCGTCGAGGAGCTGCTCGCGCACGCGTTCCCAGCAGTAGGTTTCCTTGGTGGCGCGGGTGGCCGCCTGGCGCGCGAGCCGGAGGTGATCGGGGAAGGCGAGCCAGGCGTCGATGGCGGCGGCGAGGGCGACGGGGTTGTCCGGCGGCACGAGCTTCATGGCGCCGAGGGTGGATTCGGCGATCTCCTCGTGGCCGGTGGTGTCGGAGGCGACGACGGCGAGGCCGGCGAGGAGGAAGTGGAAGGTCTTCTTCGCGATGGTGAGATCGCGGCCGCGCGTGGCGCCGGACTCGAGCGCGAGACCGATGTCGTGGCTGGAGATGCGCGGGAGCATCTCGCTGTTGTGCACGAGGGGGTGGACGAGGACGCGCTCATGCCAGCCGGCGGGGAGGTTCTGCGAGAACCAGGCCTTGTTGGCGCGGGTGAGCTCGCCGCGGAGATGGACCTCGACCGGGTAGCGGAGGTGCGGGAGCGCACCGAAGAGCGCGCGCAGGCCGCGGCCGGGCTCGATCTGGCTGCCGAACCAGTGGATGGAGGGCATGCGGCCCTGGCGTCGATCGGTGACCGGCGGTGCCGGGGCGTGGAGATCGGCGAGTGGGAAGACGCTGTAGACGCAGTGCGGCGGCTCGACGCCGGCGTATTCGCCGAGTGAGCGCGCCATGGCGCGGGACGGCGCGATGCGGTAGCGGGCGACGCGCAGGAGCGTGCGCTCGAGGTTGCGGATCTCCTCGACGGGTGCGGCCTGCGCCTCCTCGGGCCGCACGATCTCGGAGAACCAGTTCTCGAAGTCGATGCCGACACGGTACCGGTCGGCGGCGAGGCGGCTGGCGATCCACATCGTGTCGCGGGAGTGCGCGATGGTGAGGTCGGGCTCGGCGTGCTGGGCGTGGCGCAGGTGCTCGCGGATGCCGTAGCCGAGCGACGCCGGGGAAAACTTGTGGAGGCGTCGCCATTTCTCGATTCCGAGGCGGCGGCGGAGCCGGGGGCCGAAGCTGCTCCGCCGGAAGTCGACGACGGGCTCGAAGTGGTAGGGCAACCTAGGCAGGAGGTGCTCGTCGAGGGCGATGAGCGCCTTGTTGGTCCAGACGCCCTGGACGGTGACGTCGTGGCCGGATTCTGCGAGGGCGGAGGCCTCGCGCCGTGCGCGGGTGGCGGTGCAGAGATGGGAGCCGATGAGAATGCGGATGCGTGCCATGGGCAGCCGAAGGTGGAGGGATCGCGCGGATTGGACCCGGCCGCGGCGCGGCGTGCGAGTGTGAAGTTGCCCTCCGGGCACGACGGGACGCGGGGAGGAGGGCAGGTTTACCGAGTGCTTACGAGGCGCGCCGAGTCGGTCGAGTGTCGAGTAGACGAGCGACGAGAGCCGGAAGGCGCGGATACTCCGGGCGAACGAACGCTTCGGACCGGGCTACAGCCGCTCGTCCCTCGGCTGCATCGACACGGGTCAGGCGCAGATCTGGCGGCGGATCTCGGCGGCCTTGGCGGGACCGAGGAGGCGGGCGATCATGGCGTAGCCGAGATCCAATGCCGTGCCGGCGCCGCGCGAGGTGAGGATGGGGCCGTCCTCGACGACGCGCTGGTCGTGGAGGATGTGCGGGAGCTCGTCGGCGGTGGAGGGGAAGGCGGTGTAGCGGCGGCCGGCGAGCAGGCCGGCGTCGTGGAGTACGAGCGGCGCGGCGCAGATGGCGGCGACGGGGCGGCCGGCGGCGACCTGGGCCTTCACGAGCGCGGCGACGCGCGGATCGGAGCGGAGGTGTTTCACGCCCGGGCCGCCGGGGATGAAGATCAGGTCGTAGGGCTGCTGTGTGGCGATGGCCAGGGTGGTCTCGGCCAGGACGGTGATGTTGCAGCGACCGGTGACGGAGGGCTCGGGCCCGAGCGAGGCGAGGATCACCCTCGCGCCGGCGCGGCGGAGCAGATCGACGGGGGCGATGGCTTCGATCTCCTCGAAACCGGGCATGAGGATTGTGAGGACGGAGGGCGTGGTGCTCATGGCGCGTAGGTGTGCTGCAAGGGTAGACCGAGGGAGCGGTGCGGCAACGGCGTTTGTGGCGACGGTCCCGCTTCGCCGAAGGTGTATGGCGATCGCCGCCCGCACGGGCTGCGCGACAAAGGGGATGCCCGGGACGCGCGGCGGAGTTTTCCGTTGCCTCGCGCTAGGGCGCCCGGGAGCCTGCGGGCCTCAACCCTAACCCAATTTCCCATCATGGCTGGACTCGGCAAAATGTTGAAACAGGCGGCGAAGATGCAGAAGCAGATCGAAGTGCTTCAGCAGGAACTCGAGAAGAAGGAGATCGATATCTCGAGCGGTGGCGGCGCCGTGAAGATCAAGGTCAACGGTCAGGGCAAGTTTGTCTCCATCGAGCTCGACCCCGAGTTCCTCAAGGAGGACGCGAAGGTCGTCTCCGAGACGGTGCTGGGCGCTGTGCAGGAGGCCGCCGCGAAGGCGAAGGCGCTCAACGAAGGCGAGATGCAGAAGATCACCGCGGCGTTCCAGATGCCAGGGATGTTCTGATTGCGGATCACGGAATGCGGATTGCGGATTGGCCGGCGCAGCCGGGTGTTTCCCGGCCCGAGCCTTCCGACGAATCCGCAATCCGAAATCCGAATTCCGCAATTCCATGACTCCCGCGTTCGAGGCGCTGCAGAAGCAGCTCAAGCAGCTGCCGGGGCTGGGCTACCGCTCGGCCGAGCGCATCGCACTGCACCTGCTCGTCGAGCGGCCGGAGCGGCTGCCGCAGATCGTCGCCGCGCTGGAGGCGGCGGCGAAGGCGGTGGGGCGTTGCGCGGTGTGCGGCAACCTCGCCGAGGGCGAGACCTGCGCGGTGTGCGCCGACGCGAAACGCGATGCGGCGCAGGTGTGCGTGGTAGAGCACGTGCCCGATCTCGTGGCCATCGAGCGCAGCGGCGCCTACCGCGGGCGCTACCACGTGCTGCACGGCAAGCTGTCGCCGATCCATGGGGTCGGGCCGGAGCAGCTCAACCTCGGCGCGCTCGTGCGCCGGCTGCAGGGCGGCGAGATCCGCGAGCTGATCCTCGCGCTGTCGAACGACATCGAGGGCGAGGCGACGTGTCATTTCATCACGGAGAAGATCCCGGCCGGCGCGGTGAAGGTGTCGCGCATCGGCTTCGGCCTGCCCAGCGGTGCCGGCGTGCTCTACGCCGACTCGGTCACGCTCAAGAGCGCCCTCGAGGCGCGGCGCGAGTACAAGTGACGGGCGGGTGGGCGTCCGTGACTGGCTGCCGGTGGTCCGGTGAGTGAAAAACGTATTCGGACGACAGAAGGCAACGAAGGGGACGAAGGCGGAGCGGATTTCCGGAGTGATGGAACCACTGATGGAATCCGCCGATGGGCGGATTCTGGGAAAAGTCCTCCGGCTGATCGCCGTCGGGAATGTGAGTGGCGGCGCCCGCTGATCGCGGGCGGGGACGAAATGCTCACGCGCTTCGCTGCGGCAAGGGACAGGGCTGGCGCGCTTGCGGGTGGACGGCGTTGCCCCCAACGCCGTCGAGGGCGTGAGCGAGGCTGGCGAGGTGAGCGGAATGAACCGGCGCGATCGAACGCATGCGCTCGGCGCGAGTAGCGTGGCACGGCTCGTGTTGGGGCGCGGGCGGGGCGCGCGACGCGCTTGGGGGCAAGCGCGTCCACCGTTCTGCCGTTCGGCAGAATCTGCGACAAGCGTGAGGCTCAGTCGTGTTTGAAGGGGGTGCAGGGGGCGGTGTTGGGATCGCCGCTCTCGCAAGCGGCGCCACAAAGATGAGCGCGGGCGACTTGCGAAAACAAAACCGCCGGGGGCGCGAGGCCTCCGGCGGCTTGGGGAAAACGTGGGACCTAACCGTGGTATCCGGTGGCACGGCCGCGACGGTGCGCGGCATTCCACCGGATGTAGCAGCAGTTACTTCTTCTCCGCCTTCGTCTCGTCGACCATCACGTAGCGGCGGGCGCCTTCGCGCCAGAGGAGGACGAGGGTGCGCTTGCTGGCGGGCTTGGTCGTGAGTTCGACAGCCTGCTTCGCGGTTTCGACGGGCTGCTTGTTGATCTCGAGGATGACGTCGCCCTCCTGCAGGCCGGCCTTGGCGGCGGCGCAGTCGGGCTCGACGCCGACGACGAGCACGCCCTTGAGGTCGCGGGGCAGGTTGAGCTGTTCGCGGGCCTGTGCCGAGATGTCGGCGACGCCGACGCCGTTGAGAGTGTCCTCGTCGCTGTTGGTGCGCTCGGGGGTATTGTCGCCGCCGAGCTTCTTGTCGTCGCCGGGCTGCTCGCCGAGCTTGAGGGTGAAGGTCTTCTCCTTGCCGTCGCGCACGACCTCGATCTTCACCTCGGCGCCGGGCGCGTGGCGGCCGACCATGAGCTTGAGGCGACGCGGGTCCTCGACGGCGGCGCCGTCGAACTTCACGATGACGTCGCCCTGCTTGAGCCCGGCCTTCTCGCCGGCGCTATCGGGTGAGACGGCGGTGACGAGGGCGCCGGTCTCGACCTTGAACTCATTCTTCAGCTCGGGGGTGAGCTCTTGGAGGTTCACGCCGATGAAGCCGCGCTCGATCTTACCCTTGGTGATGAGCTGCTCCATGATGGTGCGGGCGAGGTTGGAGGGGATGGCGAAGCCGAGGCCCATGGAACCGCCGGAGCGGCTGTAGATGGCGGTGTTGATGCCGACGAGACGGCCGTCGGCGTCGATGAGGGCGCCGCCGGAGTTGCCGGGGTTGATGGCGGCGTCGGTCTGGATGAAGTCCTCGTACTCCTC
>Ga0209098_1000558_pt1 | contig 40369 bp, 29 predicted proteins | sample AD_JPNHW1_MetaG_FD_184429 | JGI IMG/M metagenome (GOLD analysis project Ga0209098, IMG submission 184429) | Active sludge microbial communities of municipal wastewater-treating anaerobic digesters from Japan - AD_JPNHW1_MetaG (SPAdes) (version 2) | ecosystem: Engineered > Bioreactor > Anaerobic...
GCTTTTCCCGGTCGCCGCGCCGCTGTTCCTGTCCTTGTTCGTCGGTGTCGCTGTCCGCGAGTCCGGCCTGAAGGACTTCGAGAACCTTATCGGTGGCCCCGTGCTCTACGGTTCGACCTTCTTCCTCGGCCTGTTGCTTGGCGTGCTCTGCGAGGCCAACACGATCCTCAACCCGGTCGTGCTGAAGCTCCTCCTGCTCGGCATCCTCTCGCTGCTGCTTTCCGGCATCGGCGGTCTGATGGGCGGCTATGTCATGTATTTCCTCAGCGGTGGCCGCTACAACCCCGTCATCGGCATTGCCGGCGTGAGCTGCGTGCCGTCCACGGCCAAGGTCGCCCAGAAGGTGGTCTCGAACGATTCGCCCCGGGTCATGATCATGCCCCAGGCGCTCGGCGCGAACATCTGCGGCGTCATCACCACGGCCATCCTCTGCGGCATCTACGTCACGCTCCTCAAGCTGCATTGAGAACCGCTCGGACTCCGTGTCCGTAACTCTTCAGCCCGCCTCCGCACGAGGCGGGCTTTTTTGTCTTCAAACTTCGCGGTCGGCCATGGCCGTGCTGTTCTTGATCCAGCAGGCTTGAGCCAGCAGTGCCGCCAGCCCGAAACAGGTGATAAGTGTGCCGTTGAGCATGCGGAGCTGCACCGCTTGCGCATGGCTGAAGCCTGCGGCATCCAGTTCGCGGACCACTTTCCCTCCTTTTGCGACGAGCACGAGGCGGCCGTCCGGCAGCCGGCTTGGTTGGGCGGCGTCGTTGAGCGCGCGGCAGACGAAGTGGTTGGCGAACGCAAAGAGGAGCAATCCGACGACCGTAGCCTTCATCCAGCGCGGGATGTTGCCGAAGATCTCCGACACCAGATTCCGGCGAGGCACGCGGCGCCATTGTGTGACGACCCCGAGCCACACCAGCAGCAACAGCGGCAGCAGAGCCAGCACGGAGTAGTACGTCCGGTCGGCGAAGGTGAGCGCGTAGGCGATGGCGCTGGCGACCGTGGCGAGGCAGGCGATCCAGTAGATGAAGCGGAGCGGAGCGGGCACGGTCGCATCGTGGCCAACGCCCGTGCGCTGGCGAGTCCCCTTGCGTTCCTACGGGCATGTTTGCCGGTGCGCCCGCCTTCGGAGTTGCCCGCGGCGGCGCTTCAGGGTGTCGTCCGGCGTGCGCTCCTATTCCCGCAGCTCCGAAAACCCGCCTCCTGCCGCTCGCTCCGTCCAACCGGCGCCGCGCGAAACGTCCCGCTCCAGTTTCCGCGACGCTCCGCGCGAGATGGCTCCCTCCGGTGTCCGTTCCGAGGAACGCAGCCGCGAGGTGCCGATCTGCGGGCTCGCCGCGGTGCGGGCGCTGTTCCAGGAGCGCGCCGGGGTGATCAAACGTCTATTCTTCGACCTCCCGACCAGCCGGCGCGTGGGTGGCATGAGCGGCTACATGGCGCGTGAGCGGAAGGTCTATCGCCAGGTCACGCCCGAGGAGCTCGCGAAGATCGCCGGCACCGTTCACCACGGCGGCATCGTCGCCATCGTCGAGCAGGCACCGCTGCGCACGCCGGATGCGACCGACATCGCCGCGTGGGCACGCGAGGGCAAGCCAGTCGTCCTCCTCGATCGCATCGGCAACGCCCACAACCTCGGCGCCATCGTGCGCACGTTGGCATTTTTCGGCGTGGAGCACCTGATCGTCGCTGCCGGCGAGACGGCGGCGCGGCCGGGTGAGTCGACCTATCGCGTGGCCGAGGGCGGCATGGAGCACGTGCAGATCTGGCTCTCGGCCGACTTCGCGAGACTATGCGGCGAGCTGCGCACTGCCGGTTTCGCCATCGTCGGCACCGATGTGCGCGGGCCGAACCTCGCCTCCCTCAGCCGTCGCGAGTTTCTCCCGACTTCAGTCCGCAAGCGCGCCGACACCGCGGCGCAGACGCCGATCGCGCTCATCCTCGGCAACGAGGAGGCCGGTCTGGCGCCCGAGGTGGCGAAGGCCTGCGACCGCCTCGTGCGCATCCCTGGTTCGGGGAAGATGGAGTCGCTCAACGTCTCCGCGGCGGCCGCGGTGCTTGTGGCCGCGCTGACGATCGGGAGCTGAGGTGTAGCGCTGCGATAGGCCCCTATTCTTTTGGAAGCGCACCGCGGGCTTCTTGTGCAGAAGCCCGCTCACAGCGAGTCGGGACGCAGTTCACCCCTTTGGCACGACGGTGTCGCTGGAACGTCACGCAGGCGGTGCAGAATGGCGGCATGTGGTTTCTGCAACTGTTCACCTCGATGTTCGCGGGGGTTTCCCGGAACGAGTCCAGCGCGTGGGGATGCTGCGCCCGAGCGAGGGCATTGGCCCCATTATCCAGCTTCGAGCAGTCGAGATCGGCCGACAGGGAGGCCGACGGCTATCGGCTCGAATACTTGAGGCGACTTGGCTGGGCCACGGTGAACACCACTAAAACCGCCTCGTGAACTATCCGCCGATCGTCCCTGCGCGATGAGCGCGGCGGTCGGCCCTCATACGAGGGCCGTATGCTTCGCGTGGGCTAGTGGCTGGCGACCATGGGCTTCTTGGCGGAGTGGACGGGGGCGGCCGCGGCATGCTCGTGGGCCGGTGCATGGTACTGGTGAGAAGCGGCTGCGGGCTGGGTGGAGTCGAAGCGGTGATCGGAACCGCCGACCAGACGTATGAGCTCGTTGACGTTCTCGATCATTGTCGCCGACTGCGACTTCATCTCGGCGGCGGCGCTTGCGGTCTCCTCGGCGCTGCCGGCGTTGGCCTGGGTGACGCGGTCCATCTGTGTCATGGCGCCGCCGACCTGCGTGAGGCCTTGTGATTGCTCCTTGGACGATGTGGCGATCTCGCCGACCAGGTCGTTCATCTTGCGGGCCTTGTCGGCGATCTGCTCCAGACCGGAGGAAACGCGGGTCGAGAGTTCCGCGCCACGGGCGCTCTTGGTGATGGAGTCGTCGATCTTCTCGGCGGTTTCGCGTGCGGCATGGGCGGCACGCTGGGCGAGGTTGCGAACCTCTTCGGCGACAACGGCGAACCCGGCGCCGGCCTCGCCGGCACGGGCGGCCTCGACGGCGGCGTTGAGGGCGAGGATGTTCGTCTGGAACGCGATCTCGTCGATGGTCTTGATGATCTTCGCGATGTTGTCGGAGGAGGCCTTTATGTCCGACATCGCGGAGACCATCTCCTGCATCTGCTGCGTGCCCTGCTCGGTCGCTTGGCGCGTATCCGTGGAAAGGGAGCGGGCGTTCTCGGCGTTCTCCGCATTTCGCTTGGTCTGGCTGTCGATCTCCTCGAGCGATGCGGAGGTCTCCTCGAGGGAGGCGGCCTGCTGGCTGGCGCCATCGGCGAGGGATTGGCTGGCGGCGGAGACCTGGTTTGCCGCGGAACCGACCTGATGGGCGGCCTCGTTCAAAGCGGTGGCGACCTGGCCGAGTTTCTTGTTGGTGCCGGTGATGGTGAAATAGGCGAGTACGATCCCGATCAACACCCCGGTGATTCCCACGATGATCAGGGTGACCGTGCTGCGTTGGACTTCGTGGACCAACTCCCTGCCGCCTTTCTCGCCGTCCTCGGCGTTCTTCCCGAGGATGAGGAGGGTCTGGTTCGAGAAGTCGTTTAGCGCGGCGATCATGTCCACGGTCAGGATCTTCTTTGCCTGCTCGCGGTCGGTCTCCACGAGAGAGAGGTATTTGGCGCGCAGTCCGAGGTAGTGTTCGTGGATCCGGCCGAGTTTGTCGTACTCGTCGCGCTCGGCCTGCGTGCGGATCGTCGACTTGTAGATCTCGTCGGCGGCACGGAATTTCTTCGTGTCCTCTAGAGTGGCGTCCTCGATGGCCTTGCGGTCCGCTGCGCTCGTCGAGTCCAGGAGGCGATAGAGCCGGACCATGTTGATCATCGGCAGGTAGTTCATCGTGCTGGTCTGGATGACCCCCGGCAGGTTCTTCTCACTGACGGTCACTCCCTCCTGCTGGACTATCCGCATGCTGTAGATGCTCCAAACGGTGATGAGTATGCTCACTGTGCACAGGACGGCCGCCATCACGATGATCCGCTTCCCAATCGTCCACGTAGTCATAGGTGCTGACGAATCGGCCCTCGGGCTGCGCTCTTGAGGCGACTACAAAGACTTCGACTTCCGGCCACTGTAGGGGCTGGTGCGGGGAGACCGATAGTGCGGATGCCCTCGGCCCAGCCGGCCAGCTTGGGCTCGCCTGTCGCCGTCAGGCCGACTGCATCCCGAAGACTGAGGCGCCGAGGATGCGCAGATCGGCGAATACCTCTTCCGCGCCAGCGGCGCGCAGTTCGTCAGCGGAATGGGTTCCGGTGGTGACGCAATAGCAGGGCAGGCCGGCGTTGCGTGCGGTCGCGAGGTCGAAGGGCGAATCGCCGATCAGGCAGGCTGTGGCAGCGTCGGCGCCGAGTCGGCGCAGCGCCTCGGCGGTGAACTCGGCGGCGGGCTTGCGCCAGGTGCAGTCGCGTGCGCCGAGGACGAGATCGAGGTGTGGCGCGAGACCAAGGTGGGCGAGGACAGCGCGGGCGTGCTCGCCGATCTTGTTGGTGAGGACTGCGGTCTTCACGCCGCGTGCATGGAGGGCGGCGACGAGTTCGCGGCTGCCGGCATACACCGTCGGGTCCTCGAGCTGGATCTTCTCGGTGAAGGCGACGTGCTCGCGGCAGGCCGCGGCGACGAGCTCGGGCGGTACGAAGCGCCCCATCGCGTTCTCCAGCCCGCCGCCGACGGCGCGCCTCACCTGCTCGGCAGTCGGCGCCGGGTAACCGAAGAGCGGCAACGTATGGCAGTAGGCGCGGTGGATCGTCGTGAAGGCGTCGACGAGTGTGCCATCGAGGTCGAAGAGGACGGTGCGGAACGCTGGCATCGCCACGTGAATTCGCGCGAATCGCTGCGGTGTGCAACGGCGAAGGTCCGGCCTCCGGTTTTTCATCGCAACGACATGGCCGCGTGGCAGGGTGTGGGACGAGCGCCATGCAAATCCCGCCCGCCAATGCCGCTGCCACCTTGCAGGTTGAGGAGACGGCGGAGCTGTGTCGCCTGAAGGTCGGCGGGCGCTGGGACAGCGCCGCCGAGCGGCCGCACTGGAAGCCGGCGAAGGGCGCGGCGTTCCGGCGTGTCGAGATCGCGGTGACGGAGCTGGAGCGCTGGGACAGTTCGCTCGTGCTCTTCCTCGGCGAGGTGCGCCGCAAGTGCGAGAGACAGGGCTGGGAACTGGTGGCGCAGGGGCTGCCGGCCGGCATCCCGCCGGCGTTGGTGCAGGTGCATCGCGCCGCCGCGCGGCACAACGGCGCGTGGGCGTGGTTGGCGGATGTCGGCGTGGCGACGCGGAAGTTCGTCGACGACTCGCTCGACTACGCGCGCTTCGTGGGCAACTGCACGATCGCCTCGGCCAATCTCCTGCGCAGCCCGGCGCGTTTCCGCTGGGGCGACTGCTTCGCGCAGATGCAGCTGTGCGGCGCGCAGGGGCTGCCGATCGTCGGGCTGATCAGTTTCCTCGTCGGCGTGATCATGGCATACCAATCGGCGGTGCTGCTGCGGCAGTTCGGCGCCGACATCTACGTTGCGGACCTGATCGGGCTCGGCGTGGTGCGCGAGATGGGGCCGATGATGGCGGCGGTGGTGCTGGCCGGGCGGACCGGCGCGGCGTTCGCCGCCGAGATCGGCAACATGAAGGCCAACGAGGAAATCGACGCTTTGGAGACGCTGGGCTTGAACCCCGTGCAGTTCCTCGTGCTGCCGCGGCTGGTGGCGCTGCAACTGATGATGCCGTTGCTCACGCTCTATGCCAACGCCCTCGGCGTGCTCGGCGGCATGCTCATCGCGTGGGGCCTGCTCGACCTGCCGCCGGTCACCTACTGGATCGAGACGAAGAGCGTCCTCGACCTCTCCGATCTCGCCAGCGGTCTGATCAAGAGCATGGCGTTCGGCGGGCTGATCGGGTTCGCGGGCTGCCTGCGCGGCTTGCAGGCCGACCGCAGCGCGTCGGGCGTGGGCAAGGCGGCGACCTCGGCGGTCGTCACCGGCATCCTCTGCATCATCCTCGCCGATGCCGTGTTCGCGGTGATCTTCAACGTCATCGGCTTCTGACCCGCGCCTCCGATGCCAACCGTAACCGAAAACGCGATCGAAGTGCAGGGGCTGGAGTGTCGCCAGGGCGAGCGGACGATTCTGCACGACGTGACCTTCTCGGTGGCGCGCGGTGAGCTGTTCTTCGTCATCGGCGGCAGCGGCTGCGGCAAGAGCACGTTGCTCAAGCACCTGATCGGCCTGCTGCCCGTCGCCGCGGGGCGCATCGCCTACTTCGGGCGCGACTTCACCACCGCCGATGCCGCCGCGCGGCGCGAGATGCAGAAGGGCTTCGGTGTGTCGTACCAGTACGGCGCGCTCTGGAGCTCGATGACGCTCGCGGAGAACGTCGCCCTACCGCTCCAGGAGTACACGGCGCTCACGGCCGCCGAGCGCAGCGAGATCGTCCACTGGAAGCTTGCGCAGGTCGGCCTCTCCGGTTGCGAGAACCAGTTCCCCTCCGAGGTGAGCGGCGGCATGCGCAAACGTGCCGCCATCGCCCGCGCCCTCGCGCTCGACCCGCAGATCATCTTCTTCGACGAGCCGGCCGCCGGCCTCGACCCGATCACCTCGCGCTCGCTCGACCGGCTCATTCTCGAGATCCGCGACAATCTCCACACCACCATGGTCATCGTCTCGCACGAGTTGCAGAGCATCCTCGGCATCGCCGACCGCGCGATCCTCCTGCACCGCGATGTGCAGGGCATCCTCGCCGAGGGCGCGCCGCGCCGCCTGCTGGCCGAGTCGACCGACCCGCGCGTGCGCGAATTCCTCGCACCCGAGGACGTGGTCTCCGCTTCGAACCAACCGTGAAAACCAAACTCAGTCCCACGCTCATCGGCATCTTCGTCATCGGCGGTTTCCTGCTGCTGCTGATCGGCGTGTTCGCGTTCGGCGGCGCGTCGCTGTTCACCAAGCCGCAGCGCTTCGCCGTGTTTTTCGACGAGTCCGTGCACGGGCTCGACCCCGGCGCGCCGGTGAAGGTGCGCGGCGTGCGCGTGGGTCGCGTGGCCGACATCACCGTGCGGTTCGACGCCGCCAAGCACGACTCCGTGGTCGCGGTCGTCTGCGAGGTGACGAAGAACGTCCTCGTCGGACCCGAGGGGAAGCGCATCGATTTCTCGGAGTCGGGCCGGATCGACGAACTCGTGAAGGACGGCATGCGCGCCGAGCTGGCGGTGCAGGGCTTGGCCACGGGGTTGCTCTACGTGGAGCTCAATTTCGACGAGGAGCAGAAGTATCCGTTGCCCGCCGATCTGCCGAAGGCCGACATGCCGGTCGTGCCGGCGGTGCCGTCGATGATCGCGGAGTTCACCGCGAGCATCACCGAGATTCTCGGCAAGCTCGGGCAGGTCGACTACGCCGGCATCTCGACGGAGCTGAAGGCGCTGATGGCGACGACGCGCACGAAGATCGACGCGCTCAAGCTTCAGCCCGCCATCGACGAGGTCCAGTCCGCCGCCGCCGCCGTGCGCGTGCTCGCGAGCGACCCGAAACTCGGCGAGGCCTTCCTCGGCGTGAACCGCGTGCTGGCGGACCTCCAGACGATGATCGGCCATGTCGACGATCAGGTCGGCCCGACCGGCGAGGGGTTGCAGCGCACGCTCGCCGAGGCGCGCGGCGCGATGGAGCAGCTCAATGCCGCCGCCGCGTCCGTGCGCAGCTTCACCGGTCCGCAGACCGGCATCGGCGAGGAGGTCGTGCAGACGATGCAGCGCGTGGCCGAGGCCGCGGAATCGCTGCAACGGCTGGTCGATTTCCTCGAGCGCAACCCGAACTCCCTCATCACCGGCCGGCCGCCCGCCGGACCCGCCGGCACCGGCCCGCGTCATTGAACTTCCGTAACGCCATGAAACCGTTCTCCTCCGCCTCGCTTCTCCGTCTCGGCGCCCTGCTCGGGCTGGCCGCACTCGCCGGCTGCAACCTGCCCACCGCGCAGCCCGACCCGACGCGGTTCTTCCTGCTGTCCGTACCGGGCGGTGCGACGGCCGCGGCGGCTGCTCCGGCAGAAGCCCGCGCCGCGACGCTCGGGCTCTGCCGCATCGAGCTGCCGGCGTATCTGCGCACCCCCGCCGTCGTGGTACGCCCCGGTGGCACCGAGGTGGTGCGCACACGCGATGCGCGCTGGGGCGAATCGCTGGAGCAGGGGATCGCGCGCCTCTTGCGCGAGACGTTGCTTGCACAGCCGGGCGTGCGCTCGGTGGCCGCCTATCCGGCGCCGCAGTCGGCGCTGCCGCAGTACGAGATTTCGGTGCGTGTGCTCGCGTGCGAGGGCGTTGCCGGGTCCGAGGGACGCCGGGCGCGCTTCGCCGCCGCGTGGGAGATCCGCGCGACGGCGGCCGGTGCCGGTGTCGCGCCCGTGGCCACGGGGACGTTCGAGAGCGCGCCCGCCGATTGGACGGAAGGCGACTACGCGGTGCTCACGGCGAAGTTGGGCGAGGCTGTTGCCGCGCTCGGCCGTGAACTGGCTGCGGCGTTGCCAAAATAGAGCAGCGGCAGCGCAGCGAGCGTTAGGATAATCTCGGCGGTCTTTCCGACCGCCGCTGTTTCTGCGAATAGACGCTGATTATTGGTGGATCCGTTTGCAGCGAGGCGTTGCCGAGCTGGGATCAGGCGGCAACGTAAGCGCCTCATCCCCTATCATCCCATGACCAGACGGAACAGTTTTGCGGCGTTTCTCCTATCACTTCTCGGCTATGTCTCGTTGTTGGCCGGTGCTTCCGCAGCGGAGCCTCGGGAGCGGCTTTCGATCAATGACGACTGGCGCTTCACGATGGGCGATCCGGCGGGCAACATCGCGCCTCTGCTCTACGACGTGCGCCCCGAGCTGAAGGACGCAAAAGAGAACCAGGTCGCCGATGCCCGGCCCGAGGAGGCCGAGAAACTCGCCGCTGTGGGCAAGGCCGTGCTCAAGCCGTGGATTTTGCCGACCGGTAACGCTTTCATCGCGGACCCTGTGAAGCACCACACCCGCCCCGCCGGCGATCCCGGCAGCGATGTCGCCTACGTGCGCGCGGGCTTCGACGACAGCGCGTGGCGCAAGGTGACCTTGCCGCACGACTGGGCGATCGAAGGACCGTTTCTCAAGACGGGCGACTTCGGCGGCATGGGCCGGCTCCCGAGTTGGGGCATCGGCTGGTACCGCAAGAAGCTGGACATTTCCGCGACCGACTCTGGTAAGCGCATCGTCCTCGAGATCGATGGCGCGATGTCGTACGCGACGGTCTGGCTCAACGGTCGGCTCGTCGGCGGCTGGCCGTACGGCTACAGCTCGTGGCAGGTCGACCTCACTCCGTATGTGAACTTCGGCGGCACGAACCAGCTCGCAATCCGCCTGGACAATCCGCCCGCATCGTCGCGCTGGTATCCGGGCGGTGGCATCTACCGCAACGTCTGGCTCACCAAGACGCAGCCCGTCCACGTCGGCCAGTGGGGCACGCAGGTGACGGCGCGCGACGTTTCCTCCGCGGCGGCGACGATCGATCTCACGGTCACGCTCGCCAACGACTCGAAGGAGGACGCTGCCGTGAGCGTTGTCACCGAGGTCTACGCTCTCGCCGCCGAAGGCCGGAAGACCGGTCCCTCGGTGCTCCGTCTCGGCTCGGCCGATTCGGTCGTCGCCGCCGGCGCAAGCGCAGTCCTCAAGAGCTCCGCAACTCTCGCGAGCCCCAAGCTCTGGGGCCCGTCGCCGACTCAGACGCCGCACCGCTACCTGGCGGTGACCACTGTTTTGCAGCAGGGGAAGATCGTCGACATCTACGAGACGCGCTTCGGCATCCGTTCGCTGCGCTTCGATCCGGACAACGGCCTGCTCGTCAACGGCGAGCGCATCCAGATCCACGGTGCGAACATGCACCACGATCTCGGTGCGCTGGGCTCGGCCTTCAACGTGCGCGCAGCCGAGCGTCAGCTCGAGATGCTCCGCGAGATCGGCTGCAACGCCGTCCGCATGAGCCACAACCCGCCCGCGCCCGAGTTGCTCGAGCTCACGGACCGCATGGGCTTCCTCGTGTACGACGAGGCCTTCGACTGCTGGGAGCGGAAGAAGACGCCGCTGGATTTCCACCTCATCTTTCCCGACTGGCACGAGCAGGACTTGCGCGCGCTCATCCGCCGCGACCGCAACCATCCTTCGGTTATCCTTTGGAGCGTCGGCAACGAGGTCGGCGAGCAGTACACCGACGCGGCCGGCGCCGCCATCGCGCGGCGGTTGTGCACGATCGTACACGAGGAGGATTCGACGCGGCCGACGAGCTGCGCGATGAACTTCGCCAAGCCGGACATGCCGCTGCCGGCCGAGCTCGACGTGATCAGCCTGAACTATCAGGGCGAAGGCATCCGGCAGGACCCGATGTTCGAGGGCACCGAGCGCATCCGCACGCCGCCGCAGTACGATGCCTACCGCGCGAAGTTCCCGAACAAACCGATACTCACCAGCGAATCGGCGTCGGCCTTCAGCAGCCGCGGCGTCTACCTGTTCCCTGTCACACCGAAAAACAGCGACATCGTGCGCGACGGGCGCGGCGGCGACGACAAGGCGCGCCACGTGACTGCCTACGAGCTGCATGCCGTCGACTTCGGTTCGTCGGCTGAGAAGGTGTTCGGCATGATTGCGCGGCACCCGTTCGTCCTCGGCGAGTTCGTCTGGACCGGCTGGGACCACCTCGGCGAGCCCACCCCGTACTACGAATCGCGCAGCGCCTACGCGGGCATCATCGATCTCGCCGGCTTCCGGAAGGACCGGTTCTACCTCTACCAGTCGCACTGGCGCCCCGAGCTGCCGATGGCGCACATTCTCCCGCACTGGAGCTGGCCGGAACGCGTCGGGCAGGTGACGCCGGTGCACGTCTTCACCTCCGGCGACGAGGCCGAGCTCTTCCTCAACGGCCGCTCGCTCGGCCGGAAGCAGAAGGCCCAGTATGAGTACCGCCTGCGCTGGGACGACGTGAAGTACGAGCCCGGCATGCTTGAGGTTGTCGCCTACAAGGGCGGCCAGAAGTGGGCGACCGATACGGTGAAGACGGCGCAGGCTCCCAAGAAACTCGAGGCGAAGCCTGATCGCGCGACGATCGGCGCCGACGGCCGCGATCTGGCGTTCGTGACCGTGCGTGTGACCGATGCCGCTGGGACGAGCGCGCCGCGGGCGGACAACCGGATTGTTTTCTCCATCGAAGGCCCCGGCGAGATCGTCGCCACCGACAACGGCGATCCGACCAGCTTCGAGCCGTTCCAGTCACCGCAGCGCAAGGCCTTCAGCGGGCTCTGCCTCGCGATCATCCGCGCGAAACCCGGTCAGTCCGGAACGATCACGCTCACCGCAACGAGCGAAGGCCTGAAGGCGGCGGTGGTGGAGATCCGGACTGTGGACGGCGCCGGGTTGCGTTGAGGACGGTCGCCTCAAGTTGCCGACGGAGAGCTGCCCTCGCGGGCAGCTCCACAATGGGAGTCGGAGATGCTGGAGACAGATTTCTTCTGTGGCGCCGCTCGCGAGAACGGCGATCACGGACGGGAACTGAGCTGCTCTTGCGAGCAGCTCCACAGATGAGAGCGGCGATTTGGTACGGCGCTGAGGGGATGGCGGAGAGCTGCCCTTGCGGGCAGCTCCACGGAGGAAGGGGGAGTGTGGCGCCGCTCGCGAGAGCGGCGATCGGCCGGGCTCAGTCTGCTGATTCGCTGAGCCGGTTCCACACCCGCCAGAAGTGTTCCCAATAGTCCGGAGCGCGTGGGTCGAGGTCGGGTGTTCCCGGAACCATGCAGCCGACGTACGGCCAGCTCCGCCACTCGGAGACGAGCCCGGCGCGGACGGGATTTTCGGCGATGTACCAGGCGATCCGCTGAAAGGCGTCGTGGGTGCGCTCATCCTCGCGCAGCAGGTGGTCGTGCGCCTTGGGCTGGAGCTTTCGGGCCGGGGCGAGCAGGCGGTTCCATTCGCGGCGGAGCAGCCGGATGGCGAGCGTTTGGTTGCTGGTATCGGTCGTGCCGCAGAGCAGGAAGTGCCCATGGTCGGGCATCAGACAGTAGAGCGCGCAGACGGCTCTATGGCGACAGAGCGCGTGGCAGAGCTGTTCGCGCAGGTGGGCGTGGTGCAGCGGGTCGAGCCAGCCGGTGGCGCGCCGGTCGATGGTCATGGTCCAGTGGATGAAGGCGCGGCCGCCGTAGGCTTCTGGGGCGAGTCGGGGAAGCGAACCGTGCAGGCGTGGCGAGAGCCCATCCATGGTTGAGCAACGGTTACGAATGGTGCCGCGCGTCGCAAGCGGAGCAAGCGGTCGGACTCGCTGCCCTCGCGGGCAGCTCCACGGCGGAAGGGGATTCCATTGGCGGTGTGGCGCCGCTCGCGAGAACGGCGATCCGGTTCGGCGCTGTGCGGATGGCGGAGAGCTGTTCTCGCGAACAGCTCCACAGTGTCGGGGACAGCGTTTCCCAGTGTGGCACTGCTCGCGAGAGCAGTGATCCGCCGGCGGAGGACGGCGCTGCGAGCGATGGCCTGCGGTGCGGAAAAGAAAAGAGCTGCCCTCGAGGGCAGCTCCACAAGCCGATTGGTGATGGGGGGTGCCTATCTACGCCTCACAGCAGTTTCGCGACGCGGGCGAGGGCTTCCTCGACGTTGGCGCGGCTGTTGAAGGCGCTGAACCGGACGTAGCCCTGGCCGCAGCGGCCGAAACCGGCGCCGGGCGTGCAGACCACGCCGGCCTGGTTGAGGAGGAGGTCGAAGAACTCCCACGAGTCGCGGCCCACGTTCACCCAGATGTACGGCGAGTTGTCTCCACCGACGCATTGTAGGCCGCGGGCGGCGAACGTCTCGCGCACGAGCTTCGCGTTGCCGAGGTAGAAGTCGACGAGCGCCTTCACCTGCGTCTGCCCCTCGGGGGTGTAGACGGCGGCGGCGGCCTTCTGCACGGGATACGAGACGCCGTTGAACTTCGTCGTGTGGCGGCGGTTCCAGAGCGCGTGCACGGAGTGCTCGCGGCCGGCGAGGTCCCAGACCTTCAGCTCCTTCGGGACGACGATGAAGGCGCAGCGCGTGCCGGTGAAGCCGGCGTTCTTGGAGAAGCTGCGGAACTCGATCGCGCACTCGCGGGCGCCGGGGATCTCGTAGATGGACTGCGGGAGCTGCGGGTCGCGGATGAAGGAGACGTAGGCGGCGTCGAACACGATGAGCGCCTTGTGGGCGCGGGCGAAGTCGACCCACTGCGTGAGCTGGGCCTTGGTGGCGGTGGCGCCGGTGGGGTTGTTGGGGAAGCAGAGATAGATGAGGTCGACGGGCTGCGAAGGCAGCGCGGGCACGTAGCCGTTGGCGGCGGTGGACTCCAGGTAGACGAAGCCGGTGTAGCGGTCGTTGTCGTTGGAGCCGGTGCGGCCGGCCATGACGTTGCTGTCGACATAGACCGGGTACACCGGGTCGGGGATGGCGACGCGGATGTCGTTGGCGAAGATCTCCTGGATGTTGCCGACATCGCACTTGGAGGAGTCGGAGACGAAGATCTCGTCGGCGTCGACCTTGGCGCCGCGGGCCTGGAAGTCGTGTTGGGCGATCGCCTCGCGCAGGAAGGCGTAGCCCTGCTCGGGGCCGTAGCCCTTGAAGGTCTCGCGCTTGGCCATCTCCTCGACGCCGGCGTGGAAGGCGGCGATGCAGGCCGGCGGGAGCGGCTCGGTGACGTCGCCGATGCCCATGCGGATGAGCTTCTTGTCGGGGTTGGCCGCGACCCAGGCGTTCACGCGCTTGGCGATGTCGGCGAACAGATAGGAGGCCTTGAGCTTCTGGTAGTTTTCGTTGACGCGAATCATGGCGAGTATGGGCGGGACAATGCAGGGGGCGCGGGCGCGGCGGCGAGCCGAAAGACCGGCCGCGGCATCCGGAGAGTGGAACGGCGCGACTGGGCGGCGGTTCAAGCGCGGCGAGTCCCTCGTGCCGGCCGGCGACGCCCCGGAGAAAGTCTTGTGTGCAGGGCTTGCGGCCGGAATAGTCCGCCGAACAAACCCACATCTCGCGCCTATCATGCAAGTCATCCACTCGATCGCCGACATGCAGTTGCTGGCCATGAATCTGGAGTTGAAGGGCCGTCACATCGGCCTGGTGCCCACGATGGGCGCGCTCCACGCCGGCCACGTGAGCCTGATCGAGACGGCACGCAAGAAGTGCGACGAGGTCGTCGTCTCCATCTTCGTGAACCCGACGCAGTTCGGCCCCAACGAGGATTTCTCAAAGTACCCGCGCACGCTCGAGGCGGACCTCCAGGCCTGCGAGAAGGCCGGCGCCGACATCATCTTCGCCCCCGCGGCCGACGAGATCTACCCGAAGGGCTACTCCACCTACGTCAACGAGGAGCACATCTCCAAGCCGCTCTGCGGCCAGTCGCGCCCGGGGCACTTCCGCGGCGTGACGACCGTCGTGGCGAAACTTTTCAACATCGTGCGACCCGAGTTCGCCTTCTTCGGTCAGAAGGATGCGCAGCAGGTCGCCGTGATTCGGAAGATGGTCGCCGACCTCCACTTCCGCATCGACGTCGTCAGCTGCCCGATCGTGCGCGAGGCCGACGGGTTGGCGATGAGCTCCCGCAACCGTTATCTCTCCACGATCCAGCGACAGGATGCGCTCTCGCTCTCGCAGGCGATCTTCAACGCCAAGAAGATGGTCGAGGGCGGCACTCGCAGCACCGACCGCGTGATCGCCGAGACCACCCACATCCTGGGCGAGCGCCGTCGGGTGCGGCTGATCTACGCGCAGATCGTCGACTGCGACACGATGGAGGCGATGAAGGAGATCGTGCCGGGCAAGAGCCTGCTGGCCATCGCCGCCTGGGTCGACGAGGTGCGGTTGATCGACAACATCGTCCTCTGAGAGCGCGGCGCCATGCCGGCTTCGCTGCCGTGCTGCGTCCCTCGCGATTGAACCTTTTCCGATGAAAAACGCGTACGACATCGTCGTGGTGGGCAGCGGCATCGCCGGGCTGAGCTTCGCGCTCAAGGCGGCTGCGGCCGGCCGCAGCGTCGCGATCCTCACCAAGAAGACCAGCGCCGACTCCAACACCAACTTCGCCCAGGGCGGCCTCGCCGCCGTGATGGCCGCCGAGGACAACTTCGACAACCACGTGCGCGACACGCTCGTGGCCGGCGACGGCCTTTGCGACGAGGCTGCCGTACGTGCGATCGTCAGCGATGCTCCGGCGCGCGTGCGCGAGCTGGTCGAGATCGGGCTCGAGTTCTCGCGCGACCCGAGCGGGCAGTTCGAGCTCGGGCGCGAGGGCGGCCACTCGCACCGCCGCATCCTCCACGTCAAGGACATGACCGGAAAGGCCATCGAGGAGGCGCTGTTGCGCGCCGTCGCCAAGAGCGGGCGCATCGATCTTTTCGAACACCTCTTCGCGGTCGACATCGTCACTTCCGCGAAGGTCGCCGGCGCCGCCGGTCCGAATCGCGTGCTCGGCCTGCACGCGCTCGACGTGATCGAGCACCGCGTCGTCTCGATCGCCGCGCCGGTGGTCATGCTCGCCACTGGCGGCGCGGGCCAGGTCTACCTCTATACGACCAACCCGACGATCGCCACGGGCGACGGCATCGCGATGGCCTACCGCGCCGGCGTGCCGGTGCGGAACATGGAGTTCATCCAGTTCCATCCCACGACGCTCTATACCGCGGGCGGTCCGGGCACGACGTTTGGCGGGCGGCGCTTCCTCATCAGCGAGGCGGTGCGCGGCGAGGGCGCGATCCTGCGCAACTTCGCCGGCGAGGCGTTCATGCCGCGCTACCACCACCAGGCCGACCTCGCGCCGCGCGACATCGTCGCCCGCGCGATCGACGCCGAGATGAAGGCCTCGGGCACGCCGCATGTGTGGTTGGACATCCGGCACAAGGACGAGGCGTGGCTGCGGCAGCGCTTCCCCCAGATCTTCGAGGGCTGCGAGCAGGTCGGGCTCAACATGGCGAAGGATCTCCTGCCCGTTGTTCCGGCTGCCCACTACACCTGCGGCGGCGTGGCGACGGATCTTGCCGGCGCGACCGAGCTGCCCGGGCTCTACGCCTGCGGCGAGGTGGGCTGCACCGGGCTGCACGGCGCGAACCGCCTGGCCAGCAACTCGCTGCTGGAGGCCATCGTGGTGGCGCACCGCGCGTCGCTTGCCGTGGAGAAGTACTTCGGCGCACCGCGCGCTGCCGCCGTGTCGATCCCGGAGTGGAAGGATCTCGGCGGCGACGATGCCGACGAACGCGTCGTGCTCACCCACAGCTGGGAGGAGCTGCGCCGCGCGATGTGGGACTACGTGGGCATCGTGCGCACGACCAAGCGGCTGGAGCGCGCGCATGCGCGCTTGGCCAATCTCGGCAAGGAGATCCACGACTACTATTGGCATTTCTCCGTCGACCCGCAGCTGCTCGAGCTGCGCAACCTGATCACGATCGGCGAGCTGATCGTGGGGTGCGCGCTGCAGCGGCGGGAGAGCCGTGGGCTGCACTACACGCTGGATTTCCCGCAGAAGCTGGCCGAGCCGCGCGACAGCGAGATGCGGCGCAGCTGATCCTATACGGCTGATGCAGTTGCCGGTGTAGGGCGGCATCCTGCGCCGTTGAATGCCAGCAAGTCGCCCGTGCGAACGGGCGCTGCCTCGCGTTCTTCGCAACGAAGAACGCTGGAACGGTGCCGTGCGCGAGCCCTTGGATGCGCATCCGACAGCACAAATTCTACGGCGGATTGCCGGGTTACGGCTGAGGTCGGAAGAGTCGTCGCTTGCCGAACGGCGTCGGGTGGAGCGCGGCGGGCGGCGATGCATCGGCCGGCGTTCGTTGTTGGGCGTAACAGCAGCGCGGTGTTGTCGGCGCGTGAGGGAGCTGCATTGTTCGCCGCACACTCCTCATGCTTATGTCACGTTTCCATCCGTTCCCCCTCCTGACACTGTTCTTCTCCAGCTTCGCGCTCGGCTTTGCCGCCGAAGGCGCGCCGGCTGCCACCGCTCCGGCCAATCCCGCCGGCTTCGCGATCCACCGCGGCACCAACCTCAGCCACTGGCTCTCGCAGGATTTCGGCTGGGCGCCGCGTACGGAGTGGATCACCGAAAACGACATCCGCTACATCGCATCGGCCGGCTTCGACCACGTGCGCCTGCCGGTCGACGAGATCGTGCTCTGGAAGGAGGACGGCTCGCCCGATGAGACGGCGTTCGCCCTGCTCGAAAGTGCGCTGGGCTGGATCAAGGCCGCGAAGCTGCGCGTGATCGTCGATCTGCACTCGGTGCGTGCCCACCATTTCAATGCGTCCAACGAGGGCGGCCACAACACGCTCTGGACCGACCCGAAGGCGCAGGAACATTTCCTCGACCTATGGCGCCAGCTCTCGGCCCGGCTGCGGAAATATCCGAACGATTTCCTCGCCTACGAGATCATGAACGAGCCGACGGCTGACGATCCCGAGGACTGGAACAAGCTGGTGACGCGGAGCCTAGCGTTCATCCGCTCGGTCGAGCCGGGTCGCGTGATCGTGCTCGGAGCCAACATGTGGCAGATCCCGCAGATGTTGCCGAAGCTGAAGGTGCCGGCGGGTGACAAGAACATCATCCTGAGCATGCACACCTACGCGCCGCTGTTGCTCACCCACCACAAGGCCAGCTGGGTCGATCCGGTGATCCGCGACTACCCGGGCCCGGTGGCCTATCCTGGCCCGATCGTCGATACCGCGACCTACGCGAAGCTCGTCGCCGCCTACCCGAAGGATAAATACGATTTCCTCGCCAGCTCGACCGACAACTGGAGCCCGGAACGGCTGCGGCAGGAGTATGAACCCGCGATCGCGCGGGCGAAGGAGCTCGGGCTCCAGCTCTACTGCGGCGAATTCGGCTGCCTGCCCACGGTGCCGCGCGCGGCTCGGCTGGCGTACTACCGCGACATCGTTGGCGTGTTCGAGGCCAACGGCATGGCTTGGGCGAACTGGGAGTACAAGGGCGACTTCGGCATCGAGGAATGGCACGGGCTGAAGTCGTTTGCCGGTGCCCCCGACGTGCAGTTGCTCGACGCGTTGTTCCAGCGCTGAGCCGACACCTGATGCAGTTGCCGGTGTAGCAGGGGCGGCGTCTTGCGCCGCCCGTTGCATAGTGCAGACCGGCGAGTCGATTTGTTGCGAAAGGGCGCCGCAAGACGGCGCCCTTTTGCGCATCATCGGTGCGCAAAAGGGCTGTGGATGTTCGGCCGTGGCGATAGCTGAACTTAGGAGCTGCCGGGGGCGGCCCGTGGGCTGCGGCATGCGATCGCCGCCCTCGCGACCGGCGCCACGAGAGCCGCGGGCTGCACTGGCTGCTGCATCTCACGAGGGAGCTGGCCAATCCGCGCGACAGCGGGCTGCGGCGGAGTTGAGGGCGTGGTGCGCCACGAGCCGCTCTCGCGACCGGCGCCACGGAAAGATGCCGCGATGGCCACGGAGCGCTGTTCTCGCGAACAGCTCCACGGTGGGCGGGCGGCCGAGCCTACGGCTTGGGCTCCGAGAGCAGGCCGGCGAGCTGCCCGAGGGTGCGGTGCAGCTCGTCGAGGTCCTCGACCAGCGCTCTCTGCTCGGTGGCCGCGGTGTTGGCGAGGGCGCACAGGTGCACAGCGAGCTGGTGCTCCGCGGTGCCGTTGCCGAGCTGGGTCGTCAGCTGCCCGGCGAGCTGGCCCATGGCATCGGCCGAGGTGCGGGTGGCGCGACGGCGGATGCGCTCGGTCTTGATCTTCGCGTTCTCCAGCAGGCCGAGGGCCTCGGTGAGGACGTTCGCGGCGAACTCCGAGATCGCGGTGCGCTTGGCGGCGGCGACGAGTTCGCGCTGTGCTTCACCCAGGCGTTGTTCGGCGACCTTGCGGGCGGTGACGTCGCGCGAGATGCCGAAGGTGCCGACGATGTGGCCGGCGGCGTCGCGCAGGGGGAGCTTGGTGGTCGAGGCCCAGGAAACATGGCCGTCGGGCCAGGTCTCCTTTTCGACGAGGTCGATGATCGGCTCGGCGGTCTCCATGATCCGGAGCTCATCGGTGCGGGCGGCGTCGGCGTGTTCGGCCGAGAAGAACTGGTGGTCGCATTTGCCGTAGGCTTCCTGGGGGTCGGCGAGGCCGAGGAAGCGCGCCATGCTGCGGCTGATCATCACGAAGCGGCTGTCGCGATCCTTGAAGTAGATGGGGTCGGGGGTGGACTCGAGGAGGGCGCGGAGAAAATCGATGGATTGCAGCGGCGCCCTCGGCGAGGGGGCTGGCGGCACCGGGGGTGGGGAGGATGGCTGGTGGGACATCGTTGTGGCGGGCGGAGGGCTACGAAGGTAGCAGGATTCTCGGCCGGATCGACTCGCGCTTGAATGTCCAATGCGCCACCCCCGCCGTGGAGCGGGGGCGGACGGGCGGCTTATTTGACTTGGAGCTCGTACGCTTCGCCGTTGACGAGGATGGCGTAGAAGCCGGGCTGGAGCGGGGTGTTGGCGACAAGCTGGGTGACGCTCGAGGCGGGCTCGGAAAGCGTGGCGGCGACACGGCTTGTCTGGAATCCGGCGATCTCCGGTGTGACGCGGAACAGGTCGGCGGAGCGTTTCCCTCCGACGAATGCCTTGCGGGCGGGGGCGAGCTCGATGCCGGGGTATCCGGCGAGCTCGTCGGGATACTTCGCGAGGATATCGGTGGCGGGCGGAATGAGGGCGCCCACATAGGCGATCACCACCGGGGCTTGGGCCGGAATGCCGGGGATCGCTGCCTTGCCGTCGAAGACGAGCTCCGCGACTTTCATGGGCGAATCCTTGCGGCCGCTCTGCTTGGTCGCTCGTACACCGACGGCTCGGCCGTTGTTGGAGGGGAGCGGTTGCCAGGAATTGCCGACAAGAGCGTAGGCCCCGGTGGACGTGGGCCAGGCGGGAAGCTCGGCCGGGGCGGCGATGGCGCCGCCGCCCAGGGCGAAGTCGATCGTCCACTCGCTGTCGTGCGCGATGGCCCCGGAGATGGCGTCGTTGCCGATGGCGAGATCGAGGGTGTACTTGGCGTCCTGAGCCAGGAAGGGGACGCGCAGCTCCGAGTCGGCGTCGAGCTTGCCGCCAGTGGTGGAGAGCTGGAGTTTGCGGGTGGCGAAGTCGACGGAGCCGGTGAGGCGCACGAGGGATCCCGGGCGGCGGAGCGACTCGATCACGGCGCCCAGAGTGCCGTCGCTCTCGATACGGGTAAAACGGATGCGCAGGGCGGTCTCGAAGCCGTCGCGGTGGCGGGCGGTGCCGTCGTAGGTGGCGCCGGCCCTGACGAACGTGAGAACGCCGGCCTGGGCGGAGCGACGGGAGTCGTCGAGTAGGCCGGCCTCCTCGGAAGAGAGGGGGGCGAACTCGTACTCGAAGAAATCGTCGATGCCGAACAGCCCGTTGCTCTTCACGGTGAAGGCCGGGGCGAGGTCGAAGGCCAGACCGGTGACTGAGGCGTTGTCGGTGCGGGAGTTGCGGCGACGGCTCTCGGATGAGAGGCGCAGGGGCCGGTCGCCGGTGCGGTGGGGATTGGCCGCAATGTAGCCGCGGAAGAGGCGTGCGCGCCCGGGGTGGTCGGCGAGCTCGATCTCGGCCTCGAGGCGCAGGCCGTTGCCGTCTTGCCGGTTGAAACGCAGGATGGCGGCGGTGGCGGCGCTGTTGGACTTGGAGGTGACGGTGCCGCGGTAGATGGTGCCGGGGCGCGTGGCGGCGATGGCGGCATCGTGTGCGGCGGAGAGCTCGGACCGTGTGCGTTCCAGGTCGCCGGAGGGAACCCGTGCGAAGGTGTACCTGTGCGCCGAAGATTGGCCGACGAGATGTCCCTCGGGATCGAGGGTGAGGTCGACGGTCCAAGATTCGGGGAGGGCGAGCAGCGGGCCGGCGTCGGGGACGCTCTGATTGGCGCGGGTGGAGATCCGGAGCTTGAGGGAGGTGAAGTCGGCATCGGCCTCCCAGGAGCCGGAGAAGCCGCGGGTGTCGGTCCAGTCGCCCTTGTTGCGCAGGAGCGCGGTGAGCTGACGGGCGTTGTCCTTCACCGTGGCGATTTCGAGGACGAGGCCGGGCGCGGGTTCGGTGCCGAGGGCCAGCGGCTCGGCGCGGCCCAGGAAGAGGGCGCCGGGCTGGAGGGCGACGAAGAGGGCGGCCTGGCGGGCGTCGCGTTCCTGGCGCAGTTGCTCCACCATCTGGAGACGGGCTGCCTCGAGCTTCTCGGAGAAGCCCAGCCGCTCGGTGACGGCACGCTCGAGGGCGGTGGCGAAGGCGGGGTCGGCGATGAGGAGCGCCTCGGCCGGTTGCTGGACACGCGGTTTGCCGAGCGGCATGGCCGGTGTGAAATCGCTGGGGCCGATCTCGAGTTTCCAGCCTTCGGGGCCCTTGGTGGCGGTGAACTGGCCGGTGGCGGCGAGGGCGGTGCCGGCGGTGGCAGTCCTCTCGAGGAGAACAAGCTCGAGCGGATCCAGCGGCGGGTGGCCCAGCTTGGCCAGCTCGGCGAGGTGGGCGTTGGCCGGGGTGGCGAATTCCGTGGCGAGGGCGCCGAGCCGGTCGAACCGGTCGGGGAACTTCTCGCGCAGGAGAGCGCCGGTTTCGTTGCGGACGAAGAGATCGGATACGAGGGCGCCGTCGGCCTTGAACTTGACCACGCGCTCCTGTGCCGTGGCGGAGACGGGTTCGAGCGTGACGGCGGTGAAATGGACCTTCCCGGCTCCGAGCTGGGTGTCGAGCGCGGCGAGCACGGTGTCGGCGTCGAGACCGTTGCCGCGGCTCAGCCAGAACCAGACGCCTGCGGCTGCGACGACGAGCGCGACCGCGATGCCGGCGAGCATGAGCGGCAGACGGCTGCGCGGCCGGGTTTCCGCGACGGGCTGTGTCGGAGCCGGTGGCGGTGTTGGGAAAGTGGACGTGCTGGTGCCCTCCGGCTTAATGGGGGATGCCGGCGGCGGAGGAATCGGTGCTGCCGCGGGGGCCGGCGCTGCTGGCGGAGGCGGAACGGCTGGTGCCGATTTCGGCGCAGCGGGCTGGTCCACGGGGGCCGACTGTGCGGCAGGTGCAGAAGGTTGCGCGGGCTTGGCCGGAGTCGCCGGTTTCGCGGGCTGTGTCGGAGTCGGTGGTTGCGCTACTGAGGCCGTAGCCGGCGGGGGCGGCGGCGTGGCGGCTTTCTTCTCTTCCGGTTTTGCGGGAGAAGTAGCTGGTGGCGGAGTGGGAACTGGGGCCGCGGGTGCGGGAGCCTTGGGCGGAGGAGGAAGGGCCTGAGCGGGCTTGCTTGGAGCTGGCGGTGGCGGTGTCGGCTGAGCCGGTTTCACGGGAGCGGGCGGCTGCTGCGGCGGCGGAGGAACGGCTGGTGCCGATTTCGGTGCAGCGGGCTGTTGCGCGGGAGCCGGCTGGGCGGCTGGTGCGGAAGGTTGAGCGGGCTTGGCCGGAGTCGCCGGTTTTGCGGGCGGCGGCGGAGTTGGTGGTTGCGCTACTGAGACCGTAGCCGGCGGGGGCGGCGGCGTGGCGGCTTTCTTCTCCTCCGGTTTGGCGGGAGAAGGAGCTGGCGGCGGAGTGGGAACCGGGGTCGCGGGTGCCGGAGCTTTGGGCGGTGGAGGAACGGACTGAGCGGGCTTGCTTGGAGCCGGGGGCGGCGGTGTCGGCTGAGCCGGTTTCGCGGGAGCGGGCGTCTGCTGCGGCGGCGGTGGAACGGCTGGTGCGGACTTCGGCGCGGCGGGCTGGTGCACGGGAGCCGGCTGTGCGGCTGGCGCAGAAGGTTGCGAAGGCTTGGCCGGAGTCGCCGGTTTTGCGGGCGGTGGCGGTGATTGTGGTGCCGTGGCGGTTGCGGGCGGAGGAGGCGGAGTGGGGCTGCCCTTCAGGTGCAGCTTGCTCGAAGCGGGGGCTGCGGGCGGAGGAGGAGGCGGCGTGGCCGAAGCTTGCGGCTGGTGGGCGGCCGCGGGTGCCGTTGCCTGGGTGGGCGGAGGCGGGACTGCCTGTGCCGGTTTGCTCGGTGCAGGGGGCGGCGGCGGAGTCGGATGGACGGCTTTTGCCGGAGCGGGTGCCGGCGGTGGTGCTGGGGGCAGTGGGACTGCACCCGGTGCCGGTGGTGGAGGAGTCGGTATGGCTGCCGGCGGTGGGGGAACAGGCGGTACTGGCGCATGCTGCGCCGCGCTGTTGTGGCCCTTGGATTCGGGAGACTTTGATGAGCCGCTAGGCGGGGGAGGAGGAGGCAGTCGTTTGCTCATACCGGCGGATGGAACCGAGGTTGTGGTTTGAAGTAGCAGCGGTTCCTGTACGAAGGCTAACAAAAATGCCCTGCGGCGGAAGGGCCGCAGGGCATTCGTAGAGGTTTTTTATCGTTTCAGGCTATCGAGCTGCCGCGGGATGCCGAGAATGGCGCGGAACAGGTCGATCTGGAGGTAGAGGAAGAGAAACGCGATGTAGTAGATGACCGGGAGCAAGCAGGCGACGACGAGCAGGGCCGAGCCACCAGCGCTGGCGAAGGCGCCGGCTCCGGGGACAGCCTCCAGCGAAGCGGCGATCATGTCGCTGGCGCTGGAGTTGAAGAACGAGAGCACGATCGCGATGGTGCCGCCGAGGGCGAGCAACCCGAAGAGCATCTGCTGGACGACCAGGGCGACTTTGCCGAAGTAGGAGATGATGCCGATGGCCTCCTCGCCGGCGCTGGATTCCTGGACCTCGACGTTGCAGAGCTTCGGATTGAGCGCGATGCCGGCGCCGAAGAGCAGGGCGACAGCGGAGATCGCCGCCGGGATAAGCGGGGTGATCATCATGGTCGCGATGGTGCCGAAGACGCCACCGACCACGCTGACGAAGGCGAGGACGAGCAGGATCAGGGCGAGGCAGTCGAGGAACGTGGAGGAGCCGATGCGGCTCGGGTTGTTCTTCACCAACGCCTCGTTGGCGGTGATGAACCGGAAGGCGACGTATTGGAGTACGGCGACTGCACCGGCGATTGCTATACCGGTGCCGAGCGAAACCATGAAACCGGCGAAGGTGCCAATCCGGAAGCCGGCGATGATCGACTGGACCAGGCCGAGAGCGGCGCCGGCGATGACGATGATGTAGCCGCAGCGGCCGCAGAAGTTGAGGATGCAGCGCAGCAGCTTCTCGGTGAGGATAGCGCGCATGCCCTGGAGGAGGAAGTCGATGAGCTTGGCGAGCAGCGTGCTCACTTGCTCAAGGATGCCGACCTTCGGACCGGTGGGAGCGGCGGGCTGCGGCGCGGGAGCGGGCTGGGCGGGTTCAGGCTGCGGGGCGGCCTGAGCAGCGGCAGGTGCGGGGGCCGGTTGAGGAGCGGCAGCGGCGGGCTGGGCCGGGGCAGGCTGGGCGGCAGGCGCGGGTTGCGCCGCAGTCGCTGCGGGGGCGGGTGCAGCGGGAGCCGCAACCGGAGCGGGAGAATGGGCTGGCGCCGGTGCTGCGGCAGGCGCGACGGGGGCAGCATGTGCAGGGGCTTGCGCCGGGACTGGCGCGGGCGCGGCGGGGGCTGGCGGAGGCACCGGAGCCGGCGGAGTGGCCGGGGCCAGCGAGGCCAGAAGGGCCTCGTAGCTGATCCACTGGGTGTTGCCTTCGGCAATCACGAAGGATTGCGGGCCGATCGCGCCCTGGGCGTGGAGCTGCTTGAGTTGCTCGAGTTCGACCGGGCCTGTGGGTTTGTTTTGGGCGTCGGTGTAGTAGTATTTCATCGCGCGCTGGTGCTGAGTTGCTGGCGTTGGGTGTTGAGGCCAAGCCACCGTGGGGTCGGAGGTCGGCACTGATGGTGCGAGAGCGTGGCAATGCGTACTGGAGGAGTCCATCCGGTTTCAGCGGTCGGGCTGGATACCGCGCCGACGGACCGCATGGCCGACGAGCGGCATCCTCGACATGACGCAGCGCTGCACCATGCTCGCCTTCATGGACTGGTCTCCCCTCGAGTGGCTCGAAGCGTTGTCGTACATCGTGACGGTGGTCGGCCTGCCGTTCGCCATCGCGGTTTTTTTGTTCGAGCAGCGGCGGGAGCGGCAGAACGAGGAGGAGGAGATTTACCAACGTTTGTCGGACGAGTACGCGGAGTTTCTCAAGGTCGTGCTGCAGCACGCCGACCTGGGCCTGATGCGGCCGCAGGCGGCGGAAGTGGCGCTCACGGAGGAGCAGCGCGAGCGGCGCCGCGTGCTGTTCGAGCTGCTGATCTCGCTGTTCGAACGCGCCTACCTGCTCGTCTACGAGGAGAACATGAAGCGGCAGACGCAGCGCCTGTGGATGAGCTGGGAGGACTACATGCGCGACTGGTGCCGCCGGAAGGATTTCCGTGAGCTGCTGCCCGAGCTGCTGGAGGGCGAGGACCCGGATTTCGTCGAGAAGATCAAGGGCATCGCCGCCGAGGAAGCAGCGCGGGGTTCCGCGAAGTAGTGCGGGCGCGTCGGAGCCGGCCCGGAGAACTGCGCACTGCGCGGTTGCGCGGCGACGGGCGGTGCGTCTTGCATGAGGGTTTCCCGAGATCCGATGAGCGAAACCGAGCCAGTCCACGCAACGTTGTCCGACGACTATGTCCGCCGCTTCGGCGCGGTAGGGCGGCTGCTGGGCCGCGCGGCGCTGGAGCGGCTGGCGGCGGCGCACGTGTGCGTGATCGGGCTGGGCGGCGTGGGCTCGTGGGCCGTGGAGGCGCTGGCGCGCAGCGGCGTGGGCGCGCTGACGATCGTCGACATGGACGAGGTGTGCGTCACCAACATCAACCGCCAGCTTCCCGCGCTCACCGACACCGTGGGGCGGCCGAAGGCGGTGGTGCTGGCCGAGCGCGTGACGGGCATCAATCCGGCGTGCCGGGTCGAGCCGCTCGTGGAGTTTTTCACGAAGGAGAACTTCGAGCGCATCCTCGCGCCGCAGTTCGACTTCGTGATCGATGCGACCGACAGCCTCCAGCACAAGCTGCTCGCGCTCTGGCAATGCCGCGAACGCGGGCTGCCGGCCCTCACCGTGGGCGCCAGCGCGGGGAAGCGCGACGGCACGCGCGTGAAGGTGGCCGACCTGGGCGACGCGGAGAACGACGCGTTGCTGCGCTACGTGCGCAAGCGGCTGCGCGAGCGGCACGGCTTCCCGCGCGGCGAGGGCTCGCAGTTCGGCGTGCGGTGCGTCTATTCGCCGGAGCGTCCGGTGTATCCGTGGGCCGACGGCAGCGTGTGCGCCTCGCAGGAGCCGGGCACGCAGGCGGAGCTCACGTGCGAGAGCGGGCTGGGCAGCGCGACGTTCGTGACCGGGGCCTTCGGGTTCGCGGCGGCGGGCGAGGTGGTGCGGCTGCTGACGGCGGCGGGGAAACCGGCGTAGCGCTGGGCGGAATCAGCAGCCGGCTGGAGTCGCTCCCTGTGTGCGCTGTGCTGCTCAGGCGATGCTCCGGATATGAAAGTAGCGGCGGATCTCCTCCTGCTTCTCCGGGGAGACGATGGTTCCGATCAGGGCCAGTGCGCCTTCGATGCTGGTGCCCAGCGCCTGGGATGTGACGATGTTGCCGTCCTGCAATACGGCGGCCTCTGTATAGCTCCCCGACTTGATCCTCGGCGCCACGGCTGGCAGGCAGGTGAATCGTTTCCCGTCGAGTATGCCGGCTTGGTCGAGGAGCAGCGGTGCGCCGCAGATGGCGTAGATGAGTTTCCCTGCGGCATGGAATTCCCGAATCGCCCGGATCAGTTCGGTGCAAAACAGCAAGTCGGCGACACCGGGTCCGCCGGGTAGCAGTATTCCGGCGTAGTCCGATGGCTTGAGGTCGCTCCGTTGGAGAAACACGCGGTCCACGGGGTACTCCAGGCCGGACACACTGCGAATGCGGTTGCGCCCTATGCCGTAGAGGTCGATCGCCACGCCAGCCCGCCGCAGGAGGTCGATCACGGCGATCGCTTCGATGTCGTCGAAGTTGTCGCCGAGGATGAGGCAGAACCTTTTCGCCGTCGTCGGTGTGTCCATGGCGCCATACCGGAACAATCGGGTTGGGAAGACGATACCGGAATAGGGCAGGGATTGTGCCGTCCTGCTGGTGCGGCTGCCGCCGGCGGACGAAACTGGCGGCGAGCGGCGCGTTCAGGCCTGCCCGGGGCGCAGGCCGAAGCGTTCGTTCTCGTCGTTGCCCTCGGGTTCGACGTGGACGATCACGTCGTAGACTTCGGGCAGGGCGCTTTTGATGGCGGCCTCGACGCGTGCCGAGATGTCGTGGGCGGCGCGGACGGTAAGCGCAGGGTCGACCTCGATGTCGAGGTCGACGATGAGGATCGAGCCGAGGCGGCGGACGCGGGTGCGGTGGGGGTTGCCGGCGCCCGGCACGGCGGCGACGGCGGCGAAGATCTCACCGTAGGGACCCTTGCCCTCGGTGCCGTCCATCAGCTCGGTGTTGGCCTCGAGGAAGATCCCGACGGCGACCTTGGCGATCCACAGGGAGACGAGGAGCGCGGTGACGGCGTCGAGGATCGGCATCTTCAGGACGACGGTGAAGACCAGTCCGACGAGGACGGAGAGGGAGATGACGACATCGCCGCGCATGTTCTTGGCGTTGGCGATGAGCATGGAGCTCTCGGCCTTGCGGCCGTAGTGGAACTGGCTCCACGAGAGCAGCAGCTTGCCGACGATCGAAACGAGGGTGACGGCGATGGCGAGGGGCGAAGGGATGGTCGTCTGGCCGCCGGAGATCAACGTGGAGGCGGAGCGGAGGAGCAGCTGGGCGCCGGCGAAGAACACGACGAAGGAGAGCATCGTGGTGGCGACGGTCTCGGCGCGGGAGTGGCCGTAGGGGTGTTCGCGATCGCAGGGCTTCGTGATGACTTTGGCGGTGATGAGCGCGCCGATGGCGATGACGACGTCGATGGAGGAATCCACGCCGTCGCCGACGACGGCCAGCGAGCCGGAGAGGAAGCCGACGACGATCTTGGCGACAGCGAGCAGGGCGTTGCCGTAGAGGGCGATGAGGGAAGCTTTCCGGATGATGGCGGCGCGCCGATGCATAGAGATGTGGAAGGCTAGGCGGCGGGTGGTTTCCCGCGCAAGCCGGTGGTGAGGTGCGCGTGGGTGGCGAAATGTCCGGAGTAGCTGTTCTCGCGAACAGCTCCACGGGGAGTTGCGGGTTCGGGCGCGGAGAGCTGCTTTTGCGAGCGGCTCCACAGGCCCGCAGGCTCAGCCGAAGAGGCGGGCGAAGTTCTCGGCGACCTGCGCGGTGAGCGTGGCGAGGGGGATGTCGCGCAGCTCGGCCAAGCCGGCGTAGGTGGCGGCGAGGTTGGCGGGGTGGTTCACGGTCTTGCCGGTCGGCGATGGCGGGAGCGGGTGCGTGAGCCATTGCGCTGGCGGGGGCATGGCGGGGGAGTCGGTCTCGACGAGCAACCGGTCGGCTGGCACGGCGGCGAAGGCGGCGCGCTGGCGGGTCTTCTTCTCGGCGAGGAAGCTGCCGTTGAAGGAGAAGTAGGCGCCGAGTCTGGCGAAGCCGGGGACCATCTCAGCGGGACCGCCGTAGGCGTGGAGCAGGAAACCGCGGCGGGGGAGCGGGTGGGCGCGGAGAAGCGCGTCGAGCTGGCCCCAGGCCTGGAGGCAGTGGATGGAGGCGGGGCGGTCGAGCTCCACGGCGAGGGCGAGCTGGGCGAGGAAGATGTCGGTCTGCTCGGCGAGCGGGGCGGGCGCGGGATGGTCGGGCGGGAGATCCTCGGGGCGGGCGTTGTCGAGTATCCAGCGATCGATACCGATCTCGCCGACTGCGGCCCTAGGCTCGGCGAGGAGGCGGCTGCGGAGGTTGTCCAGCCAGTGCGGCGAGCGCGTGGCGATGTCCCAGGGGTGCAGGCCGTAACTGGGGCGGACGAAGGGGAACTGTGCCGCGAGGGCGGCGATGCGCGGCCAGGCGGCCTCGGTGGCGGCGTTGACGACCATGGCGGCGATACCGAGCTGGCGGACCTGGGCGGCGATGGTGTCGAGATGGGGCGCGAGCCAGTCGTCCTGGAGGTGATTGTGGGCGTCGCAGAGCATGGAGGCGGAGGGATCGGGACAAATCTGTGCGGGTGGTTCCGCGGGGCAGCGCGAAAATCCCGGTAAGGGAGGCCCCTTACTGCGCGGTTGGAGATTACGGATGGATGGTACTCCTTGGTTAACAAACGGGCGCGGAGGCCGATTGGAACGGTGAAGCCATGAAGCTGCAAACACGAGCTCGGCTGGGGGTGCTGGCGTTGTTTGCCGTGCTGATCGCGATGATCGCCGGAGTGTCGGGACGCGCGTTCATGCATGCCCTTGCGGCGGTCGAGCGGCGCGAGGCCGAGGAGGTGGCGCGGCGCGCCGTGCGGATCGTGGATGCCGAGTGCGACAATCTCCGGCGCACCGCGCGCGATTATGCCGAGTGGGACGACTCGGTGAAATATGCCACCGAGCCCTATCCGGAGTATGAGCGCGGCAACTGGATGGCGGACACGATGGGCAACGTGCAGGTCGACATCATGATGGTCTATACGCCGTCCGGGAGGCTTGTAGGAGGGGCGGCGGTATCGGCCGATCGGGAGTCCGTTCTGCGGCCGACCGAGGCTCAGGTGGCGGTGTTTGCAGATCGTGCCCGCAAGGTTTCCAGCCACGAGATGGCCGCAGTTCGGCTGTCCGGGCTGTGCCAGGTGGAAGGGCGCGCGGCGGTGTACGCCTGCCTTCCGATCCTGCCGACGTCGGGCGAGGGCGGGCCCCATGGCGCGTTTGTAGCAGTGCGCTGGATCGATGAGCGCCTGTCCGAGCGGCTGGATCGAATCCTGGGGTTTGCCGTCGAGCTGAAGCCGATTCTACCGCCGACTGGCCCCACCGCGGAGAATGGCCGATATGGCGGGGATGTCCTGATCACGCCGAGCTCGGATGCGCTGATGGAGGTGCGGACGCTGCTCCGCGACGACGGCGGGGCTCCGTTGCTCGGGCTGCGGATGGAGATCGATCGCGTCGTTTTCCAGGAGGGTGTGCGCGCCCGGCGGATGATGTTCTGGCAGCTGCTTGTGGCGGCGGTCGCGGTGGCGGTGCTGACGGGGTGGGCGTTGCGCCGACAGGTGATCCGGCGGCTGGAGACGCTCAACGGCGAGTTGCTGGAGATCGGCGAGCGCAAGTCGGCGCGAGGCCGGGTGAAGGTCGACGGCTCGGACGAGATCTCCTCCCTGGCCGAGGGGATCAACACGATGATCGCGGGACTCGAGCGCAGCGAGGCCGAGCGCGAGCATGCGCGCAAGGAGCGCGAGGTGCTGCAGGAGCAGCTCCTGCATGCCCAGAAAATGGAGGCGGTGGGCGAGTTCGCCAGCGGTGTGGCGCACGATTTCAACAACTGCCTGACGTCCATCGCCGGCTGGCTGCAACTGACCCGCGAGGAGCTGCCCGAGGGGCATGCCGCGCAGGAGAATCTCCAGCTGTCGCTCAACTCCGTCGACCACGCGACATCGGTCGTGCGTCAGCTGCTCACCTACAGCCGCCATGGCATCGCGCCGTTGGCGGGGGTCAAGCTGGGCGAGCTGCTCAGCGAGTCGCTGGTGCTGCTGCGCTCCGGCCTGCCGCGCACGATCGAGCTGCGGCTGCATGCCGAGGGGGTGGACGACCAGGTGATGGCCGACCGCACGCAGCTGCTTCAGGTGCTGATGAATCTGCTCAACAACGCCCGCGATGCGATGGGCGCGAAGGGGATCCTGACGATCAGCCTGGGCAGTGTGCAGTTGCCCTCGGTGGAGACGCCGGCGGCCAACCACCTCCCGCCCGGACAGTACGTGCGGCTCTCGGTGCAGGACACCGGCCCGGGCATACCGCCCGAGCATCTCGAGCGCATCTTCAAGCCGTTCTTCACCACCAAACCTGCCGGCAAGGGCACAGGCTTGGGCTTGGCCGTCGTCCAGAGCGTGGTGGCGCGGCACAACGGCACGGTGTGGGTCGAGAGCAAGCCCGAGGAGGGTGCGACATTCCATGTGATCCTGCCGCACCATGCGGCAGGCGATGTGGCGAGCGCCGTGGTGCCGGGCAAAGTGGAGATCGGGGTGCGCGGACTGCGTATCCTGATGGCGGAGGACGACCCGGCGGTGTCGCATGTGCTCACCACGGTGCTGAAGCGCCGCGGTTGCGAGGTCGTGCTGGCCGAGGATGGCGCGGCGGCGTGGGAGACGCTGGTGCTGGCGGAGCGGCCCTTCGACGTGGTGCTCACGGACCTGACGATGCCGCGCATGAGCGGTATCCAGCTGGTGGAGAAAATCTTCGATTCCGGGCGCAAGGTGCCGGTGGTGCTGATGACCGCCTACGGCTCGACACTCGATGGCGAACAGGTGAAACAGGCCGGTTTCGCCGCCGTGTTGTCGAAACCCTTGTCGCACGACCAGGTGGTCTCGACGCTGGCGCAGGTGGCGGGACGCCCACAGGGCGCGCAGCCGCCGAAGTAGCGATTTCCGGAGTGCTGCCGCTGGCGGTCGCGGACGTGCCGCGCCCGCTTCATGCCTCTCACTCCGGTGCCGTTTCCGGTACCATGAGGGAGACGGGCGGGCTCTGCTGACTGATTGCCGCTGGCTACTTGGTCGTGGCGCAGGCGCGGATGGCTGCGCGGGTCTTGGCGAAGGCTTCGCGGCGCGTGCCGGTGAGATGGGCTTCGAGGCCGAGGGTGGCGAGGAATGTCGGCTCGTGCGCGGCCACGGCGGCGGCAGGGGCGGCGTCGTAGAGCGAGGCGAGGGTGCCGACGAGGGCGCGGATGGCGGGCGCTTCGGCATCCGCGCGGCAGTGGCAGCGGCCGTCGGCCGTGCGCTCGGCCACGAGCCAGACACGGGAAAGGCAGCCGGGAACGCGTTGGGCCTCGGCGCGCTCGGCGGGGCCGAGGCCGGGGCGGAGCCGATCGCGGCGCAGGAGCTCCTCAAGACGTTCCTGCCAGCTGGGCAGGAACGAGAGGTCGGCGACGAGGGCGGTTTCGCGTTCGGCGGGAGTCATCGCCAGGGAGTGAAACGCGTCGGGGTGGGCGGGGCTAGTCTGCAAATCGGGAGCCCGCGGCGCGTGGGGCGGGATAGGGGATACGGGTCTGGCGACCCGTGCCACGGAGAGAGCGGCTGCGGCGCTGCCGGACAGTGGAGAGTGGGACCACTGAGGGGCTTTCGCCAATGGGCGGAAGCTTGGGAAAGTCCTGCGGCTGATCGCCGCAGGAACGGTGTGTGCCGGCGCCCGCTGATCGCGGGCGGTTTTGGGACACGGTTCTGATGCCTGGGACGGAGAACTTGGCGGCCTTCGCTATGCAGATAAGCCAGGCCTGCTTCAGGCGTGGAGGGCTGCTGTGTGGACGCCGAAGGGGCCGTTGATGCCGTTGGGAAAACGGAAGAGGCGGAGGATCTGGCTGAACTCGTGCAGGTAGGCGCGGGCGAGCTCGGGGTTGCGGGCGACGACGAGCAGGTCGTGGGAGAGCACCGACGTGTTGTACCAGTTGAAGCTGCCGTCGAGGACGATGGAGTCGTCGATGACGCAGTATTTCGAGTGGAGCGGGCAGTAGGGGACGTGCTGGTCGGTCTGGCCGTAGGCGAGGGCGACGGCGACGCCGCCGTGGACGAGGCGGGCGACGGCGGGCAGCAGGGGACGGCGGATCTCCTCGTCCATGTTGTGGGCCTGGCCGGGGTCGCCTTGGCGGGCCATGTGACCGTTGAGGACGATCTGGATGTCGACGCCGCGGGCGTGGGCGTGGAGGAGGGCGTCGATGACGCTGTCGCCGTGTTCGCCGCGCAGTTCGTGGATGAGGAAGAGGCTGGCGCGGATGGAATGGCGGGCGCGGCCGATCTCGGAGAGGATGGCGTTGTGGGGACGGTAAAGGTTGCCGTTGAGGATGGTGTGGTGGCCGAAGGTGTAGAGGAGATTGATGGGGCTGAGGGGGTCGACGCCGTAATGTTGAATCACGCCGCCGCGGACGGCCTGGAATATGTTGTCGAGGAGGCGGCAGACGCCCTCGGAATGGAAGACGAGGCCGGACTCCCAGTTGGCCCACCAGCGCTCGAAGGTGATGTTGAAGGAGCCTTCGAGGCAGTGCTCGGTGCCGAAGATGACGAACTTGTTGTGCATGTCGGTGTCGACCTCGACCAGCGGGTGCTTCTGGCAGGCGAAGACGCCGAGCAGTTCGATGCCGGAGCGCTTGAGGTGGGCGTAGTTGGGGCTGGTGGTGAGCATCATCTTGCGCCAGTCGACGAGGCACTGCACGGGGACGCCGCAGGAGTGGGCGTGGAGGAGGTGGTTAACGAAGTCGGTGTCGTCGATGCAGTCGACGCAGACCTTGATGCCGGGGGTGACGCCGGGGTGCTCGAGGTGCTCGCGGATGGTCTGGTCGATGCGCTCGTGGAGGTATCGCTTCGGGTGGTACGGATGGGTGGGCGTGCCCTTGGTGAACTTCGGTGTGATCCGGAGGGACTCGAAGTGGCGGTTGTACCAGTCGACATCGCGCTGGAGCGGGGCGGCGTCGACCTCCTGAGTGCGATAGGCGTTGCGGGCGACCGGGCGGCGGTCGTGGGTGGCGCGAAGGGGTTCGCCGTTGCCCAGGCGTTGGCCGTCGACGAGCAGATAGTCGTGTTCGGAGGGGATGGAGCGGCCCTGGTGGTGGACGATGTAGGAGAAGTTGACGGCGGTGGCGGGCCCGAGGAGGTCGCAGTAGGGGTGGAGGAAGCAGTCGCGGGTGTGGCGGCGGTGGTGGTTCCACTCCGCGTCGTAGGGGTCGGTCTCGACGAGGTAGTGCTCGCAGACGCCGCCCGGCCTCCAGACCTTCAGGATGACCTTCACATTGGTCTCCGGGCCCCAGGCCACCTCGAAGCGCAGTCGGATCCAGCGCAGGAGGAAGATGTGGCCGAACTCGTTTCGGCGGGGGAACACCGTCCCCATTTCAACTTCGCAGGGAAGGGCGAACTGCTCGGCGAAGGCCATGTGCGGAAGAAGGGCTTAAGGTTGAGGGACGAGGTGGATGGCGGTGCGGGCGGGCGTGGGGGTTGTGGGGGGCTGCGGGGGATGACTACGGCGGGGAGTCTGCGGCGGATGGGCGGGCGATGAAGCGGAGGAGAAGGAGGGTGTTCATGTGCGGCTTAGCGGGGCTCGAATTCGACGAGGTAGCCGGTGTGGTCGGATACGCGCCCGTAGTCGGTGTCGGTGAAGAGCTCGCGTGCGGCGACGGCCTCGAGCCGGCCGTCGCGATGGGCGAAGAGGTAATCGATGCGGCCGTCGGCGGGATCGGGGCGCGGGGATTCTGGCGGCGGCGGGCCGAAGCCGTCTGCGGCCCGCTGGCGGAGCTGGGCGAGGAGGAACTGGTCGGCGAAGAGGCTGTCGGCGGTGGCGATGGCGTAGCCCTCGCGCCCGGCGGGGATGTTGAAATCGCCGCAGAGCAGGGTGGCGGCGGCGCCGCCGTTCTGGCGTTCGCCGGCCCATTGGCGCAGGCGGGGAAACTGCTCGCGGAAACCGTTGTCGAGCCAGCTCAGGTGACAGGAGAAGACGTCAACTGGGCCGATGTAGGGGACTTCGACGCGGGCGAGGACGACGCGGCGGGAGTTGATGCTGCGCGTGTCCTGATCGACGGACACATAGCCCGAGTCCGTGCTCAGGATCGGGTGGCGCTGCCCTCGCGGTAGCGCTCGAAGCCGATGTGCGACCAGTCGTGGTGGATGTGGAAGGGGCGGCCGATGCGCTCCTGGATGATGCGGGCGGTGTTGGCGGCCCAATCGCCGCGGCCGTCGTTCCAGGGCTCGGCGACCTCCTGGAGGCAGACGACATCGATCTCGAGTTCGCGGATGGCTTGGGCGATGCGCCAGAGCTTGGCGTCCTGGTCGGGCTCTTGGTTGCAGTGGAGATTGAGGGTGAGGATCTTGAGCCGCTCGCGGTGGGCGCAGTAGTTGCAGCCGAAGTTGTCGTCCCAGGTCGTGCCGGCGGCGGTCTCGCAGGCGATGGCGTACTCGACTCGGAAGGCGGAGCCGACGCCGAGGTGGCTGATCCAGATCTCGTTGCCGTAGCGGTTGGGGTTGCGGGCGTTGCTGGCGGCGGTGTGGCCCCAGTGGCGGCGGCGAAAGTAGCACGGTGTATCGGTGAATGTGCGCCAGTGGTCGGTCGACCAGCGGACGTAGAGCCGGACGGCCGGGGCGCTGGCGTGGCGTGCGACGGTGATGGGGAGGTACTCCTGGCCCGGTTCTAGGCGTGGGGTGAAGTCGACGTGGAGCAACGCATAGGCGCCGCCAAGGCGCAGGCCGGAGTCGGCATTCAGGTCGTGGTTGAACCCGCTGTTGTTGTCCCAGCAATCGGCGCCGGCCATGCGGCAGTGGGCGGCGTAGCGGATGTCGCCCGGGAGCGTGTCGTGCTCCGCGGAGGCGGCGATCGAGGCCGATGCCTGCCAGAGTTCGCGGCCGGGGCCGAGGGCACAGATCCATCGGGCCGGGGCCGAGTGCCACGCGCCGTCCTCGCCGGACCAGTTGACGGCGACTTCCTTCTCGTAGGCGCGGTTCTCGACGAGGAGGCGGAAGGTGATGTCCTGCCGCGCACAATCGCCTCTGCGGGAGATGACGTTGGCGGCGTAGAGGAGTTCGATCGGTTTCACTGGCTGCTTGTGCGGGGCGGTGCCGGCTGCACGGAGGGTTGCGGGGACGTGAACAAGAAGGGGGCGGCTGCGGGTGGCCGATCGGGAGGCGGGGCGGAAGGAACGAGGTTTCCTCCGGTGCGCAAGAGGGGGAACCGACCGGTATCCATGTTGCGGGCTGGACGATGGTGACCGGGGGTTCCTCTGCGGGCGTAGGGAGATCACTCGGCCTGACCGAAAAGCGCTCGCACAGCGGCCGTCGGTCACGCACAGTGCGTTCCGTGGCCGGTATACTCCTAATCGAAGACGATGCCGCAGCGCGGCATATGTTACGCGTTCTTCTCGAGCGCGATGAGCATCACATCTGGGAAGCGGCGTCGCCCGAGGAAGGGATGAACGAGCTCGAGACGCGGGCGATCCCGGAACTGACGATCGTCGACCTGCGGCTCGGCGAGGGGAGCGGCATCGATTTTACGCGGCGGCTGCGGGCCGATGCGATCTGGGCACCCCTGCCGGTCGTCTTCTGCAGCGCCACCCCCGACCGCGAGTCGGTGCTGAGCTCGGCCCAGCTGGGCGCGGCGGCGTTCCTGACGAAACCCTACGATGCGACGCGCATCCGCGCGGCGGTGGGCAAGGCGCTTTCGACCAAGTGGACGCGGAAACACTTCGAGGATCCGGTAACGGTGACCCGGCGGCAGAGCACCGACCGCGACCACATTGCGCAGAAGGTGAAGACGTTCTTCGCCGATCTGCAGACGGCGTTGCATGCCGTGGTCGAGACAGAGGAGGAACGGAAGGCCGCGCTCGTGAACGTCGTGGGGCTGCAGCGCATGGCTGCCGACTACGGGCTGCATTCCGTGGAGCTCGCCTTGGCCGAGTGGGAGAAAGCCGGGGCCGGGCACGAGAGTATCCCGAATCTGCTGAGCCGTTCCGCGGTTCTCGCCCGGTTGTTCAGCTCGCTCTGGATCTAGGGCTGGGCGGCGGACGGCGCTCGCCCGGGACGATTCCGCCAAGCGCGGGTTGTGTTCGGGCGGACAACTCTGCCAACCTCGCCGCGCGTCTATCCGCCGATGCCGCGCACCCTGCACATTCTCCCGTGGGATCGTCCGCTCCTGGAGCGGGCGGTGGCGTATTTCGCGGCGGGCTGGAGCAGTGGCGCGCTCGACCTCTCGGAATGGATGATCGTCGTGCCGACGAAGCAGGCCGGGCGGCGGCTACGAGAGGCGCTGGCTGTGCATGCGGCGGAGCGCGGCGGCGCGGTGCTCGCGCCGCGTGTCGTCGCGCCGGAACAGATCCTGGATTTCGCGCTGTCGCCAGGGACGAGGGTGGCGACGCGGGCGCAGGTTTTGGCCGCGTGGATCGCCGTGCTGCGGGATGCGCCGCTCGCGGAGCTGCGCGATGTTTTTCCCCACGATCCGCCGGAGCGCGGCTTCGCCTGGGCGCTGCGGCTGGCCGGCGAGCTGGCACGGCTTCAGGGTGCGCTGGCCGAGGGTGGACTGCGGCTGGTCGATGTGGCGACAAAGGCCGGCGCGGGCTTCGAGGAGCCGCAGCGCTGGGAGCAGCTTGCGCGGCTCGAGCGTGACGTCGACTGCTCGCTGGCGGCGGAGGGGCTGGCGACGTTGCAGTCCGCCTCCATCGCAGCCGCGGCCGAGCCGGCGCCGCCACCGGAAGGAGTGCGGCGCATCGCCCTGCTCGGAGTGCCGGATCCGTTGCCGCTGGCGTTACGTGTGCTGGAACAGTGGAGCCGGTCGGCCGACGTGGAGGCGCTCGCCTTCGGCCCGGTGGGCGGGACGGGGTTGTTCGACGAGTGGGGGCGGCCGCGGCCGGACGTCTGGTGTATGCGCCCCCTCGAGCTGGCACCTTTCCAACGGCGCGTGCAGCTGTGCGCGGATCCAGCCGCGCAGGCCGAGCGGATCGCGAAGCTTCTGGCGCCCGCTGCGGAAAGCGGCGCGCGGGCGGGGATCGTCGGGGCGGGATCTGCGGATCCGGAAGTATTGCCCCTGCTCGCGGGCGAGCTGCGGGCGGCCGGTGCGGAGTGCCACCTGCCGGAAGGGCGTCCGTTGCAGCGCACGGCGCTTGCCGGGCTCATCGATCGGCTCCACGCAGCCGTGCGTGACGACGATTGGGCGAGCGCCGCGGCGCTCGCGCGGCGGACCGAGGTGCTGGATTTCTTGGGGCGCGAGGCGGTGGCTGCGGGCGTTTCCTGCACGCCGGGCGGTCTGCTGGCGGGGCTGGATGCGTTGCATGCGGACCGGCTTCCGCCCACGCTCGCCGTTGCCCGCACGCATGCGGACGGACTGGAGTCCCGGTATCCGGGAATCGGTGTGGCGCTGGAACGGCTGGAGTCCCTGCTTGCGGAGCTGCGCACGGGGAGTTTCCCCGCGGCATGGCAGGGCGTGCTCGGGCGGCTGTATGCTGGCCGCGAGGTGGATATGGCGCAGCCGGAAGGGCGCGCGTTCGCCGAGGCCGCCGAGGCCTGGCGTGCGGCGGCGGCGGAAGTGGCGGCGCTGACGGCTTCGGCGAGCGGCGCAGAGATTTCCGCGGGCGAAGCGTGCGAGCTGGCTCTGCAGCTCTTCGGGACGGGCCGCATCTTCGATGACAAGCCGCCGGGTGCGGTCGAGCTCGACGGCTGGCTGGAACTGGTTTTCCGCGACGAGCCGGTGCTGCTCGTCGCCGGGCTCAACGACGGTTGTGCGCCCGAGGCGGTGGCGGGGCACGCGTTCCTGCCGGAGTCGCTGCGCGAGCGGTTGGGGCTCAAGACCAACGCCCAACGTTTCGCCCGCGATGCGTGGCAACTGGCGGCGTTGGCGGCGTGCCGCGCCACGGGCGGGCGGCTGGATGTTTTCCTCGGGAAAACGTCGGCTGCGGGCGATCCGCTGCGGCCGTCGCGGCTGCTGTTCCAATGCGCCGATGAGGAGCTCCCGGCGCGCGTACGCTTCCTCTTCCGCGAGCTGCCGCCTGCGGGGGGCAACGTGGCCTGGCGGCGCGCCTGGCGCTGGCGGGTTCCGTGGGTCGGCGCGCCGGCGCGGCTGCGCGTGACGGGTTTTCGCGACTACCTCGCGTGTCCGTTCCGCTTCTACCTCAAGCACGCGCTCCGGATGGAACCGGTCGACGCCTCGAAGCGCGAGCTCGACGCCCGCGACTTCGGCACGCTCGTGCACCGCGTGCTGGAGCGGCTCGGGCAGGATTCGGCATGGCGCGACTGCACCGACGGCGAGGCGCTGGCTCGGGAGTTCGCGGCGGCGCTGGACGCCGTGGTCGCGGCGCGTTTCGGCGAGGAGCTTTCGCTGCCGTTGCTGGTGCAGGTCGCCTCGGCGCGGCAACGGCTGGCGGCGGTGGCGCGATTGCAGGCTGCGGAGCGCGCGGCCGGGTGGGTTGTCGACCGCACGGAGTGGAAGCTGCCGGTGGGGAGGCTCGTCGTGGGCGGCATCGAGCTTTCGGGGACGATCGACCGGATCGAGCGGCATGAGGCGACGGGCGCCTGGCGCGTGCTCGACTACAAGACTTCGGAGACGGCGAAGACGCCGGCGAAGGCGCACCTGAAGGGCGACCGGGCCGGCGACGCCCGGCTTGAGGCGGCCCGGATCGAGATCGACGGGAAACCGTATCGCTGGACCGATCTCCAGCTGCCGCTCTACCGCTGGGCGCTGGGCGAGGCACTCGGGGCGAAGGATGCGACGATCGGCTATTTCAACCTGCCGAAGGCGGTGACGGAGACCTCGATCTCGATGTGGGAGGACTTCGGCGACGCGATGCAGGAGTCGGCGCTGCGCTGCGCGGAGGCCGTGGGCGCGGGCGTGAAGGCGGGCCGGTTCTGGCCGCCCGCCGAGGAGCCCGACAACGACGAGTTCGCTGCGCTCGTGCACGACAGCACTGAGGGGAGTTTCGATCTGGCCGACTGGCCGGCGGGGACGGCGGACGATGCGCTCAGGCGCATCGCGACGGGAGAGAGCGGAGATCGCTGCTCTCGCGAGCAGTGCTACGGGGAGGAGGGCGCGCCATGAGCGGACTGCGGCACGAGATGATCTTCGCCTCGGCGGGATCCGGAAAGACCTTCGCGCTCACGACGCGCTTCATCCGATTGCTGGCGCTGGGAGTGGCGCCAGAGCGGATCGTGGCGCTCACGTTCACACGAAAAGCCGCGGGCGAGTTCTTCGGCGAAATCCTCAACCGGCTGGCGGCGGCCTGCGACGACGTGCTGAAGGCTCGGGCGCTGGCGGAGGCGGTCGAGCGGCCGGAGCTGACGACTGCGGATTTCCGGCGTCTGCTGCGCGGGATGGTCGGCGCGATGCACCGGCTCAGTCTCGGGACGCTCGACGGTTTCTTCGCGCGGCTCGTGCGGGCGTTTCCGCTCGAGCTCGGGCTGGGCGGGGAGCCCGGGCTGCTCGACGAGCATGCGGCGACGGAGGAGCTGCGGCGGGTGCTCGGCCGACTGTTTGCGGCGCGGGGAGGGATGACGCCTGAGCAGCAGGCGCTGGTCGAGGCGTTCCGGCTGGCGACGCTGGGTCGTGAGGAGAAGAGCGTGGCCGAGCAATTCGACGGTTATGTGCGCGAGTACCTCGAACTCTGGCGCACGGCGCCGGAGTCGGCGAAGTGGGGGATAGCGGCGCGGATCTGGCCGCGAGGTTTCCCGTGGAGCGTGGCCGACGACATCGCGACGGCTCGCGCGGCGGAGAAACTGATCGCATGGGCCGGGCAGGCGGAACTTTCCGAGAAACATCGCGAGCGGCTGACGTCCTTTGCCCGTGCGGCGCTGGAGTGGTCCCCGGGCAAACCGTGGAGCGCGGAGCTCGCGTATGTGGCGGAGAAGGCGCTGGCCGACTGGCGGAATTTCGAGGGCGGGACCGCGGAGCTGAAGTTCGACCGGAAACGGATCGCGCTGCCGAAGACG
>Ga0209098_1000561_pt1 | contig 40364 bp, 35 predicted proteins | sample AD_JPNHW1_MetaG_FD_184429 | JGI IMG/M metagenome (GOLD analysis project Ga0209098, IMG submission 184429) | Active sludge microbial communities of municipal wastewater-treating anaerobic digesters from Japan - AD_JPNHW1_MetaG (SPAdes) (version 2) | ecosystem: Engineered > Bioreactor > Anaerobic...
ATTACTATGTAAAAATTGACAATATTTCAAAAAGTACAGATGAACTCATGTATGATATTGAAACCACATCTCATTATTTTAATACTAACTATGGAATAAAAACACATAACTGTAATGCATTTGACTTCCCATATATCGTAAACCGTAGTAAAAAGATTAATTGCTACAATTACATAAAACTATCTCCAGTCGGTAAGGTGTATCTAACTGAGAAATTTAATGAACAATTTAAGAAACCTGAACTATCCCCCGTGATTGCAGGAGTGTCTTGTATTGACCTATTGGTGTTATACAAGCAAATGACTAAGCATCTAGGTCAAAAGGAAAGCAATAAGTTAGATTTTATTGCAAATGAAGAGCTTGAAGTAGGGAAGGTTAAGCTCGGTGATAGTGGACTTGGTCTTGCAGATAAAGACTGGGATATGTTCGTACTGTATAACATTATTGACGCCAACCTTACATTTCTTTTAGATTATATGATGGGATTATGTGAATCATTAATAGCAACCTGCGCTGAAGCTAGAATACCATTTGAATATTTCTTCACCTCTAAGCGTGTAATTTTAGGATTCTTCTTAACGTACATGCATAGAAAAGGGTTAGTAATTCCTTACCTTCAAGACTTCGTTAAAGAGGGATATGAAGGTGCATACATTCGAATGAACCCTAAAGTATGGTTGGATGTGGTATCATTTGACGCTAAAGAATGGTATCCTTCAATAGCCAGATCTGCCAATATTTCACCTGAAACAAAGGTATTATCTAAAGATAAACCATTAGGCAACTTTAGTCAATCTATTCTCGAAGGCGTGTGGTACGACAACGATAAGCAAGGAATTATTCCAGAACTACTCACTACAATTGTAAAGGGTAGGGGTGAATTTAAGCGTCTTCAAAAGCTACATTCTGACCCAGAATCAAAGCAATATGATAAGGACCTTTCAGATTATTATAAGAGAAAGCAGAACGCCTATAAAATCTTCGCAAACTCAGTATATGGATTGTTAGGAAATAACCACTTCCAGTTCTACGACATACATAATGCCGCAACGATCACTGGGATTGGTAATAAGGCCATTCAGCACGTAATATCATATCTATGTAAATGGATAGATATTAAGCTCGAAACCAATGAACAATTTAAGACTGAGTTTGGTGAATATGCCAATGTCACCATTAAAGGTGAGATTGATGAGAAATATGAAAAGTCCTTTGATGAGAATGTTAGGGCATCGCTAGCAAGACAGCGTCGAGTAGTTCTGGCACATACTGACTCATTCTTCTTAACCTTTAATGATATTTTTGCACCGTTTAAGAATAGGGAAAGAACATTTGAGGAATACCTGGCTGTAAAGAATAGATTCTCTTCAAAAGAAAGTCCTGATTATAACGAGGCAATTGCGAAATATTTTGAAGGAATGGCAGATAAGCATTTCGAAAAGATGACTTTAACGGAGTTCACGTTAAGACTCAATCATTGTGTTCTTGATGATGTTATTGGTAAGATCACTAAGAAATGGGCAAAGGATTATAATTACCGTGAAGATCACCTTTGGTTTAAGTTAGAAAAATGTAGTGAAGTGCTCGTCGCAATGTCTAAGGCGCACTATATTTGCTATCTACAATACGATGAAGGTGACTTATTAATCAATCAGAAGTTTAAGAAGCGACTCAAGGCCGTTGGAGTTGAGCTTGTTAAATCGGACACTCCTAAGTGGTCTAAAATGCACATTGAAGAAGTGCTGGAGTCATTATTTAAGGAGAATAACAGAACAATCATTGCAAAGAAAATAGGAATGTTGAAAAAGGACTTTATGGATCCTAAGAATATTCATCTAATCTCTAAGCCAGTATCCATCAACTCATTAGGTCCAACTGCCGCAAACACATATCCTGCACCTAGATTGGGAGCTTTAAAGTGGAATCTTCTATTAGAAGAAGATCCTGATTTGAAGAAATATGAGCCAATTAATGAAGGAACTAAAGTTAAGTGGGTCTACGTTAAGGAGCCTAACAAGTTCAACATTTCGGCAATCTCATACAATAATGAAACGTTCCCTCCTGAGCTATTGAAATACTTTAGTATCGACTACGAGACGCAGTGGACAAAGACATTTAAGGCACCTCTGAGTACCATTTTGGATCTATATGGATGGTCTAATGTCTTTGATGGAGACACTGAATCTATTAGGAGATTCTTTAAGCCTAAGTAATATTTGTTATACTTCTATGACAAGGAGTATAACATGGCGTTTAATTTTTCAAAGATAGTGGCATCGGCAGGTAACGAATATTTAACTAAGGCAGGTGATCTCAGAGGGATCACCGACGAGTGGATTTCTACTGGTTCATATATCCTTAATGCATTGATCTCGGGTGATATGTTTAAGGGAATACCTAATAACAAGGCAACAATGTTTGCAGGTATTGAGTCGGTAGGTAAATCACTATTTACTAAGTTTATTTGTCACAACGCAATGAAGATGGGATATTGTGTTGTTTACTTTGAAACAGAAGGTGCAGTTGATGAAGATACCTTTAAGCCACTTGGATGGATAAAGGATGTTCATTATCAAATCCTTCCTGTTAAGACAATTGAGGATTTGAGACTTCAGTCATATGCAATTGTTGATAAGTATAAGGAATATTATAACAAGGAAGTTAATGAAAGTAACTACGCACAGAGATTCAAATTGTTGCTCGTAGTTGACTCTATTGGTATGTTATCGTCTAAGGGTGCTGAAAAGAACCTTGACAAGGGCGAAGTTAAGAGGGACATGAGCAAGCAACAGCAACTCAGAGAACTCTTTAGGGATTTATGTGTGGATCTATCCGTTCTTAAGATTCCTCTTATTCCAGTAAACCATGTTTATGAAGTCATTGGTGCATATGTTCCTACTCAGGCTGTTTCTGGTGGAGGTGGTGGAAAGTACGGTGCAAGTACTATCATCTCTTTGAAAAAGAAAGCCGCAAAGAATGATGATAAGAAGCAGATTGGTATTTTCATTACCGCTAAGAATCCAAAGTCTAGAAAGACTCTTGAGAATTCTGAAGTTGACATTTATTTGAACTTTGAAAACGGAATTAACCAATACTACGGGCTTGATGCATTTTTGGAAGACGAGACGATTATTAAGAGGAAATCGCCAAGAAGTACTGAATATTTGTTAATATATAAGGGTGCAAATGCCAAGGGAGAGTACCCAACTATCGAAGGGGTAGTTTGGAAGCATCCTGAGGTTGTCAAGGAAATCCTACCATTGATCAATGAGAAGGTAAAGGAAAGATTTTCTTTCGGAGGTTCTGGATTGGCATCCGAAGATTATGTTGAAGAGGAAGTGTTAGACTTGGAGCAATAACCTAAAGGGAGTTTGATGAGCACTGACGACTTTGAGAATATGAGTCCGAATGATATTGAAGACCTTGTTATTAAAGCCTGTTTTAAGAAAACAGAAATAGGTAACAAGGTCTTTCCCATTCTCATGCCAGAATTATTTTCAGATGATAATCAGAAAATAGTTAAAAAAATTAGAGAATTTTATGATGAGAAGGACAGATATCCAAGAACGAGAGAATTATTTGATTTTTATTTGGAAGGAACTGCTAAGGACCGATTTGAGGAAATTGGTAAAATAAATCTTTCACATTATGCTGATGATTTTCTTGTTAAACAGATTGAAAACTTCCTTAGAGGTAAGTTGACGCTGTTGGCAATGCAAAGTACTTTCAGCACTTGGAAGTCAAACAATTTCCATCAAATAAATCATGCAGTTGAAGAGATAAAGAAAGCTGTCAACTTCACCATTGAAACTAAGATGGGAGTGTCAGTCAAAAAAGATTTCGACTCGTTGATGAATTATTTACAGTTGAAGATTAAAAAAGTACCTTCACCTTATAAGGCATTGAATTGTTTAATTGACGGAGGACATCCGGCTAAAGCAGTGTCAATGTATTTTGGTGAATCGAATATCGGTAAGACTACTTTTTTATGTAACGATGCGGCATTCGCAATAAGCAACGGATTCAATGCATTATATATCACACTAGAAATGCCTGACTTCGAAATTTTTAAGAAGATCGCCGCAAATATTCTAGAAGTTAAAGTTAATGAATTAAAGCATTGCAACATTGTTGACGTTAAAAACAAGATTAACAGTTTATGTACTGGAGACTTGAAAATTATTGAATATCCATCATTCGAAATGACTGCACACGATTTAAGAAACATTCTGCAAGAGCTTTCATATAAAGAAAAATTTATACCAGATATCATATTCATTGACTATGTCAACTGTATGGTTTCCTCTAAGGAAAGTGGAGGGAAGCGTCACGAAGACCTAGGATACATTATGAAGGAACTGGAGAATGTAGCAAAACAATGTGATCTTCCAATTGTTAGCTGTTCTCAGCTTAATAGGGATGGATATGGGACACTTGAAGTCTCTGCAAAAAATATCGGTGAATCTATTGATATTATTAAGTACTGTGCAAACGGATATGCAATTATGAGAGACAGTATGATGAAGAGTAAGGATCTATTCTTGGTAAAAATCCTTAAGAATAGATACGGTGCAAATGATAAGCAGTTCTATCTCAAGGGCAATATGCCAATAATGAAAATCGTTGACGCCACTAGAGCCGAAACTGAAACTGCATTATCTTCAATGAACATTCAGAACGTTGTTGATGATTCTGGTGACAATGTTGAGGTACTAACAGATGGCAATCGTTGATTGGGTAAAATTAATAGAAGATAAGTGGATTAGTCGAGGATTATCTCTAAAGACTGATAAGAGCGTTTTACTTAAACATAAGGTGTATGTTAATGAAATGTTCAGAGATCTACTAGCGGAACACCCTAATAAAAGATTTCAACATGTGATTTTGTCACTAAAAGATCACTATGAAATTGAAGAACTTTATGAGCTACTAGATGACCATAATAAGGCAATATTGACGCGAGATATGGTAGAGGAAAACAACCTCAAAATACCCAAAATTAGGAAAATGTAGCTCACATAATGCTAAGATTTGCTTACATAAATACTACTGCCGAATAGGCACTAAACCAAAAAGAAAGAGAAAACATGTCGTCCAAACTAACACTAAACATTGATTCAATCGAACAGACCTTAAATGGACTTTCTCAGAGAGGCCCTAAAAAGCAAACTCATGAGAAGGACCCTAGGCAGTTCAGGCCAACAATTAAGAATGAAAAGAAAGAATACCGAGCAGTGGTAAGGTTCATTCCCCAGACTGTTCCAGGTATGGGGCCATCCAAGCCTTATACGCTAGAACGCTGGTCTCATTCTTTCACTGAAAATGGCCAATGGTACTTTGAAAACTGTCCAACACTATTGAACATTAAGAACAATAACAAGGATCATCGTTGCCCAGCCTGTGAACAAAATAGGCAAGACCACAAGTCAGGGCAGGATGTTCTCATTGCAAGGGCAAGAAGCCGTAAGGTTAAGAAGTCCTATGTGACTAACATCTATGTCATTGAGGATCCTCAGCATCCTGAAAATAACGGCAAGGTAATGTATTGGAACATGCCTGTCGAAATTTATAAGATGATTGAGGCTAAGTGGAAGCCAGAATCCAAGAAGAGGGCAAGTAGCAACCCTTACTGCCCAATTAATGGATATTCTCTTGAGCTTGTTCTCAAGCACAATCCAGCCTCGGGATATGCAAACTATGATGGATCTGAATTCTTAGACCCTGAACGTCTTGCCGAAACCGATGAGCAAATCATTGAAATTCTTACCAAGGCGATTGATTTGGATGAGTTCACTGGTCTTTCTACCTATAAGAGCTACGAGGACCTCAACAAGAGGTTCCAGAGAGTCACTTCAGGTGGAATTATCGTAGACTCGACCCCAATTAATGCAAATACCGTATTTGCAGAAGAGAGTGCTCCAGCCCCAACTACTATGAGTAAGGCTACGTCTACTCTCTCAACTAAAGCTCCAGCCCCAGCCGCTGTCGCCTCCCCTCTTGTAGCAGTAGTTCCAACTATTGCCACGGAGACTGCAGGTAGCGACGACGATTGGCTAGATTAATTCGTAAAAAGTTAATCTAAATATTAAGGAGAGGTCAACCACCTCTCCTTTTTTAATATGTCAAATAACCTACCTGAAATACAAAAACTAAACACGTTGTTAGATATTACATATAATAATCTATTAGATAAGTTTCCTAAAACTTCTTCTAGAAATTATAAATCTAACTTAAGAAGATTTATAAAAAACACAATGGAATATGACTTACAAATAACTAAAGAAAGTCTAGTTGAATTATTGAAAATAATAGAAACTAAGCGAATCAATATTAAGAATGTGGTAGATATCTATAATTTTGACTATAAGAATGTTAAACTAGATTACGCAAAAATTAAAAATACATATTCTGAGTTTGTTAAGCAAAAATACGAATCTAATTTGGAATCTGGAGCCGAACAGTCGTTGGCGATAGCCATGACGCAGTTTGATATTAACAGTACTGCAAGTAGAAACTGTCTATCTGCCAGATTAATTAGAAGCTCAGAATCCGCAATAAAAAATAAGCTATGTACTGTCGTTATGGAAATTAAAAAAAATGAAATGACACTGAAGCTCTTGAAGAAAATTAGATATCATCTTCACTATTCCCTATCAAAATATTGCTAATATTCATGAATGGCGAGCATTCAACACAAAATATTCGTCCCTCTCCACAAATATAAAGAATTTCTGCAGAAAATCACAGACAAGGATTCCATCACTCAAAGTGGAGCCAAGTTTGTTTTTAGATGTCCTATTTGTGGAGATTCTAGTAATAATACATTTAAGAAGCGTGGATGGTTACTAACAAATAATGATGGACATGCCACAATGGGATGTCTTAATTGTGACTATAAAGATTCATTCTATAATACATTAAAGAAAATCTATCCTGACCTATTTAAGGCGTGGATAGCTGAAGTATACTTTATGAACGGAATGAATGAGATAATAAAAATTGAAGAACCTGTACCCACAATTACTCCTATTGACTATTCTAAATTTCTCCCATTAAGAGAAAAGAGTGAATTTGTTATATGTGAATCAGTGAGGAAGAAGGCAATTGAATTTATAAAACACAGACGAATTCCTAAGAAGATTGCTAAGAATTTTCTATACTGTGCAGAATATGAAGAAAATAAGTATTCTAATCGAGTAATTATTCCTCATTATCTGCGAGACGGTAATTTCAAATACTTTGAAGCGAGAGATTTGACTGATAAGTCTTTTATGAAATACAAGTATCCAACAGGTCTTCAGCAAGAAACATATAATCTAAATTTTGTAGATAAGAACATACACTTCTTTGTGTTTGAAGGAACAATTGATTCATTATTCGTGAACAACTCCATTGCTTGCGGTGGAGCCTCTAAATTTAGGACGCTCCTTAAAACAATTGATAAGAAATATCACAAGAATCTAGTATTGTTTTTTGATGGTGATAGGGACGGAATAAAAGCTTCTTATCAGGCCCTACGTTCAGGAATCTCCGTATTTGTATGGAGTGATGAAATGATGGAACTTAGGGATAAGATAAAAAACAAAATTGACCTAAATCAACTTGTAATGACTGGATATTGTGATGCCATTATTGATGAGAATGGACAAATTCCGTATGAGTACATCATAAAACACGTCATGAAACCCACTTTGCAAAATTTGCTAGCATTTGAAATGCACTATGCCAAGTTTGGTTTTAGTATGGAGGATGGTAATAATGATAGGTCTTTTCAAGCCGGAAGATGGCATTCAAATAATCGGACTAACAGGTAAAGCTGGTAGTGGTAAGGATTTTATTGGGACTAATTGTCTTAGTAATTACTTCAAAATTTCAATGGCGGACCACTTTAAAAATGACGTGGTGGGTAAGGGAATTTTCACATATGAAGAAGTATATTACACAAAGCCTCCTCACGTAAGACACGAACTCCAAATCATTGGCACTGAAAAAGGTAGAAATGTATATGGTCAAAATGTTTGGATTCATTGTATAGAGGCTTGGGTATATTCCATCTTTCGTAAAAATGGGATTAAAAATTTCTGCATACCTGATGTTCGCTTTGATAATGAAGCGGAATGGATTAGAGATCTCGGCGGGAAGAACCTAAAGGTCATCTCTGACAGGGATAGGGATGGCATGGATGAACAGGCTAAGACCCACATCTCCGAGGCAGGGATCAAGGAAGAGCTTGTAGATGGGCTGATCTACAATAACCAAGGAACTGACATTCCAACTCTACAATATCAAATAGACGAATTATTAAAACTATATTCTTTTAACATGGATTAATTATGGAAAACAAAAATCTCCTGATAGATTTAGATAATACAATGGTTGTATGTAACATATACTACCAATTTGCAAAAACAAATCTAGTAAAATATTTAAAAAAACTATCCCCACTTTCAGAAGAGGAAATAACTAACTTATTAGAAAAATATGAGTTCGAAAGATTGCATTCTATTGACGCATTTTCATCAAAGACCTTTCCAGAAGTTTTTTTGAAAACTATGAATGAGGCTTGCAAAAATACTTGCCACGATAAAAACTATTTAATTGATACTATGTCATTATGTGCAGATTATTTTATAGATGCTCACAATAGCAATAGTTCCAGTGATAAGATTAGAAGTTTAGCTGAAAGTGTTTTTAATTCAGCACCTTATACAATATATCCTACTGTGAATGAAACTCTTGATGAATTAAACACTAGGGGATATAGGCTATGGATTCTTACTAAGGGAGATTTCTATACTCAACTTAGAAAAATCCAACAATTATCAAAAGTGTTTAATGGCGTTTTTATTGTTCCGAATAAGAACCCAGACGTATATTCTGGAGTTGTGAAGAGTATACGAGGAACCCTAGAAAATACCTGGATGATAGGGGACTCACCCTCTGACGACATCATTGCGGCAAGTACTGCAGGTCTGAATACAGTATGGGTCAAAAGGGCCGCAAAGAGTAGTTGGATAGGAGATCCGTTCGTTAAGGAGTTTGATTATAATTTCAAGATCGAAACATTCAGCGAATTGTTAAAAATTTTCAAGTAAGTGGACGAAACCTAAAATATTTCTGGCTAAATAATATGACCATGAAAATTTTAGGTTTAGATTTGTCTATTAACGGCTCAGGTGTTTGTTTGTTGCAGTGTGACGACCAGACACTAAAAGTTACGAACACTAAGTTTTTAGGATTTACTAAGGTAAAGAAGAATGAAACCCATTCTGAATATCTTAATATTTGCCTTTTAGATAAATCTTATGCAGATATTCCCTATCACCATAGAGGGGAAATAATTATTAATGCAATTGAAAAGTATATTGACCTTAGTGTTGTTGATGTCTTTGCTGTTGAAGATTATGCATATGGTGCAACGGGTGCTGTCTTCAATATTGCCGAAGTATGCGGAGCCATAAAAGAAAAACTGTATGTTAGGAATATCCCTTATAAGAAATATCCACCTTCATCCATTAAGCAATTTGCTACCGGAAAAGGAGGTGTTGATAAGCTTGAAATGGGAATTGCATTCAATAAACTAAACATTACAATTTCAGAGAGTTTAAAAGATTTTGAATCCCCTAAAAGTGACCTTGTTGACGCTTTCTGGATTGCACAGCTAATGAGATTTGAACAACACTATCAGAAGTTTCAAGTTTTTCCAGATGACCTTTTTAAGGACATTCCTGAACATTCCCTTGAGGCAATTATTGGTGGAGGTAAGAAGAAAAAAACTGAGCCAACCTTAACTCACCCAACATACAAATTTCATGTCTAACATTTGATAAAATTCAGGTTTAGGGGGGCGCATGATACCTTTGCCAATGAAAGAAAGTATTGAAAAGATTATTTTTGAACTACAAAAACTCATAGATCAACCTACCATAAGTAATGTAAATGCTGATGAAATTAGCAGACTTAAGAACATTCCAACTTTTATTCAAATTAGTGATAATGAGTGTAACCGCCTAGTTGATAAGTGGAAAGTTGTTTTAGGGTCATCTGTGCTAAAAAACGTTGACACTTCTGGACGAGAATTGGTGGCATATTTCCTTGAACAACAATTTAAACTCAACAAGGGATATTTGGTAGAAAGTGGATATATTCTTGAACATAATATAGATTTACAGAATATTGCACTTCCTTTGATATGTAGAATTTTTAACACGCAACCTGCCCTTAGTAGGATAAAAGTAAACACAGTATTAAAAAACTCACACTATGATATTAATGACATATACGTTGAGACATTCAATGTCCCTGAAATATACTTTATTGCAGATTCAAATAGTTATAATATTACTGATGAAAATCTTATTCAATTAATTGCGAATGCAGTAGTTCAAAAAACTATAAAAACTAATAAATTTTTAGTAGCGCCTATTATGCTAAGTAGGGATGTGGGTAATGAAAGAATAATCTATATCAGACTGGTGTTAAAAACTATTCAAGGTCATAATGTAGCTTAAATCCAACAAGTCTAGGATCTAGCTGATATTTTATTCCAGATAATAGTTGAAGTTGCCAGACGTAGAAGTCATCAGAAATTGCACCTTCGAGTTGATTTATTAGTATCTCTGATTTCCCGTTGAAGTATATAGGAAATTTGATTTCATCATTAAAAATGCCATCTTTATTGTAATATGTAGTAACATCTTCTACTGCAATTATGCTTTTGGAATCTACTGGCTTAGTATATATGTTCGTAGTTCCGACAGTAATTTTGACATCATCTAGTGGCTTGGTATTGAACCAGAATGCTATGTTTTTTATTTTAGTGTATGTTACATTGTATCTAAAGCCACAGTTATATTTTTCTACAGTCAATCCCCTAGAAGATATCTTATCTACATATTCTGGGTCTAATTTTAGCCTAAACTTGGTCCAATTTTCATATGATAATGACACTGGGTTAAGGTATGGTTCGTATATCGGGTAGTTCATCGAATCGCGATCATCTAAAAATGTGGCAGTATCGACGCTTTTAAACGATATTGAATTTACTACAGTACTATGACTAGCTTTTCCTGTAAATTTTAAAATATCGTAATCCATGATAGGTGTCATTAAAACTATTTATTTGTCAGGCGGGGTTTGACAGTGTCTTTATTTTTTCTTACTATTAATTTAGATTCCTCGTAATAAGCCCACTCCCCCCACCCGAGGAGATTTTAGGTAGAATAAGTCGCACATTATATTAACATCAATTAGCTGGGGACTTAATGCAAGACTTTGAGAAATTTGAAGCTTCGAATCGAATGTATATTTCTAGCCTTACTGACAAATTAGATCTCAGAATGTATGATAAGACGATCAAGAGGTATGGTTTTCTTTCCAGATGTGAAGAAAGAGTGATGTTTGAGAAGATTATTGAAATTCAGAATTCAATTATTTGTGAATTAATTACACATAAAGTGATGTTTGATTATTTGATCCAACTCATTTCTGAAGCATTGTATTCAGAAGACATCATGTATTTGGTCCATTTCAACGTGGATGAGATGGGCGACCTATCAGTCAGTGAAATTATTGAGAACTACCATACTTACTTTGAGATATGTGAGAACTGCTCCACGGTAGATGAACTAATATCAACACTTTCGGCGGTAAAATTATCAAACGAACTTTTCAATACTATTGTTAAGAATACTCCTGACGACATTGCCAATAAAGTACATCTAAAGGATAAACTCAGTATTATTGACACTTACAGAGGAAATATTTGTGAACATAATTATGCACTAGTCATTTATCAATTTACTAAACTTAGTCGTAAGTCTGACACCTTGGCGTTTGGAGATTTAGTTCAGGAAGGAATGATTGGCCTCAATAAGGCTGTTGAAAAATTCAACCCTTACCTAAAAACCAAATTTTCAACAATGGCAACCGGATGGATTTTCGCTGAAATTGTTAGGGCTATTGATAATTCATCTGGTTTGATTAGTGTTCCCTGTAACATTCTTGCAAAATACTATAAGACAGTGGACGAAGTCAAGGCAATTATTGAAAAAGGTGGAGTTCCTGATGAAGAACAAGTTAAGTTTATTACTGATGTTAAGTTTAGATATTTAACACTAAATCAGCCAATTGCCAATGACGGTCGTAATAGTAGACTGTGTTTATCTGAAGTATTGGAAGATAAGAAAACAATTGGAGCGTTGGAGAACATTATTGTAAATGAGCTATGTTCAAACGTTGGACATGTCATAAAGGCGTTGCCTGAAAAAGAAAAATTAATAATTACTTCATTATATGGAATTAATGAAAAAAATGAAAAAATGACAAATGTAGAAATTATGACATCATTGAGGATAAAATCATATGAATATAATAAGATTAAAATGAACGCCTTTAGGTTATTGAAAGATGCGTTTGAGAGTAGTAATAGGTTCAACAACTGGAATCTAATCTTGGAGAGCAACTAACTTGAATACACCCACAAATGACGCTAAAGAATCCCCTAAAAGCAAAACCTATACAGGAGCCTCTGACGTAGACAAAGTAACTAGATATTTAACCACACATCATAAAACAAAAGCTCCAGCAACAACTGGACTAAAATTCACTTATAATAATACATTACACTATAGTAAGAACGACGTGACAATTCTAAATCTGAAGACTACTCATCACATTTATGCTAAGGATCTAAAACACTTCATAAGATCTTTAAAAATCATTAATAGGTTTGGAGTTGAAAGGGATTTTACAAGACATTCTGATAGGATTTTTGAACAATCCCGAGTCCTAAATACTGGAGTCACTCTCAAAGAAACTACAGAAATTACAGGAATAGAATGATAAGCAAACACGATAAAGCCTTCATTGATATGTGTGTATTCATAGCAACATACCATCCTGCAAATAGGCAGGTTGACTATGATAATGATATTTGCATTAAAAGTGGAATAAAGTCCTTTAATAATTCCACTGAATATAGAGACAAGTACATTAACATATCAGTGGCAAATGCGGACGGTGCAGTATTTGTTGAATATATTCAACCAATTGAGAAAACTGTAGTATTAATTGATGGTATTGGAAATATCATAATTCTAGATTCAGATTACCAATATCTATTAAATCATATTTTGGTGCTACATAACGGAGTACTAAAAATGATAAAAGAACGAGAAGCAAATCAATAAAAAAGGGCCTCATTGAGGCCCTTTTTTGTGGTAGGTCAATCACATTCCTGAATAAACATATTATCAATATATAAAGTGTTTGCATTTCCCGTGTACTTGCAATATAATTCAAATTCGGGGTGTATTGGGTTCGAATCAGTTCCATCAGAAATTGTAGGAAACGCCCAACGAGTCTTTGTTATGTCTTGTACCTGAGTTCCGTTCGCCTGATAATATGCCGCTCCATATCTGATTTTTGCGTGACTATCGAAAGTGTATGAACTTGCATTATTGTTACCATTTGGATGTACTGACCACTCGGCCCAAGCAATTATGCTATTCCCATTAGTAGCATCAAGCGTAACACCTGTCAGATCAATTTGTAAGCTTCCACATGACTGTCCACCTAAACGCAAATCCAATGATAATTGATTAGTGTTTATTTTTACCACTGCCCAATCCAAACGAACTACTACTCTCCACCCTGGAGTTGTTCGCGAACCTTCGGGGCTCAGATCGCGATAAAGCCCTCGGGCTATCTTTTTTGTGCCGCCATTGGGGGAAATTGTGGGAAATGGTACAAGCGTGTACGACGTGGTTGGAACGAATGAGATCGAGCTACCACTAGCACAACCAAGTTTTGCATAATTGCGATAATTCAACACTCGAACCATACGTGATCTACTTGCGTCATATTCATACATAACACCGTTACCACGGGAATCGTAGACGGGGTCTGTTAGTAGAACGCGACAGCCTTCTGTGAATTTCCCGGCGTTCATATCATCAATCATACTATTTTTAGTAGTATATGTCGGAAATGAAGCTACAACAGTTCCTAAAAACTTTACATTGTTCGAGTCATCCACCGTTGCAGGTATTTTAGGTAATAATATTCCTCCTAATGTATTTCCGTCATGTACACTAAGAGTATCCTTATCAGTATTAATGGCTAACTACCCCTCTGGCAATATAGTTTCATTTGCAACGGTGTCACCAAATACAACTCCGCCTTGATTACTAAATCTTAATTTTCCACGAAGTGCAATATTTGCCATCTCAATATTCCTTTACCTTTATTTATTTATACGTTGGAATATTAGCCATAACTCATCATAGCCGGAGCACTTTCTCCCAATAACATTGTTTCATATTTTTCTCGTCTAGATACTCCTTGGTCATATATCCACTGACCATTTACAGAGCCACCTCCAGGCAAATTTCCGTTAAATAAATTCAATGACATTCCCCAAACTTCCATTAATCTAGCCGCCGCAATTTCTACAAACAAAGGGTGTCCAAATACCTGCCCTAGAGGTGCTCTTCTATATACCCTACCGACTAAGAATCTAGAACCTGAGGTTCCATCATATCTTGGGGGAGGTGATAGATGTAATTCTTTTTCACCTTTTTCATTGAAAACTAATTTAGCGTAATATTGGGCACCTACGGATTTATTAATTTCTCCAAGATTCATCCTAGCGGCAGTATATCCTACCAAATTCCAATCACTATAATTTACATTTAAGCTCACAAATGATTCCATAGAATTAACATCTAACATCATAAAAGGATTGGCCAGTAGTCCATTAAAAGATGAGTATACTTCGACCACTTCCTCAACCCAATAAGGCATCTTATAAATTGACTGTCCAGGAGTTGCTTCAAATGTAATCCAGGCCATATATGAAGATTCATTTACATTATGTCTGAAAAAGAAATCTAATGTCTGATTAATTGCTTCATCTAGGTGGTTTCTAGGAGATTGGGCATCTCCCAGTAATTTTAGATCGACATTTATTACGGGATATGCTAGCTTATACAAGATACTTTCAGCAATTTGACTTCTAGTTAGGAACATTTTAACCTCCAAAATATTTATTCCAAATAAATATTTGAAGGAGTACTCATGAAATACTATAGCAAATCCAAGTTTGATAAATTACTATTTGAAAGTTCAAACCATAGAGTTGGAACCCCTCCACCCATGGACAAGTATAAGAAAGTATTCTTTGAAGCTATCAGTTCAGAATATGTTCTAACTGAAGGTATTAAAGAAAAACTAAATTCAATGATCGATGAAGTCATGTTCTTTTTCAAGAACAGTGCCGCAAACAATCTAAGAATTTCTGACTTACTAGCCATACAAAATAAGACTAAAGCACTTGGTGGATTGGTATCCAACGCACCTGCACTAGAAAAGGCCATCAATCTCCTCTCTAAAGAGGTTGTTGGCGGAGATAGGTTGAAATCCCTTGTGAAATACTGGTTCCAGTATATCCTACAGGACTATAAAGAGATAAGTCCAGTAGTTGCGTACAACAAGGAATTGAACGCACTAAGGACCTCCCTAGAGGCCATTAAGGACCATAATACTTTACAAGGACAGAGCAAGCATGTTGATCAGCTACTTGGACCTGAAGGACTAATTCCAGTATTGAAGAAAATATCTGAAAAGTTAGTATATGGTGCCGAGGAATTGGGAACTCCTGAAAAGGAGCCAAGTGCAGACGACATGCTAAAAGGTGCAATTGAGCATGATAGATTCAAAAGACATGTCCCAACTAAGGAAACTGGAAACATCTCTGGACTATATAATTTTTATCAAGAAAGAGGGCTTCCTAAGAGTAAACTCCATGAAGCTGTTCTTTTTGAAGCAGTTATACGATCATTAGCCAACTATTAAGTTCACTTACAGATTCGTCAAGGTAAAAAGCCATCAGAGTAATTTTGATGGCTTTTTTATGTCCTTCGGAAAAACTGGCATTACAATCATTGCAATGTCCAATCTTATAATCAAGGGTGCCTACTTTATATCCAATTACATAGGCGAACTCTTCCAGAGAAGTAATAAGATCGACCTTAGAACAGTGTTCGTTCACTAGATTGCCATTCATTGAATCTCGATATCCTTCAATATAGTATTCAATTAGGGAATCGGTTACATCCTCTTCCAGAATTGAACGACTCTTTATGAGGTAGGTTTCGACACTGCTGAGGCTATTAAAGTTTATCATAAGCACCTCCTGTTTTTTTTAATATAAAAAAAAAGGACCAGCTTACGCTGGCCCTTTGAGAGATTTTCTTCAAAAAGGCGAACATTGTTCGCCTAATTTTTAGAACCCAAGACCTGGGAAGTATGCGTTTAGACCGACGAAGTTCAACTGACGGTAGAACAAGCCAGATCCGAACAAGTTGTCGAGAATTGCATAACGAGTGCTTAGGATGATCCTTGGGGATGCATCTTCTGCGCCCATAGTCTTCTGAACAACCAATGGAACGTAAGGCATGTACATGATACCGGCCTGACCAATCTTCTCACCCTTGAATCCTACGAGAGCGTATTCCTGGGTTGCGAAGGTGTCAACGTAAACGTCAATCTGGCTTCCAAGAAGAGTACCGACCTTAACACCCATCTGAGATCCGTTCACAGAAGTATCGTTACGAGTAAAGATACCGTTGTTCAAGGACTGGAGAGCGGCGACTACACCTGGGCTACAGATAACGAAGTTACCCTGACCCTGACGAGTGGTGATACGGATCTTTTGAGCGGCGGCAACGATGGCGTTAGCGATGGTTGCGAACTTCTCCTGGGAGAATCTACCGTCAGAAGTGACAGTGGTTCCAGATACACCTGGAGTTAGGTTTGGAGTAACGTCAATGGTGTAAGCTGGTGCGCCACCCAATGCTGGGTTTGCGGCGGCAATCTGCATACGGCCAAGAAGTTCACGGTCAAGCTCCTGCTGGAGTTCATACTGAAGAGCTTCCATCATCAACTGCTCAACATCCTGTCCATGCACGGATGCTAGATCCTGTTGCATTTCAAGGGTGTAAGAAGTCTTGATCTTACGGGTCTTAGCCTGAATAGAAGCCTGCTCAATGGTAAGCTTCCCTCTTGCGATCTGGTTAGCTGGGGTTACCAATCCACCTGCACAGTTTTCCATGTAGTTGGATAGCAATTCACCGTCGGCAGTGTTCCAGCCGGAAGGATTGCCAGAAGTACCAGTACCAGTGAACTGAGGACGCACATAGTTATATCCCATTTCTGGATCTGAGAAGGAGTTAACTCCACAGTCGTCGTAACGGAAACGAAGTGAGAATGCAAGTCCGTATGGCTGGGTCATTGGCTGAACGCTAGTAACGTTCATAGCAAGCAACTCAGGGAACATACGTCTAACCAATGGTAGAGCGTAGTTCTGATATGTTGCCATATCAGAGGTCAAGTTAGCAGATTCACCAAGGTAACCCTTGTTGAGCTTGTACTGGTTTTCTAACATAGACGCAACAACGTGCGCCTCACTCTGGCTCTTGATTGGCTTTCCAATATTGGATTCAAGAACCGCGCCCCACTTCTTGATTAGGGACTGGTTTAGCTGTGGTTTCATTTTAGCGACTCCTTTTAGTTATGGATTATTTAAATCCTGTCTTTATTTAGAAGTACGCTAAAACGAAAACTAAAAATTACTCAAAAATGTGTATAGGATTACATTCCTAGTATATCTAAGACTTCCTGTGCAGGGTCGTCTGAGACTTTTTTTGTATTTTGAGTATTTCTAATGCCATAGGCTTCATCTAGCACAGTTCTTTTTAGTGTAGAAACCTTAAAAGTGTTTGCTGGCTTAAAAGGTGAAGTGAAAGGATCTCCTGATTCAGTCTTTGATTCTAGCATAGTATTAATACTATCAAGTTCAGAAGTATCAATTCCTTCTGATTCTAATTGAGTTCTCTTCTGAGTCCCATTAAGACTAATAACATACTTAGCCACATCTTTTAAAATATCTTCCTTAGCCATTTGATTATATTTTGGATCATTCTGAAAACGAGCTAATGCCTGCTCAACAATTTCAGGCTTAAGTCCTGTCAATGAACTTTGAATTATTTCATGTATCTTAATCATATCTCTCATCTCCTGAATTTTTCGAGTGGCTTCCATCAGTAACATCCTAGCTTCATTTAGGTCAGACTCTGAACTATCGACATTGATAGATTCATTTAAATTAACTTTTATTCCATTTGATTTGAAGAGTGAAAGAATCCCTTCCACAATTGGTTTGTATATCTTAGTCTCACAGGTATTATCTATTGATTCTAGTTTTATGTTTTTTGATAACGCCTCATTTGCATAGTCTTTCAGAGTAGAATACATTTCGCTTTTTAGTCCAACGAAATGCTCTCTATACTTAGCCTCCAAAACAGTCTCTATCTTAGAAACTTCAGAATCAATTATGCTTTGGATCTCAGGCGTTATTTTCATATTACTTCCCTATATTCTCTAACAACTTATTAAGGCTATAATATGCAGTAGGCTTAAAAGTGTGATTTGAATATGCAGTATCAATTTCACTTCTAAACTCTTTAACTGCAATCTCTACTGCTTCAGTCAATAGTGGAATTTTGTGACTATTGATTGCTTCAGTTAATGAATGTAACATTGCATTGTTTCCATATGATGGACGGCCAACAATATCAACAGTTATTAGTTCATAGTCATCTGCAACGTAGGTATGACCACCTTCGCGATACACCGAACCAAGACCTCGCAAAGAATTACCTACTGGAATATTGTCATCCACCAAGACCTTAATTATAGCACCACATGGGTGTTTTTCTATAACTCTCGACTTGATATACATCTTATTTCCGCGCATTTCTAATTTTTCAATAATATGACAAACCTTCTCAAGATTTATTTCAGTAACTGGTAATAGGATTGAATTGCCCTCTTCATCTACTGGAGGGTGATTTAATTCTCCAAGGGAATTTGCAGTTTTAATGTAATTATTTGTATATTTTGTACACTCTCTGCTCATTAATCTACTAGTATAAGTTCTACCATTGATACCTGGAGTGTCACAAACAATAGCAACTCCTTCAAGTTTTAGTCTCTTACCAGGAGTACCAGGAGAATCTAATCCAATGCTTTCATACATTGGACTTAGTGTTGAAACCTCTTTAGAATATTCCTGTAGCTTTAGTTTAGACATTTGAAATCCCCATCTGGCTATTAACCATATTTTGAACAATTGTTTCGTATTGTTCATTAATAATATCATTAAAAATGTTGGAAAAACTATCAAAGTCTTTATTGACTAAAGACTCTAATAGTACTTTTTCTTTTACTTTTTCAATATTTGATTGCATTACTAATTATTTATTTTATTTTTAAACTTTTGGGGGTTCTGTAGGGGCTTCTGCTCCTGGGGTAGGAGCTTCTACTGGAGGGGCTTCAGTAGGCCCTCCTAGGTCCATATCTCCGCCTCCTAGTGGCATTCCACCTAGGTCACCTAAAGAACCTCCTCCCATCCCACCGTCAGGATTATCTTCAGGAGTCTGTAGAGCTTGATTCTGTCGATTTAACTCGTCATTGCGCTCTTTCATTCTAAAGAATTGGACAAGTTCTTTTTCTTTCAATTCCTTATTTCTCAAGTAAGATTCGTCGCTTAATCTACAGAAATCCTTCAATACCATCTCAAGAGCAAATATATCATTAGGCCCTCCAGTATGGTCGGTAATGAAAGGCTGGGCCTTTGATAAGATGTCAAGTCTTAGTGAAGTGATTTCAGCCTCTTTGTATAATTTGAACAAGTTTGACTGTTCAAATACTACATTGTAAAGCTTAGGGTTTTTAAGCTCTTCACCATACTCGCCCTTAGTTTCAAGGTACATTATGAAAAGATTAATCAATACAGAACCTAGTTTATTCTGCATATTTTCAATAAATCTAGTAAGAGTAATTTCTTCTCTATCAATCTCTCCAGGCTTTCCTGTAGAATATGTTGAAGGAGTTGGCTGATTTAACCTAGAACGACTTCTTGGATACTTTAGTGCTTGATATATTTTTTCACGAATGTAATTAAGAGGAGTTACTTCACTAAGATTCATACCAGCCTGAAGAGTTTCAATTCTTGAAGGTTGGCTACCGTCAGGGAGTGGAATATAAAAGTCTTCAGACATTGCCTGTATCCTCTCATTGCCCACAATTGTACCGTCTTCGGCATTATAAAACATTCTTCTAGTTAATACTTGTTCTTGGCGTTTCACATGCTCTTCAGCTTTAGCAGGAGTCATTTTTCCAGTTGCAATATAATAGACTCTCTTTTCGTGACCTCTCATTATGACATATTTGGAATATGCATCTTCCATATTTCCTAGAGTATTCACTAGCTTTCTAGCAGGTTCCAAATAAGAATATCTATCATTGATTCCATTTCCCCACATACCATAATCCCATTTTAGGATCTGGTTTACATGGTAATCAATATAACGATATGAACCATTCTGCATAATATTGTTGGTATTAAGATTCATTCCGCCGTATTCAGAGTCAATGATCTGACGATATCCAACAACTTCACCCTTGTCCACAATAGTTAACATATTATAGGAAGGTAATTGGTTAACTCCAATAATCTTATTCTTATCTTCATTGTACAAGACTTCCCAAAATATTGCACCTTCAACAAGGAATTTGTAAAAGTAAGTATTGGCATATTCGTTGAAATTGAATATTTCTTGTATTAAGTGATTAAAGTCTTGCTGTAGTTTGATTCTAGTAACTTCACCAATAGCAATGTCTGGGAAATTATCCTTGACATTTAAAGATACGATCTGACCATTATCATTTTCAATAATAGCTTCATTGGCAACGTTTTCGAGAATTTCCGCAACTTCGGCGGTTTTAGCCATTGATCGATACGACAATAAGCGTTGCTTGTTTCTAATGTAATTGTCTTCTACTATTCGATCTGCAATTTTACGATGTCTATCTTCAGGGCTCATCGTATCATATGTGCCACCATATACAATACTGTTTCCGCTCTGCATACCAATAGTTGGAGCAAGAACGGCACGTTCAGATTGACCTACCTTATGCCTAAGAACTTCGGCCTGTTTTTCAGTATCAACCTTCCTAAATCTATCAAATTCGCCTTTTTTAGGATTATTTGAAAGGTCTTCAGACGAAGCAAAACTATTTTTTCTAAAGGATGGGTCTTTAATACTCATTCGATTATTTATAAAACTAAAAAATCGAAGATCTACTGAAGATTAGATTGACTCGAATAGATCTTCATAAGCAACAAGCAACTGGTTGGCAAGTAGGTCATATACCTTCTTAGCAATTGGCTTCTTTCTACGCTGGTAGCTCTGAACCTCAGGATTAAACTTGAAATTTCTTCTAATTTTGATTTCAATTCTCTTTTCAGGAACTTTACCAGAATTAACAAAATCAAACAGTCTCTTTCTGATCATATCATTCTTTTTCTTAAAGACAGATAGATCCTGAGCTAACTCTTTCTTAGTAGGGAATCCGATAGTTTCAATACTATATACTTGATTCAAGTCTTTAATGTTTACAAAAGTAACACCTGTGGAATCACCAAAGGCACTACCTTCAACTTGACCTTCATCTTTTAGGATCTGAGTTACATATTTAAATACCGCCTCAATCACATCAAGATCAAAAGGAATGTCATTGACATAATTGATTTCAGTCATGTTTGGAATTATCTTTGAAGAATAATCAACTTTACTATTCTTCTTGATTTCCGCCGCATCATCCTTATCAATCACTAGTCCAACCATTAGAGCTAAAAGCTTTGCCCTGCTCTTGGTGCTTAAGGTTTCGGACATGTTGGCAACTTCAATTAATCTATCAATTGTCTTAACATATCCATTGACAAGACCTTCAATGTATTGTTTATTGTGCTTAATGAATTTGTTTTCATTCTGAGGTTCAAATAGTTCAATCTCACCTTCAGCTTCGCGTAATTGATAGATATTAGCCATGGTTTTATTTATTTCCTCCAGATAATCTACGCTTAATCCTATTAGTTAATGAGTTTTTCTCAAGCTGAAAATCTGTAGCGTTTTTGACAGTTTCATTATCTTTACTTGTCTGAGCAGTACCTGCAAATGCAGATTTCATCTTATTCAAATCATCTACCGTCTGGTATGGATCTTTCACCTTACTAGTCTTTTTATCAATTTCTTTTTTTGCAAGATCAATTGAATCAGTTTCTTTACTAATGTTCTTCATACTGCTTCTGATCAAGTTTGGCTTGAGCCTGATTAAGCTATCAACAATGTTTCTGTGTATATTGTTAATAAGATTGTTAATTTCAGTAATGTCTTGTTTCCTATCAGAATGGTTCTCGTCACCGACTTCAATATATACAGGAACGCCTTTGTTATTAGTCACTCCCTGAACAGGCAATCCTACAATATACAATTCCTTTAATCTATCAAAATCCCACTTCTCACTCTTGGCAAATCCAGACGAAACTTCATTAGCTTTTTCATCCAATTCAGCATCCCATCCTGCACGATCTAATACTTTATTATTAAATTCAGAATTAGATTTAGGATTTAGGTAGTCGCTTTCAATATACATTGGCTTAGGTGGATCGTATAGTGTTGGGAGTTTATCAGAAAACTCCTTAGTAAATATCTTTCCATTTTTAACATTCATATCTAGATATTCTAAGAATTCTAAATTGTACAATGCAACGAAATACAAGTAATGTTTAAAAATTGTAGTTACTTTTCTAAACTGAGTATCATCTTTGGTACGATATTCATCTGATACGTATTTGCCTCTAAGTTCACGATATTCATTTGCAACCTTAATACCCAATTTATTGATTTTGTCAAGCAATGTCTTTTGGACATTACTTAGTTCACTTAATACATCGTTAGAATCACTATCAATAAAGGTTTTTGCGAAATATTCCAATACAGGATTCCAAAGATCCATTTTGGCAAGTTGGGCACCTACAAGCTTTAATTGACTCTTCTTATCAGTAATATCAATTGTAGGAGGTGACTGGGTAAGTAGGTTAGCCATTGACGCTCTAGCATTTAGGGCACTCGCTAAGGCTGAAGTATCTACTGCAGTATTTGCATTTCTATTGGCAGTTGCCTCTGAAATGTATACCTTGCCCCTATATATTACATATTCATTCATTATTAATATTTATGAAAGTTCCGAAGGATTTATCATCTCATCCACTTTATTGCTTATTTTAACATTTTTGTTAACGAGCAACTTATTCAGATCTATAATTCTAGGATTTTTTGTTGAACTAATAATTACTTGATTAGGAGGTGTGATCATCTCTTCAAATACATACTGTTTCATTGCCATACTCTTCATCTCTTCTAGCGTTAGAAGTTTTTCAGGCATAATTGAAATGTCACCCAACATTCCATGTTCATTAATATCAAACTTAACATTTGGATTTAAATTGGCAGTATCGTCAATGTTCTTAATGACCTGTGCCATAGAAACGTCAGACATTGTGTCTGAATATGCTGATTTAAAATCTTCATCAATATTTAATTCGGTCAAATTAAAATCAATATCTAATAGTTTATGGTCAACAGGTAGTATGTAAGTTGTATCTGAAGATAACTGTATTTTCTCTCCAAATTCATTATAAAATTCGTAATACGAAGTGCCTTGGTCAGTATTGATGGCAGATAATAAACCTCCGACAGACAGTACCAAATTACCTTCAACGTCATATGAAATTGAAGCGGAAGATGCAGTAACATTAATAATTTGAAATAGATTGTGATTATTATAATCTCCAGATATTTTATAAAAATTTATCATCTGGTTTAGTGACTTTGGATTATCCTTGGCCCAATTGAATAGATCAAGAATAGAATATTCCTTAGATAGATTTATCTTAATTTTTAGCTTAATTAGTGATAGAAAGTCTTCTTCAATTATTTCCTTGTTTCCTGACAGGAATTTCTTAATAAAAGTAGTACCTTGAATTTCTTCATCCAATAACGAATCAAAATCAAACCCATAAAATGCATTATTTAAGAAATCTTCTCTGATCTTCCATATCTCATTTGGCATATATCCTGGGTGCCACTCCCAATGTGAAAAATTAGCACCTGATGAGAAAATACCTCCCCAATATATTACATCTTCATCGTGTAAGTATTTTGAAAACAAAGTACTAACTGGCACATTGATACATTTAGATAGACTAGGGTATAGTCCAAAAATCTTCAATATTCTAGACGAACCATTGATTGAAATTGGATTGTTAATGAACCATTCTTGAGCATCTACTATAAACTTTTTAGCACTTCCGTCATTAAAATTCAAACTTTCATGTAATGAATCTCCAACCTCTCCACCTTCAAATAGTTTATTTTGAACTGCCTTATAAACATTAATTGATACTGCATTACCGTACAAATACCAGCTAAGTCCATTCTTTTCGTCGTCACTAATAGTAGTTACTTTTTTTTGACTATGCCATGATCTTCTAGTACATACTAATTCATATTTGTATTCTGAATTTACCTTGCACCATTGGTCTATAAAATTTAAGATGTGTTGAGCATATGGGACATATGATGGAGTTAGTGAGGATAGTTTATTAGAAGCCTCACCATAAATTTTTACATATGCCGAACTAAGATCAGCATATGAGGTACTGTAGTCAGTATATACATTTGGAGTTGGAAATAACATTACTTATTATATTCATCAATCTTAAGTTTTGTCCAAGTAATAAAGTCCGCTAGAGAGGTTCTATTGTCCATATTGCTCATAGAATCTAGTCTATCCCAAATGTCAGCCGACAACATTTTGAATTTTTCAGGATCAATGTCGTTTAGTCCTAATTTAGTAAAAAATACATCTATGTATGGCTTTACTGCTTCTTCGTCTAACATATCAGCACTCATAATCTTAATCAAATTAGTAACTGCAGGGTCATTATCGATTATTGAATTTCTAATCTTATTGTTCGCAAAAAAGTCAGAGTTCTTAATAGTATCCTCAGGTGGAGGTGCAATTTCGACATTTGTTGGGGCTGGAGCTTCTTCAGTGGGAGTCTCAGGTTCTTGAGTCTCTTCGTCAGCCTCAAATATTGAAATTGCATTTCTAATAATCGCCAAATCTCCTGTTTGATTAATATTGAACTTATTCATCTAGTGTACCACCTTTATTGTTTATTTATTTTACCAAAATAAAAAAGGCTAGGTTGCCCTAGCCCTTAAAAATCTCAAAGCTCTATAGTGTTGGGCTTACTTTCCGCCTCTAATTAGCTTTGCGGCCTCTGCTAGCCAAGTCTTAGTTGGATTGCCAGTCACGGACTCACGAACAACTGCGGCCTTTACAGGGTCTGTTGGAGCAGGAGTTTCCTTTGCCTTCTTAGGAGTTACGCTTCCAGGAATTCCGCCCTCAGGTTCAGTCTGAGACTTACCCTGATCCTTTTCGCCCTTCTTAAACTGCAAAGACTTCTTAACTTCTGCATCATTTTCCTTACCAAATGGAGCATTTGATTCAGGCTTGGTTGGAGCGTCTGTCAAGTTCTTTAGAGTTGCAATTTTGAATCCTGGCTTTGCGATAGCTGGAGCGGCAGTCTTCTGAGCACTTGAGTGCTTAGGAGTTCCCATTGAAGGAGTTCCGCCTTCCATGTTCTTAGCACTTACGTCTGCACCCTTGATGAGTCCAATAGCCTCAAGAACGGTGGTCTGACTCTTACCAAGGGAAAGAATTAGATTCTTAAGCTCTTCGACATCTTCCTTAGTGGCGTACTTGCCATCATCGGAATCACCAACTGGAGTTTCGCCAATCTCAACTGGCTCAACTTCAGAGTCATCAACAACACGAATGACTTCCTCTTCTGGAACTTCAACAATACCAGACTGGTCGCATTCAGTGCAAGTGCCTTCTTCGACCGGAGCAACACCCTCTTCTACGACAGTTTCAACAATCTCTTCCTTGTTGCTGTCAACAGCTTCAGATTCAGGTTTCTTCTCTTCGTCCTTTTCAGCCTTCTCTTCAGTCTTCTCTTCAGCAGGAGTTTCACTCTTTTCTTCAGTCTTCTCTTCAGAAGGAGTCTCAGGATTCTCTTCGGAAGGAGTTTCATCTCCACCTTCTGCAGGAAGAACTCCATCATTCTCAGCCGCAACCTGAAGAAGTTCACGAATATAAGCATCAATAGCCTTTTCCTTTTCATCCAAAACCTGAGACTTCTCAGCAGGGGTTTCAAAGGTATTTTCATCAGCTTCAGTTAGAACTGCAGAGTTCTTTGCAACTTCGCCAATGATGACTTCCAAAGCAACATCAGAAACGTCATCGCCCTTGAGTTCAGCCAACATGTTGGCCAAATTCTCTCTAACGATAGCCTTTTCCTGTGCGGTTAGGGTGATCTCGGCGTCACCTAGCAAATTTTCTGGTTCCTTAAAATTATCATCAGTTTCGACAGTATTGTTAATGTCGTCAAGTGAAACAGTTCCAAATGGATCGGAATCTGAACTGCCACCCCCAACAGGTTCAGAAGTCTCTAATCCTGTCTTATTTTGTTCGTCCCATGACTCTACAAGGGTTAGAATATCTTCAGTCGCCTTCATTGAGTTAATATATGACATGTTTTCATATCTCCTTGAAATTTATTTATTAGTTTATTGTTTGAGATTATGAATTCTATATGTAATCTCCGATAACTTCTCGTATGTTATCGGGGTTGCTATACATTTTAATTTGATTGAAATTAAACTTACAAGTAAATATTATGGGTTCATCACTAGTAAAATCCATAGAGAAGCCACCAACAGTATTAATGAACACTTGATGGAATCTTATAAGGTTTTTGATAGTCTTTCTGTTATCGAATATTGCAAGATCAACGTGTGGACAAAATGCCTGCTTGGCGTCCCAATGCTTATCATCTTTCGTATTTTTTTCACTTCTATATTTTTGTGTTTTATAGACATCTAACCATCTATACAGTAGATTATAATTATTCATATTAGAATCTAGAATGAAATCTACACTTAGTTCTGTCCTACTAAAATCATTTTGCGAAGCGTTCGGAACAACTGCAAAACTTCCCATTGGGCCATGGTCAAAAGACATTTCAGCTATAAAATCAGGGAGAGAATATTTTTGAATATTACATTGGAGAGAGGTTGTTGAAATTTCGTTATCAAGCTCAATTGGAATTCTTGAAAACGATAATACAACAGTACCTTGTACTAGACTATTAAATACGCTGTCAGGTTTAGCTCCTAATCCCATTTAATTATTTAGAATATTTTGGAATTTGGTAAAAGGTACTTACCATCATCCTATTAATTGTAGGGAAATCCTCATATGATGGAATATATTCAGTATTAAGAGTTCTAAAATCGATAGTACCCTTTGGAATCAAAGACTGAATGTCTGAAAACCTAGGAACTGGTGCAATTGGGGCCTTATCATATGTTATTGTTTCATCGTAAACAGGTACACTTCTTTCAAGAATTAGTTCAATCGAAGGATAATATCTATTTCCCTGGTATAGATATAAATTACTACCATCTGTAGGAATTGCAACAGAAGGTCCATCATATTCATTTTTCATAGTAATTAAATATCCATTTTTTAAATATTGCATAGGGACTGCAGAAAAATTGACATTTGTTGAAGTGGATATTGACTGAAATGCAATTAAGAAATTATAAGTTCCGTATACTGAACGATATACAAAAAACGGTAGTTCTGCAAATACAACAGTATCAGTGTCTAAATCAATATCTGAGAATGTGGCGGTTGCTGGATTTATATTTTTAGTAATATATCTGATCTGCCACATTGTATTTACGAACGTCTCAAGGTTTGATTCATTTGCCGAAGGAACCCTGATTTCAAAAGGAATGTCTGCACCTACCATTGTATATTTGTATGCACTGTCGCTAACTTTACCCATAATGTCTACAGTTGATCCGAAATTTGTTTGGAATATCTCATGTAGATTTGTATATTGGTTGTTTATTGTCTGCATTTGATCAAAATAAAACAATACTCTATTTAATGTATTAGATATGTCAGTCATAGGCAATGACAGTACTCTTTTTTTGATTTCAAATGATTGAATCGTTTTCCAAGCAGGATTAAATCTGGCCAACATTCCATTGTCAAATGTGAAATGGGACATTAAGTACTTATACGTTGTAGTTGTAGATACCTTAGGTAAATAACCACATTTTCCAAATGAAATTAGAGTATTTTTGTTTAATATTAAGGAATTGTAAGGGGATTTTGCTTCAACTGAACTAGCACTATTACTGACAATTCCACTACTAAAATATGGTAACCTTTGTGCATTTAGAATACCTTCACAATCAGCGGACGCAAAGGTATTATTCTCATCAAAATCGCCACACTTTGACTCATCCACCAATCTTACAGTTTCTAATAAAGAACTTCCTAAAATAGGATCTTTACGGTTTCTATATGAAAAGTTTCCTTTATTTTCGTGGACAGTAAAACCAATTCTAAATTCTACAGGGGAGTAGTTATTATTCTTCTGACTAACATTCAATAATGCCACATTTGATTTTGGATATTGATTTACTATTGTTAATAGTCCTTCTAGCTGACTAATTGGTAGGACTTTGGGATTTGTGGTGGTAATGTTATTGAATCTAGAATATACTCCATTGAGTATCGAAATGTTGAATAATGAATCTACTTCATGTTTTGCTAAGTTGTTGAAAAACAACACATTTGAAATAGTAACTACTCCAATACTATTTGTAAGATCTAGATCTGTAATTTGATAGTTTTCAATGAAAGGTGAGCTGAGGGATATTAAATCACAAGGATAGGTATCGACATCATGATCAGCAACCCAGCCACTATCAAATACTAGGGCGTTTGAAGATCGTACAAGTATTCTCTTATTGATCTTATCAGTCACTCTCTTATATCCAACGTCAACCGAGAATTCAGAATCAACATGTGCAACAGTATTCATAACACCTGCAATTTCAATAATCATAGTAGATGAGTGTTTTCTAATACTAAAGAATGAATCTACAAATTGAAGTCCCGTATTGAGCACAAAGTAATTATTTCCAATTAGGTCAGACGAAACGTCAAACGTAAAAAACAATCCAGAATTAATTTCACTATTAAAATTTACAATATCTTTTTTTAGCTGTTTAGGATAGTCTATAGGCAAGTAGTCAGTCACAACTTTTCGACTTAAAAGAGTCGCACCTGTAGAATATCCTGACATATTATATGAGTATTTGTTAGTTTGTGCTCCGAATACTGCACATGAATTGTTTCTAGTGACGAATCTAAGAACATCCTTTCCAAATTCAATGGAAGAATCTTCTAAAATATTTGAAGCGTTCTTTCCTAATACTGGTCTAGTAACTAATAGTAGCTCTGAGTTATTATCAATTCTCAACACTTCACTGTCAAGATATCCATAATTATTGTACGTTATTGTATTGGCATTACCATTAAATGTTAATATAAAATGTTCACCAACGGAATTTAAATAACTACAGTCTAACGTATCAATTGATACCAAATATCCTATTGGATCGTTATTTGGAACTCTTAAGTATTTGTATAGCTGACTGTCTAGAATTGCCGCAGGGACATATTTGTAACGTATTCCGTCAATGTTCAGTGACTGAGATTCTGTAGCTAATGTATTAAGATTAAATGTATTTTCTATAGAAAAATTCAAATATGTACTATCTAGAAATATTACAATAGGCCAATAATTTGCCTCTACATTAGAAGTAGTGTTGATGAAATTTAGTTTGAATTCAAGACTATCGCCGTCTGCAACATTAGATCCATCCAACAACATTAATATTACTGTTTTTGGATCCAACGGAGAATATTCAATATTAATGTGATGATATTTTTCATCTTTTCCTGGAATTAGTTTGATGATTGAAAATAATGAATCAGATTCACTAACTCCATTAACATTATCTTGTTCATATTCAGATACTTTGCTTGAAATAGGAAAGAAATCGTTTATTTTTATTGTAGGCCAGTATTTAATTCCTTCCTTCTTTGTATAAGTGGAGTGTGATAGTTGTGACATATTAGGTGAAGTTAAAGATATGCTATTAGGAATATCACCGTCCACCGAAATTTTATCAGTTAATTTTCCATCAATAATGTTGGGCACAGTGTCTGTTTTATTAAATGTAGTGATAATTGGATTGTCAACATTGACAGAACCTCCGAACATGTCTTGAGGCTGATTAATATATCCTGAATCATTAATTGGAAATCTACTATTAATGTATTGTGGATTATTTGTGAAATCAACAGTTAATGAAGAGTTGGACTCCGAACTAATGATCAAGTTTTTTAGGAAGTCATATACTTTCTGATGAGAATCAGTCTTAGCATTAATATAATTAACCAAGTCGGTTAACGTAGAACTTGTAGGAAATATTTTCATATTAAATATTTATTTGTATTACTTAATATCTAATTGGGGCAGTTGAGCTTGTGGCTACGTTGTATTCGTATCTAGGGAACTGATATAAGTCAAATAAAATCCATGAAGGAGAGATATCTCCTGGCTTAATTATGTGCTGGAAAGATACCTTTATTTTTTTTGGATACTTTCTTCCGTCATTGACAGGTGTGCTCTCTAATAAGTTCACAAGATCAGCAGATCCAACCTTAAACAATACGGTGTCACTACTTCCATCGACAAAATACACAAAATGAGTTCCAGTAGGATATGTGGAACTTGGATTAATAGTTAATATGAATTCAAACATTGAATTGGTGTCAGCGCCACTGTTGTTTAGTGTAACCTGAACATCCCTCTCATTACCATTACCAACATATTCCATAAAATTAGTTTTAGGACCGTCTAGTGCATCAATCGTAATTACGTGGTTTCCGTTTGACGTTAGAAACTCTGAAGAAGTTATAGTAGTTCCCCAATTCTTAGTACCTTCAGGTTTGAAATTTCCCCAATTGGTTTTCTTTCCATTCATTGCAACATATTTCATCGATGGAATTTTATAATTTTCAAAGTATGGAGCGTCTTGTGTTTTTAATGTAATAAGAACGCTATCGGCATCTGTAGTGCTCCATACCCCCAATTTAAACAATAGCTCACGTATGTTGAAATTGATTATGTTGAACTTATCTGCTAGTGCCTCTAAAGGAGATATGAAGCTCATTAACAACTACTTTCTACGAAATTGGTTTCAGTGTACCCTAAAATTAGACTTGATAGAGTAGGTACTCCAAGCGTTCTAGTTAATAGGGTATTATGGCCATCTACTCTAATAGAAACTACATTATTTGCATTATTAGTAATACACATTGTTGCATCAAAATTAGTATCAAATGGATTAATAACTTCATTGTCAAAGGACACTATAATAATAGAGCCTGACGTTATTATACTGTCTTTAGTTATTTTAAATGAATATAGCGCAGAGTTTGTAGGAACTACTATAATATGTGTTCTCTTGAATACTGAATCATATACTGCATATACCGTACGGATAAACGCAATATTTTCAGGAACAGTACCTACATTTTGTACCAAGTATGCATTTCTACTATCCTGTAGTACTTTATCATTAGTCACTGATTCATTTTTTAAGGTGGAATCAAACATCCAAGGGAAATCGTGTCCAGAGTTTACGTCAGGCTCCCATGATATTTTTGCAAACTTTAAGTTCACAGTATATGAAAGTAACCCTGGAATAATATCAACAGGTTCAATTGAAAAATCAGATCTAATAATCTTATCAAAATTGCTCTGACTATATCTTTTAGCGAGAATGGATGCTAATTCGACAGGAATGTATCCAGAAGTTTGTCCGAATCTGCCAGAAAACCCATATGCAAATGGATTAAATGCAATGCCTTGGTCATTTATTCTAGATAGTTTTTTAAATAACCCATTTCTATATATTCCAGATTCGGCAATCGATTCATCGACAATTGGAGATTTTCCAAATATTGAGACTGGAACTCTTTCGTTACTATAATCTACAATTTCAACACCCTCTTTGTTAAGAGTAATGTTTACTCCATCACTAATTACTGCAGTGCTCTTGGCGAGATTGATAGTTTTGAAATTATTGACCGTAGTATTATTTCCAATCAACACTAAGTTATCAACATTACCGTCATCATAGTTTGCAATAATCGCAGGATTTCCTGGAATTGTGCTACCGTTATAATTTCCAATTCCGTATGAATATTTACCGCTCTTAGGGTTTGAAAATATTGATGAGTGAGTTTCAAACCCAATGACATTGGTACCAAAGGCATCAATAAAGGCTGATTTAAAATACTTAGCATATCCGTCAGCATAGTTTATTGCTTTTACGATGGCATCAGATTTAGATTGCATCAAGTTGAAATTTAAGGAAGCCCCTGCCTCTCTACTATACAAATATTGGATATTAGTTCCTCTTTCAACTAATATGTCCTTATCCCAGAACGGAATAACTAATCCATTACCAACTGTTGACATGTCAACAATAGTAAACACAAAGGCATCAACCATTGATGTGCTATTTGCTTCATAGATATATCCATTGAACTGTGGGCTATTGTCAATAGTGGCCAGGGTTCTAACCTTATATTCAGTGTCAGAACTCCAGCCACACACTTGGTCAATTGCATATCTAAAATTGGCAATTTCAGCGGCTGGATTTCCGGACGATCCTGCAGTTGCAGAAGTAAACCCTGAGGTTTCATTCCAAGTCCACCTATATTCAGGCCCAAATGTACCTAATCTGCCAGCCTGTTCGCTGTATAAAGTACCGTCACTATAATAAAGACTCATTAATGCGTGTAGTGCAAAATTATTAGGAGAGGTTTCACTGAGCACTAATTGGTTAGGTAAATATACGCTAGCCACTCCTCCGTTAGTAGCACCAGGAGTTCCTTTAGTACCGACCAGAGTAAGAATATTATTTGCAGTGTCAAAATTTATTTTATATATTCTTATTATTTTTCTTTGATAGGTGCCTGCACTAAGAACCATAGTTACATATGCGTCAAATTTATCTGCACTATTAAATATTGCAGATATTTTTAAGTGCCCTGCTGTTTCATATCTATATGCATCATATGAGCTAGTAGAAGGTATTGAAATTAGTGGCAAGAATATTTGATCGCCTCTTGACTGTTCCTTTGGCAAATCATATTCCTGAACAAAGGTCGATGGCCTATATAGTGGCCTACGAACATACGAAGTATCACTTGTGGTTACATCAAGTGTAAAATCATAAATTGCAGGTAAATCTAGAGAGACGATTGAATCAACAGTTTCGTTATAACATACGACAGTAGGAGAATAATATCCTGGCTCAGATGAAAGTTCAATAGTAATCCAGACCTTGTCTTTATTTCCACATGCACATGCTACATCATTAGCTGTGATTGCACATGCGTCCATTTTCATCATTCTATTATCAGAATAATATTCAGGAACTACTTTTGTCCAGGTAGTTCCTGTAAGATTCTTTAATGCATATAGGCTAAGAGTTAGGTCATTTGAACCTGTGGCATAAATTACATATATTGCTTTTCTAGACGAAACAACTTTTATTCTATTATGATTAAACTTAGTACCGTTAGCTTCTAACTTAGGTAGTCCAGTAACAACAGTTGATGTTTCAAAACTAGAAGTATATATTGGAGCCGAAGTACCATCACCTAAGTACCTAGTACACATTAACTTGAGCGCGTCGTTTACGTCATCTACTAGGTAGAATGAATAGTAATAATCTTCACCAGTTTCAGTGTGAGTAAATGTAGACCATATGTACAATCCATCTTCCTCAGCAACAGATCTTTCATTAGAAATATCAATGCTAACTTCCATTCCAGTGGCCATTAGTCCATTATCAAGCGTCTTTGTCTGACTAAATGGAAACACTTTAACCTGAGGATTAAATCTCAAATATGAAGATTTTCTAATCGTTGATAGTGAGAATGCTGAATATTTTGGCAAATTTAAATTAGGAATTGTAACGGATCCCTTTTCAACCACAATTTCTGGAGAATTATTAACTAGGAACTTTAATGTGCTATTTGAAGAAATGTTGGCAGAATCTCCACCAAATATATTCAAAGTTCCCTTTGTACCTAGGTTAAAATAGTAAGGATTTGGTTTTGAGGTTACTAAGCCAGGATCAACAAATCCACTCAATACTGAGGAATATTGTGATGTCTCTCTGGCAGAAGCAGACGAAGATCCATCAACACCTGCATCAACCCAAGCGTCGAAATATTCATTAATGTTGGAAGTGTCGGTAGAGTTATTAAGTTTGCTCTTAGAGAAGAACTGAAAGCCTTCTCTAGTTACTGATGCAAGTCTACCCAAAGAAATTGCAGTACTTGAATGTCCGCCGATGAATAAATTATTAATTACACTAGAGCCCAGACTCTGAAATGCAAAAACATCAATAACATTAAGTCCAGAGTTTATGGACTTTAATAGATTAATTTTATCCAATCCGTCTGCACCCACAGCACTAATGTCAAAAATTCCTAGTTGTGAGTATTTTATTGCAGAGCTTTGAGACTGCATTATCACATTAGAAATGAAATCACCAATTACTGTTATTCCATTGGCTGAATTTAATACATTGTACTGTGCCAATGTACTAGCAACTGCCGCAGTTAGTACAACATTCTGACCCAGAATTTTAACTGTGGCCGAAGGGATGTTAGTTGGGCTCAAATAACTATCACCAATACTAATAATGTTACTGGTTATTTCAGCGAATCCTGAAGTTGGAGTTGATCCAGAGACTCTAAAAATAGGAGTCTTTATCAAATAACTAGAATTATCGATGTTGAGTTCACTGTCAGGGGAAATGTAATTAATGATACTGTTTAAGAAACTTACCTTTTTTGGGGTCCCTGGTACTCCAAACGAAGCGTCGGTTTTTACCTGAAATGTTGGAGTCTTTCCACTGGCAACAGGCATTCCGTTATTAGTTTGAACATACTGGTCAAAAACCCATCCATCGCCGTTTGCGGAAAAATTAAAGTTCCAGAAAATATCTCTACTTGAAGTAGTTCCTACACTTCCGAATATTCCAGTTGCCATGGAATTAAAAGATGGAATTTTTATTGGTTTCTGAAATACTGCAGATCCTGTTCCACCGTTGTTAGAATATGAAGGCAACGCATCATATAGATTGAAAGTTACATCAGAATCCTTAGTAGTGGCCCATACGCTGTACTTAAGGAGAGTCTCTCTAGCATTATATGTTAATAGGTCAATTGACTTTAATATGCGATCTTCATGTAGCATGAAATATATTTATAAAATATGAAATCAATTAGTATAGGGAACTTTCATCAACAACATTTATCTCAGATATGATCCATATTCCACTGACTGCACTATAAATTAGCTCAACAGACACTTTGGCGTGGGAATATTCACGAAGAGTGACATAATCAATCACTCCAATCTTAACCTTTGAACTTCCACTCATGCTGGTGAAATATATTGCTCCAGTCCAATATGGATTTGTTGAAGTTCCTGATGAATAAATTCTACCGTCTAAATTATCAATAATTATTTTAATAGATTCTCCGTCAGGAATGGACGAACTTGCACTTATTGTAAATATTTCATTAGCTGTTGATACTATGGTAGGGTCTATACTTCTAATGAGGTCCCCTTTAAGATAGTAAATATTGTTTTTTTGGCTAGTTATTGAATATTCATTATTTGGCTGTAGCATCAATAATGAATTAAACCCTCTAGCTGAAGACTGAAGAGGATTGATTCCTGAAATATTTTTTAAATATTGAGATAATTGAATAACTTGCATCTGTAGTTGCATTATTGCTTCCACAGTATTTGCGGTAGATTCAAGTTGATTTAAGTAAGCATTGGTAGCATCATCTCTCGCAGAATCTCTATAAAGAGAAACCGCCGAAGCAAATGCTTCTTCTGAAATCATGGTTGTTAGTGGGATCTGGGCATCAAAACTAAATGCAGACAGTCCACTATCGTCTCTAGTTTTAAATATGTTGAGAATTTCACCTCCACATATTTCATCAGATGCCAAATCAATTATTGCAAACAACACAGGCTCAGTATCGGCCATTGGAACTAATGAGGTAATTAATTGAGGGATAGGGTCAGGTGATGAACTCTTAGTTACATATAGTCCAATTCTATTGAATTTAAAATTACCTATTGCATTTTGTAGGGTATATGATTCATCTTGAGTATTTGAAGTAATTGCTGGCAATTCTAAAACGTAATCCATTAAACTAACTTTTGCATTTATAGTATCATCAGTAGCTTCAACAGCCCTAAATGCCTTAATTGGGAAATATTTGGTTGTAGTTGTTGTGTTATATGGATAGACTGCAGTGTCATTGTTATAGACTAATGGGGCTGGCATATTCACTAACGTCAAGTCACTGCCAGATCCTCCACTATAAGCTCCGCTAGAGGCACTATATGCCGCCTCAGAAGCGCCATAATATACAGTGCCATTAACCCTTGCTCCAGAAGGAAGCCCTTCCATCCCTGCCTGATAGACTGTTAATTTATTTCGTTGCTCACAGCCATCGTAGTCGTATCTAAAATACATCCCATAGCCTTGAGGTCTACTATCACCAACACCGAAGAGCCTACCTGTTGCGTCCCAAGTAAATGGAGTTTGCCAAATATTAAAGATGTAATCCCCATTATTTTTTCCACTAGGCTGAGTGATAACAAGCTCAGTAGCAGTATCTGCAGGTGGATTTGTAAGTCTTTCTTCGGCGTTTACCCAAGCCAGTGCAAAATGGGTAATAGAAAACCACGCTCCACCTGTGGTATTATTTGTTACAAACTGACGACCAATATTGGTAATAGCGGATTTCATCTTAGTTTTATTTATTGCAGATCCACAATAAATATTTGGAATGGGTATTTCCGAACTATGACTTCAATCTCAAATATAGGCAAATTCAATACTTCTGCAGTCACAGTTCCTGTTTTGACTGACAACCAGACAATTACTACAACTTCAGATACAGTTGTAGATAAGTTTCCATTTGTAGTTGAACCTACAACAAGTAAGGGACTTGAAAGATACATTGATCTGGATTCAATAACGCCTGAACATATAAAGCGCAGACCGGACATTATGGAAATAATTCTAATGTTTCAGGATTATTTGAATAATGGCTATAAGATAATACCTCATTATGAAAAAAAGATCACATATACAATAAAAGACACTTGTTTATCAACAAATAAGGAAGTACTCTCCAGAAGAGAACCATTTGATCACAATATTCAAATGTCCATTGATCGAGAGAATAATTCAATGGACCTTGAAAATACCAAATATATTGAAGAATATGATGCGTCCAGGGATATTGCTACATATATTACTGATGAAGAAACACTTACTAATTATATTACTCAATACGGCTATGATTATATTGGTTCATATTATTATGATAGATATAAGTACTACACTTCTGTAGATGATTTCATATCTGAAAATGAAGGAAAATCAATAACAACTCCATTTAACGTGTTTATTGCTACGTTTGATAATTACGTTACTAATAATTCAGATTTGAATAATCAATTCGTATTAATTAGTGAAGCTAAGGCAAAATTCCCAACATACACTGGAAATTTTGAAATATACCTATATTTCTGCGGACTAACTGATTTTGCAAATAATTTTAAATACACTGGTTCGTTCTCAATTGAATCTCAGTTTTATCCTATCTTCAATGGACAGGTTGATATTTACAACCACGACACTGACTTATCAAATATTAGTGGGACATATGCCAATAAGGCATCTGCGTTGGCAGTAATGAACCAAGGCACTGATAGATTTAGAGTTAAGATTTCTGGATCAGGTTCACTGTTTACAATGTTAGATAGCATTGCATATGCCGATTCAGCAATTACTATCTTACTAGGATTTAGTAACTATACTGACTTCGTAACAAAACTACCAAGCGGTAACTATCCAATACTATCTAAAGAATTCAAAATAATTAAAGCATGGCAAGACCCTGTTATCTTTTATAATACATTCAGCGAACAAAACAAATACCGAGTAGATAACAAGTCATCGTCTATTTTGGAAAAAATTCACAGAATTGCCTATAATAAAGACCCTAACGTAATAGATTTTGAATATATTCAATTTGTTGCGGCTCAAATGGGATATAATATTGACATTCAGAGTGAAGATATAGAAAATAATCAATATTACACTACACAGGAAGAAAAAGAAAATGCAATGAGAGCAATTATTAAAAATCTACCAGAATTCTATAGAATAAAATGTACACAGAGTGGTTTAGAGTCTCTATTGCTCAGTTTTGGGATTGTGGGTAAGGTTATTTACCTATACACAATAGGAAACGCAACTCAGGCAGGATATGCAGACTTCGTAGATAGTAGGTTGATTGAAGGATACGATAATGAGAACATGCCTGACTATGTTAGGGCTCAGGAAATAATGAACAAGAGAATTGCAAACCCTTCAATTGCAAGTTCAGTATTAGATGACTGGTTCCCTTCTCCTCACTTTAAAGTTGAATTGGATCTACTAAAGCAAAGAATAGATCTTGACGGAGGAAAATTAGGGTTTAGTTTGTTAAACAGAGCAATCAAGAAAACTAAACCAATAAACACCGTATTCCAAGGCTTTTACGGGACAATGCTTGCCAATTTTGGATACATATTTCTACACAATCCTAAGTTACACATGACTGCATATACTAGAACTACCGTATCTACTAGCTGTATCCAATTAGATACTTGGGACGGTAGGTGCAATGATGGATAAATATTTTCATGAAAATTTCTGAAGCATTAAGTACTATAAAGACTTTACAGGTATTTTGTAATACATTTACGAAGACTTCTAGTACCAATTTAACAATTGCTAGAAATTTGGTTGCCAAATCTATTAACATTAGAAATGGAACAAATATCATTGGGAAAATGTCTCAGTATAATCAAGAATATTCTGTTATTGGAAATACTTGCACACTGTTCAATACGTCAATATATAATGGACCTGTAATTTATGGAACATCGCTAGATTCTCCACATCCTACAATATATAATTTCAATAGTAAATTAAAACAAAATCCCTTCGAATTCGATTCATTGCATGAACAATTAATAGGCTACTCCTCATATTTAAGGACACTTACAGATAACAGTACAAAGAATTTTAGTTCTAACATTTACACATTTATAGGCAATAATGAAATTAATATACTGACCCTTGATTCGCAGGATATTTTAAATCTTCAAACATGTACTAATTTCGTATTTAATTTCCCACAAGGATCATTGGTTATATTGAATTTTATTGGTTCAGATACAATATATTTCAATAACATATATTTCACATTTTTAAATAATCTATCTGAAGAGAATATTATATTTAATTTTGAAAATAATAATTTTAACATTGTTGGTACATTAGACGCTAACGTACTATATACAACGGCGACAGTTTCTTTAAATGGAGCAACAATTAACGGCTCAATATCTGCCAACACAATAATGGCATCTGGGAATTGTATAATAAATGATTCCGTAATATATGACATAGATGCATTGCCAATTAAGAAATTAGAATCTCCAGAAATATCCACAAATAACTACCAAAATGAAGATTTCATAACAGTCACCATTTCAAACCCAAATATTCTAGGGATTGTGATGTATAGTGTTAATGGAGGTTCTTATTCAGAATACACCTCCCCATTCATAATATCTTCAGTCGGACATTCCACAATTGTTGCATATGTTGTTGCTCCAGGGTTTGTTGATAGCGAAATATCTTCAGAAACAGTGTTGTTGACTTGTAAATGTGAAAATCCTACAATAATATTTGACGATATTCAGAATACAATTACACTTACATCCTCAGTAAGTGACGCTATTATATATTTTACATTAGATGATACTTCACCTACTACAAACTCTCAATTTGTCTACAATGGAGGTTCGTATAAGATCCCTCACGACGGATTGTATGTAATTAAGGCGATAGCAAAAAATCAAACATGTTTCGAAAGTGGAATGTCTCATAGCACAGTGCTGGTAAGATACCCAGTCGAAACACTAACAATTAATGTATTAGGAACTCCAAATATTGATGGAATCTATCCTGACCAGGGTGGGAACGGTGTTCAAGTAGAAATAGTCAAAGCTATTCCTTCGGCCTCTAAAATCTACTATACTACCGATGGTTCAGATCCCATGACCTCAGGAATACTATATTCAGGTCCTTTTTATACTAAAAATAGTAAAGTACTTGCAGTGATCAATGACGAATATTATGGATATTCAAAAATAGCAGAAAAGAACATCTTAATTGGTGGGTCATTCTTTATGTCTGCAACTAATTCAAAGA
>Ga0209098_1000562_pt1 | contig 40338 bp, 25 predicted proteins | sample AD_JPNHW1_MetaG_FD_184429 | JGI IMG/M metagenome (GOLD analysis project Ga0209098, IMG submission 184429) | Active sludge microbial communities of municipal wastewater-treating anaerobic digesters from Japan - AD_JPNHW1_MetaG (SPAdes) (version 2) | ecosystem: Engineered > Bioreactor > Anaerobic...
GTTCGTCGAAGGAAAATATCATTTCCTGAACGGGAGCCTTTCTCCCTTCATATACGCCCAGGGCGGATATACCCTGGCCCTGGCCAAAGGACAGGATGACCAATACACCGATTATCACGGGGGGCCGTTATTGGGGGCCGGTATTGGGTTACGGAAGGATTTTACCGGCCGAAACGCGTTTGTGTTCAGCCTCGGATACCGTTTCCAGCAGACGCGAACCGTTTACGATCATTACTACTGGTATTCTTCCGAATATAAGACCGAAAGGATCGACAGATACAACAGGCTTGCTTTTACTGTCGGGTTCCTTTTCAACTAAACCCTGAATGCCGGTTGCCGCAGTCAGTTTGAAGAAGTGGAATAATAAATCTGAAGATATCATGAAAACACAACAAATTGCTTTTCTGATGCTGATCCTTTCCGGGCTATTCGCCGGCTGCAGGGATACCTTTATCGAACGCCGGACTTTTACGGCGAACGTCCCCGAATATTTGTCGTACGACGAGATGCGCCAGCCTGTAAAATCGTCGGGAGCTACCGCGGTTGAAGTGCAGGGTAAAATATGCATCAGGGACAACTACCTTTTTGTTAATGAAAAATACAAGGGCGTTCATATTTTCGACAATACGAATCCGGCAAATCCGCAAAATATTGCCACTTTGCAAATTCCTGGCAACGTGGATATTGCCGTTACCGGCGATTATCTTTTTGCCGACAGCTATGTCGACCTGGTTGTGATGGATATCAGCGACCTGGGAAATCCGAAAGAAGTGGCCCGGCTTAAAGATATTTTTCCGTATACGATTCCGGAAATAGAAGATATAAATGTGAACTATCCCATTGCTTCCATCGACCAGAACAAGGGGGTGATTACCGGGTGGAAAGTACGAACTGTCACCGAAGAAGTGGAAGGCAACATCAACCCCGTTTATTGGTACGATAAGGGATTAAATATTTATACCATGGAGGGAGGCAATTCTTCGGGCGGAGGGGGTGGTTATGCCACGCAAACCATCGGTGTGGGCGGCTCGCTGGCGCGATTCATTATTTACGGCAACCAGTTTTACGGGCTGAACCAAACGGATATGCAGGTTGTTGATATAACCGCGCCCACAAAACCTGAGATCGGAAAAAAAATCGATCTTCAGCGATCAGCCGAAACCGTATTTATTGACGGAACACACCTTTTTATCGGTACACAAACCGGCATGCTGATTTACGACATCTCGTCGCCGGCTTTACCAGTATTCATTTCGGAGTACAACCATTTTCAAAGCTGCGACCCTGTGGTGGTGCAGGATGGCTATGCCTATGTGACCGAACGCGCCGGGAATCGCTGCGGCAACTGGCAGAACCTTATGGAAGTGATAGATATCCGGGAAATTTTGAGTCCGCAACTGGTAAAGGGCTACTCCATGACTGAACCCTGGGGGCTGGGGATCGATAACCGGAAACTGTTTGTATGCGACGGTGCAGCCGGTTTGAAGATTTATGACGCGAGTGATCCCCTGCGCATTGATGAGAACCTGTTAAAGACATTTACCGATGTAACGGCCCATGATGTTATCCCCGTGGGCAACCTATTGATCCTGCTGGCAACGGATGGTATTTACCAGTACGATTATTCCGATCTGAATAACATCACCCTGATCAGCAGGATTCCCATCGGTGGTTAGTTGGTTATCCGGGATGACACCGGCTTCGAAAGGAGCCGGTTTTTTTTATGACGATATGGATGCAGCAACAATTCGGCCGGATAGGTTATATAACCATCTCACTTTTTTTTGCCCTGCGCATGAGCATCAGCATGAAAATAAGGGATATAATAAAGAAACTGGTAATGGCCAGCACCGAGAACCGCATACTGCCGGTCAGGGCTTCAATAATTCCAAAGCTGAAAGTCCCGGCAACGGTGGCCAGTTTTTCCATTACATCGTAAAAGCTGAAGAATGAAGTATGGTCGGTGGTTTCGGGGAGCATTTTCGAATAGGTGGAACGGGCCAGCGATTGCGAACCGCCCATCACGATGCCGATAAAGAAGGCAGCGATCATAAAGCCTGCAGTATCCTTGATGGTATAAGCATAAACGCAGATTAAAATCCAGGTTACAACTGAGATCACCAGAGCTTTCAGGTTTCCAATTTTTCCGGAGATACGCGAAAACAGCCATGCCCCGAACATTCCCACAAGCTGGATAATGAGTATAGTCAGGATGAGAATATCCCCTGGAACGCCTACTTCCTTTTCGCCGAAAGTTGCCGCCATAAACATGGTAGTCAGCAGTCCCATCATCATGAAAAAGAAGCCGATAAGATATACACTGAGTTGAAATGATTTTCTCACCTGTTTGAAAACGACCCGCAACTCCCGGTATCCGTTTGTCAGCACTTTGGCCCGGTTCATCCTTTTCCGAAAAGTATACTTGGGCAGACGGTTGAATGAGATCTGCGAAAAGCCAATCCACCAAAGGAAAACAGTGATAAAGGAAATGCGAGCCGGCAGGTCGCTGTCGGCGGAAATGCCAAACCAGCCTGGCTTCATGATCATCAACAGGTTGAAAAGCAGCAAAACGACACCGCCCAGATAGCCCATGGAATACCCCCTGGCGCTTATGCGGTCCTGGTCCTTTGGCTCTGCAATTACAGGCAGGAACGAGTTGTAGAAAACGATGCTTCCGCCGTAGCCAACCGTGCCTAAGGCAAATGCAATAATTCCCAGTTCAATGGTATTTTTATTGAAAAAGAACAAGGCTCCGCATGCAACGGCTCCGATCATCGTAAAAGCTCTCATAAATCCTTTACGTCGTCCGGTATAGTCGGCCATTGATGAAAGCAACGGCGATCCCATGGCAACAATGAGGTATGCAGCCGCTATGGCCCAGGAATAAAGGACAGTATTGATGACCGGCGCTCCGAAAAACGAAACCACGAAATCGCCGTCGGTACGGGTAACGCTGTTATAATAAACCGGGAAAATAGCCGATGCTATGGTAAGCTGGTAAACCGAATTGGCCCAGTCGTACATTACCCAGCCATTTACAAGCTTTTTATCGCCTTTTTTTATGGCCTGAACATCTTTTCTTTTTAACAAGGTTCGGGAAATTAGAGGTTAAGCGATGCTAATGTAAAACATTTTTCTCCTGATTGTTCCTTTTAAACGGTTATCATACTAAAATGATAATACTCCATCAACTTCAGGCTGTCGTTAATTGAAAGATAAACAGCAACCTGCATTATCATGAACCGGCTAAGATGCAGGATTATAACCGAAGAACCTGCGAAAAAAGGAAGGAGATGATTCCGGCTACCTGTTTACCAACACTTTGGTGTAGCCGACAGTGTGCCCGTCATCAAACCGCACCAGGTAGATCCCCGAAGGCAACTTTTGTGCGTTCCACGTCAGGCTGTGTTTCCCTTTGCTGAAATTGTTATCAGCAATCGTGGCGGCCACCTGTCCTGTGCCCGATATAACATCAATTTTGACGCGCCCGGCTTTTTCGATTGAAAAACCGACCGTAGCTGTTGTTTGTACGGGATTCGGGAAAACTTCCGGTTCAGAGGATGTTCCGTCGCCGGGATTTATTCCTGTAAGCAAATCCAGGTCAAGGCAGAGGAAAACATTGTGAACGGAAGCATCGGTGGAAACCTGCAAGGTATCGCAGCGAATATCGGTTTTGCCGGCCTGGAGGTCAATTTTAACGTTCAGGATCAATGAATCGCCGCTGTTGAGGATAAAAGGCGGTTCGATGTTCCATGGATCGATATACCAGCCGAAAGGGTCTGTTCCCTGTGTGTTAATCCGGTTTATTGTGACCGGTTGGGAAGAATAGTTACGAACCAGGGCCTTCTTTCCGTGATACATATCTTCCCATGTTTCAAACTGCAACGTATCGGGGGCTACAGTAACATCCGGGGGAGAAAATACCTGAATGATGAACACATGCGGGTCGGGAGCGCCGATAAAAGGATGGTTTTGCCTGCGGCCTGAAGCATCGGCAGCCGTGATGAAATAGGAAACGGTATCGCCTTCCATTTGACCGGGAATTGATGCCGTCCAATGATCGCCAGCGGAATTAACCATTGAAAGGGTATCCCAAGCCCCGGAATTTACTTTATAGATTACCCAGGCAGAATCGGAATAAACGGGTTGTTTGCTGAATGGAACAATATCGGCGTTTATCTCAAAATCAGCCTGCGCAGTAACTTGTCCCAGCAAAGGCATGTGTTTGATATAGAGCATTCCGCGGTCAGCCATTTCATGGGTGCGGCAATGCAAAGCATCCGTCGATTCCCAGGGCGCTGAAGGGTTGGCAAGGTATCCGAGTATTTCGTAGCCGGGCATAGCGGTTTGATAAGCCAGCAGTGCGGCGTTGTCGTTGCTATTCCCCATGATCGGCACGAATACTTTTTTATTCAGAATGAAGGAGTTTGTGTATGGCTCGTCATTCGGAGTATTGACCCTGAATACCCGGTATGGCGTTCCATAGGATGAAATACTGGATGCAAAAAAAGCAGCAGTATTTTCGATAAGGGTGTATTGTGGATGCGTTGGGGGGACTTTCCGGATGAGAATCTTATCGGGCGCCAAAAATTTGCCCCAGCAATCAATATGGTCAATATAGGTCCCGTTTGGGTCGGGAACGACCATGTAATTTTCGATGCCCAGATAATCATGCATTTTCTGAGCGATCTGTTCATGACTTTGTCCCGGATTCTCCTCCCATACAAGGGTTGTTGAGGCCGATTGCCCCATGCCGTCGGTCATATAATTGCCCCCGGTTTGAATCACATTCATTCCGAACCATTCTATGCCCAGCGAAGTTGCAAGTTTTTTGGGAATATCATCGTCATTGGGCCGGGGACGGTTATATGGGAAATCAACAATTCCCACCTGTTTGTCGCCGTAAGTCACATACCAGGGGCCGTAATCGCGCGTCCAGTATGTATCTGTCGGGGCAATCAGAAACTTGCAATGCGCCAGGTTGACGCCGTTCGACTGGTATTGTGAAGTCACAGATGCCTGATTTGATGCATTTCCGACGATGGTTGTTACCGTATCATCTTCTGCCATTTCCTTGATGAGATTAATCGGAATCCCGAACGGGTATCTTACCAATACGCCTTCAGCCGGGCCAAATTCTTCAACATTGCGGACGATGCCGGCCGGGGGATCGGTTTCCACGAAACCCCTTCCTATCAGGTCCCGGTGCGAGGCCTCCTCGGGGGTCATCCAGTGTTTCAGGCCATGGTTCGGATCAGCCTGTTGTGCCATGACAGAAATGGCGGAGAGAAGAATGCAGATTGCAGCGTAGAAACGTATCCTCATAGTAATGGCAGTTGAGATAGGCGCCAAAAGTAGCTATTTTTCATAGACCTGAAAGATATAAGGCGATTAGATCTCCGTATTTTGAAATATTAACTGAGGAAGTTGGTGGAAACCAACAAAGCCGGATTTTTTCCGGCTATCAAGGAAGTAATTGAGCAGATTGGATTAAGGGTTGATGAGTATCGGCCTGGTTACGGCGCCTGCTTCGCTTTCGGCAACAACCATATACAGTCCTGAGGCGAGCTGAGGCAGATTGAAAGTTGAACTCCCGTTTATAGTCAGGTCCGAATTCTGTTGCCAGCGTATCGTGCCCCGGGCATCTACCACATACAGGTGGTTCAGCGCCATGAGCCCGTTCTCGGGCTGAAGGGTAAAGTAATCGGTACAGGGATTCGGATAAACAGAAAACGAAGGCTTATCACCGGGTTTGACGAAATGAACCGTGGTTGTCTGTTCGCTCGAACATCCGTATTCATTGGTTACTTTAAGTGTCAGACTGATTTTTCCGTCGGCGGCATCCGATTCATTTACAGTGATATAGGGTAGAGTTGTCCCGGTTTGAATCCATTCATAAGCAATGCCGCTTTCGCAGGAGCCGTCAAGGACAATTGATCCGCCGGCGCTGGCCAGGGTATCCTCCGGAAGCATGATTTCAGGTGTGGGATTAATATTTCCGACCACCATTCCCGTATAGCTTGAACAGCCGTTATAGCCGTCGGCTTGCATGGTTAGCAGGAACGATCCTGTGGAAAGGTCCAGCGGACCGGGGCTGTATTGGGGAATAAGGAGGTTGCAATCGTCAAAGGTTCCGTCGCCTGTTGTTTGCCATGTAATACTGCTGTAATTTGATGCGGAGGCTTCGGGAACAAACGGAGATCCGGCGCAGACAGTCCCCAGGGGCGTAGTGCCGGCTTCAAATGAGCCGTGTACCGGCAGATGAATATCATCAAGCCAAACGGCATCTTCGCCGGAACCATTGCCGGCATCTTTGGAATATCTCCATTCCAGTTCATGAAATCCTGCTGTAACGTGGAATATTTCATGCTTCCATTCGCTTTCGCCGCTCCATTCGCCTGTCAATTGGCCGTCAATATAAAAGCAAAGTTTGTCTTTGTTCTCTTCGGTGGATGTTTTCCTCCAGAAACTCACAAAATCACATGAATTGACGTTGCAGGAGTACTTGAGTGACGAATATCCGTTATCGGTTATTATCCCCGAACGGCCGCAGAAATCTCCGTCGAAAGCGTCCCGGTTATCAATAGTCCAGCTTCCACCTTCATTCACCCATGCCGAGGTGCTTTTAAACTGGCCTGTTTCAAAATCTTCATCGGGCTGGAAGACTGTTTTAAACTCATTTACAACGCCGTACGACGACCCGTTGGCATTGTAGGATTCAACTCTCCAGTAGTAGGTGGTATTGTAATCCAGGTGAAGGTTCGGATTAAAAGAAGAGTCTTTCCTGTCAAAGCCATTGATGATATTTGACGGGGGATTGTTTGTACCCAGGAAAAGCCGGAAACCATCAGGTTGGGCGCCGTCGCCGGCATTCCATTCAAATACGGGGTCAACGGGAATTAACCGGCTGTGGTTCACCGGCGTAACAGCAGTTGCATCAGATGGTTTATTCCGTACAAGAATGTCGGAAGTATAGGGAGTCCGGTTGAAAGAAGTAATCGTCAGCAGAATAGAACTGCCCGATGCCGGCGATTGAAGAATGATTTGCGCTTTGCCCTGTGAGATGGTTCCACTCCCCAACAGTTCACCATCCTGCGAAAGGGTGGCAAGTCCGCCGGATACATTGGCCGAAACATTAAAAACCACTCCGCCTTCGGCAATATAAGACTTATGACTGGCTAGTATCGGTTCAGGGGCGTTGGTACGAACCGCCAGCGAAGGATCTCCGAAGAGAATCCAGGTGTCGGAGATCGCATAGCCATATTTACCATATGCACTGTTCATGCTGATCATTCCGCTTGCCGACAGTCCGCCGAAAGTCCTTGGGCTTCCTTGTTCTGAACAATGCGCCAGGTAATCAACCATTTTATCCTGGGCTTCCATAGGGGGCATGGTTGTTTGCACTCCCGATGCCATCAATGCCGCAACCGCACCGGCCGGTTTACCGTTGTTATCGGTAGCGCGGAGCCAACTTTCGGCAAGGCAGGTATGACCTTTGAAATTTCCCGTTTCACAGGCAACTGACCAGATGAAAGGATAACTTCCATTATTTCCGAGCATATCCACAACGGATGATGAAACCTGGGCCGTAATCCAGGTATTTATGCCGCCATGGCCCGTGTATAAGATCAGGCCTGTTCCCTGATTTATTTGGTCAATTGCCATTTGTGAGGTGGGGTAACCATCGGCGTCCAGCCCTCCCTGTGAACCGTCGTATAATTCTGCAAAATCAGTGTATGTGAAATCTTTAAGGGTACTCAGGAGATTCCGGGTATGCTGAAAATCACTTTCACCGTCGTCGCCCATTTTCATTTCCGATGCAATACCGGTAGCAGTGGAATAATAATTCCGGTTGTTTCCCAGACCTTTCTCATATTCAAGGGTACGGTCGATCTGTGTGTTGAGTTCATTGATATTCTCAGCCGAGAATCTTCCCACCAGCACTTCGGGATAATGATCGTCGCCGGCAAGGTAACCATAATAGTTGTCAGAGATGATGTCATCCTTGATATAGGGAGGAATCTGTTCAGCATCTCCCACCAGCAAGAGGTATGCAAGATTCCCGGCAGCATAATAATAGTCCCTGACAAAATCGCGAAGTTCTTCAGGGGTCTTGAACGATCCTGCATCAACAACATGAGTGGCAATGCCTGTGGCATTTTTCCAGTCGGTGAAAGGTTTTAATGATGCTGAAAAATTCCCGGGACAAATAATGAGCATCTGCCCGTTTTCGTCCGGTAAACCATCTGAACGAGTCTGGTTATTAAGGAATGCCGGCTGCACCGAAGCTGTTATTTCCCGGACATTAGAAATGTTAAGGTCGTCGCCCGAAAGTTCGTTTTCGCCCTGCGTTTCCGACAGGTAAATTTCAACAGAGAGTTTGGTATAAACCCTGAGTGTACGGGTCACCGGATTGTATTGAAAAGAGTTGATGCTGAATGATTGTCCGCGCTGGTTGCGGATTATAAATGTTTCTTGTCCGCCGGCAAGGTTCCCGGGGTAAAAATCGTCATGATCATAGGATTCGCCGAATGTATAAGGAGTAGCAGCGGCTTCAGCGGTCAACGGGAGATTTCCCCTGGATGGCGCTATACGCATGTTGTGATATTCAACGTATTCCGATTCAATAATCCGCGTTGAGAACCTGCCGTTTGCCGGAATATTGACGGTTGCATTTAAATAGGGGAGGCCAGGGTTCCCGGCTTCAAGCGAAGGATATGAACCTGGCAAGGAAACAACCAGATATTCGGCGCCGTTGATCGAAACAGGATTGGTATAAAAGCCGGAAATGGATGCGTCAATCATAACACATCCATTCACTGAAGATTTAGTCTGGAGGGAAGCAGGACGGGAAGCGCCGGATGTAACAGACACCCACGTCCGGGTGCCATAACTTTTTATCCCTATGGATAGAAAGAGCGCTACAAGCAGGTTGAGTACCAGAGGGTGCTTCATGAGTAAAGGAGTAAACAAGCTTAGTATTAATTAATAGCTCCTCCACTCATAAGTGATACCCTGAACGTCAAATAATTGAATTTTTTCCTGATTTTATTCAAACCAGGGCTTGGAAAATGTCAAAAAAAAAGCCGGTCATTTGGACCGGCTTTTTCAGTTGTGTACGTCAGATCGTTTATTTCACCACGAAGCGTTCGACAGCTTGTCCGTTAACAGTATTAACGATTATGCTGTAAACTCCCGGGGTAAGATGGGTTTCCATCTGCTGGGTGTATTTGCCGTTGGATTGCAGTCCGTGAGCTTCCAGGAGAGTAGCTCCGCTTGCATTGACAATACGGTAGCCGATCATGGAAGTACCGGGGGTTACAATAGTAAGGTTGAACTTCCCGTCGTTGGGATTCGGTGTAACGATAACGCCGAGGTTCTTTCCGGGTTCAACGATACCGGTCGAATTGAGTACTTCTATAGATTTAACCGGTGACCAGGCACCTTCACCGCAACCGTTGCCCGATTTAACGGATACTTCGGCATTGCCGCGATAACTGGGGCTCCAGGTGATGGTAGCGTTATTATCGGTGTTGGCAACGGTGCCGGCTTCAGCAGGCGATATCTGCCAGGTATAAACAGCAGTGTAAGGTACAGCGGTTACGGTCACGTCGGTAGAGGTCACATAGTAAAGGTCAGCACGGTCGGGGCCCTGGGGAACTTCAGGAGTTCCGGGAACGATATTGATACTGACAGCGGCAACGGCGGATTTGCTGCATAACGAAACGTTATCCGTTTCGGTTACCATGACATTCTGAGTGCCGGGGATATCGAAATAAACCTGGATTTCGTTCGTCGATTGGCCGGATGTGATGTTGTAAGCGCCGGCATCCCAGGTATAACTGATCCCTTCCACCTGGGGAGTGGTGAAAGTAACCGTTTCACCAGCGCAGGGAGCAACGTTTCCGCTGATTTCAGGCTGGGGAACAGCATTAACAACTACGTCGGCTACGGCTGTGGTGCTGCAGTTGAACGGTGTGGTTTCTGCCACCGAAACGGTTCCGGTTCCGGCTTCATTCCAGGTAACGGCAATCTCGTTCGGATTTGCTCCTGTTGTCATTTCACCGCCTGTTACTGTCCAGGTGTATGAATTATTGGTTACATAAGGAGTTGAATAGACCACATTTTGTGTTTCCTGGCATACGGTAGTTTCACCGGTTATTGCAGGAGCTGGTAACGGATTAACGACCAGGGTGATGGAAGATGTAACCGTTCCGCATCCCTGGTTGATAGCATTCAGCGTCAATGTTACGCTTCCGGCTGCAGCATCTTCTGCGCTGGGGGTGTAAATTGGGTTGAGCTGGTGAATGTTGTCAAACGTACCGGTGCCGCTGGTTGTCCATTCAAGAAGGTTGTAATTGGTAGCGCTGGCGCCTGAGTGAAAGTAGGATGCACCCTGGCAGGTACTTCCATTGGCGCCTGCATTGGCGGTAGCCGGATCCTGCATCGAAAGGAGCATGTTGTCGACCACAGTACCCGAGATGCCGGTAGCAGCCATTGTAAGGGTTACCGATCCGGCAGCTATGTCTTCGGCGCTGGGCGTATAAACCGGATTCAGAATGGTTTGACTGCTAAAGGTACCTGTTCCTGATGTTTCCCAAGCCACAGTGTTGTAATTTATTGCTTCTCCCTGGCATTGGAAAGGAGCACCCTGACAGGAATAACCATCAGGCCCGGCCATACAGGCTGTTGTGGGAGCTGAAGGCAGAACAATGAAATCGACCCATGCACAGTCACTTCCGGCACTACCCGATGCATCCTTGTTATAGATCCATTTCAGGGTATGGGAACCGGCCGTGATGGGGAATTTGGCCTGTTGCCATCCTGTAATACCTGAAAACTGTCCTTTTTCAATGATATCAATGTAGAAGCGGAGTTTGTCTTTTGATGCTTCCGATGAGGTCTTGTAATAGAAACTGACGGTATCATCAGCCGGAACGTTGAAGTTCAGAATCAGTTGTGAAGTCTGGCTGTTGTTAATCGTACCGGATTTTGCAGAATAGGTTCCTTCAAAAGGAGCAACATTTGTGATGGTCCAAGGCTGGTTCCCGCCGGCAATCCAGCTAAATTTGGTGAAGTCGCCGGTTTCCCAGTCTTCAACAATGATACCTGCCTGGAGATCATAAACATGCTCGAGGGTATAACTTCCTGCCGTCAACGTATAGTCAATGGGAATATGCAGGCCGGCAGGGCAGTTTGGATGAGCTGTTACATTGAAAACAGCGGTAGGCGATGCAAGGGGAGCTATGTCTCCTACGTTATAGGTGGCAGAGTTGATCGTGATCCAACCGCTTGAACTTGCGAGAGATGCTATTGCATTTAAGGCAGTTGCACCGCCGTTGTTGTAGTTGTTGATAATAAGATCAACTGTTTCACCGGCGTCGAGCCTTCCATTGTTGTTTCCGGATTGGGAATCGTCAATATCAATGGTGCCGGCAACCGACAAAGCCGGAGCATAACAGGTAAGCGCTAAATTGCTGACCCATGTATCAGTGCCATTGGTTGCTGTAGCCTGAACGGTTGCGGTGTATCCGTTGGGAACATTATTTGCAACCTGAACCTGGAATCCACTGGGTACTGTAACGTTTTGATGTGCCGGTACAACCCCGTAATTCTCGGTATTATCAACTATGGTGATATTGGGATCGGTAAGGTTGAGGGTTACCAGGGTATTCTGCGAATCTGTGTTGCCGAGGTTTTCTTCGGTGACTGACAGGAAAGCGGTTTCGCCAAAATCAAGTTTCTGGTTGTTGTTTCCGGCCGGATCGTTAATGGCAACGGCTGTTGAGACAACATAGGGATTTTCAGGAGAGATTACGATTACACTTGAGGTATGCCTGAAATAATTCTGTTTTGTAACCACAATCTTTACAACAGTTCCGATAGCAGGGGTATTAACCGGGATAGCGACAGGACTGCCGGTACCAACTCCTGTTCCGATAATTTCTCCGTTGGCGGACAGGGCGATGAAAGCGCCTTCATTGGCGGTAACATCAAAGGTGCTTAAACCGGCCAGCATTACTTCATTATGGCTTACGGTCAGTTGCTGAGGCACTTCTGAATAAACGTCAAGGAAAGCATCGCCATGGCAATGGAACAGGTTATAGGTAACTTCCTTGTTGGAAGTATTGTAAGGCCAGGACGATTGTTGCAGGAATATTTTGCCTGCGCACATTCCGAATGCTGGAATCAGGTCCCTTTCTTCGAACAAAGCACCATAATCGGGAAGGAAATTGGTCCACATGTTATCGTACATCCCCCAAACAAAGACGTCGTTTACAAAAGAGTACGAAACTTCGGAAGCCGCCAGGATTCCCACTGCGCCGGCATTTTGGTTGTTGTAGGTATAGCGGTGGAATTTTTCTGCGAAAACTTCGCTGCTGTAATTGTATTTACCGGTCAAACAGTTTACCGACATGATATAGGAAAGCTTGCCAACATTGGTTAAGCCTGGAATATTGCTTGACGTATAACCGGGTTCGCCCCAACCTTGTTCATAACCATGATCCCGGTGCTGAAGCATGAAGGATCCGGCATTGAGGGCGTCGTTTACCTGGGAAGGGGTTCCTCCGCTAAAACCACCCAGTTCCTGGGGAGTGGCGGGAATATAACCGGTTCCGTTAGGCCCGAAGTAATTGACAACGGTAGCGGTATTGGTAGCTGTTGACCAGGGATCGGAATTCGGGTTGCCCTGATATACGGCATTGATACGAACAGGCTGTTTATTTAATGAGTTCTTCCAGAAACCGCCGACAACTTCGGAACAAATCTGGAACCAGCGTTCTGTCTGCCAACCGAGAGCCGTGATAGGCTTATTGTAAAAATCGGCGCTTGTGGGAGGATTTGTCTCATATTCGATGAATTTGGTCACCATTGTCTGCAGATGGGCAGCCGTTTGGGCTGTCATACGGGCATGGGCAATTTCGGGGAGGTCGTCATTATCAACGTCGGCATAGAGATTGTCCGAAACGCAATAGTTATCCCAAATAGGGGCAGGAATCTGAGTTTGTGCATTGGTGCCGTGGTCGGCCATCATCAGAAATGCTGCAGGAGGAATATCCCAGTTATTGTAAGCGTTGTTGATGTAATTTTCAATAGCCGTTGTAGTATTGCTGCCGATTTCCTGTAAGGTAACAATTTTAGTAAGGATACCCTGTTCGGTACGGAATTTCTTGATCGTATCGGCCCATTGACTGAACATGGGATCGTTGGGAACAATGATAAGATATTCACAGCCGGTTTCACGGTGTGAGGTCTGGTAGGCCATACGGGCGCTGTAATCAATGGGTTGGATTGATTCGCTGTTCAGGATGTTGTCTTTCAGAATCGGATCCCAGAAACGGCTGCGCAGACGGTCTTCACCAAAATGACCGTTGCCGCCGGTAAAATTCACATTAACTTCAATATCGCGAATTACAACCAGTTCTTTCGTTACGGGGTTATACTGGTAAGGAGTGATACTCACTAAAACCACATCAACACCGCGAATTTTCTTGGGTTGTGAAACTATCACCGGTTGTTGGGGATACAGGGCATTCTTTGAATAAATGCTGAGGTCTTTATTGTACTGGAGTGGTCCGCGTTCCGTATCAAGCGGTATACGTGGCGACGGTGCCATGTCGATGTTGCTGACCGTTTCGGTGCGCTGCCTTTTAATTTCAATAGCAGCCTGCGATCCTTGCGGTATAGCAACATACCTGCTGATGACGGGCAGGTTGGGAGCGCCTTCTGCATTTGGCAGAAAATTCCCGGTAAGCCCGATCTCCTGCATCGTTTCTCCGTTGAACGAACGGGAAGAAATATCGAATTCCTTGATGGAAAATCCGATGGTTACTCCCTGCGCATCGTTTTTTTGCAATGAGATGCCTGGACTTCCCCAGCTTCCCTGATAGGTAACTTTTTCGGCCGAACTGCTGAGAGTGAATATCGTCAGGCAGAAAGTCACGAGTAAAGCCCAATACGTGTGTGTAGATTTTAAGGCCATTGTGAATTGGTTTTGACTGTTTGTAGGTAAAGAAATATTTTTTTAATCTGTGTGGAAACAAAAGGTAACAAAAGTAAATTTTTTTCTTAAAAATGTAATTTCTTGGCTGAATGCTTTTTATATCACCGATTAATTTAGAATCAATTCAAATAAAAAAAATCTTAATACGCGGTTATTTGTCAATTTAAGGGAAAGGGAATCAGGGTATTAAAATTTCTGACGGTGAGATAATAAAAACCGGCTGGCGAAACGTCAGCCGGTTTTATATGATCATGTTTTGTTTCCTTCAGGCTGTAATTACTTTATCGGATGATAAAAGCACGTGATACCTGATGGACACTGCCGTTCGAAATGATACACTCGTAAATACCTGATTTAAGTGAAGAGGTGTTCACCACGGTTTCCGCCGAGCCGGTCAGGGATTGTTTGTAACATATCCTGCCATCGGCCGCAATTATGGAAAGGGTGTTGTCTCCAGGTTTCAGATGGCTGCATTTTATGTGAAGTTCTCCGGAAGCCGGATTGGGATAAAGGCATAAATCAATTCCGGGTATTTCCTTTTCATCAACGCCGGCATTATTCCTGAAAGCCGGGAAGATTATGTAATCGACCCAGGCGCAATCGCTTCCTGCAATTTCATGGAAATCCTTGGTGTAGCTCCATTTAAAAGTATTCATACCGGCCTCGACCATGTAACTGTGATGCTCCCAGGGCAATTCTCCCGACCAGGCATCTTTTTCCTGCTGATTAACAGAGAAGGATAGTTTATCAAAAGTATCTTCACATGAAACCTTTGAGTAAAAAGAAATACTGTCGGAAGCAAGTACTTCCATGGTGATACTGAACTGGGATGTTTCGCCGTCGGCAATAACGCCGGAACGTGCGCTATAGTCTCCTTCAAATGTCGATTCACTGGTGATCATCCAGGGATGATCGCCCTGATCCCAGTTGTATTTCGTAAAATCGCCTGTTTCAAAGTCCTCCACATTCACACCTATTAGCTGGTAATACTGTTCTTCAACGGAAAGATTACCGCTTCCAGCGGTAAAATCAAGTTCAACCAGGGAATACATCGGGATGGTTGCACCGACCTCTGTCTGGAATGAAGCCGTAACGGTTCCTCCTTTCTGCAGATTGCCCAGGGTGATCGAAGGATTAGCGATTGTTACGCTGGAATTGTCGGATGCAAGCGAAGCTGTCATGTTTCTGCAATCGCTGTGTCCCTGGTTGCTGACAGGGATGTTGACGGTGGCTGTTTCTCCCGGATCAAGGCGTCCGTTTTGTGCCAGGTTCTCATTGCTGATGCTGAGATTGCCCGTTACGAGCAGAGGCGCATGAGCTGTAAGCGAGAAGGTTGAATACCATGAATTTCCCGAAGTAGCGGTAACGTTGAAAATGATGTTGTGCATATCGGGAATGCTGTCGCTTACCACGAATGTAAAACCATTGTCAATGGTAACCCAACTGTTGACAGGAACACTCGGGTACAGTTCGGTGGAATCGGTAAATGTAACGTAAGGGTCATCGGAGGTTACCGTGACAGTCACGTTGGTTGCGTCCTCTGCTCCGTTGTTCTGCACGGTTAACGACAGACTTACCGTTTCGCCATAATCGGGGATACCATCCTGATTGCCGGTTGCATCGTTTACGGTAACGGACTGGTAAACAATGTAGGCACCCGTTGAAGGGATAAATTCAAGGGTATAGGAAGCAGGCATGCTGTTGCCGCCAGATACATACAGTGTTGCCGGGCCGGGTTCGGTCACGGCCGGATTAAATATTATATCGGCAGTACCTGTTGAACTGGTTATACCTTTCCCGACAACCAGCCCGTTTTTGACGATGGCACAGGTTACATCAGGAGCCGGCTGGCCGTTGTTATGCACGCTTACCGAGGTAGTTGTGATGCCAACTGGAATTGCCTGGGAATAAGTTACAGTGGCATTAAAAGGATTATCGGTCCACATAGCCATTGCCGGATCTCCCAGCAGGTTGCAATCATAGAAGCACCAGCGAAGGGCGCCAGGTTCCCATTGTCCCGGGGCAGTTACCCAGGGGGCGGTGGCACATTTCGATTCCATGTGTGCACGGCCTATACGGGTATAATGATCGGTGAAAAGGGCGTCCATGAATTCGCGGTGGAGATGGGCTGAAGGGCCTTCAGTCTGTCCTTCGTTGAACCATCCGTATCTTGAATTTCCCACAAAGGCCGCTGCAAAATTGTTGATGGTCACCATTTTCTCGGCAATGCAATCGTTGTAGTCAAAAGCGCCGCAAAGGCAGCCGTGCGTATATACAACCGTGAAATTATGAGTAGTGCCGTTAACCTGTGAGAAGTTAGCGTCGGTGATGTCGCTGTTATTGAACTTCATTACAAAGGTCTCGTTGGCATGGCCGCTGTGGTTGAGCATGGGACGTCCCTGGTTCAGATGGTTCATCAGGTCGCTGCCGCTCCAGGATTCTACTTCGTCGTACATCTTGTCGAAATCATAGTTTTCGGGGATGCCGCTAGTGGTATAACCGTTATCGGAATGGTCGCCAATGAGTAATTCTATATATTGACTGCCGTTGGTATTCGGATTGTCGTACAGGTGCTCGCCGGCCATTAATACCTGCCGCATTTCGCCCAATACGGGAGTAAACTGATACGAAACAGTTTTATTGAGCATGGCATTGAGTTCATTCAGCGTGCTGAATGGCATACGGCCAACCGAAATATCAGGTTCCAGATCATCTTCACCAGGCTCGCCCCACTGGCTGTCGCCGTCAGTATTCCAGTTACCGTCGAGGCCGGAGTAATAGATGTCGGCGGGTATGTTCTGATCTTCGTAAGCTGAACTTGACTGAACAAAACAATAAAGTCCCCGGTGAGGAACCAGTTCATCGTCTCCGCCCAGGATCACATGTTCTACGCCATGCTGTTGGTATTCACTCGTGATATAGTTCCTGATTTTTTCCTGAAGGTCGTTGCCGGATACCGAAGTGTTGATTTCTTCGGTCGTCATTATCTGGCAAGCCATTCCTTCCATCAGGTAATGATCGACGAGACTGCTAAAGGAATTGCTGAAGGCAGATGTAGTGATAACAAGAACCTGGTAATCATCGGCTGCTGCTGCATCATCAGAACTGTATAAGGTTGCCGCTTCAGGATTATCGACCAGTTTTTTTACCCTGGATTCAATTTCGTTGCCCGTACGGAAGTTTTTCATTGCTTCCCGGCTTTCGGGTGAAGAAGAAGAATAAACGGTGACGGTAACACTTTCAAAGTATGAAACCTGTCCTGTTGCCGGATTGTACCTTACCGGTGTAAAAGTCGACAGGGCTAAGGACCTACCGTTCAGGAACGATGTTACAAGGTGTCCCCCTGCATTTCCCGGATATTTAATGTCGGCAGCATAAAGGCTTTCGTTTTTCAGGAAAATACCGGACGGATCTTGCGAGATCGGCCTGACCTGTTGCTGCGGAAATAATACGAAGGTGCCGGGAATTGTGATTTCGTTGTTCCACTGGTATTCGATTCGTGTTGCCGATTCGCCGGGCGCAAGCAACATATCTACCTTACAATAGGGGAGCGTCGGTTCGCCGACCAATCCGGTTTGCAAGGTATTGTCGAATTCTATCAGTTGGTAACTGCCTGTCTTAATGACGACAGGATTACCGAAAGTGTAGGTATGCCTGGTTTCTCCGGCAATAAGTGATACGTGGAAGACAAGCAGTAAAGCAACTAAGGGTACTAATTTTTTCATACGACAGTAAATTGATCGGAAAGTATTAATGAATACACATGACAAATGTCAGCATTTTTTAGTTACATCCTAATGATATTCTGAACAGGTAGTTTTTTATGAGTTTTTTCTGTCTGTTATCAACCGGATGATGATTGCCACAATACCAATTTGCATCTCAGCAGGTTCCGGATATATTAATTGCCCGGGATCATGATGGTTATCATCATCGACTAAAAACGCATCTGTCCGGCAGCATAAAGGAGAAAACCAACGGCCGGAATCGGGGCGCATTACGGGAATTTTCTGTCAGGAAATATATCTATGGCAAGAAAAGCATTCCAAGTGAATTTTCCGGTTTCCCGAACATGTTCTTATAAGCCAGGTATTCGGGCAGGTTCCATGACATTATTCCTTTTGATTCCCATTTTTTCTTGAAAAACACCTTGCGGTTCTCAATGATCGAAAAATATGTATCGGGTTTCATGTAAATAACCTTCTCGTTTGGGAAATTTTTTTTCTGGACGGTATCAATCCTTTTCAGTTCAGCCAACGGGTGGTCAAGGTAAGGCAGTGCTTCGTCTGATAAAGAGGCTACATAATCCAGGTGAAGGAACGACCGGTCTGCATGGCTGAAATTATAGCGGGCTATCAGCGTGTCCCAGTTTATAGCGGAGCTGATCACAAGAACAAGATATATGGCCAGCGCATTTACCCGGAAAAGGTAGAAAGAGCTTTTCCGGCGAAGTACTTTCATAAATACCGAGTATAGTCCAAACAGGGTAAGAACCAGAAAAATAATGACGCCGATGCGTCTATATGCCAGCGCATAATAATAGATATACCAGAAATTTCTAATCCCGACTGACAGGGCCAGGATGGTATTTTGCGCTAGCCAGAGGTAACTCAGTATTTTCAGTAGGGAATTTTTTGAATAAAAATTGATGTTTTTCCGGAAGTAATACAGGATCAGGAATATAGAGATCAGGATGGATAAAATAAGCAGATAGGTGCCTTCATGTACAAATTGCTTGAGGTATTGCCCGTTCCAGGTAAAATGAAACCATACCCAGTAAATATCCATCACATTCATTACCAGGATGAGGATGTTAAGCGCCGACAGAAGAAATACACCAGCCCGGTATTCGTTTTTCAATCCGTTGGGCTTAAAATGATGCTGCTTCCCTGATTTTCTTCTTTCGAGTGTGTCGGCAGCGGAGCTGTCTTTTTCAATGATCTTCCGGTTATTCCATCTTAACAGCAGTATGTTGCTGATCAGCAGCCCAATCAAAAAAGTGACGATGATCATGAAGTCGAAATCTTTGAAAATGAGATTAATCCAGTTGCCGATATGTTTTAGTATGTTTGTAACAACGCCGTCGAACCAGGGGTTGGAATTCCGGTAGATGATGATGAAAGCCAGAATGATAATGACAGGAAACAGGAATATCATTCCCCGTTTGAACAAGGAAGCAATCCGGCTCCCTTTAATACCATATTCCGATAAATGTTCGAGAAACTTTTTCTGGGCGCCGCCTATGTTCAGGAAAGATATTCCTGTAATGCTTATCAGCGACTTTGCTTCCGGATAGATCAGTATTCCGACAAAAACCAGTAATGCGAGATAATGTATTACATAGGAAAATACCGAATGCGTAATCACCGTAAATAAAGCGGTCAGAAGCAATAAAGATCCGAAAACCAACATATTCCTGTTACGGAAATCAACCTGTCTGGATACGGCTAACCAACAGAAATAGAGTATTTCGAAAATAAGAAGGTTCACACCGGTTGCCTGTTTATAAAACAGTAATGTGAAGAGGATGGCGCTGAAATTGACAGCAATAATTCCGGTTTTTGATTTCATGGTTTTTGATTTGTTAGATTAATAAATAAAACATATGTAAATATAAATAATAATAACGATGATTATTCCATCGGATAGTTTTTATATCCCGGCAATGCCCCGAATCTGAAAAAATAACGATAAAAAGGGCTATAATTGTAAACCGGAATAAAAAAAGAGGCTGCCCTTCTGGAGGCAGCCTCTTTATGTTTAGGCCTGTATTAAGGACCGGTTTACTTCGATATAACCAGTCGTATCATTTGTTGTTTGTTATCACCGAGAACTTTCAGGAAATAAACTCCGGCCGGAACCTCCGAAACATCCAGTTTTGCCGAAGAACCTCCCTTGATATAATCGGTGTACTGGCGTACGGTATTCCCGTAAAGGCTGATCAGTTCAAGACCCTGAATTCCGCCGGTTTCACCCGAAATAACATTGACGAAATCATTGGCCGGGTTGGGATAAACCCTGACTTTGCCCACTGTTGGGTTTTCGGGAACATTAACGTTGCTGCGGGTTGTGAAGGAGGAAGTAGTAGCCAGGGTGTGAACGCCGCTGACCTTGTTTTCCAATGTGTCGACTTTAAGGAAATAAGTTTTGTTGAAAACAAGGCTGGGGCTTGGCGTGATCGTGATGAGTGTTTTTTCGCTATTGACAGAAACCGTGTAGCTGGCGTTGGGGCCGTTTATGTTATTTTCTTTCAGCATTATAACCGAAGCGGCATTCGAATTGGTCAGTTCACTGCCGTCTTTCATCTGGACAGGATGGCTGAACTGAATCAACAAAGGATCGGTCAGGCTGATGTTGGTTGCGCCATTGGCCGGTGTGATGCTGATGAATGAACCGGTTTCGATGGAATAGTTCGATTCAAAAACCTCTTTGTTCGATTTCTGGACGAAAATAGCCACCCGCAGGTCAGTCATTTCCTCTACGTTGGTTGCCGTCATATCCTGGGTATAATTGAGCTCAACCGGCTGATTGGGAAGCAGGTTGACACTTGTGCCGTTGGCGTCGGGAACCATTTTCATCATCACATTGTGGAATTCGGTTTCGCCATTGGAGCCGACATTTCCGGTTGTCTTTCTTTCAACAACGGCAATGTGTGCTTTTACACCCTGATAGGTATCGTAAGGGGATATGATGGCATGGATGATCACGTTGTTTCCATCAACCACGTGGGTTGAATTAATGGCGACTAACGATTGTTTTGCGATTGAATTATTGAAGCCGTTTGTTACGCCGGTGGCGTCGGTATTTACACGCGTTCCGTCGATAAACAAATCGGGAACATAGCTGACGCCATAATAGGTTCTGCGCACGCCGCCTTCAGCCGTTTAATAAATGTCACCTGAACCGGGCCAGTTCATCTGGTATTTAACGAGGGTCAGTTCATTACCGTGAGCTTCAATAAAGGGATTCAGGGCCGTTGCGTTAAAATTGGCGCAGGGGCTGCAGGTTGAGCTGGTAAATTCTTCGAACATGGGACGGCGCAGGGCGAAGTACTCATGGATCGTAATGTCTTTAGTGATCAGGTCGTTGTCGGGATTGCCGTCAGGGCCGGTGCTTCCGTTAACGCCCGAAACCCATACCTTAAACGTGTATGTGCCGGGAGCTTCGTTGATGGAGTCATTGCAGAAATAGCTGTATTGTTCTCCTGTGCCCAGGTTAAGCCCGTCGTAATGAGTAGTATGAATTGCACCGTCATTGATCTGCCAGTTAACATCCATCGAGGTTATAGCGGCAACTCCAAGATTTGCAACTTTTCCGGTAACTTCTTTGGCATGCATAAAGCTGTTGGGAATGTCGCAGCCGGCCATCATGGCATCAACGGGCATAGGGGAAAGAATCTGGATATCATCAAAATACCAGTTCAGCATGTTGGCGCTGCTGCCGTTTATATAAAGGGCAAGCTGAAATTTGTTGGATCCAATGTCAGCGTTTGAAACAGGAATGATCACGGTTGATCCCGAAATGGAAGCTGTCGGGGTAAGCGTCCATACATTATTCCATGCTCCATAGTTTGAGCGGGTGTCAACTCCAAGAATAAAGTTAGCGCCTTCGAACATGTGTTTAAACTGGATGATTACACTTGTTTGACCAGTAAGGTCAATGAGCGGGGAGATTAAACGCATATACCCTGTAAATGCCGGGCTGTTTTTGAGACGTCCTTCGGGGAGGGCGCCGCCGGCATTATTTGTTTGGGATATAACCCAGTTGGATGTATTCCCGAAAATAGTCCATCCGGTAGGAGGCATGGTTCCGCTGCTGAAATCCTGGGTAAATATTACCTGTGCAAACAGCGATGTGCCCAGGCATAACATAATAACAGAGAGTACCACTTTTTTCATAGGGTGACAGGAATTAGTTGTGTTGTTTTTTAGGGAATTTGTAAAACGGACGTAAAGATAGTATTTGATTTCTACCTGAAAGCAAACTTGTACTAAAAAAATTACATATTTGCCTAATTACATTTCAGCATTTTTAAGCACTTGTGATAAGCTGTCCCTTCGATAATGACCGTATAAAATCCCGGTGCAACCACATTTTTTTGTTCCGCAAGATTTATGGTGCAGGAGTTTTCTCCAGCGGGAAATTTCTGACCGGCCAGTTTTACACATACTTTTCCAACATTGTTGACAACCTTAATGCTTACTTTCTGCGGAGCTGGAAGCCAAAAGGTAATGGTTGCTTTATCCGAAGCCGGATTCGGCCAGAGAAGGGCATCATTACTTTCCGGATTATCGTTGATACCGACATCTGAAGTCAGGTAAAAATCATGGGTGGTGATAGTTGCCGGAAGCAGGGCCAGGGTATCACAGTGTAAACCGTAACCAATAGCATCGGCACATATAATGTTATTCCCCCTTATTAATGTAAGATCGTATAGTCCGTTTTCGTCAGTGATGCAACTGCTGTCGCCAGAGGAAACGATGCCATTCGGTATAGGTAAGCCGGTTACGCCGTCATACAGGGTTCCGTTCAGATGGGCGACGGTGTCGGGGATGGCGGGATGCAGGGATGCAATGGCATCAAATTCAAAACCCGCATCACTGACATTGGCTGTGCCGTTGCTGTTATCCTTAATTTTATAATACCGGGCTTGCGAGAGGTTGTATTTTCCCAGATCAAAAGAAGTAGTGCCTACACCTGAGCCAAGACTGATCCAGGGTCCGTCCATAGTATTACCGGCATAGAGCGTGAAACTTTCGGGTGAGGCGTCCCCTTCATACACAATAACATCATCTCCTTCAACATTTATAATGCTATCCTGCATATCAACAATCACATAACCGTTTTTGCCCAGCGAATAGCTTACCTGGTCGGGAGCCATGAGGCAGGCAGGGCTGTACAATTCATCGCCCGGATTATTACCGTTCAAATTGGGTATGTGTGATGCCAGTACCCTGTAAGCATAATGTCCTGCAATCGGCTGCAATTGTACATCAACCGTAGTACATTGCAAATCGTTAACTGTGACGTCGGTAATGGTTTTTGTTTCATATCCGTTGGCAGCAATTTTCAGGGTATAGGTTCCCGGTTTCAGATACCGGTGGTAATCACCCACAACGCCATCACTGTATGAGGGGTAATTGTTACCTTCAAAAACGGCGGCTGCTACCGGTTGCCCTGTAACAGCATCGGTAACCGTTCCCTGAATTCCGTATCCGCAATGCTGTATCAACGCAAGCATGGCAGGTTTGTTCATGTTGTAATAATACTGTATCTGGCTGCTGGGCGGTTGTTTATCATCAGAGATTTCTATTGACCAGCCAATACTGCCAAGGCTCCCGTAATCATAGTCTTTCGTGGCGCCCTGGATAAAATACATCACAATGGCGCCCTGGCCATAGGGAAGCTGACCGGCACCATATCCGGAATTGCTCACATAAACCTGGGCAAGACGATTTATCGTTTCCTTATCCGGCGCTGCCGGTACCCGGTTGCTCCAGGGATATGAAACCATTCTGGTTCCGCTGTGATAGTTTGTATATACGACAAATTGGTTATCTAATTTACATTTGCGTAAAGCCTTGGATTCAAGCTGCGAGAAAGGGCTTGGGCTGGATCCTTCTGCGCCCCACATATAGCCAAAATCACGGTTAACATCAACATAATTGCTGTTCTCACGGGTCATTTGGTTCCGGCCATAGGGATTCACGCAATAATAAAGCCAGATTTCCCGGGTGTTTATCAGGTTGGTAAGTAAGGTATCCGTTCCGTAACCTTTGCATAAATCGCGGGCAAAGTAGATCATATTTTGTGAGCCGCCTACTTCGTCGCCGTGGATACCGCCATCAAAGAGTATTTCCGGTTCATTTTCGTCGGCCTCCACACTGTCGCTTATCTTCAATGCAGCTAATTCCAGTCCTGTAGCTGTTTGTCCGAAAACAACCTTTTTGCAGATTGCCGGATATGCAGTCGCCAGGCTGTCGGCAATATCCTTGATCTGGGCGAAAGTGTAATATCCGGGCGGTACCAGGGCTTCGCCAAACGAAGCTGACCATGCATTAAGGTCCGGTTTCAGGATTTCGTATTCAAATCCGGCATTTTTAATCAGTGCAAGTTCATCGGGTACAACGTAGGCATATGCGTAATCCGCATAAATATCGGCATCAAGGTGCATCTCGCCCAACTGCGCAGCTTCCTGCGGATTTTTAAAATTGATTTTCAGTTCCATTGCGCCGGGGCGCCATGGTGTTTTTTGTGCAAAAGCAGTTATGACAAGAACAATCAGTAAGGTTAACAGTGAGTACTTTTTCATTGCATGCAGATGAGGATGAGTGAATTTTGAAGGTTGTAAAACTACTAATTTTTAGAAATGTGTTCGGGCCTGATTTTCACTTATTACAAAAAATGCGCCGGGTAAATAAACGCCGGCGCACAAAGGTTATCTGATTTGTATGAAATTAATGATCGAGTTTGTAAAGGGCAAAAGCATATGCGCCGATGGAAACCGCCCGCGAAGTGCCCAGTCGCGAGACGCCGACGCCAATCCGCTGTAACGGATCATAACTGACGGTAAGGCTAGTGCCCGGAACAGGGATGGTTTTAGCCTGGCCTTTGAGGAATTTGGCTTTCTGCGAAATATCCTCGAGGTTGAAGGCGGTTAATTCGGTCCGGCATAACGGTTCGCCGGCAATGTTGCACAAGGGATTGTTCATTTCGGCCACAAGGTCGGGCAGGATGAGGTCGGCAGCTCCTGAAAGGCCTCCGCCCACCACAATAAGTGCATCAAGCAGGGTTATGGCATTGGCCAGTGCATCGCCGGCATTCACCGCCAACTGGCGGAAAGCTTCGATGGCGGCTTCCCTGTTACCAGGTTGCTGGCCTTTGGCAATGGAACAGATGTCTTTGGGTTCGGGCGCTTCATCAAACGGGATGCCGGCCTCTTCGGCGTATACGCGTCTCACGGCACGAATGGCAATACCCTCTTCGGCATAAGCATGGGGGTGAAGTTTGCTGCGCATGGCCCAGATTTCAGCCCCTGCCGAATTATCACCCAGGAAAAGTTTCCCGTCGATGACCATACCGCCTCCAAAACCTGTCCCGAGGGTTATTCCGAAAAGGTTTTTAAACCGCTTCGGGCTGCCTGCTTCTTCGAGTTCGCGGTTTACCTGCGGCAACAGGCCGGCAATGGCTTCTCCATATACAAACAGGTCGCCGTCGTTGTTGATGAAGGTGGGAATACCGAATTTATGTTGCAACATAGGCCCCAGGGCAACGCCGCCGCGGAAAGTCGGCAGGTTTTTGAGGTCGCCGATTATGCCGTTGGGATAATCGGCCGGCCCCGGGAAGGCAAAGCTGATGGCAGCGGGATTGATCTTAAGCTGCTTCCTCACTTCGCTGAAGCCGGTTACGATAGTTCCCAGAACCTGGTCGAGGGTGTCGCCATGAGCCGGAAGCCGAATGGGCTCAATGATTTCTTCGCCTGCCTGGGCTGCCGAAAAAACAAAATTGGTGCCGCCGGCATCCAGGGTCATTACAATGCGGTTGTCATGGTATATATTCATATCTTGGGGTATTTCCTGTGAAACGTCCAAAATTACAATTTTAGGGGAACCGACAAAAAAAAGGCCCGACAGGTTTCCGAAACATGCCAGGCCTTTTGTTGAATCGCCGTAATGTTATACTGCCGGTGTTCCGGTGATGCGGTTTTTACTGCGTTCGATGGATTGCAGGGCAAGGTACTTGTCGCCAAACTTCTTCAGATTGTCCAGTTCCACATCATATTGGTCGTAATGGATTTCTTCCTCTCCGACCAGGAGTTCGAACAGTTTTTTGGAAATGGCGTCGGCATTGCTGGCGCATTCGTTGGCCCATTTGTTATAATCGTTCTGGCTGTCCTGTTCCATCTGGACGGCCAACTTAAGCATTTCGGCCGGTTCATTTATTTTTTTCACATCGCCTGATGCTTTCATCTCCACTTCGCCTTTCAGGAAAAGGATACGTTCGGCCAGTTTTTCAACATGCATCATTTCCTCGATGGCGGTTTGGCGAAAAAGATTTGATAAAAGATCGTAGCCCATGTCGTCGAGATGGAAATGAAAGTACATGTACTGATGTACGGCCAGCAGTTCATCGGCAACAGCCTTGTTTAACAATTCAATGCTTTTTTCTTTCATCATTATTGGTTTTAGTGGTTTATTATTTGAATTTTTGGCTTTTTTTGCAGTGTGATTATTTCAGGCATTGGTGAACCTGCCGATAATCTGCAGTTTAATATCCTGGATTTCGAAACCCGGAATGTTTTTGTGACTGAAATAATCGTTGAGCAAAGTATTGAGCCCGGCGTCGTCATAGTCTTCAATACGGCCGGAACCGGTACAATACAGGTGATGGTGAGGGCTGAGGACTCCATCGTACTTCATGATGTCGCTTTCGGTTTTCACCTTTTTGATGATTCCCCTCTGAACGAAGGTTTCAAGCGTTTTATAGATGGTGCCGGTCGCTATATTCGGGTGGTTCTTCCGGATATATTCCGTTATTTCATCGGCCGAAGGATGGTTCAGATGGTTTACTGCATCGAGTATGGCCAGCCGTTGCGGCGTTACTTTCAGGTTTTTCCCGGCTAAGATCTTCCCGTTTTGTTTCATTTATTCAATCCTAAATAGGAACAATTCTTAAGAAGGAACAAAGTTAAACTTTTTTCCAGGGGAAAGCAAGAGGTACAGGAAAATTTAACATGTTGAAACCGGCAGTCGCAGCTACCCGAAAAGGAACAACAGAATGAACGCCAGCCATTTTAAAACTGAATCAGCTCCTGCTTTTCACCCGGCAGGTTCCGTCCCTTCAAATTTTATTTTCCGATCAATGCGCCTCCAGCCAGTTTGCCCCCGTATTGATTTCCACTTCAATCGGCACATTCATGGGGATGGCTGTTTGCATGCATTCGCGAACGAGGGTTTGTACTATTTCCGTTTCATCAAGGCAAACATCAAACACAAGTTCGTCATGAACCTGCAGGATCATGCGGCTGCGGAGGTTACGGCTACAGAATTCATCGTACACACGGATCATGGCGATTTTAATCATATCGGCAGCCGAACCCTGGATGGGTGCGTTGATGGCATTTCGTTCGGCGAAGCCGCGCATGATGGCGTTAGCCGAATTGATGTCCCGGATATACCTTCGTCGTCCCATGATGGTTTCCACGTATTCATTTTCCCGGGCAAAGCGGATGGTATTATCCATGTATGTCTTTATTCCCGGGAACTTGATAAAATACTGGTCGATGATTTCTGCGGCTTCCTTGCGCGAGATGCCGATGTTTTCGCTCAGCCCGAAGGCTGAAATACCGTAAATAATCCCGAAGTTGACGCTTTTGGCGTTACGGCGCTGGTCGCGGGTGACCTCTTCGGGCCTGATCCCGTATATATTGGCTGCCGTGGCGGTATGAATGTCCATGCCGTTTTTAAAGGCGGTCATCATGCCTTCGTCGTTGCTGATGGAGGCAATAATGCGAAGTTCGATCTGGGAATAGTCGGCCGACAGCAGCGTGTATTCTTCGTTTCGGGGGACGAATGCCTTACGTATCTCACGCCCCCGCTCGGTGCGGACCGGTATATTCTGAAGGTTCGGGTTGTTTGAACTTAACCGTCCCGTTGCTGCCACCGCCTGATTGTAACTGGTATGTACCCTGCCTGTCTTCGGATTGACCAGCGAGGGGAAAACATCCACATAGGTTGATTTGAGCTTAGTCAGGGATCGGTAATCGAGGACGGTTTGAACGATCGGGTGCTTGTGGGCCAGTTTTACCAGTACATCTTCGGCCGTGGAATATTGTTTGGTAGCAGTTTTCCTGACGTTTTCGGTGATTTTCAACCTTTCGTAAAGAATTTCGCCCAGTTGTTTCGGCGACTGGATGTTAAAGGAAGTGCCGGCCATTTCCCAGATTTGCTGCTGCAAGCTTTCAATCTCCTTTCCCAGCTCAACCGAATATTCATCCAGGGCCCTGGTGTCGATTTTTACCCCTTCGAGTTCCATGGCTGCCAGCACTGGTATCAGGGGCATTTCAATTTCATCGAAGAGTTTTCTTGTTTCGGTTTGCGTCAGCCGGGGCTCAAAAATTTCACGTAATTGCAGCGTTACATCGGCATCCTCGGCAGCATATTCCTTGATCTGATCCAGCGGGACCGAACGCATGGTAATCTGGCCTTTTCCTTTTTTACCGATCAGCGTTTCGATGCTCACCGGCCGGTAATGCAGGTAATTTTGCGACAGCAGGTCCATGTTATGGCGCATATCGGGTTCAAGGAGGTAATGCGCGATCATGGTGTCGAAAAGCCTGCCTTTTACCCTGATGCCATAGCCGGAAAGCATCTCGATATCGAACTTCATGTTTTGCCCGGTCTTTTCGATCTTCTCATTTTCAAAAACAGGGCGGAACCTTTCAAGCAGTACCGTTGCTTCAGACCGTTTTTCCGGAACCGGCACATACCAGGCTTTGTAAGATTCCAGGGCGAAGGAAAGTCCCACCAGTTCGGCTGTGGCGGTTTCCAGTCCGGTCGTCTCAGTATCGAAGCAGAAGGAAAGGGATGTGGATAACTGCTTTATCAGATCGTCGATTTTCGCGGTTGTATCGGCAAGGATATACTCGTGGGGCGTATTACCAATGGTTCGGAGGCTGCTGTCGGCCAGCCCGCGGTCTTCGTCGGACAGTTCCGAAAAGAGATCGGGAACGGATGATGCGCTTTTTGCCTGCGGACGTTCTTTACGCGGATCTTCGGGCAAGGATCCTTCCTGTAACGAGAGGTCGGTAAAAACCCGTTTGGCAAAATTTCTGAACTCGAGTTCTTCAAAAAGTTCCCTGAGTGCAGCGGGATTTGGCGGATCGAGGTGGAGGTTATCCTCGTTGAATTCGATAGGCACATCCAGGATAATGGTTGCCAGTTGTTTCGACTGTATTCCCAGGTCACGCCCGTTTATAATTTTCTGGCGCATACTTTCCGGTTCAACCGAGTCGAGATTTTCCAGGATATTTTCGAGTGAGCCGTATTTTTCGAGTAGTTTCTGCGCACCTTTCTCACCGATTCCCGGAATGCCGGGGATGTTATCGGAGGCATCACCCCAGATGCCCAGCATGTCGATAACCTGGAGAGGGTCTTTGATGCCGAACTTTTCGCAGACTTCGGACTTGCCCATGATCACAGGCTTTTCACCAAATTTCCCCGGTTTGTAAATCAGCACCTTATCGCTAACCAGTTGACCGAAATCCTTGTCGGGGGTCATCATGTAAACGGTATATCCGGCCCGTTCGGCCTCTTTGGACAAGGTTCCTATCACATCATCCGCTTCATATCCTTCAACCGAAAGGGTTGGAATGTTAAACGCTTCGATCAGCCTTTTTATATAAGGAATTGATGCAGCCAGGTCCTCAGGCATGCGCTGACGGTTGGCTTTGTATTCGATAAAACCTTCGTGGCGGGCGGTAGGCGCCATTGTGTCGAATGCCACGCCAATATGCGTAGGTTTCTCCTCCTTCAGCAATTTATACAGAACGTTGGCAAAACCCTGGATAGCGGAAGTATTCAGTCCTTTGGAATTGATGAGCGGACGTTCTTTATAAGCATAAAACGCCTGATAAACAAGCGCCATGCCATCGAGGAGGAATAATTTTTTCAAGTGAATTGTATTTGATTTATCAGGAACTAAAGGTAACAATTTTAACGGATAAAACGATGGGCGCTTGTTCTACCGTAGGAATGGAACCTGTTGCGCAGACGCAAGACGCCAGTATTGAAAAAAATATCTTGTTAACGCTCGGTGAATTCCGTATCTTTATGTGATACTAAAAATCGGGTTTATGTTCAGGAAACTGACCTTCTTCATATTGCTGGCGCCTTTCGTTGTGTCGGGACAAATATTACCTTACGGCCCGTGGTCGGTATGCGTAACCAACAACGCTACCATGTTGCCGCCGGCGTCGCTGACGGCTGTGTTACTGCAGCCGGTTCATCCCGGGGTATCGGTGGCCTATGAGTTCGGCTGGCGCAAACATGAGTATTATAAGTGGTTTCAGGACGCAGGGATTAGCTATTCTTACCACCGTTTCGTTTCGCAAGCAGTGGTTATATCGACGCGGGCAGGGTACCGGCGTTCCCTCGGGGCCCTTTCGTTTGAAGCTTCGCTGCTGGCCGGTTATATGCACATGTTCCTGCTGACGGAGCGGGCTGTTCAGCGTTCGGACGGTACCTGGGAGCCGAAAAAGGGATTCGGGAAACCGCAATTTGTGACCGGCGCGGGGCTGGGCGCAGGATGGGACGTAGGCACTGAAGATACCATGCGCCGCATCCTGATCAACTATGATTTCCGGATCCAACTGCCTTTCGTGAAAAATTATGTCCCTTTGCTTCCCGGCGGTTTGCTTTCACTGGGATTTCAGTTTACTCTGTAAAAGTCAGGTTGTCGGATCTCATTAAAAACTTAGGAAATGCGGCTACAAATATTCATACCCGGTATCCTGATGGTGATAATTTTCGCTTCACCCTCCTGCCGGAAAGCCGAAATACAGCCGGCCAAAACATTGGAATGTCAGCTTGAAGACGCTTCAGTCTATCAGGTAAACCCCAAGAGCAAAGGTTTCACTGAAATCCTTGATGCCTATGTGGCGAAAGGGATTCCGGGGATCGTTCTCCTGGTAAAGGATGATAACGGTTTCTACATCGGGTCGGCAGGAATGGCCGATATCGACAAGGGCATTAAAATGCAGCCCTGCCATATTTCCAAAATTGCCAGCATTACCAAATTTATGCTGGGCGTTGCCATCCTGAGGTTACAGGAGAAGGAGGTGCTTTCGCTGGATGATCCCATCAGTAAATATCTTACGGAAACAACGCTCAAACACATTAAAAACGGAGAGGAAGCGATCACCATCCGGAATTTGATGAATCACACCTCCGGCTTTTACGACGTTATCGAGGACCAGGGATTTTACCTCCAGGTGCTGAACGATCCGGCCAAACACTGGGAAGCCGAAGACCTTTTAAATTATGTATACGATGAGCCTGCGATGTTTCCCTTCGCTCCTGAGGATACCGCCGCCTATTCCAATACCAACTATGTTTTACTGAGTATGATCATCGAGAAAGCCACCGGAAAATCACACAGCCGGATTCTTCACGAAGAGGTGATTGATGAACTGGGCCTTCAGGATACCTATTATTTTTATCATGATGAACTGCCGGAAGGCAGGGTGGCACAGGGATATTACGATCTTTACAATAACGGTACGATTGTCAACCTGTCGAACTGGAATACGGGCAGTGGCAATGGTTATGGCGGCATTTACTCCACCGTTTGGGATATGTACCTTTTCGCCGATGCGCTGTTTGTAAAACATACATTGCTGAACGAAATTTCACTCGGACAGATGCTTCAGTTCCATCATACCGTTGAATCGCGCAAGCATTTAGGGGTGGCTTGTTTCAAGGACTTCATCGATATCGGCGAACCGAGGGATTATGCCTGGGGGCATCGTGGCCGCGACCTCAGTTACAGCGCCGATTTGTTCTATTTCCCTAATCATAACGCCATTATGGCGCTGATGGTAAATTACGGCACCGACGGCGATAGTTTTTTAAAGCCGGTTTTCCTGGAAATGCGCGACGAAATTGCCAAACTCATCGTAGCGCCTGAATAAGAGCGCTTCGGGGGTTAAAGCTGGATTTTCCGGTTAAGATAGGCTGAATAATCCGGCATGGAGCGTTCGTATGGCTCCGACAGCAGGTGGGAGGATATGAGGAAGTCGGCGGTGGCGCGGTTGCAGGCCGATGGGATATTGTACAACACCGAGATGCGCAAAAGCGCTTTGATGTCTACTTCGTGGGGCTGTGGTTCCATCGGGTCCCAGAAAAATATCAGGACATCTATTTTCCCTTCGGCAATCAAGGCGCCAAGTTGCTGGTCGCCGCCAAAAGGACCTGATTTAAGCCTCCGGAGTTTAAGATTTATCGCATCGCCTTCTTCCATTTTGGCTGCGATGGCTTCTGCAACGAGTTTCCCTGTGGTGCCGGTGCAAATCAGCTCATGGTCCTTCAGCAGTTGCCAGTTCCATTCCACCCATTCAACAAGGTCTTTCTTGCAATTATCATGTGCCACAAGGGCTATTCTTTTGATGTGGGTCATTGTGTTTTCGTTTTTGTCTTCCGGCATGGTTTTTCCGGAAAAACCTGTTTCAGGTATTCTTTATAAAGTTATTTTTTCTGTTCCCTGATCACGATCATATAAAAATCGTTGTCAAGCGGCAGGTAACCGTATTCGTAAACAAACCGGTAACTGCTTCCTTTTTGCGTGGTGTAGATATTGGTGAAGTAATTGAAATTGAATCCTTTGTTTACCAGTTTATCTTTGTGGACGGTAACCTTATCGATTGGATTCAGTTCGCTCAGGATCCTGCGGTTTTTCCGGAGAATGGTATTCACATTCCGTACATAGTTGGTAACGTCCGAATTCTGCCGGTTGTTATAATTGTTACGGCACTGGTCGGAGCAGAATTTTTTATCGAGGCGCCCGTAAATGGGTTCGCCGCAATCGAGGCAATGACGTTGTTCCATAATTGAGAAATGAATATTGAATAAATATTGGTCATCAGGTTAAACAACGCCGGTCTTCCCGTTTTGTCCGTCAGGCAAATCTCTCTTATGGCTGCTCCTGGATCGGAGTTTCGAGGCTCAGACAGATGACGGTAACCTGTTCGTCGAGCAGGTTTTCGGGGAGATCGATATACAACAGTCCGGGATTTGGGCTCCACCAGGGTTTCATCATAACATTGAAATTCAGGGGATTCCCGGTGCCGACGACCCAGGCCGAGATGACTTTGTTTGATAATCCTTTTACCACTATCGGCCCGATGGGTTTACTGTCGATAAAGAGATAGAGCTTTTTACGGTCTTTCGACAGGGTGGAAGGCCCGGCGAACCATTCGCGCGGAACACCGGCAACGGTCCCGTAAATAGCTTCGCTGTGTTTGGATGTCCACCTTCCCATTTCTTTCAGGATGGCAACCTGTTCATCGGGTATGGTGCCGTCCTCTTTCGGGCCGATATCAAGCAGCATGTTTCCTCCAAGCCCGATGCAATCGGCGAAGATGCGGATTATCTGGTTGGGCGTTTTGTAATTGATATCGGTCGGCTCATAACCCCACGAATCGTTCATGGTCATGCAGAGTTCCCACCAGGGCGATTTGGGTTTGAAGATGGGAACGCCGTTTTCGGGGGTGTCGTAATCGCCATACCCCTGGAGCCTTGAATTGATAATGGTGTTGGGGTTATATTTCAACAGTTTCTCCCTTATTTGCGGCGCTTTCCATTGATCGGCGCTGAATTCCCAGTCGCCGTCGAACCACCACAAATCGGGATTGAAACGCGTGGCAATTTCGTCCAGTTGACCATTCATGAACGCCAGGTATTTGTTCCAGCGCAGGCTGTCATTTTCATACCGCTTCTTATCGCGAAGGAAATTCGGATAATCGGGGTGCGACCAGTCGAGAAGGGAAAAATAGATTCCTGCTTTCAGCCCTTTATCCCGGATGGCTTTATAAAACGGCGTCAGCAAATCGCGTTTTGCAGGCGTTTTCTTCACCACGCTCAGGTCGTTCATCTTTGTATCATACAAGGCAACACCATCATGATGCTTGCTGGTGAGTACCGTGTATCTGGCGCCGCTTTCGGCGATCAGGGCGGCCCAGGCTTCGGGATCGTATTTTTTCGCAGTGAAGCCTTTGAGCTGTTTCATATAATTTTCATAGGAGATCTGCCCGTTGTGAAAAGACCAGGATTCGCTGATGCCATTTACGGCATAAATACCGTAATGAATGAAAATCCCGAGTTTGGCATCGGCAAACCATTGCATGCGTGCTGCCTTTTGTTCCGGTGTTTCCTGGGCTTTTGTCAAAACCGGTAAAAACGAAAGGAGCATGAGAATAAGGGCAAGTTTTTTCATATGGCAATTCTTTAAGGAAATCATCACTTTAATTCGTTCAGAAGGAAATTTTTAAGCCGTACATTTTGCTGATTAATTTCGAAATTCATCAGGGCAAATTTACGGGCATCGGCCCCCATTCTGTTCCTGAGCGACGGATCATCGATCAGCAGCCCGACCTTTCCGGCAAACAGGGCTGTATCGAAAGCCGGCACCAGATACCCGGTTTCGGCGTCGTGGATAAGTTCCGGATTGCTGCTGGTATCGAATGCGACGACGGGCCTGGCTGCCATCATAGCTTCGGCAATGGAGTATCCGAAACCTTCGAATTCGGAAGTGCAGAGATAAATATCCAGCGATTTGTAAAAATCATCCATCCGGTCCATGAAGCCCAGGAATTTTACCTTCTCCCTGAGGTTCAGTTTTGCTGCTGCAGATTCCAGTTCACCCTGTAAAGGTCCTGTACCGGCAATCCTCAGTTCAAAATCAATACTCCGGCTGTTCAGCAAAGCGGCAACCTGAAGCAGGTGATCGAGCCCTTTTTGTTTCACCAGGCGGGAAGCATTGCCCAGGATGATTTTACGATCGGCATGATCCTTTATTTCAGGAGAAATGCTTTCGCCGGCCAGGGGATCGGCCAGGCCATTATAAATCAGGTTAATTTTCAGACTGTCAGCAGGGATACTTACATTTTTCAGCAATTGTTTCAGCGTATCGTGCGAGTTGACGATAAACTGATCGACCACACAGGAAAACAGGAAAGTATTGAACCAGTTCCCCCTGGGAGAAACAGCTATCCCCCGCCGGTAAATGATATTCGGGACACCGGCAAAAAAAGCCGCCAGTCCGCCCGCTTTGAGGTCGGCAGGACTGTTAAAGATAACGGTCCTGATGTGGTTGTCCCTGAAAAACCGGCGGAGGCGGGCCAGTTTGAAAACATTGATAAAACTGGAATTGGTGATTTTAATCCGGTATTTCGACAGGCTTGTTCCTGTTATTTTCCGGTCAAGGGCGCTACCGGGAGATACCGCAAAATATACCTTTTCGCTATGCCCGGCAATATAGTTGGCGGATGATAAGTGCCATTTTTCCCCGCCACCCCAGGCTTTGGTAGTGTTGAAAAAGCAAATGGCCTTTCCCGGTTCCGCGACATTCCGCTTTTTCTGAAAGGCCGAATACTGAATCAGATACCGCATCGCCGAATTGAGGCATACTGTAAATCCTTTGCCGCCGCTCAGGAACCCGGCTTTCAGCAGATATGCCTGGATGAATTTCCAGCCGGCTTTCAGGATTGAAACCAATAAACCCGGCATTGCCTTTCCGCTTCTCCCGGCTTCGTCGGCCCTGATTCCGGAATAACGGCGGATTGTCCTCAGATGTTCGTGAAGGCTGCTGAAAGAATAATGCAATAAGTCGCCTTTCAGCCAGCCGATGTCCGGCTTGCTGAATGTCAAGGTTTCATGCACGGCGCCCTGCCAGCTTGCAGTTCCTTTTCTCCAGATTCGGATTTTCCGGTCGGGGTACCAGCCGGCAAAGCGGATCCATTTCCCGCAATAGTAATTCCGCCGGTTAAAGGAAAATGCTTCGTGCGTACAATCATGCTTAACTTTCAGGATTGATTTCTTTAAAGGTTCGGAGAGGACCTCGTCCGCATCGATGCTCAGGATATAATGGCAGGTTGCCTGTTCACCGGCCCAGTTTTTCTGTTCCGAAAAGCCGTCGAATTCCCGATCGAAAACACGGGCCTCATGCCTTTTGCATATTTCAACGGTTTTATCTGTCGACCCGGAATCAACAACAATGATCTCATCGGCAATTCCATCCAGGGAACGAAGGCATCGACCAATATTTTTTTCTTCGTTAAAGGTGATAATAACAGCCGAAATTGTGATTTCCTGGCCCATATTCAATTATCGCGGATTATTAACTGCAAAAGTAGCAATCCGGCATGATTATTCCGATGAATTCTTAAATAATTAATATTCAGAAAAAAAAACGACAACAAACGACAATAAATGCTTTTATCCGGATACAAATGCTTAATAACCGAATCAGGTTTCAGAGCCGTAATACTTTTGGCTCGTCAATCGTCGATAACGGATTGAAAATAAGAACGAAAATTCATAACCCAAAACTCAAAACCCATGAACTCACTCAAGAACACTGTTCACCTGATCGGCCGTCTTGGCCAGGATCCTGAAGTACGCACCCTCGACGGAGGCCGCAAAGTAGCCCGTCTCTCGCTTGCCACGGGTGAAACGTACGCATCCAAAGATGGAAACCGCCGCGCTGCCATACAGTGGCACAATCTTATCGTATGGGGTAACCTTGCCGGCGTATGCGAAAAATACCTGACCAAGGGCCGGGAAGTTGCCATTGCCGGGAAACTCACCTACCGCAAGTGGGAAGACAGCCAGGGGCTGAAACACACCAACACCGAGATCCTTGTTGATGAGCTGCTTCTGGTCGGAAACAGCAAATAAATTTAATCAGAACTCCGGACAAAATTTAAAACCTAAAATACACCGCGTCATGAACACACTCCGCAATTCCGTAAAACTGATCGGCCGTCTGGGCCAGGATCCTGAGATCCGTAATCTTGAAAAGGGCAGCAAAATGGCCCGCTTTTCGCTGGCAACCAGCGACACCTTTACCGATAAGCAAGGCAACCGCAAGGAGCAAACCCAGTGGCATAACCTGGTGGTGTGGGGAAACCTTGCCACCGTCTGCGAAAAATACCTGAAAAAGGGCAAAGAAATCGCCGTGGACGGCCGCATTGCATACCGCAACTGGGAAGATAAAAACGGCAGCAAGCATATTTCTGCCGACATTGTGGTAACCGATCTGATCTTTATAGGTGGGAAGTAATTCCCGGGAATGATGAATGCCGATCAACAGGCCACGGATGATGAAGATCAAAGGCTTTGAAGATCGGCATTCATGAATCCCTGATTGCCGTGCCGTACAGCTATCCGAAATTTCCAGGGACATGAAGAAAATAATTTTAAAGAGCGATTGGATTTTTGTTGCTAACGGCCTAAAATTCATTATCTTTAAGGGGTTTCCCGGAACCGGATTTAACTCAGCAGATTATAAGCAGAATTTCTTCATCATTATTAATGACAGCAAAGATCGTTGCAGCCAAATATGGAAAGGTTTAAGAGAGGATAGTTATTTGCAACATATTCCGGAAAAGAAAACCCTGCGTGATATTTTTATCTCGTCTTTACTTTACCAAACAGAAAATCAGATTTCAGGATGCATCAATAGTGCTTGCCATCTTTGTGATAAGCCTGTCCGCTTTCAAACTATACTGAACAGGGTGATTCAGACTTAATGTCATCATTTATAGCTGAGGAAAAGCGTCTTTAAGTTATCAGCAGTTGATGGAAATAAATATTCACTTGCCAAAATATCTTCAATCAAATTAATCTGCCAGCCGCAGAAACCATTAAACCCTAACCTTAATCCTTTTAACCATGAACACACTACGCAATTCAGTACAACTGATCGGCCGCCTTGGCCAGGATCCCGAAATCCGTACTCTCGAAAACGGCGCCAAAGTGGCCAATTTCCGTTTCGCCACCGATGACAGTTATAACGATAAAGACGGCAACCGCAAGGAACAAACCGAGTGGCATAACATTGTAGCCTGGGGTAACCTTGCCGAACGTTGTGAAAAATACCTGAAAAAAGGGAAGGAAGTTGTTATCTCCGGACGACTGACTTACCGCAACTGGGAAGACAAGAACAACAGCAAACATACCACAGCCGAAATTGTGGTCAATGAAATGCTTTTTGTCGGTTCCAAACCGGAAGAAGAAAGCAAGTAACCGGATAACCGCTGATAGTCCGTCAAGCCGCAATATATAATTTATGTTGCGGCTTGCTGATAAAAGGTTGTTTTTATCCGGGGATTATATCTCAGTCATTACCTTTGAGGACGCCGCTCATTTGAAGCCTTTATGTTGCACGGCCGCTGTGTATTTTATACACAGAATTCCTGAGGATTACCCGCGGTAAAAACCGGGGCGCTGAAATGACCAGTTTGTTTATAAGCCCCGGAACAACGAGGTGCTTCCCTTTGATCATGCCATGATAACCGGCTTTAGCAACTTTTTCGGCAGCAGCTTTTGGAAATAAACTGTTCAGAAACGAGTTCCGGAGTCCGGCTGCTATGAAAAAATTAGTGCCGGTGGGCCCGGGGCAAAGCGTGGTCACGGTGATGCCCTTTGCTTTCACTTCCCTGGCCAGGGCTTCCGAAAACGACAGTACATATGCCTTGGATGCATAATATACCGCCATGCCGGGTCCGGGCATAAAAGCGGCTGTTGAGGCTACGTTCAGAATTCTTCCCCGGCCGGTTTTACCCATATTCTGCAGACAATAATGGGTCAGTTGGGTAAGGGCACTGATGTTCAAATTTATCATTTCAAGGTTTTTCTGAAGACTGGCAGCGGCAAAATCGCCGGAATCGCCGAAGCCTGCATTGTTGACCAGGGTGTCAACAGCAAGGTGTTCCTCCTTCAGTAATGAGATCAATTTGCCGGCGCCATCTTTTTCCGCAAGGTCCATAACTATGGTAACGACCTCTATTTTATTTGCAGCACGTAATTTGCCGGCCAGCAATTCAAGTTTTTCACCTGTTCGGGCAACCAGAACCAGGTTATGATGATCGCCGGCAGCTATTTTGGCCATTTCATAACCTATTCCTCCCGAAGCTCCTGTGATGAGGGTATATGTAGTTTCCATAAGTAGAACTGAAGCTAAAATTCCTCTGATCTGTCAGTTTTTCAACAGGGTGCGAAGTTCGAGAAATCTTCAATTTGCCTGAGATTATTTTCGATCTTGCTCCTCTGAAGCGTTCGTCACTTATTCAGAAATATAATTTTGCCAATCATGCAATAAAAGTAAACAATTTTATTAAGCATTATAAAATCTCACCACACATGTCAGGGGACAGAGGCGAAGGAGACGTACAAAAAGCCAATATTTCATGCAATGCACCCTGGCCACGGTGGCCTTGTGGATAAGCGGTTGTTAACAACTTTTTTATATCATTTTATGCCTGAAGTAAAAATCCGCAAAATCGGGCAGTATTTTTAGAATACGGAAAAGCCGCTTCATTATGAATGGTGCCTTAAAACCAACGCGTATGCTAAATAAACCTGTCGTGCGTCCTGTAAAGAGAGTCAAGGTAAAGGATGATAAGGACAAGAAAATCTTCGTGCTCGATACCAGCGTAATCCTTTACAACCATAACGCCATCAACTGTTTTGACGACAATGATGTAGCGTTGCCCATAACGGTCCTCGAAGAGCTCGATAACTTCAAAAAGGGTAACGATACCATTAATTTCGAGGCGAGGGAATTCATCCGCATCATCGACCGCCTTTCGGAAAAGAGCACCCTGCAGAAATGGACCACCCTAACCCGGGCCAAAGGCGGAGGCAAGTTCAAGGTGATCATGAACGAGCAATCGGAAATTGATGCCCGCAAGGTGTATGGTGATAACAAGCCGGATCACCGTATTCTGAATGCCGCATTATCACTGGTCAAAGAATATCCCGAACGAAAAGTGATATTGGTCTCGAAAGATATAAACCTGCGGCTAAAGGCCAAAGCGTTGAATATCACCGCCGAAGATTTCCTTACCGGGAAAATCAAGGACGTGGAAGGTCTGTATACCGGCAAAACCACCATCGAAGGGCTGTCTTCGAAAGTCATCGATGCCATGTACCAGACAGGCTGGGTCGATCCCAAAGAAATCGGCGTGGAAGATCCTATCCCAAACCATTATTTTATCCTGCGCAACACGAAGAATTCGGCGCTTGGATTTTATAACCATGCCACCGGCAGGATCGAACGCATCGATAAACGTCCCGCTTACCGTATTGTTCCCCGCAATGCCGAACAGGTTTTTGCCCTTCATGCCATCATGAATCCCGATGTCAAACTGGTCACCCTCCAGGGTGTCGCCGGTACCGGTAAGACCTTGCTGGCCCTGGCCGGGGCAATGGAACAGCGCCGCGATTTCAAACAGATATATCTCGCCCGCCCCATCGTTCCGCTCAGCAATAAGGAGATCGGCTTTCTGCCGGGCGATGTGAAGGAAAAGATCAATCCTTACATGGAACCGCTTTACGACAACCTGAAATTTATTCAGAACCAGTTTGGCGATAAGGACAAGGAAACCAGGGTTATTTCCGACTCGCTGCAGAACGAAAAACTGGTGGTTACACCGCTTGCATACATACGCGGGCGAAGCATCTCGAATGTTTGTTTTATCGTGGATGAAGCGCAGAATCTCACGCCTCACGAGGTGAAAACAATCATTACCCGTGCCGGTGAAGGCACCAAGATCA
>Ga0209098_1000563_pt1 | contig 40210 bp, 34 predicted proteins | sample AD_JPNHW1_MetaG_FD_184429 | JGI IMG/M metagenome (GOLD analysis project Ga0209098, IMG submission 184429) | Active sludge microbial communities of municipal wastewater-treating anaerobic digesters from Japan - AD_JPNHW1_MetaG (SPAdes) (version 2) | ecosystem: Engineered > Bioreactor > Anaerobic...
TACTGGTTTATTGTTATTTTTGTTTCTGCGGAAAAGGCTCATGTTTTTTATCTTTGATTTGTCGTGACTTCAAAGATGTGAAAATTTTCCGCACTTTTTCAAATTTTCAACTTTCGGATAGTTGTGACATCTTTTAGAAAACGTTATCCAGGAATTTTGATACTTTTGCAAAACTCCATGAAATAGGGATACGCCTCGTCATTCTAAGGTTCAGATAGTTGCCGGAGGCATTGAAAATTAAGAAAAAATTTATGTTTCTAAACGCCAGGGAGTTATCAACAATTGTTAATAAGTTCTGTTTATAAACTGTTCATAATTAATTTCTTAAAAAAGCTTGACTTCGGGATTCTATTTTTGTATATTTGTTCTATCAGATGAGCGATAAAGCTCCGGCTTGAAAAAGCAAGTTCTTTCAAAGGTTGTATCATTATACGAGAGGAAACAAATATGCGTTTTCCGGGCAACGATCCGCATGGGTCAGTTGCAAAAAGGTTACACCTTAGCTGGTGAGTATGTTCGGCCACTTGTAGAATCGTATAAGCGATAAAAGAAACCGGCTCCGCAAGGGGCAGGAGAAATAACGGTAATCTGGCGTTTTTCGGCAATTACGATTTCCGAAAGATGAATGGGGAACAAATCTCAAAAGTTTGTTCCCCATTGTGTTTTTATACAATACTGTCGGATAATTTAATGAATTTATCAGACAGATATAGTTTGTTCTATGTTAACAAATCTCAATCACATCTCTTATCACCACTGATGCGCAATAGCAGCCAAATACCACCGGCATATAAGAAATAGTTCCGGCCATTGATTTTTTATTGTTTACCGAATCAAAAAATATGACAGATTCTTTCATAGGCTGCTCTGTTGAAAAAACGGCTTTAAATCCCGTTGTCACACCAAGCCGCCTCAGCCTTTTTCTGATGTCGAAAGCAAAGGTACAGGTATGAGTTTGTGAAATGTCGGCGACACAGATCTTCGAGGGGTCCAATTTGGCGCCCGCGCCCATGGCGCTCACCACCTTTTGGTTGAATTTAAGTGCGTACAGCAGCATATAGGCTTTAGCAGAGAGCGAATCAATCGCATCAACGATATAATCGTAGGGATGGTCTAAAAGTTCGATCATGGGGTCTTCTTTCAGGAACTGGTCAACCCGCTTCAGCTGGATATCCGGATTGATGTCGCGCAGGCGGGCGGCCAGCGCTTCTGTTTTTTTTATCCCTTCGGTACTTTGCAGGGCTATGAGCTGGCGGTTGCGGTTCGAGGGCTGAATTACATCTGCATCGGCGATGGTCAGTGTCCCGATCCCGGCACGGCAAAGCATCTCGGCAGCCGTGCTTCCCACACCGCCGCAGCCAAGCACCAGCACGTGAGCCTGTTTAAGCTTTTCCAGTTTTTCCGGACCTATCAGGAGCTCTGTCCGTGACAGCCAGTGTTCGGGATTTGTCATCAAAATAAATAAAATTATCCAAGCTGCAGAATGCCGGTTTCGATACGTTTCAGGGTTTCCTCTTTCCCGATGCTCTCAATAATTATCGCCATATCTGCCCCCGCGGAAGCCCCGACAATTACCAGGCGGAGTGCATTCATGATTTGTCCGGTATGGTATTGTTTTTCAGAAATATAACTCATCAGCGCCTGCTTTAGGTCTGTTGCGTTCCATGAGGAGCAATCCCTTATTACCTGCGCAATTTCTTTCATTTTTTCCGCCGAATCAGTTTTCCATTTATCTTTCACCGATTTGGCATCGTAAGAAGTCGGAGCCATGAAAAAATAGGATGATTGATCCCAGAGTTCGTGGGTAAAAGTTACTCTTTCTTTTATCAATGAGCAAATCTTGGTAACACGGGAGTGGTCTGCTGTAATATTTTTAGATTTGAGTACCGGCATAAACAATGTCGCAAGCTCTTCGTCGGATTTTGTTTGCAGGTACTGGTGATTGAACCATTTTGCCTTTTCGGGATCGAATTTTGAGCCGGACTTTCCTACCCGGTCTAATGAAAATGCTTCGATAAGCTCGTCCATCGAAAAGATTTCCTGCTCGGTTCCCGGGTTCCATCCCAATAATGCCAGCATATTTATGAAAGCTTCCGGTATATACCCTGATTCGCGGTATCCCGAAGATATCTCTCCGCTTTTAGGATCGGTCCAGCGTAGCGGAAAAACAGGAAATCCGAGCCTGTCGCCGTCGCGTTTACTGAGTTTTCCGTTCCCGTCGGGTTTTAAAAGCAGCGGCAAATGAGCAAAGCGGGGCATTTCGTTTTCCCATCCGAGATAACGGTACAACAACACATGCAAAGGGGCGGAGGGAAGCCATTCTTCGCCCCGTATCACATGAGAAATCTCCATCAGGTGATCGTCAACCACATTGGCAAGATGATAGGTAGGCAACCCGTCAGATTTGAAAATTACTTTGTCGTCAAGCAAAGAGGAATCGAAAATTACTTCTCCGCGGATCAGGTCGTTGATAACAACTGTTTCATTTTCAGGGATTTTAAGTCGGATTACGTAAGGTGCCCCTGATCCGAGCAGCTCTTTTGTCTTTGATTCTGAAATAGTTAGTGAGTTGTTGAACTGTAAACGGTTTTTCTGATCGTACTGAAAGGTCTTTTTTTCTGCCTCATGGCTTTTTCTTAGTTTGTCGAGCTCTTCGGCCGTATCGAAAGCATAATAGGCATTCCCGTTATCAATCAATTGCCGGGCATACTGCTTGTAAATATCCTTGCGTTCGGATTGCCTGTATGGCATATGAGGGCCTCCGGCATTGACGCCCTCGTTATAGTTTATCCCGCACCATTTGAGCGATTCAATGATATATTCCTCGGCTCCGAGCACATAGCGCGTCTGATCGGTGTCTTCTATGCGGAGAATCATATCTCCCTGGTGTTTTTTTGCAAAAAGATAGTTATACAGCGCTGTGCGAACCCCTCCTATATGCAAAGGCCCTGTGGGACTGGGCGCAAAACGAACCCTTACTCTGTTTGTCATTATAAAAAATTTTGGCAAAATTATCGTATTTTGAGTTAATAAAGCCAATTGTTCTTATTTTTCAAAAACTAAAAATATGTTTTGATAAAATATTTAAAGCAAGCTTTTTTACGTTTTTGTGTTTGTATTTAAACAGAAAGTGAATGGGCTATGTCCGTTAACTTGTTATACAGTACCATTAACTGATTCCTTACGAAACGACCAAGTGCAAAAGGATAAATTTACGTTATAAATAGAAACAGAAAGGAAAATAAATGCAAACCATAAAAAATAACGCCATGAAAACAGCAAGACCTTATTTACTTTGGATCATCTTTGCTGCGTGGATGCTAATACTTGTTGCAGCGATGGTCTATTTTGAGTACAAAATGTAAAGATTGCCACAGAACAAAACAAGTAAAACAAAGAAACAGCCACTCCCCTGGGAGTGGTTTTTTATTTTATTTTTGTAAAAAAACTTCGGAATGCCTGAACAAGATTTTATAAAAGCCCTTGAGTCAAATGATATTGCGTTGATGGCAAAAATATCCAAGAGCGACCTTCATAACCATGCGGAATTGGGAAGCCGCCTGGAGCTGTTGGAACAGTGGAGCGGAAAAAAGATCATTCGGCCATCTCAAAAAATGCCGACTTTTCATGATTTTGAGGAATATCTTGATATTGCTTTTGATGAATTTCTGAAAATCAAGGGTTTTTTTGAACACACCAAAACAGCCACTTTTCAGCAGGCGAAAAAAGATGGTGTCAAAGTACTGCAGATAAGTATTGATAGCCGTTTTTACCGCATTACCGATTCGCAGGGTGCGAATATTACGGAAATAACCAAACGTGTACACCAACAGGTGGCCCCCGAAATTTTGTTTATACCTCAACTCGGTCTTGACCGGAAACACGACTTAAATCAGTTGTTGTATGAAGCAGAATTACTTATCGAAACAGGTTATTTTCAGTCGATAGATCTTTATGGTGATGAGCTTTTCGGTGATATCCGGAATTTTATTCCGCTATACCGCAAAGCCAAAAATAAGGGAATGATTCTGACGGCCCATGCAGGCGAATACGGTACCGCAGAATCGGTGCGTAAAGCGGTGGAGCTTCTTGAACTGGATCAGGTGCAGCACGGCATTGCGGCTGCAGATTCTGCAGGGGTAATGAAATGGTTGGCAGATAATAATGTTGTCCTTAATGTGTGTCCTACGAGCAATGTTATGCTCTGCAGGGCAGAATCCATCGCGAAACACCCGATACGAAAGCTATACGACCATGGTGTAAAAGTTACTGTCAATACTGATGATTTGATGGTGTTCAATCAGTCTGTAAGTGAAGAATATTTCAACCTGTATCATGCAGGAGTTTTTGGGCCGGAAGCGCTGGATGAAATAAGGCTGAATGGTCTTAATGCTATTAATGGCATGTGATGAACAGTTTTTTTTAAAAGTTCATCAAAATTTAATTAAAGGGTATATCTTTGCTTATCTAAAGTATAAAAAAATGAAATTCGGCGTTGTAGTATTTCCGGGATCAAATTGTGATCATGATCTTTTATATGTTCTGAAAAAGATACTCAATCAGGACGTAGTTGCCTTATGGCATAAAGACAAGAATTTACAAAAGTGTGATTTTATTTTTCTTCCGGGAGGGTTCTCTTATGGAGATTATCTTCGTTCCGGGGCTATCGCGAGATTTTCACCCATCATGGAGAAAATTATAGATTATGCCAATAAGGGCGGCTATCTGATGGGAATATGCAATGGGTTCCAGATACTTTGCGAAGCCCAGTTGTTGCCGGGAGCATTGCTGAGCAACAATAACCAGAAATTTATATGCAAAAATGTTTATATAAAGCCTGTTTCAAAAAAAGCAGCGCCGGTAAAGTATCTTGATCCCAAAAGTGTTTTGAAAATACCCGTGGCACATGCCGAGGGCAGGTATTATGCGGATCAGAAAACAATAAAACAGTTGTACGAGAACGACCAGATACTTTTTAAATATTGTGATGCAGCAGGCAATATCAGCGAAGAATCAAACCCGAATGGTACCATTGACAACATCGCCGGTATTTGTAATTTACGCAGAAATGTTTTTGGCATGATGCCTCATCCCGAAAGGGCGTGCGACAACGAACTAGCGAATACCGACGGAAAACAGATATTTGATTCAATATTGAAACAATTAAAATAAAAACGAATAGTATGAGCAATATATCATTAGTTACAGGCGGCGCAGGTTTTATAGGTGCACATGTGGTGAACGAATTGATTAAAAAAGGAGACAGGGTGATTGTCTTAGACGATCTTAGCGGAGGATATGAAGACAATGTAAATAAAAAAGCAATTTTTATTAAGGGTTCAGTAACTGATGCAAAATTGGTTTCTGTGTTATTTGTAAAATATAAGTTTGACTATGTTTATCACCTCGCGGCATATGCAGCTGAAGGATTAAGTCATTTTATCAAACGGTTTAATTACAATAACAACTTGATAGGGAGCATAAACCTTATTAATGAATCAATAAAAAATAAAATAAAATGTTTTGTTTTCACATCTTCCATTGCTGTTTATGGTAAGGGACAGGTTCCTATGCGTGAGGATATGGTCCCACACCCCGAAGACCCTTATGGTATATCAAAATTTGCTGTTGAACTGGAATTGGAAGTTTCAAAAAAAATGTTTGATTTGAATTTTATTATATTCAGGCCTCACAATGTTTATGGAGAATATCAGAATATCGGAGACAGGTATCGCAATGTTATCGGAATTTTTATGAATCAGCTTTTACAGGGAAAACCCATTACTGTTTTTGGTGATGGTTCTCAAACCAGGGCATTCAGCTATATTGGCGATGTTGCACCATATATAGCTAATTCTGTTCATCTTAAAGGATGTTATAACGAAATCTTTAATATTGGAGCAGATAAAGATTTTTCAGTAAACGAGCTTACAGCCGTTGTTATGGAAGCTCTTGGAATTAAAGGTGAAATAAGGTATCTGCCGGCCAGAAATGAAGTTCTTCATGCATATTCAGATCATTCTAAAGCAAATAAAGCGTTTGATATTCATCAATACACATCACTAAAAGATGGTGTTATCAAAATGGCAGAATGGGTAAAAACTTCAGGGGTTCGAAAAACCAAAAAATTCGACAATATTGAAATCTTCGAAAAATTACCTTCGGTATGGCTGGAAGATTAAAGGGAAAAAAGATTTTGTTTATTGCTCCGCATCGACCCGAAAGATCTCCGAGCCAGAGGTTTAGGTTTGAACAGTACTTGGATTTTTTTAATGAAAAAGGGTTTAAATTCAAGTTTTCTTTTTTAATCAGTCCAACTGATGATAAGTTTTTTTACAGCAAAGGAAAAGAATTAAGGAAGTTTCTGCTTTTCGTGAAGTACTTTTTTAGGAGGTGTTATGACGTCCTTCGTTCGGTAAGATATGATATTGTATTTATCCAGCGAGAGGCGTACTTTATCGGGCCCCCATTCTTTGAATGGCTGCTGAAAAAATTCGGGGCAAAGATAATTTTTGATTTTGACGACTCGATATGGTTGCAGAATGTTTCAGATGCAAACAAGAAATACCAATGGCTGAAGAGTTTCAGCAAAACATCAAAGATCATTTCTTATGCAAGCATGGTCTTCGCTGGTAATCAATATCTGAGCGATTATGCTGCGAATTATACAGACAGGAAAAAGATTAGAATTGTACCCACCACTATCAATACGACAGAATATTTTCCCAGCAACCTGAAAAATGAAAATGGCCTTATCCGTATTGGGTGGAGCGGCAGTTTTACAACTATTAAGCATTTCAAATTTGCTGAAAAATTTTTAACTAGGCTTTCAGAAAAATATCCGGACAAAATGTCCATAATAGTTATCGGAGATAAAAATTATAAAAACGATCAGCTCCCTGTGAGCGCCTACGACTGGAAAAAAGAGGACGAACTCAGGATGTTTTCTTATTTTGATATTGGCATCATGCCGCTGCCTGACGATGAATGGGCAAGAGGCAAATGTGGCCTGAAAGGTTTGCAATATATGGCAATAGGTATTCCCACGATTATGTCGCCGGTGGGGGTTAACACAGAGATCATACAGGATGGAGTAAATGGCTTTCTGGCAGAGGCAGAGGATGAATGGACAGAAAAAATATCACTGCTTATTGAGTCGCCTGAATTAAGGAAAAAGATCGGTGCGAACGGCCGCCAAACAGTCGAAGAAAGGTATTCTTTCAATGCGTGGAAAGACAAATACGTAAGCTATTTTGAAGAATTGATCACTGATAAAGATCATTCATAATAATATACCCGCTTAACCCTGCTTGAAACAGAAGTCAGGATTTCATAAGGTATGGTGTCCAGTTTGGCGGCTAACTCTTTGATGGTGGCCGCATCATTGTAAACATAAACAATATCGCCCTCTTTGGCTTCAATACCGGTAATATCAAGCATGCACATATCCATGCACACACTGCCAATGATGGGCGCTTTTTTCCCATTCACGATCATAAACCCTTTGCCGTTGCCCAGCCTGCGGTTGAGGCCGTCGGCATATCCTATCGGAACAGTAGCAATGCGGGCATTTCCGCCGGCAGTATATCTTCGTCCGTAACCTACCGTGTCAGGTGCGGAAATGGTTTTAATCTGCGATATAATAGAGCTGAGGCTGCTGACATTCTGCAGGTACTGTTGTTCTTCTTCTGAAAAAGAAATGCCGTACAGGCCTATTCCCAGCCTGACCATATCGAATTGTGCATCAGGAAAGCGGGATATCCCGGCAGAGTTCAACACGTGCATCAAAAACGGGTTGCTGATTTCTTCTTTCATCCGCGCACAAACCTTTTCGAGGGTCTTTATTTGTTGTTGCGAAAAATCATCCTCATTGTTGTTTTCGCTGGCGGCAAGGTGCGTAAACACCGAACGGACAACAATACTATCGTTTTGTTTCAGCATCGCCAACAGCTCGTCAATTTCATCTGGCAAAAAGCCCAGCCGGTGCATGCCCGTGTCAATCTTTATGTGTACCGGGATTTTGTAGGGTTCTTTTGATTCGTAGGCGGAGATGGATTCGATGAGCAGGCGTAGGGTGCGGAAATTATATATTTCGGGCTCAAGGCTGAACTTCTTCATCAGGTCAAAACTTTCTTCTTCGGGGTTCATGACCATTATAGGAGTGGATATCTGTGCTTTACGCAATTCTATCCCTTCATCAGCATATGCAACGGCAAGATAATCAACATTATGGTATTGCAGCACATTGGCAATTTCGTAGCCGCCGCTTCCGTACGAAAGGGCTTTAACCATTGCCATCACTTTGGTTCCTTTTTTTAATTTGTTCTGATAGTAGTTCAGGTTGTATACCAGCGCATTTAAATTGATTTCCAGTACAGTTTCATGTGATTTTTGCTGGAGCATCCGGCTTATCTGTTCGAAAGCATAAACACGAGCGCCTTTGATCAGGATGGTTTCGTTGTGAAAAGCAGACCCGGAAACCTTTGTCAGAAAAGCATCAGTATCTATAAAGAACGATTTTTCAATAGGAAAAATTTTTTCATTTTTTGAGATGGAAGGCCCGATACCGATGATACGGTTTACGCCTTTTGCCACCAGTAGTTTGGAGATCTCTGTATACAATTCAATATCAGGTAAGGAACTTTGAAGGATGTCAGATAAAATGACCGTTTTTTTATTGTGCTGTTTTTGCTGGCACATAAAATCGAGAGCGATGCTTAACGAGTTCAGATCGGAACTATAGCTGTCATTTATGACGGAACAGTTGTTTATACCTGCTTTTAATTCGAGCCGCATGGCAACAGGCACCAGGGTTAACATCCTTTCAGCGATGGCGGTGTTTGAATATCCAAGATAAAGCATTAATGCCCAGCAATGTGTGGCGTTTTCTATCGAAGCGTCATCGGTAAAGGGGATGCGGATGCTGATATCGTTTGATAAATATGTTGCCGTGATAACACATTGATTTTGTTTTTTTTCAGTACTTTTTATTTTCAGATCGGCCTTATTTTTATAGCCCCAGGTGAAAAACCTGTTCCTGGGATTGATGCCGGATTTAATGATACGGTCTTGTATATCAAAGTTATCCGAACAATAAATAAGGGTTTCAATCTTTGTAAACAGATTAAGTTTCTCTCCGACTTTTTGCCTGATATCCAGAAAGTTTTTATCGTGAGCGGTACCGATATTTGTAAATATTCCTATGGTGGGATTAATAATAGGCTGAAGCAACTTCATTTCTTCGGGTTCCGAAATGCCGGCTTCAAATATTGCCAGCTCATTTTCGGGCTGCATCTGCCATACGGAAAGCGGGACGCCAATTTGTGAGTTATAACTTTTCGGGCTGCGGACAATATTTTTGTCGGGAGATAATAGCAGAAACAACCACTCTTTGATGATCGTTTTGCCGTTACTTCCCGTGATACCAATGACGGGTATGTTAAATTGTTTGCGATGATAGGTTGCGAGGGTTTGTAAGGCAACTAGCGTGTTTTTTACAAGAATGAAATTTGTGTTTAAATAGTTTTCCGGGTTTTCGGGAAGAGACGATACTATAAAGTTGCGTATTCCTTTTTCGTACATATCGGGTATGTAATTATGCCCGTTATTTTTCCGGGTTACCAATGCAAAAAATAATGAATTCTCAGACGAAACAATTTTTCTGCTGTCGATAAGCAGATGTTGAATGAGATTATCGCTATTGCGGGTATCCGACAGGTCGCCGTTGACAATTGCGGCTATCTCAGAGATAGTATATGAGGGCATGAATGGGGTTTGATTTAATTGTCTTTTTCCGAATCATTATCGGATTGTTTATGTGTGCTTATTTTCAGCGGTTTTGCTGTTAATGTGTCAAAATTGTGGCGATTGTTGTAAATATCGCAGGCAAGATAAACTGCATTACGAAACGATTCGTGCGATGCTATGTTTTTTCCGACGAGATCATAAGCCGTTCCGTGTGCCGGAGAAGTACGGACTACAGGTAGGCCGGCGGTAAAGTTTACCCCATCGTCAAAGGCGATGATTTTAAATGCGATCATACCCTGATCGTGATACATGGCAAGCACACCGTCGAATTGCTGGTATTTAAGAGAACCGAAAAATCCGTCGGGAGGATAGGGTCCAAAACAAAGAATGTTCTCGGCTTGTGCTTTTTTCATGGCCGGAATGATCACTTTGGTTTCTTCGTCTCCGATAAGGCCCTCGTCGCCGGAATGAGGGTTCAAACCCAGCAGGGCAATTTTGGGTCTGTTAACACCAAAATCGCGTATCAGCGAGTTGTTCATGACGACCAGTTTACGAAGTATGAGTTCTGAGGTGAGCGTTTCCGATATGTTTTTGATGGGTACGTGGCCTGTTACAAAGCCGATCCTCAAACCCCTGGCAACCATCATCATAAGATAGTTTGAAGCGCCGAAACGTTCGGCAAGATATTCGGTATGGCCCTTAAATGTAAAAGCTCCTGATTGAATATTCTTTTTATTTATGGGGGCGGTAACCAAAACATCAACATGATTTTTTTTCATGTCGCCGGTAGCCATGTCAAGCGCAAGGAGCGAAAGTTTTCCGGCAATTTCTGTTGACTCGCCCACATCGATCTTGACTTCCTGTTCTGTGACGTTTACAATATTCTGACGTTTGGAACTGGCGAGTTCGGCTTTTTTGACCAGGTTGAAATTAAAATCATTAATGTTCAGCGCCTTGCGGTAATAAGATGCAATTTTTGAAGAACCATAAACAACAGGGGTGCATATTTCGAGGATATGCGGATCCATGAGGGTTTTAATGATGATTTCGTAACTGATGCCGTTAAAATCGCCATGGGTAATACCCACAACGACTTTATGATCTTTCTCGTTTTCTTTAGTGTTTGCCATTTCAGAATTATTTTTTACAAAGATACTTATAAAAAACATTTATGCGAAAACAGAAAAGCGTTAACAAGTCCCAATACTGCTCTTATGGTTTACGCGTAGAATTATTCTTCCCAAAAAATATTTTCTGGGATATTATCGATGATTTTATTTTTCAGGCCGTAATCAAACAGGAATTTTACGGCCTCCCGTCCTTTGTCGCCAAGGCTGATGCTGTAATGGTTTACGTATAATTCAATATGTTTTCTAACGATATCGTCGGCGATTTCAGTAGAATGTTCTTTGATAAACTCTTTAGAAGAATCGGGATTCTGTAAGGCATATTCCACAGAAGCTTTCAGAATTCTGCTCAGTTTTGATTTCAGTTCATCTGGCATATCCCTTCTTACAACAATGCCACCGAGCGGGATCGGGAACCCTGTTTTTTGTTCCCAGTATTCGCCAAGATCGCGGATCTTAACAAGCCCTTTTTCCTCATAGGTGAAGCGGGTTTCGTGAATGATTACGCCGGCATCAACGATGTCTTTTAAAATTTTATGTTCGATTCTGTTGAAAATAATTTCATGGAGCGTTGTGGCTTCGGGATAGGCAAATTTTAAAAGGAACGCGGCCGTGGTGTATTTTCCAGGTATGGCAATAGACAGATCATTGATCTCAGCATCAGCATAGTTTTTTTTACTGATCAGTACCGGACCGCAATTGTTTCCAAGTGCGCTGCCGGCATCGAGCAACTGATATTTTTCGGCAATATGTAAAAAAGCATGAAAACTGACCTTTGTCATGTCCAGATCCTCGTCGATCGCACGTTGGTTGAGCCTTTCAATATCTTCCGCATCGCAGATAAAGTCAATGCCTTCCGTATCAACTTTATTGTTGATCAGCGCATCAAAAATAAAGGTATCGTTAGGGCATGGCGAGAAACCAAGTTTTATTATGTAGGACATTTGTATGTTAGATTTAAGCGTTCAGATTTAAGAGATTGGAGATTAAGAGATTGAGTTCGGTTAGCAGCAGCGGAGCAAAAGTATTTTTTTGCAAAAGTATAGTTTAGATTTTAATAATAAGGGCTGTGTGAATAAAAATATCAGAAAGCTTTTATGATTTCGAGTAACTGCTTGTTTAAGTTGGCAATAGCAAAGGGAATGTTCCAGTTGTTGAGGTTCCGCGGCTCAATATAATTGGAAATGGTGCGCAACTGAAAGCATGGCAGGCTCTTTTTCAGGCAGCCGTATAGAAATGATGCACCCTCCATGCTTTCAATATCGGGAGCAAAAAGTTCTTTTATTTTTTCTATGCGTTTTGTTTCGCCGTTGACGGTATTTACAGTAATCCCTTTTGCTTTCCTTAAATCCGAGAGGATTGGATTATCGGTTGGTGTCGGGTTGTTTATCTGTCCATTTATATCAATGAATGGTTCTGTGGAGTCTTTCGCAAAATCCAGATGGTTCAGAGGAATGAATTTGTCACCGTAATCTGCTCCCAGCTCTGCAAAACCATCTGTGGTAACATTCACCAGTTCTCCGATCGCAAGATCCCTGGTGAAGCTTCCGGCAATACCGACATTAAGAGCCATGTCAAAATCCGTCTTATTTATTTCGCCCATATGATAGGCGGTTGCCACCATTCCTATGCCCGTGATCAGCATGGTTATTTCGTGGGATGCAAAGTTCGTGTGATATGTATTTTTTTGTTGATCAACAGTAATTTTAAGATTGTTGATCATAGGTTGTAATTCGGCAAGCGTGGCAGAAACGACTAGTATTCTCATAAAAAAAGTATATCATAAAAAAGAAAGTTGCCCTGAAGAACAGAACAACTTTCCATAAAAAATTTCTTTTAAAACTATTTTTTGATGTTCGGCAACTGCAATCCGTAACCCTTCTTTTTGTCTTCGGCTTTAAGCAAAAAAGCAAAGATTAAGGCTAAAACCCCGAAACTCATAAATATAAGCATTGGTATCGTATAGTTATAAGATGTTACCATTTGGTCTCCAACCATGTTCTGACCTGTAATACAATATTTGTCAAGCACCCAGCCAATAAGCGCCGGAACGCCCATTAATCCCCAGTTCTGAACCCAGAAAATCAATGAATATGCTGTTCCAAGTTGTCTTTCAGGAATAATCTTAGGAACTGACGGCCACATTGCCGAAGGAACCAATGAAAAGCCGATACCCAGGGCAATGATCAATATAATAGCCATAACCCAATGACTTAAAAATGGAACCGCAAATAGTGCATGAACCATAATCAGAATTAATGCCCCAATGATCATAATAGTTGCGCCCTTCCCCTTTTTATCATAAATACCACCAAACAATGGGGTTAACAGGATGTTTCCAAAGGGTAAAAGCCCCGGGATAATACCTGCCACGGCTTCATCAACGCCAAATTTATTGACCATCAGGCTGGTTGCATATTTAAGAAACGGGAAAACGGCCGAATAAAAAAGCACACAAAGCAGGGCAATGTACCACCAGCCTTTATTCTTCAATATACTGAAAATATCTTTAAGCTTAAATTCTTCTTCTGCCGGAGCATCATTGTCGATGTTTGCAGCTTTGATGGATGCATCAAGTTTTTTATCCTGAAAAGTGTAAATAAAATATGTCAGCAACCCGATACATAATGCTATAAGACAAATCAATACCGGCATGGATACTGTTCCGAAAGCTTTTGCGATAGGAGCCGATGTAGAAAGCGCCAATGCTGTTCCCAATCTGGCAACCGCAAGTTGTATCCCCATTGCCATGGCTATTTCATAACCTTTGAACCATTTGACGATAACTTTTGTTACGGTAATTCCAGCTACTTCAACCCCAACGCCAAAAATCGCATAACCGATCGCAGCCCAGGTCACCTGTGCTTTCCAGCCAAATAACATGGCTCCGTCAAGCGAATGTGTTGAGATTGCCCAATATTTTATTGCAGTACCAACCACCATTATCATTGCTGCCATTATTCCGGTGAAGCGAACACCCATTTTATCGAGAATAATCCCTCCAATGATTAAAAAGAACAGGAACACATTAAACCAGCCATAAGCACTAGTGAAAAAACCATATTCACTGGCATTCCAACCAAGTTCTTTTTCGAGCATTCCCTGGAGCGGCGCCATCACATCGGCGAGAAAATACCCCGCAAACATGGTAAAAGAAACAATAAATAATGCAGTCCAGCGGGCAGCTTTTGAGTCTCGCAGGATGCGGTGAATTTTTTCTGTCATAATTTTAAAATTTGGCTGCAAATATACAGTTTTACTTGTTTGTTTTTTAATTGTAACAAATTAATAGTGACCAATTATATTTTTAGTAATTTCGAAAAATCTACTTTTAAAAACGTGAAAGCTGAAAAATTAATTACAATACTTGGCCCCACAGCCTGTGGAAAAACCGGACTGGCCGTTTCTCTGGCTGATAATATTGGCGGAGAGATCATCAGCGCCGATTCACGGCAGGTATATCGCGGAATGACCATAGGAACCGGGAAGGATCTTGATGATTATTTTATTAACGGAAAAAAAATTCCATACCATCTGATAGATATAGCAGAAGCGGGAGAGGAGTATAACCTGTTCCGGTTTGTCTCGGATTTTAAAAGGGTATATGCCGATATTCTCAGCAGGAAAAAAGTTCCGGTATTATGCGGGGGCACCGGCATGTATATTGAAGCCGTACTGAAAAATTATGCAGTTCCTGATGTGCCGGTCAATGAAAATTTCAGGAAAATCCTTGAGAATAAAACAGATGAAGAATTGAAAGATATTTTAGTGTCGTATAAAAGTCTTCATAACGAAACGGATACCGAAAACCGCCGGCGTTTGATACGGGCCATCGAAATTGCGCACTTTTCATCCGGAAAATCACTTGAAAAAAATCATTATCTTTCTGAAAAACAATTTGTTTTTGGAATTAAAATGCCTCGGGATATTGTCCGGAAAAGAATAACAGAACGTTTGCATAAACGACTCGAGGAAGGCATGATAGAAGAAGTGCGGGGGTTGCTTGAAACGGGCGTCAGCGCCAGCCGGCTGATTCGTTACGGGCTTGAATATAAATATATTACTCAATATCTGCTTGAAGAATATTCTTATGATGAAATGGTACGACTGCTGAATATCGCCATACATCAATTTTCGAAACGCCAGATGACGTGGTTCAGAGGTATGGAACGGCGTGGAATAGACATTAACTGGATCGACGGGATGTTGCCAATGAAAGAAAAGCTGAAGCAGATCGAAAATTTATTAAAGGAATAACAATTTACCAGCCGCCAAACCCTGCATGATATCTGTTTTGGCCGAATGGGCTGTAAGGATTAAGGCCTTGCTGCAATCCTCCGGGATAATTATCCTGCGGATATAAAGGGTTATAATTGGTATTACGGTCGGAAAAATTAAGCTGGGCGCCAATTGTAAGATTTTCAGTGACCTTGTACGCGGCGCCGACCATAATGCCATAATTATTCAATGATCTTTTCTGGCTGTTCAGATCGGAAGTCTGCGGCTGTGTCAGGTCAAAAGTTTTATAAACAGCGCCGGAAATCATCAGTTTGTCTGATACTAGGTAATTGCCGCGGGCAAACACGGATAGATATGCGGGATTTTTGCCAAAGTAAAAATCGTTTATTCCGGAGTTGTTAAAACCCTGGATATAGCTTGCGCCCAAATCGAGGCGGAATTTTGGCGACACGCGATAGCTCAGAAACGGCGACATATAGGTGTAAGCCCCCGCTCCGTATTTTGATCCGCTAATACCCACGCCCATTTCCATAGAAACCCCGAGACGCTTGTATTTCAGTAAGGATGCTCTATTGCCGAAACTATCAAAACCTGATTTTGAAGTGGAATCAGAATAATACGCCGTTTGGGCAAAACTGCCTGCTGATGCAAAAAGCAAAACAAAAGAAAAAATAAAAAAGGGTTTACAGATTTTCATTTCGAAGCCTTTTGTTTTTGGATAATAACAGTTTTAACGAAACATTATTGCAGCAAAGGTAATAAAAAAACAAAGGGAAATATAAGTGTCGGGGTAACTGCCTGAAGTGTATGCCAGCGCACAGTTGCCCCGACACTGCATTGGTGGCGGTGGTTTCGGCTGCGCTCAACCACCAATGTTATTTGCAGGAAAATCATGCAAACCCCCGCTGTCTCTTTGCCTCGTAGACCATGATCGCTACCGAATTGGAGACATTCAGTGAATCGATAGTTCCCAGTATGGGAATTTTAACGATTTTGTCGGCGGCATGCCGCCATTTTCCGGTAAGGCCGGTGGCTTCTGTCCCGAAAACCAGGGCGGCAGGGATGGCCATATCGGCCTGGTGATAAAAATCTTCCGTTTGCAGCGCGGCAGCAAAAATCGCGATATTATTTTTTTTCAGCCAGGCTATGGCATCGTCGGAGGTACTGGCAATTACTTTTTGAGTAAACACACAGCCAATGCCCGATCGTATGACATTGGGATTGTAAATATCTGTTTCCGGGTCGCAGATGATAAGCAGATCAACGCCGGCAGCATCACAGGTGCGCAATACAGCCCCAAGATTGCCGGGCTTTTCAACATTTTCAAGAATAACGATCAGGGGATTGGGAGGAAGTGTTATGTCTTCCAGGTGCAAATAATGGGCTTTTCCAAGCAGGATAATGCCGCCGCTGTCGTCGCGATAAGCCACCTTTGCAAAAACATCTTTGGTAATGTAAAACAAATTTTCCGCCGGGCAGGCTGCTGTGCATTGTTCAACAAGCGCTTGGTCTGTAGCTATTTCGTGACAAATAAAAACAGAATCCGGGACTACGCCCGCATTCAGGGCCTGGCGGATCTCTTTTTCGCCTTCCACCACCATCAATCCCTGTGCTTTGCGTTCGGATTGTTTGCGCATCAGCAAGGCAATATTTTTGATTCGTTTGTTGCTGAGGCTGGTGATGGTTTCGGGCTGGGGTTTCATGGTTGAATATTCTGGGAAACAAAAATATTTAAAAAATGAATTTGAGGGGATTTTTTTTATAAGGGCTGAAGCCCTACGGATTTAGGAGGAATTATTAATAGCCCCGGCCTTAAGGCCGGGGCTATTATTGTTTTCATCTCCAACGAGAGTCTGCCTGGCGTGGCATACAGGCTTTATCTCCTGATACCTTTTTATTTTTGCTGCTTTGCAGCCCTTTTTTTACGGGCTTTTCTAACAAAATACCTTATCACAAAAAATGTAATCAGGCCAACAACCCAAAGGGGCCACAGATAAATAATTGCAAGGAAAAAGGTAACTAATCCCTGCCAACCCCACGATAATGCTTTTTTCAGCTTATAGCCAAAGCCCTCGCTCTGTGATGGCAGGATGTTTCCCTGCTCGTAAAAGGTAAGGTTGATGGTGCTCAGCGCTACTTTGTTGCTGAGGTACTTTAACCGGCCCTCCAGCGATTCTATTTCTTCCTGCAGGGTGCGGATGTATTGCTGTACTTCGAGAATATCATTGATGGAATAGGCTTTTTTCAGTATGGTCTCGTACTGGAGCATGGCGTCTTTTTTGGATTTCAGCCGTGCGTTGATGTCCACAAATTCTTCGGTAACATCTTCGGAGTTTATTTTTTTATAATCCACAAAAACAGCTTCTTTGAGGAGGTTGTCCACCAGCGCATCAAAGTTTTCAGCATCCACCCTGATGATCATCACGTTGGTGGTGCGGTATTCGTCACCGGTCTGGTTTTCGGAGGCAACATAGCCATTATGTTTCTTGATAATCGCAAGAATTTCGGTACGGGCCTTGTCGTACTTGTCCACTTTGAAGCTGATGTCGGCGGTTTTAATGATTTTCTGAGGGATTTTTTCCGTAACGGATTGAGGGCTGTTTTGCTCCAGGGTTCGTGTATCGCTTTTTTCATTTTCCGAAAAAGCGCCTGCCGATTTTTGCCCCGATTCTTCTGCTGCAGTGGCATCAGACGAATAGGGCTGATTTATTTGCTGGGCAATTTCGTCGGTGATTTTTTCTTTTTTTTGGCCGCAACTGCCCAGGAGCAGAAAGGCAAAAAAGAACGAAAATAAAATGATTTTGGTTTTCATGGCTTTTGTTTTTGGTTATTGATTTCTGAAAAACGTGGATTAGATGTTTTTTATGTTAAAATTCCATAATAAAAATAAATAATTTTTTTTAAACGTCATAATCTTTAAATGTTTCATGTTTACTGTCGGATAAATTCATGAATTTATCCGACAAAAACAACACTACAAAAAAATTATTTATCTGTATATCAGCAATATAAAACAAAAATCAAAAATTTTTCTTGACTTTTCTTTTTTGCCGTATTAACTTTGTGGCGCAAAGTACTTTTAAAAACAAATTTATGGACCAGCAAAAAGAACACTTAAAAAACCTGTCGGAGATACGCTCTCTGATGGAATCTTCCACAAAATTCCTTTCGCTGAGCGGGTTGGCCGGTGTTTTTATTGGAATCATCGCTTTATGCGGAGCCGTGGTTGCCTATTTGTACCTAAGTCTCGACATTTTCAGCGACAACTATTATATTCACCTTTCAAGAGGTCAGGTTTTTAATTTCGGGAATGTGGCTTTTTTTGTTACTGATGCGATCATTGTCCTAATCCTTGCATTGACAGCCGGAACGATATTTACCATACGCAAAGCCCACAAAAATGGCCAGGCGGTCTGGAATGCGGCAGTAAAAAAATTTCTTATTAACCTGTTTATTCCTTTGATAGCCGGCGGTTTATTTTGTCTGGTGTTATTGTATTATCATGTAATTATTCTTATAGCGCCCGCCATGCTTGTATTTTATGGCATTTCACTGGTCAGTGCTTCGGTCTTTACTTTTAAAGTGATCAGATATTTAGGATACAGCGAAATAATTCTTGGGCTGGCTGCCTGTTTTTTTGTCGGGTACGGTTTAATTTTTTGGGCTGTGGGGTTCGGGTTTCTGCATATTATTTATGGAATAGTCATGCGTATTAAATATGAGCGATGAGCGAAGAATTTGACATAAATAATCTGGACAAGGTCTTTGAGAGCAGGATACGCCTGGGGGTGATGTCGGTGCTGAGCGTTAACGACGGCGTTGATTTCAATACGCTTAAAACCTTGCTGAAAGTTACTGACGGCAACTTAGCCAGCCATATCAGTGCGCTTGAAAAATGCAATTTTGTTTCCGTAAGCAAGGAGTTTGTAGGAAAAAAGCCAAGGACGACCTATCAAATCACGGATGAGGGGCGGGCCGCTTTCAGCAGGCATCTTACGTTTCTGGAAAAACTTATACATTTTAAAAATTAGATGATGAATCAGTTTTTTGATCTGTGTGTGTGGCTTTTGCAGGTAAGCGCCAATTTTCTTGGAATTTCTTACCAGGCAATAAATATCTGGCTGTTTGTAATTATTCACCCGCTGATCACGTTATTGTTTCTCTTGTTATTTGTTCGTAAAAGCATAAAGTATAATAAGTTAAAAAAAAACATCAATTAAAAATAAAAAAATGAAAAAAAACGATTTGCTTCTTATCATATCAGTTGCTTTGTACAGCTGGTTATTCTATCATCAGTCGCCCGGCCTCAACATGCTGTTGTTCTCGGTGGCGCTAATCATCATGTTGCTGATCCGGAACAAATCACTGGTTAAGGATACGGCATGGTATGTTGCGGCCAGCGGGTCGATTGTTTCAGGCGTATGTGTAATGTTGTACGGAACCTGGCTGGCTTTTGCAGCCAATCTGGTTTCGCTGAGCATCCTTTCCGCTCTGAGTATCAGCCGCGGATCCTCGGTGATTATGGCGGGCATCTATTCTGTTTATTCTTACTTGTCTTCAATAGGGTTTATGATCGTTGATTTTATTGAACGCAGGTCGCAGAAAAACAACCCTGTAGGGAACAAATTCTGGATCAAATTGTGTATAGGTATAGGGATCTTTATTGTGATCATTGTGTTTTTCATTCTTTACCGGCAGTCGAATCCCTTATTTAAGGATTTGACCGATAAAATCAACCTCGATTTTATTTCATGGCCCTGGGTAAGATTTACCTTTCTGGGTTTTTTGGTTTTATACGGATTTTTCTACAGCAGGAATTTTCCGGGCGTTTACCGTTGGGATGTTAATATTCCAAAAAATCTTAATAAAGAAAAATACCTTGAGAGCGGAAATATGATTTTTGGCAAAAAGGTCAACGAGAAAGGTGAACGTGTTTCCGGAGTCGTACTTCTCGCATTGTTGAACGTGATGTTGTTGGTGGTTAATGTGCTCGATATTATTTATTTGTGGGTTACTAAACAACTGCCCGAAGGCATGACTCTTTCGGATTACCTGCATCAGGGAACCACTACGCTGATCATATCCATCATTTTTGCCATTTTGATCATTTTGTTTTATTTCCGTGGGTATATTAATTTTTCAGAAAAAAATAAAAACATTAAGTGGCTGGCTTTTATTTGGTTATTGCAAAACGTTTTTGTGCTGATCTCCACGGGATACCGCAATTTGCTGTATGTCAGCGAGTATAACCTTACATATAAACGGCTTGGTATTTATATTTGGCTCGCACTAACGCTTATCGGCCTGATAACAACTATATACAAGCTTTACGGAAAAAAGACAAATTTGTATCTGTTCAAGGCAAACGGCTGGGCTTTTTACATTTTCTTTGTGTTGTTTGCTTGTTTTAACTGGGATTCGGTTATTACAAAATTCAATATTCAGAACTCGAAAAGCATTGATAAAAACTACCTGGTGGAGTTAAGCTCCCCTGCTACTATTCCCGACCTGCTGAAACTTCCGGCCGATGAAAAAGATTTTTTGCCGGGAAGCGACATGGATGAATCAATGTATTATGAAGATTCATACTCAAAAAGATCATATTACGACAATCTTTTTTACAGAGGCAACTATACCGCAAAATTACACAAGCGGCTGTTTAATTTCCTGGATAACCGCAGCAGTGTGGGATGGCAATCGTGGAACCTGGGCGCATATAATACAGAAAAAGAAATATATGCCCTGAGCGAACAGGGAAAAATCCCCAAATTATTGCTCAGCAAGCAGGAGATATCCAACATCAAGGCCCTTGAAAAACTTAAAAACGTCGAATACATTGATGTTTCAGGCAATCAGGTAAAAAATTATTCGGTATTGGGAAATTTTGACAGGCTGGAATACCTTGATGCTTCTTCCAACGGAATGTACAATCTGGATAGTTTGCCGGTTTTGACGAAATTAAAAACCCTGAATATCTCAAATAATTTCATATCCGACTTTTCGGTGATGAGAAATTTTGCGGCTCTTGAAACACTCGATATTTCGGGTAATTCCGAACGGATAGATCTTTTGCCTGTAACTCAGATCAAGACACTCCGGTCACTTAATATTTCCCGTAACGAAATAAAGAATATCAAATCAATAACTTCCCTGAAAAATCTCACAACGCTTAATATTGGCGGGATGAAGAATGAGGGTGCACTTAAAAATCTGCCCGTATTGCCGCAACTTGAAGAAATTGATCTTTCGAATAATAGTTTCAAATTCGACGACCTGAACCTTCTTGACAAATTCAAAGAATTCAAAAGCCTCAAAAAGATAGACCTTTCGGGCAACAACATTAATAATCTGTATTTACTTACTACGGCAAAAAACACAGTAATTAATTTTTTCTTCTCCTGGGAAACAGAATCGGATGTTCAGCCGGTATTTTCCAATCTTGAAAACCTGGTACTGATGTCAAACAATATCACAAGTATCGAAGCGCTGAAATACTATCCGAAGCTTAAGAAACTTGACCTGTCCAATAATACCCTCTCATCTGTGAATACCCTCGGCATGATGACGGAACTCCAGGCGCTCAATCTTAGCAACACAGGGATTACCAACCTCGATACGCTGAAAAACCTCAGGAATCTTCACGAACTGAATATTTCATCCAATTATATTACCGACCTGTCGTCTGTTGTGCTTCCCGGTTTAGAAAAGCTGGATATTTCATCCAATCAAATAGTATCCTTAGAGATTTTAAAGAAAAATATCCTGCTGAAGGAACTGAATGCTTCCGGAAACCAGATCGGGGATCTGACGCCCTTACTGAACCTGACAAAGCTCGAAGTTCTTGATATTTCAAACAACCGGGTGGAAGACTATGCTGTTTTGTACAAGATGAAACAATTAAAAGAGCTGAAAGTTACCGGAATTTCGCTGGATACCTATAACGATCTCAGGGCAAACCTTCCCGGGACAAAAATTATTGCGAGGCAGATATATAAAAAACGCGGCTCGTATTAAACCATAAAAACCAAAAGTCATGAAAATAAATTTGTTTAAAGTACTGTTGTTCACATTCCTGGTGTCAAGTATTGCCACCACGGCAGCCTATTTTATCCTGATACTTATGTTTAACGATGGCCTGTACATACTCGAAGATGCCGGCAGGTTTTTCTGGATATCTTTTGCCGAGATCAGCGGGATATTTATCTTCAGCATACTTTTTATGGTTTCGTACTTTTTGCCTTTGTATTATGTTCGGAAAAATCAGATCATGCAGAATACCGCACCCGAACTTTTCTGGAAGTTCATGCCGCTGGTAACCTTGATCGCATCGTTTTTTGCATTGATGATCCTCCTGATAAGTAACCCCGGTAATGGTATAGAAGGCGAAGCATGGATAAATATCTGGTTGTTTTATATTTTATCTTATACAGGGCTGGTAGCATTTGTGTATCGCATTAAAAAACCATGAAAACAAAGAACAGCATAACAAAAATTATCTGGGTATTTCTGTTTGCCATAGCCATGGGTTATCTCGAAAGCGCCGTGGTCGTTTATATCCGGGCGCTTTATTACCCTGAGGGCTTTACCTTCCCGATGAAACTTATCAGCGACCAGATCATGATCACTGAATTTTTCCGGGAGGCAGCCACCATGATCATGTTGATCGGAATAGCTATCATGTCCGGGCGTAGTGCGATAGAACGCTTTGCTTATTTTATCCTAAGCTTTGGCGTGTGGGATATTTTTTATTATGTATTTTTATATGCCCTGCTCGGCTGGCCGCAAAGCCCGATGACCTGGGATGTGCTGTTTTTTATTCCGGTCACCTGGATAGGCCCGGTGATCGGCCCGGTGATCAACTCCCTTACGATGATCATTTTGGCACTAACGATTCTTTATTATAAAAATAAAAACCAAAGAGTCAAAACCGGCAAATTTGTATGGCCATTGCTGATTCTGGGATCATTGGTGGTCATCGTTTCTTATACCATGGATTATGTCGGTTTTATGTCGGACAAGTTTTCGTTTTTACAGCAAATGGGTATTGGAGATACACAGGGTATTTTAGAATATGCGACAGCTTATATTCCGCTTACTTTTAACTGGTGGGTGTTTTTATGCGGGGTGGTGATGCATTATGTTGCAATAGTAATAATTATTGGAAAAACAGAAAAATTAGCGAGACAAAATCAAATAGATAGCTCCATATAATTCTGAAAATTGTTTTAGTTTTTTGTATCTTCCTCAAATGCACAAGTCACGGGGTGACTAATTGATTGTCAGGCGTTTCTTATTATTTATGTTTTTAAGTCACCCCGTGACTATCAATAGATAACTAAATCTTGCGGGCTTAAGAAATATCCAAACAAAATATTATTTTGATTTTTTATTTAGTGTCTGCAAGAAAACTCGTGTTTGCACAAAGAAAACGTCAATTTCGAGGCTTGCGAAGCGACAAAAAGCGGAGTCCGCCAGCTGGCGGATGAGCATTTTTGGAGCAAGCGTAACGAAGAAATTGGCGTTTTCTTGCAAACACTATTTAGTGTCTGTCCATAAAGTCAGAGTTTGAACCAGAATGTTCGAATTCGAGGCTTTCGAAGTTTTGAAAATCAAGGAGTTTGCTTTTGCAAATGACTGTTTTCAAAACGAGAATAACGATGAAGTCGGACATTCTGGACAAACTCTATTTAAGTTCACAGGTCACTGTTTCAACGGTGGGCCCCTGTCCCTGTTCTGCGTAAGGCGATGGGTAAGACCTTACCGATTCGCCCATTTTACATCCCGATTCAGAATCTTTTTTTGTCGATGTAAAGGAATTGGTAACGGTATTCATTGTTATTTGCTCAGGATAGTTCTGCCCACCATTCGTATAGGCAGGTACGGTCACTGTCTGCAGACAACTGCATGTGTAAGTTTTTTTGCATGAAACCATCAGTAGCAAGCCTGCAATAATTGCCAGGTGCATTAAAATAAATTTTTGCCTGTTCATTTTATTAATGTTTGTCAGTATTTTTTACGCCCCTTATTAATTGTTTGGATCTCTTTTGTTCACTTATCGCTGTCAAAATTACTTGTTTTTTGCGCAATCAAGATAAAATTCGTATATTCGTATTGATTTTCTGAATTTTTCAGGATGAAAAAAACAATATTTCTTCTTTTCGCCATACTCATAAGCGGAATTACCGGGATTAATGCACAGGTTGTCATCAACGAATATTCCTGTGCCAACGTCAGTTCGTTTATGGACAATTTCGGCGAATATGAAGACTGGATAGAAATCTATAACCCCGGAGGATTAACGGTAAGTCTGGATGGATGGTACCTGAGTGATAAAAAAACAAACCCTACGAAATGGAAGATTACCTCGGCCACCATCCCCTCACATGGTTTTTTGCGCATTTGGGCATCGGGCAGGGATATAAAAACAGGAACACTGCATACAAGTTTTAAACTTACCCAATGCCAACCCGAAGCGATTGTTATTGCTGATGCTTCTGGGGATATTGTAGATTCCATCACCCTTAAACCCACGCTGGAAGGACATTCACGAGGAAGAACCAGCAATGGCGTAGCCACATGGAGCGTGTTCCTGACGCCTACCCCCAACGCGAGCAATACCAACCCGTATGCCGAATATGCTACACGTCCTGTGATGAGCGTGGCTGCCGGTTTTTATTCTGCGGCACAAAATGTCGCGATTACCTCGCCCGACCCCGGGGTAACTATCCGGTACACCACCAATGGGAGTACTCCCACAGCAGCATCAGCGGCATATTCAAGCCCGATAAGTATAACAACCACCACCGTTTTGCGTGCCAAAGCATTCAGTTCAAACCCCAATGTCCCCGCCAGTTTTGTCGAAAGCAATACTTATTTCATCAACAGTCCTCATACCGTGGAGGTCGTTTCGATCTTTGGGGACAATATATTGGATTTGATGAACGGTACCCAGAGTGATCCTTACACCGGGCTTGAATATTTTGACCATAACGGATTATTCCTGACGGAAAGTTATGGGAACACAAACAAACACGGTAACGATTCATGGGCTTATGGCCAGCGCGGTATCGATTTTGTGAGCCACGATGAATATGGGTATAATTATGCCCTGCTCGGCCAGATATTCAACAGTAAGCCTCGCACGGAGTTTCAGCATATAATATTCAAGGCGGCTGCTAACGATAATTATCCGTTTTCAACTTCAGGTTCGGCTCATATCCGCGATTCTTATGTGCACACCCTTTCGCAAAAAGCCCATCTGCACATGGACGAAAGAACCTGGGCGCCATGTGTCATGTATGTCAACGGACAGTACTGGGGTGTTTACGATACCCGCGAAAAGGTGGATGATAAGGATTTTATGGAATATTATCACGATACCAAAGAAGATTCACTTCAAATGCTCAAGACCTGGGGCGGCACATGGAGCGAATACGGCGGGGCTCAGGCGCAGACAGACTGGGACAACCTGCGGAATTTCATCATATCTAACAATATGGCTGTTCCGGCAAACTATAATTATGTGGACAGTTTATACAGCATAAAAAGCCTGGCAGACTATGTGATATTAAATTCATTCAGTGTCTGTTCCGACTGGCTGAACTGGAACACCATCTGGTGGCGGGGGCTTAATGTAAATGCCGATAAAAAGAAATGGCGCTACTGCCTTTGGGACGAAGATGCGACGTTTAATCATTATATAAACTACACAGGGATACCCAACACCAATATTGATGCCGATCCCTGCGATCCCAATTCCTTAAGCAACCCGGGCGGCCAGGGCCATATTCCTGTCCTTAATGCGCTATTACAAAATCCTGATTTTTATCAGTATTATATCATGCGTTACTTTGATCTTCTCAACGGGCCGCTCACCTGTAACCGCATGGTAACCCTGCTCGACAGCATGATCAATGTCATTCAGCCGGAGATGCAACAGCAAATCAACCGCTGGGGAGGCACGTACAACGAGTGGTGGACAAATTATCAGACACTGAGGACATTTATACAGGACCGCTGCAATATGGTGGTGCAACTGTTTGATGGCTGCTGGCCTGTTACAGGCCCCTTCCGGCTGGTTGTGGATGTTGATCCCCCCGGGGCGGGCACCATCGAACTCAATTCGCTGACATTAACCAGCTTTATCTGGTCGGGGCAATATCCGGGAAATATGAATGTCCTGATGAAAGCCCTTCCTGCCTCAAATTATTGTTTTGACCACTGGGAGATGCAGCATCATACACCGGTACCCGGCATTAATGACACTGCGATTTCCTTTCTTTTTACCACGGGCGACACCGTGGTGGCGCATTTTTCGGGCAGCACGGCTCCCACGGTTACTGCCACCCCGTCAACCATTTGTGTTGGCGACTCCTCGCTGTTGCAGGTTAGTTCGGGAAGTTCATTTTTATGGAGCCCCTCCACCGGCTTAAGCTGTACCACCTGTGCCAGCCCTGTGGCCTCACCTGCTGCTACCACCACCTATACGGTAAGCGTTTCGGGAGCGTGTGGCAGCGGCACAGCCTCGGTTACTGTTACCGTTGAGCAATACGGGGTGTCAAACCCTTCGATATCCTCCACATATACCACATTGTGCCCTGGCGATACCACGCTGCTGACTTGCAGCAACGCCAATACATATTCCTGGAGTCCTGCAACCGGCTTAAGTTGTACCGATTGCCAAAGCCCGGTAGCAGTGCCGACCGGCACTACGACATATACGGTGGCTGTTACCGGTGATTGCAGTTATGGCTCAGCCAGCATTACTGTCACTATCGCTTCGCCGCCCGATCTTACGCTAAGCGGTGATGCTACCATATGCCATGGGAGCAGCGTTCAGCTTACTGCTTCCGGCGGTACCACTTACTCGTGGTCGCCTTCAGACGGGCTGAGCTGTGTCAATTGTTCCAACCCCGTTGCATCGCCTGGAATAACAACCACATACTCTATTGTTGCATCAAACGGGCCCGGTGCCGGGTGCCAGGATTCCGACCTGCTTACCGTTATTGTTACAGGAGTCTGCCCCGATCTGTATATCCCTACCGGTTTTTCCCCGAACGGAGATAATAACAATGATATATATTTTATTTTCGGTGACCTGGAGGCTATTGATCTGGTCATTTATGACAGGTGGGGTTACGTAGTATTTAAAAGCAACGACCAGTCGCTGGGATGGGACGGCAAGTATGCTTATAACGGAAAAGACGCACCAACAGGGATTTATGCATACAAACTATCAGTGACTGACCGTGAAGGGGTTGTAACGCTATATAAGGGAAATATAACGCTGGTAAGATGATGAAATTTTGAAATTCTGATCAGTATAAATGATATTTTAATAAAAAGAAAGTAAATTAATAACAAAGTAAAGTTCAAATTGTTCTGAAAAAAAGTTGCATCATATTGTGTCTGTTGTTTTTTGCTTTTGGTGTAAAAGCACAGGACATACATTTTTCTCAGATCAACCAGACGCCTTTGTTGTTAAACCCTGCTGCAACCGGTGCTTACGATGGCTTATACCGGGGGATCATCAATTTTAAGAACCAGTGGGTTGCTATGGGCAAGCCATATCGAACCATAATGGGCTCTTATGATATGCCGATCGTTTTTAATAAAGGGAATAAAAATGCAGCCTATTTAGGGGTAGGGGCTTTTTTGTTTTCCGACAAGGCCGGCGATTCTCATTTAAGCACTACCCAGTTTAATGCGGCTGTTTCCTGTATTGTTCCTGTAGGTGATTTTCAAAAATTGTCGGCAGGCATTGAAGGCGGAGGTATTTACCGCAGCATCGATATCTCCGGCATACAGTGGCCGAATCAGTATAACGGGCAAAGTTATGATCCTAACCTTCCGTCCAATGAACCGGGGAAAACAGGTTCTTATTTCAGCTATGACCTCGCAGCAGGAGTGCAGTATCACTGGCAGAAACCTTTAAGGTCTTTCCGGGGGAGAGAAATAGCCTCCTTTACTTTTGGTGCTGCGCTATTTCATACCACCAAACCGAAACAGCATTTTTTCTTAGGGCACACCGATGAACGGCAGTATCCGAGAATTGTCTTTCATGCTGCCATGAGATATGATTTTCAGGATACAAGGATCGGAATTATTCCTTCCTTGCTTTTTATGTCACAGGGGGCCAGCAATGAATTTGACGCAGGAATTCTTGTGCGCATTCAAACCAACAGCGTAACAAATTACACGGGCTACACCACAGAATCAGCCCTTTATGCCGGGGTGCACTACAGATATAAAGATGCTATCATCCCACAGGTATTTTTCGAAATTCATGATTTTGGTATCGGACTGTCATACGATATCAATATTTCATCTTTTTCACGTGCCAGCAATTTAAAAGGCGGACTCGAAATATCAGTCAGGTATGCAAATATGAGAGGCGCTTTATACAAAAACCGCAGGTAACAGAAAGTATCCATCGCCGGCATGAACCAACCCTGAAAAAATTTTCAAATCAAAATTCAAAAGTGAAGTACTTTTGCCAAAAAAAGTGATACAAACAAATTACCACACCCATACATATTTTTGCGATGGCAGTTCAGTGCCGGAGAAATATGTTCAGGAAGCCATAAGTAAGGGTTTTACAGCGCTGGGGTTCAGCGCTCATGCGCCCTTACCCATTGAAACAAGCTGGAACATTGCACAGGCTGATATTGTTCCGTATTGCGCGGAAATAATCAGGCTAAAAGAAACATATAAAGATAAAATTGAAATTCTTCTTTCGCTTGAAATAGATTATATACCGGGATTTTCAACAGATGTCCTTTCGTTTAAAAAACAATATGAGCTTGATTACACCATAGGTGCGGTTCATATGGTTAAAAATCCCGATAATAATACAGGATTCTGGTTTATTGACGGGCCGGTAAGCAATTACGATACCGGGCTGATAAAGATATTTAATAACGATATACATTTCGCCGTTGAAACGTACTTCCAACAACTGAACGAGATGATAATAACACAAAAGCCGGATATTATCGCGCATTTTGATAAAATAAAAATGAATAACCGGCTGCGTTATTTTAAAGAAAATGAAAAATGGTATCAGGATCTTTTACAGAAAACAATAGAAATAATTGCAAAGAACGATTGCATTGTCGAGGTGAATACACGTGGCATCTATACCGGGAAATGTGATTCGTTATATCCCGGAGAGGAAGTTCTAAAGCAGTGTTTAGAAATGAATGTCCCTGTTACCATAAGTTCCGATGCCCATAAACCCGGCGACATCAATTTGTATTTTTCGGAAACTGAAAAAATATTGAAAGATATTGGCTATCAGAGTATCCGGGTGCTTAAGGATGGCCGGTGGACTGATTGGCGACTTTAGAACAGCGCCTGTCTGTTAATAATAACCTGAGTTCGGGATAAATAAATTGTTTTTTTTGCCAAAGCACAGATTATTAAATTGATAGTATTTGCCGTAGGCAATTAATATCAATAGAAAATCAAAAATGTGCAGCATATTTTGTCCGTAGGACATAAACCATATTCAATGTTAATCTCCTGACGGAGAATAAATGTTTCTGTTATTTGTTTTCTATTGATATTTAAATCCTAACGGATTAAGATAATATGTCCTTAACCCGAACTCAGGTTAATAACAAGTTGCAGGCAATGAGAAAATATTCTGATATATAATGTTAAAGGGATAAGAGTTTCTGCAACAGAAATTTTTCATGTTTTCTATGTCCTTCATACAAATTGCAAAACCTTGAAAATAAGTGTTAATGATATTGCTATTCATGATATTTTTTTGTAATATTGTACTAAAACTAACGACCTTCCTTTCTTTAAAACCCCAAATTTTATGAAAACCAAATCAGACATTATCAGAGGCTTTATTTCAAAGCTGTTACAAGCTCTTGTGGTTGCAACATTAATTTTGTTATCATCATCCGGATATGCTCAGCAGGGCGTATCTGTTAATACTACCGGGTCACCTGCCGATCCATCAGCCATGCTCGATGTCAGTAGTGCTTCAAAAGGGCTTCTGATTCCCAGGGTGGCATTAACTTCAATTAGTGACCTTACTACGATTCCTAACCCTGTTGTTTCATTACTGGTATATAATACAAATGCGTCAATGACAGGCGGAGGAACAGGCTTCTGGTATTTCAACGGAACTATTTGGGTGCAGGCATTAGGCCCACAGGGTATTCAGGGACCCACAGGAGCAATCGGAGCAACCGGTGCGACGGGCGCTGATGGAGCTACGGGTGCCCAGGGTATTCAGGGAGTCCCCGGGGCAACAGGTGCCGCCGGATCTACCGGTCCTCAGGGTTTGCAAGGTCTTCAGGGTGTTACTGGCGCAACCGGTGCCGATGGAGCCATGAATGGGTGGTCGTTGCTGGGAAATTCAGGAACTTCTGCCGGTACAAATTTTATAGGCACGACGGATGCTCAGGATCTTGCTATGAAAACAAATGATATTGAAAAAGTAAGAATTAATGCCGGAGGCAATGTCGGCATCGGGACAACCAGCCCTGCTCAAAAGCTCGACGTTCAGGGCGGAAATATCAATACTTCGGGAAGCCTTATGACAGGTGGAACAGCGCGTCTGGATGCGGCAGGCAACCTGATCAATATTGGCAACATCACTGCCAACGGGGCTTCGACATATACGACAGGCGCCGGCTCCCTGCTTGCGTTGCAAGGGGGCAACAGCACCACAGGAATGGGCGGCGCCGTAACATTGACTGCAGGCACCAGTACGACGAATACGGCGGGCGCTAATGTGTCGCTTTATGGCGGGCCGGGCGGATATAACGGAACCGGCGGTTCGGTAACGATGAACGGGGGAACCGGCGGACAGAGCGGTGGCAGCGGCGCATACATAACAGTTAACGGCGGCGGCCCGAATTACGGGCCGGGTGGTAACCTTGTTCTGAGCGGAGGCCTTCAGGGTCCGGGTAACTGGTGGGATCCGGGTCGTAATGGCTCTGTAATTATGGCAATCAACGGCACAGAATACATGCGTGTTGATGGCTATCGTGACGGATACCAGGGATATGTGGGTATAGGAACATCCGTTCCCGCAGCGAAACTGGATATCATCGGCAATATCAAGATAACTGATGGCACTCAGGGAGCCAACAAAGTGCTTACCTCTGATGCGAATGGCCTGGCGACGTGGCAAACGGCAAGTGTGGCAGGATGGTCGTTGCTTGGAAATTCAGGAACCACAGCCGGCACAAATTTTATAGGCACGACGGATGCCATTGATTTTGTTATTAAGACAAATAACTCTGAAAAAATACGGGTAGCCTCCGGCGGCAACGTCGGCATCGGGACATCTTCTCCCACTGCAAAACTTGAATTATCCGGCGGGCTAAAAGTTACCGGCGGTATGAATACCGATAAGATTATTTCTCTTACAGGTGGTAACAACTCAGGCACAGGATTAGGAGGAGATGTCAACATAACAGGAGGCCCGGGATATAATATGAGGGGCGGAAACATCAATATTACCGCGGGATATACCTCAAGCTGGTCGGGAGCCGGAACATCAACAGACGTTTTTATTAAAGGAGGAATCATGGAAAGCACGTCCAGTTATGCTTCCATTCAGGTCGGAGGCGGCAAAGCTGCCGTTGGCGGGACACAGGAAACAGCAGGAGGAGATCTTACCTTGTCAGGAGGAAATGCCAATCTCGGAAATCGAAACGGGGGGAAAATAATACTTATTCCCGGAACAGCGTCTGGAACCGGTACGCCCGGCAATGTAGGTATTGGCACCACAAGTCCCGGCCAGAAACTCGACGTTCAGGGCGGAAATGTCAATACTTCAGGAAGCCTTATGACAGGCGGGACAGCGCGTCTGGATGCGGCAGGCAACCTGATCAATATTGGCAACATCACTGCCGCCGGGGCTTCAACATATACAACAGGCGCCGGCTCACTGCTTGCGTTGCAAGGGGGCAACAGCACCACAGGAATGGGGGGTGCCATAACATTGACTGCCGGCACCAGCACAACGAATACGGCGGGGGCCAATGTGTCGCTTTATGGCGGGCCGGGCGGATATAACGGAACCGGCGGTTCGGTAACGATGAACGGAGGAACCGGCGGACAGAGCGGTGGCAGCGGCGCTTACATAACAGTTAACGGCGGAGGCCCGAATTACGGGCCGGGAGGAAACCTTGTTCTGAGCGGAGGCCTTCAGGGTCCGGGGAACTGGTGGGATCCGGGTCGTAATGGCTCTGTAATTATGGCGATCAACGGCACAGAATACATGCGAGTTGATGGCTATCGTGACGGATACCAGGGATATGTGGGTATAGGAACATCAGTTCCCGCAGCGAAACTGGATATCATCGGCAATATCAAAATAACTGATGGCACCCAGGGTGCAAACAAAGTACTAACCTCTGACGCAAACGGCCTTGCAAGCTGGGTAACACCAACTTATATTTCTCCTGCACATTATGTGGGCGAACTTTATGGTGGCGGAATCGTGTTTTGGGTAAGTCCCGACAATCAGCATGGATTAATAATGAGTTTAGATGATGTAAGCAACTCGGCTGCATGGAGCAATATTACAGCCACAGCCGTTGGTAATGCAAATGATATGTACGACGGGTTGGCAAACACCAATGCTATCGTAGCACAATCAGGACACACCTCCAGTGCAGCACAACTTTGCCTGGATTATATTTCGGGCGGTTTCGACGATTGGTATTTACCGGCATCATGGCAAATTTCACAGATTTATCATAACGCATATACCCTGAATTATGTCCTGATAAATGACGGTAACGCGGCATCTGTACCTTTGATTGCAAATTCAACGTGGCCATCTGTCCCTGTTTATTGGTCGTCTACCGAAGACCTTGATACCCTCGCATGGAGCCAGTATTTTCAGCACGGCGACACGAGAAGCGACATTAAATCATTAACTTATAGAGTGCGCGGTGTCAGGTCTTTTTAACAATATTGAAAGATGAGAAATTGATGATGAAGGGTATAAAATAACTTTCAACCGGATACAATTTTTTCACATCATCTTATTGACTTTTTTGTTGGTTTTGTACGCCTATAGCAGGCCATAAAAAAAATTAGCGGACAACGAACCGCAGAGTTTCTGTATGTCAATTATAACCTCGGTATGCAGCATGTAATTAAATTGTTTTCTGTTATCATATTTCCATTCACTTTTTGTAAAAAATGAAAACCTTATTAAAGCTTGTTTGTAAAAAGAATTTTTAGAATAAAAAATTTTTTCACGATAAAAAATGTGATATATTTGTTAGAACAAACAAAAATACCCATGAAAACAAAATCAAAAGTCAGAAGTAGTTTTATACCTAAGCTGATTCAACCGGTTTTAGCTGCATTATTCATTTTGTCATCATTATACAGCTATTCGCAGCAAGGAGTCTCGATCAATGCTACCGGCACACCTGCTGATACCTCGGCCATGCTCGATGTGAGCAGCACATCAAAAGGGCTGCTGATTCCCAGGGTTTCATTAACTTCAATAAATGATGTTACCACCATACTAAGCCCAGCTGTTTCATTGCTGGTATATAATACCAATATCGCCATGATAGGTGGGGCAGTCGGTTTTTGGTATTTTAACGGAACGATCTGGGTGCAGGCATTAGGCCCTCAGGGTGTTCAGGGACCCACGGGCGCAACAGGTGCCGCAGGAATTACTGGCCCTCAGGGTTTGCAAGGTGTCCAGGGAGTGGCCGGTCCAACCGGTGCTCAAGGTTTACAGGGTGTACAAGGTGTCCAGGGTCCTACAGGGCCTGCTGGCCTAAACGGAGCTACCGGCGCACAAGGTATTCAGGGAGCAACCGGTGCGACAGGTGCCGCCGGAGCTACCGGCCCTCAGGGTTTGCAAGGTGTTCAGGGAGTGGCTGGTCCAACCGGTTCTCAGGGTTTGCAGGGGATACAAGGTTTCCAGGGGCCTACAGGGCCTGCCGGCCTAAACGGAGCTACCGGCGCACAGGGTATTCAGGGTGTAACCGGCGCAACAGGTGCTGACGGGGCATTGAACGCATGGTCATTGCTTGGAAATGCAGGAACAGTAGATGGAACAAATTTTATAGGAACCTCAGATAATGTGCCCTTGAATTTCAAAGTAAATAACCAAAAAGCCGGAAGGATAGATATTAATTTAGGAAATACATTCTTTGGCTATCAAGTGGGCAATATTATATCTTTAGGAAGTAATAATACCGCCATAGGTTATCAGGCACTTTTGGGTAATACTTCGGGAAACAATAATACCGCTGCGGGTTATGATGCCCTGCGGTCTAATACTACGGGTTCCGATAATATAGCCATTGGACTCTTTTCGCTGTATCACAACACTTCTGCAAGTTCAAATATCGCAATCGGGATGAGCGCCCTGAACTGGAATACAACAGGAGATCTGAATCTGGCAATAGGTACCAGAACGATGCTTGAAAATACTACTGGAAGGGCAAACACAGCAGCCGGTTATCAGACCATGAAAAATAATACAACGGGAAGTTACAATACAGCTTATGGAGAAGAATCCCTCGGGGAACATTTGACAGGGAACAATAATACAGCTATCGGAGGTGCAGCGCTCATTAATGATTCCATAGGTAGTAATAATACCGCAATAGGTCATTGGGCGCTTTATTACAATAAATCGGGAAATAACAATACCGTTCTGGGGAAAGATGCCGGAAAAAACATTTTGGGAAGCGGAAACATACACATAGGTTATCAGGCCGGATACAATGATACCAGTTCCAATAAGTTATATGTTTCAAACAGCAATACATCAACACCTCTGATTTATGGCGATTTCAGCACAAATACTGTAAAAATTTACAGCAACCTGAATGTCAATAACGCATATACTTTTCCCTCCACCGACGGAATCAACGGACAGGTATTATATACCAATGGGGCCGGAATAGTTGGCTGGAAAAACGTTCTGGAAACAGAAACCGATCCTCAGGTCGGGACAAATACAACCAATTACCTCTCTAAATGGGATGGAACAGCATTAGTTACTTCATCCGTTTATGATAATGGAAATATTGGCATAGGAACCTCTTCTCCTCAGGGCCTTCTTCATGTGTTCGGCAGCACCAATACATTGCTGAAAATCGGCAAACATGCGTTATTGTCCGGATTAGCTAATAATGTGACCTCCGATACGGCTGGTTCAGTTACTATAACTGGGGGTACTGATGTGGCAGGAATAGGGAAAGGAGCCGGATCGCTTACCTTGACCGCCGGGGCATGGGGAGGAACTGACCGGGCGCGTATCCTTATTAACGGTATAGGAATAGGGGGCACCGGCGGAGGCATCTTAATATCCGGTGGGTTCAACACTGCCGGATCTATTTCGGTCGGGCGCCGCCTTTATAACGGATCACCTGCCGGGGGAGTGGTAATCACGGGGGGAGAAGGTGGCTCGAATGGAAACGGAGGATCGGTTACCCTGGCAGCAGGTATAGGAACGGGAGACGTTTCTTACCGCGGCGGCGATATCTTTATTAAAAGCGGAGCAGGGGTTTCACCTTCCCCGGCGGGCAATATTATTTTCAAGATAGGGGATGCCGGTGTGGCAAAGATTGATAGCCTAGGCAGGATGGGCATAGGAACCGCCAAGCCCGGAGCAAAGCTGGAGGTAAACGGAAATGTAAAAATTACCGACGGGACTCAGGGTGCAGGCAAAGTGCTCACTTCCGACGCCAATGGCCTGGCAAGCTGGCAAAATGCTTTGGGTAGCGAAACCGATCCTGTTTTTGGCGCATCTCCCGCCGGTGGTGTTTCCTCAACGGATATTACCAATTGGAACACCGCTTATGGTTGGGGAAATCACGCTGCTGCGGGCTATTTGACATCATATACGGAAACAGATCCCGAGGTCGGAACAAATACAACCAATTACCTTTCTAAATGGGATGGAACAGCATTGGTTACTTCATCGGTTTTTGATAATGGAAATGTTGGCATCGGAACAACCATTACCGATGCAAAACTTGAGATAAAGCCCACGGCTGAAGCTGGATATACCTTGCGGCTGTTAAACCATAGTTATGATGACCGCTATGTGTCCATCTGGAGGGGAACCGATGGCGGGGTGATAGATGTTGTTGGCCCGGCAGTTAACCCACCGGTGCATCTGGCTTTTTATATTGATGGTTCTGAAAAGGCCAGGATTACGAGTGCCGGAAGGCTTGGTATTGGAACCACCGGCCCGACAGAAACATTAGATATCGCAGGTAATATGAAATTAGAAGGAGGCAGTACAGCAGTTTACGGAAACTTAAATGGAAGTAGCGGGATAGGAAATAGTTTCGCAACAAAATTGATTTCTGCAGGCCAGGAAAAGGCCAAGATAGAATACTTACAGGAGGGCGCTCTTTCCACCAATATTAGTTTTTGGACCAGATTGGGCACAGGCGGTTTTTCGAGCCAATATACTGAAAAAATGAGGATTACCCCTTCGGGAAATGTTGGTATAGGATTAACAGCCCCAACAGCCAAACTGGAAGTCAATGGCAATGTAAAAATTACCGACGGCACACAGGGAGCGGGAAAAGTGCTTACATCCGATGCCAATGGCCTGGCAAGCTGGAGCAATATTACCGGGGCTGAAACCAAAGTAACGGCAGGAACCAATGTTACTGTTACCGGAACAGGAACAACCGTAGACCCATACGTGATAAGCAGTGGCAGCAGCAGCCATTATATCGGCGAAAGCTATGGCGGAGGCATTGTCTTTTATGTGTATGATAACGGACAACATGGCCTTATTGCTGCTACATCAGACCAAAGCACAGGGATAAAATTTGGTTATAACGCTGTGTTTACGATGGCCTTTGCTGATGGGTTATATGCCGGCAAATCGAACACTAACTTAGTCATTGCAGGTCAGAGTATCGACGACGGGTATTCTTATGCAGCAAGGGTTTGCAATGAATATACGGCAACAATGGGAGGGGTTACTTACGGCGATTGGTATCTTCCTTCAAAACATGAACTGAATTTATTGTATCAGCAACGTGCTATAGTCGGGGGATTTTCGGGTGGCGGCTATTGGACTTCCAACGAATCCACTACAAATTATCAGGCAGCCTGGTATCAAAACTTTTCCACAGGAAATCAGAATATTGACAATAAAGTCGCTGCAGCGTATGTTCGCGCCATAAGGGCGTTTTAAAACAATTAATACGCTTGAATTTTTCCTGATTTTTAAAGTTTATTGTTTTTTTAGCACCATCTTGTAATGCGCCATACCTGCTTCATAAAAAATAGCTCCAACGATTTCAAAACCGGACCGCTTGTATAAATTACATGCCGGAAGTTGTGCGTGTAAATAAACAGGTTTGTTTAGAGGAACAACGTCTTCAAGAACTTTTTTTACCAATGTTTCCCCCAGACCTTTGTTGCGGTATCCGGGCAAAATGGCAAAACGTTCCAGCTTAATACCGGCCGCTGTTTTGCGCCAGCGGGCAGCACCTATAGGTGTTTCATCATCATAAAGCAGGTAATGTGTGGCTTCGGCTTCGTGTTCGTCGTATTCGAGTGCTGCCGGCACGCCCTGCTCAGCGACAAACACTGCCTGACGTATGGCAAAGGCTTGTTTAAACAAATCCTGGTCGGAAAAAGAAAATGAAATTATTCGGATCATCAGCGTTTTTTTTCAAAGATACAAAACGGAATAAAACTATATAAAAATTACGTATCTTTGTTAAAGTTAAAAATTGCGAATTATAAACAATTAACTAAAACCATACTATTATGTTTGAATTACCGAAATTACCTTATGAAGCCAATGCCCTGGAACCTTTTATATCTGAAAAAACGATAGGGTTTCATTATGGCAAGCACCACCAGGCATACGTGACCAACCTGAATAAACTGGTTGCCGGCACCGAATTTGAAAATGCCACACTCGAAGAAATCATCAAAAAAGCTACAGGAGGCATTTTTAATAATGGCGCACAGGTCTGGAATCATACCTTTTACTGGAACAGCCTGGCTCCTAAGCCTAAAGCAAATCCTGAGGGGGCTCTGGCTGAAGCCATAAATAATAAATTCGGGTCGTTCGAGGCATTTAAAGAAAAATTCGCCACTGCCTGTATCACGCTGTTTGGCTCTGGCTGGGCATGGCTGGTAAAAACTCCCGACGGCAGCCTCGATATTGTCCAGGAAAGCAATGCCGGAAACCCTTTACGCAACGGACTCACACCACTGTTGACCTGCGATGTCTGGGAACACGCCTATTATCTGGATTTTCAGAACCGCCGGCCGGACTATGTGGCAGAGTTCTGGAAATATGTCAACTGGGAAGAAGTTGAAAAACGTTTCTAAATAAAAATTTTTTATCGCAAAGTACAAAGCGTAAAGTTCGCAGAGAAAAAAACAAATACGTTGCGAAAAACCTTATGTATATTGCGTTTAAACAAGTTAAAAATATGGATACAGAATTAAAAAAAGCGGCCATTATTGCATTAAAAGATTGCATGGGGCTGAAAGCGGAAGAAACGCTGCTCGTCATTACAGATGAATTAATAAAAGACATTGGTGCGGCCCTGCACGAGGCAGGCAAGGAGCTTTGTAAAGAATCCCTGCTGGTAGAAATAAAATCGCGCGAAATAAATGGCCAGGAGCCGCCAAAGCAAATTGCCGACCTGATGAAAACCGTTGATGTGGTCATTTGTCCAACGAGTAAATCACTCACACATACCGACGCCCGCCGCGAAGCATCTAAACTTGGCGTGAGGGTAGGGACGATGCCCGGAATTACCGTAGATTGCATGGTTCGCTGCCTGAATGCCGATATCCAGAAAATTCTGGATCTTACCGATTATGTGGTTCAAAAAATGACTGGCGTAAAACAAATCCGTGTTGTCACCGAAAAAGGTACCGATATTATCATGCCTATTGAAGGAAGGAACGTGCTGCCGAGCAAGGGTGTGATGCGCAACAAGGGCGAAAGCGGCAACCTCCCTTCCGGAGAAGTATACCTTGCCCCCTGGGAAGGAACTTCGAACGGCAGGGTGGTTATTGACGGCTCCATGGCCGGTATCGGGATGCTGAAAACACCTATCACTATTGAGGTTGTTGATGGATATGCCGAAAAGATCACAGGAGGGGAAGAAGCTGAGAGATTAAAGGCGATGCTCGATAAAGTCGGCAGGGATGCCCGAGCAGTGGCCGAATTTGGTATCGGCACCAATTATAAAGCACAACTGACGGGCATGATATTGGAAGATGAAAAAGTTTTCGGAACGATACATATTGCCTTTGGAAATAACATCAGCATGGGCGGCAATGTCTCTGTGAGCAGCCATCTCGACGGGTTGGTGAATGAGCCGGATGTGTATTTTGACGATGAACTGATCATGAAAAAAGGAAAAATGCTGGAATTTGAAGTATAAAAAAAATTAATAATCATTAATGATCCGCATAGACGGAACGCAGAAAATAAAACTATCAACCATGTTAAAAGCAATTATTAAAACTGTAAAGGGAGACATGACCGTTACCTTTTACGAAAAAGATGCCCCGGGTACCGTGAAAAATTTTACAGACCTGGCCAAAAAAGGATTTTATAACGGGCTGACCTTTCACCGGGTAATACCCGATTTTGTGATACAGGGTGGCTGCCCTGACGGCACCGGCGCCGGTGGCCCCGGATATAGCATCAAGTGTGAAACAAGCGGCGGCAACCAGTTCCATGACCGCGGCGTGCTTTCGATGGCTCATGCCGGAAAAGATACCGGAGGCTCTCAGTTTTTCATCTGCCACAGCAGGCGTAATACTTCGCACCTCGACCGCAAACACACCTGCTTCGGCAAAGTGATTGAAGGACTGGAAGTTATTGATGCTATCCGTCAGGGCGATGTGATTAATTCTATTGAGATTATTGAAGAAAAGGACTGATTAGAATTTTGTAAGTCCTTCCATTAACCGTTTCTCTTTTTCTTCCTTGCTGAGGCTTTCGTAGGCCTGTTTTTCTTTCATGTATTTCTGGTGTTTTTCTTCCTCAATACGATGAATTTCAGAAAGATATTTGTTTTCCACCCGTTTCTTCAGGAAATCGGTAGCCACGGCAGGAAATAATTCAAGCAGTA
>Ga0209098_1000564_pt1 | contig 40116 bp, 33 predicted proteins | sample AD_JPNHW1_MetaG_FD_184429 | JGI IMG/M metagenome (GOLD analysis project Ga0209098, IMG submission 184429) | Active sludge microbial communities of municipal wastewater-treating anaerobic digesters from Japan - AD_JPNHW1_MetaG (SPAdes) (version 2) | ecosystem: Engineered > Bioreactor > Anaerobic...
GGAATTTATGGGGAGAAAAAAAGATTGCATCCAGTTTTTCCATTGGATCAGCGGGGTGCATATCAATGGTATCATACGGTGCGGAAGCAGCGAAATCGATGAAGGCCAGTCCTCCGTATTCGTGCATCAACCGCGCCATCTGATAATACGGGGTGCGGATGCCTGTTACATTAGAACAGGCTGTAAAAGAGCCGATCTTCAATTCCCGCTCCTTGTATTTCTCCAATGCATCCTGAAGCCGTGAAAGATCAACCAGCATATCTTCTCCGGGCTCAATAACCACTACATCGGCAATGGTCTCATACCAACTGGTATGGTTGGAATGATGTTCCATGTGGGTAATAAAAACAACTGGTCGCTCAGACTCCTGAAGGCACAGTCGGTGGGTGAGCATGCCACAGGTTTTAAGCCCCAGGATACGTTGGAATTTTACGATGGCCCCTGTCATTCCAAATCCCGTGGTAAGGATGACATCCTTTGGGCCTGCATTTACATGCTGTTTGATCTTGGCGTGGGCCAGATGGTAGGCTTCCGTCATCAGTCGCCCGTTCTCACTGGTCTCAGTGTGGGTGTTCCCCAAAAAAGGCCCCAGCTTCCCGGAGATGATCTCTTCGATCGGCCCGTACAACCGTCCACTGGCAATCCAGTCGGCATAGACCATCCGCTGAATGCCGTACGGTGTCGGGTAAGTTTGGTCAACCCCGATGGTCTTCAACCTGAAAGGTTCAAAATAGTTTTCACTGCTCATAACAGAACATAGCTTTCACGAGTGCGAAAATATGGAAAAAAGGTCTATCTCCACCCGGTTTTGATCAGGTAAAAATGATCGCGCAGGAGATCATGGTGACAGGTCAGGGTTTCTTTTCGGTGGGATCCGAAGGAGGGTTCTTATCAGAAGGATTTTGGGATCCATCATCCATGCCATCCATCCCGTCTTTGAAATTTTTTACTCCTTTACCCAGGCCCCGCATCAGTTCAGGAATCTTCTTTCCACCGAAAAGAAGGAGCAAAACCAACGCGATGAGAAGCAACTCCGTTGTTCCCAGCCCGAATATCAATAAAATGCCGGAGTTCATAATTTGCTGTTTGTTTACAATGAATAGAACAAAAGTAATCAATTTCCCCGAAAATCAGACCTTTTCGGTAAAAAAGAGGCAACAGTCGCCATAACTGAGAAACCTGAAATTTTGTTCCAGGGCAAACCGATAGACCGTTTTCCATTGCGGTCCGGTCATTGCGGCAACCAGCAACAGTAAAGTACTCTGAGGCAAATGGAAGTTGGTGATCATTCCGCTGACGATCCTGAACTGATAACCCGGGACAATGATCAGTTGGGTCTCTGCGTGAAGAGCCTCCGAACTGTTTTGATCCAGGTGTCCGACCAATGCCCGCAACGCCTCTTTCCGGGGAAAAGAGTCGGTTTCAACAGTGTAAGGGTCCCACTGAAAAACAGTAAGTTCTCCCTGATTTTCGCCCGATAGGATTTTTACGCCCATCCAGTAAAGACTTTCCAGTGTTCGGGCCGAGGTGGTTCCGACAGCGATGATCGGTCGTTCCTCTTGTTCCAATAACTCCTCCAGGGTCCTGCGGGTCACTACGATTTTTTCCCTGTGCATCACATGCTCACCCAAATACTGTGTTGTCACGGGGCGGAAAGTGCCTAAGCCGACATGCAGCGTCACATTAGAAAAGCGGCACCCTTTCCCGTGGATCCGTTCCATGACTTTTTCGGTGAAATGCAGCCCGGCCGTCGGGGCTGCCACCGAACCCTCATGCCGGGCGTAAATGGTTTGGTAACGGCTGGCATCTTCTGCAACGGTATGCCGGTGGATGTAGGGCGGTAATGGGACCTCTCCGGCTTCTTCCATTACCTGCGAAAAGGTCAGCTCAGGAGGATTCCAGTGAAAAGCGATCGCGAAACTTCCGTCTTCCAGGTTCCCGGTTCGTTCGGCAAAAAGCTGCCCTCCTTCGCTGAGGCCCGCGAGTTCCCGTTTTAAAAATCCTGTTTTCCAGCGTTTTACGTTTCCAATAAGGCACTTCCAAACACATTCGCCGGTCTGAATAAAGGAGGCTTCCACAGCCGTGACCGGGGAGAGGGGTTCCAGGCAGAATATCTCGATCAACCCCCCGGTCTCTTTCCTGAAGAGCAAACGGGCACGGATCACCCGTGTATCATTGAAAACCAGTAAGGATTCTGAAGGAATATATGAATCTATGTCTGAAAACAGGGCAGTAGAAATCTTCCCATCGCGAGAAACCAGCAATCGTGATGCATCTCGTTCTTTTAGGGGAAATTGTGCTATCTGTTCTTCCGGGAGCAGATAGTCATAGTCGGCCATCCTGATGAGAGAAGGATTCGTCATGAGTAGTTTGGAATGATCAGTGCTTTTCAGTGCTGAAAAAATTGGGTTTGTAAGTAATCATCAAGTAGGCGAACTGTGCAAATTTGCTGGTTCCGGGAGCCAGTTTGTTCATTGCTTCCATGGTATTGGTCGGCAGGAAAAAGCAATAAGCTGCATTGAATTCAAGATTGGGCAGGGGCTTGTAAACGTACATCAGGTCTATTTCTGAGCCAAGGCTGGTCTTTACCTCTTTATAGGGAAGACTCCCTTTGGCGGGGTTGGCCACTGCAAGGTAACCGTATGGAATGCTAAACCACCGGTAAGTTGCTTCCAGTGACATTTTTTCGGTGAAATTGAAAGTAGCCCTTGCAAAGAGGTCGTTCAGCCCGGGTGTCAGGTTGTCTTTGACAACAGCATTAAACAAATCCATGTATCCGTACATACGGTGAGAAGTCCCGTAGAGCGTACTGAATCCTTTGACTTTCGTTTTCATTCCGTTCGTGTCGGAAAAATTATTTCCGCTGAGTTGTTCCCATCCGGCGATCAACTTGAGTTGTTTCACAGGGCTGTAAGTAATCGCTGCAGTGTAAAAATATCCACTCAGTTTACGACCGTCGCGAATGTGTCCGAACTGATAAAAACCGTTGAGAAAAAAGCTCCATTTTTTAAAATTCAGTGTGGCGGATGCGCCTAAGGTGGCCCTGGCGTAAAGGATATCGGGATAATCAGTGGTGGTTGATGTCTTTGTGACCACCGGCAACAGCGTGGTTCCGATTATGGAGTCGTTCTGATTATAAACGTAGAGGGTATCGTAGGAGGTTTTGGTTTTGACATCAGTAGTGGAGAATTTCTGGAAAGCATCTACGGCTCCGGTATAGGTGAGGGCCAGATGCTTATCGAAAAACTGAAGATGACCGTAGAGGAACCCAAGGTATTTGTAGTTGTTCCGCATGTTATACGAATTCAGGTATGGACTGGCCGGGGCTGTGTTGTTGATGGCAAAACCCAGATCGTGCCAGGCTCCGGACTTTTTATGATCCAGCCGGGCAATGAGAATATCATGGGTAGCTCCCCACATCGACCAGTTGGAATATCCGAACAACCGTTCATCATCGTAAGCAACTTCGGTTCTTCCCACCTTTAAACTAAAAGAAGGGGTGAATTTGTACATAAACCAAGCCTCAAAGATATTCACCGTGTTTTTTGTTATGGTGTCGGAGGAATAGTAGTTTTGGCCGAAAACCCATGCGTCATTGATTGAAAAACGGGTCGAAATCTTTTCCGTCTGATAATCGAAAGCAATCCGCGCTCTTCCAAGAAGGGTTGCATAAGGTGTTTTGGAAGAATCCCGGAGTGCCTGGTATCCATCACGGAATTCTCCCCGCGTTTTAAATTCGCCTCCAATGGAGAACTGGCCCATGACATGGGATGGCAGGATCCATCCTGCAATGATCAGGAGGAGCAAACATTTAAAGACTTTTAGCATGATTGTCAGGTGTTTGTTGAACTTTTTCATTTCGCTGCGAAATTAGAAAATTCAACGCATTGGTCGACGAAGCTCCGTTATTATTACCGGAATATCGGTAAATTTGCTCAATCATTGATTCTTAAAGCATCGATCTATGAATATCCGGCAATACATTCCCAATACCCTGACTACTCTGAACCTTATCTGCGGGCTGGTATCCCTGACCATGGTGCTCTCAGGGAACCTGACAGGCGCAGGCGTGATGATCTTTCTTGCTACGATATTCGATTTTTTAGATGGCGCGATGGCACGCCTGCTGAAAGCCTATTCGGAATTGGGTAAACAACTCGATTCTTTGGCAGATCTGGTCTCGTTCGGGGTGGCCCCGGGCCTGATCATGTATCAGCTGTTATCAATCAGTTGTACAGGTAGTTGCAACATTTTCGAACGCTTATCCATCACTCCGTACCTTGCTTTGCTGATCCCGGTGTGTTCGGCACTCCGGTTGGCTAAATTCAATGTAGACCTGCGGCAGGAAGTCAATTTCATCGGGCTTCCCACTCCGGCCAATGCTATCTTTTTTGCCTCTATCCCACTGGTTTTGAACGTTCAACCCCAGTTGTTTTCCCTGCTCCCTTTCCCGTGGATCACCGGATTCTTTTCTAATTCAAGAATTCTCACCATCCTGGTTATCTTTTTCTCTTACCTGTTGATCTCCGAATTCCGGATCTTTTCAATGAAATTCAAATCCCTTTCATGGAAGGAGAACAAGGTTCGTTATAGTTTCCTGATTATTTCATTGATATTGCTTGTTCTCTTTTCCATTAATGCTTTCCCGATGATCATCATTCTGTACGTCCTGATGTCAATTTTCCTGATGCAGGAAGGCTGATCTGATAACGAGGGAGGGTTATCGCAACTCAAAATTCTGGCCTAAATAAACCTTTCTCACGTGGGGATCGTCGGCCAGTTCCTGACCGGTTCCCGCGCGGAGGATGGAACCCTCAAAGAGAAGGTAGGAACGGTCGGTGATGGAAAGGGTTTCATGCACATTGTGGTCGGTGATGAGGACCCCGATATTTTTATCTTTCAGTTTTCTGACGATCTGCTGAATGTCCTCCACGGCAATCGGATCGATCCCAGCAAAAGGTTCATCCAGTAAAATGAATTTGGGATCAACTGCAAGGCTTCGGGCGATCTCACAACGCCGTCTTTCACCGCCCGAAAGGGTGACCCCAAGGCTGTTTCTAACATGGCGGAGGCCAAATTCATCCAGAAGGGTTTCCAGTCTTTCTTTTTGCTGTTCTTTATTCAGGGGGGTGAATTCCAGGATAGCGCGGAGGTTGTTTTCAACACTGAGTTTCCTGAAGATGGAAGCCTCCTGGGGCAGGTAGCTGATTCCCCGTTGAGCACGCCGGTACATCGGTTCCCGGGTGATGTTGATATCATCCAGAAAGACCTCTCCGGCAAAAGGTTTGATCAACCCGACAATGATGTAAAAAGAGGTGGTTTTCCCCGCCCCGTTGGGTCCCAATAAACCTACGATCTCCCCTTGTTTCAACTCAATGGAAACCTCACTGACAACTGTCCTTTTATGGTATTTCTTGATGATCTTTTCTGTCCTGAGTATCATTGGACCTGCTTTGGCATTGCAGAAATTGCGGCAAAGATAGAAAAATCTTATCTTTGTCATTCGTTTCAGGATATCTAAGATTGATGGCATTCTTATGAAAAGAAAAGTATTGGTTTCGGGTCTTGCATTGTTCGTGGTTTTGCTGGTCAGCGCTACCGGAACTGTTCAGGCAAAAAAATGGATCATCACGGTGCAGAATTTTTCCTTCACCCCATACAACCTGACACATGTAAGGGCGGGAGATACGATTCAATGGGTGTGGACTGAAGGGGTTCATACCACCACCTCCACTTCCATCCCCGATGGGGCTTCCCCCTGGGATGCACCGCTCACGCAGGATGAGCCAGTTTTTATCTTCATCCCGTATTATAACGGTACCTATTTTTACCAGTGTACGGAACATGCCGGGATGGGTATGAACGGATCTTTCCTGGTGACCGGTTCCACAGGAGTGGATGAGGAACCGCGAGCCCTGCCCCTGGTGGTTTATCCCAATCCTTTCTCCGATGCTTTGAATGTGAGTTTTAGCAACCGATCAATTCTGGTAAAAACCATCAGGATTTATGATGCTTCCGGAAGACTGATCCGTTCGACCGATTACCCGAAAGCCGGCTTTTCACCCCTTCGTCTCACCGGGCTTGGCAATCTGCCTCGGGGCATTTGGTATGTGCAGGTAACCGACGTTCTCGACCGGATGGTTACCCGACGGATTGTGCACGAATAAGAGGGTCACAAGATTCCTTCTTTGAGGATATCGTGCAGGTGAATCACTCCGTTATACTTTGTTTTGTCCATCACCAGCAACTGAGTGATGTTGTTGGTACGCATGATGTTAAGGGCCTGGACGACGAGGGTGTCTGACTGGATTGTACGGGGTGAGGCCGACATGATATCGGTTGCTTTCAACCGGGTAAGATCGGGCTGTTTTTCGAGCATCCGGCGAAGATCGCCATCAGTAATGATGCCGATTAGTTTTTTCCCTTTGAGTACGGCGGTAGCCCCCAGCCGTTTGGAAGATATTTCGACGATTACTGAACGGATGTCATCATCTGCCTGTACTTCAGGTACTGCGTTGTTAACAGAGAGATCCCCAACTTTCAGGTAGAGTTGTTTTCCAAGAGTACCTCCCGGATGGATCCGGGCAAAATCGTCGGATGAAAACCCACGGGCTTTCAATAAACAGACAGCCATGGCATCGCCCATCACCAGTTGTGCCGTGGCGCTGGAAGTGGGGGCGAGGTTATTGGGACAGGCTTCCTCCGTCACGGTGGCATCCAGGACATAATGGGCCTGTCTCGCCAGGAAAGAGTTGGTGTTTCCCACAATGCCGATCAGCAGGCTGCCATACTCTTTTAACAAAGGAACCAGCACCCTGATTTCAGGAGTCTCCCCGCTCTTGGAGAGGCAAATCACAATGTCATCTTTCTGAATGATGCCCAGATCACCGTGAATGGCATCGGCCGCATGCATGAAAATGGCAGGAGTCCCTGTCGAATTGAAAGTGGCCACGATTTTTTGCCCGATCAAAGCGCTTTTCCCGATCCCGGTTACAATGACTCTTCCTTTACAGTGGAGGATCTTTTCGATGCATTGCAAAAACCGGCGATCGATCGATTTTGTCAATCCTGCAATTGCAGATGCCTCCGTAGAGATGGTTTTGATGGCCACCTTTTTTAAAACATCCATGTTTTTCAAAACACAATTTTTTTTAAAAAAATTTGTTTGATTCAGTTGATTTGTGATTACATTTGTATAAAGACCATCTGTTTTTAAGGAAATCAGCCCTGAACAAAATTACGAAAATAAATCCGAGTAATACCATGGCGGCCAGAAAGGACGAGTTCCAACTTTTTGAAGTACTAAAAAAGGTTTTCGGATACGACAGTTTTAAAGGGAACCAGGAGGCCATCATACGCAATATCTTAGCCAACAAAGATACTTTTGTCATCATGCCGACAGGCGGTGGGAAATCACTCTGTTACCAACTCCCCGCCATGATCAAACCCGGTACCGCCATCATCGTTTCTCCCCTTATCGCACTGATGAAAAACCAGGTGGACTCTATCCGCAGTTTCGGTACGGAAAACGATGTGGCCCATTTTATGAACTCCTCGCTTACCAAGCAGGAGATAACCCAGGTTAAACAGGACATCACTGACGGAAAGACCAAATTGCTTTATGTGGCACCTGAAACCATCACCAAAGAAGAGAACATCGACTTCCTTCAGGGGATCCCTATCTCTTTTTACGCCATCGATGAAGCCCACTGTATCTCCGAATGGGGACACGATTTCCGTCCTGAATACCGCCGTCTCCGGCCGATCATCGACGCCATCGGACAGAAAGTTCCCGTCATCGCGCTGACAGCCACCGCCACCCCCAAAGTGCAACAGGATATCCAGAAGAACCTCAACATGATGGATGCTGCGGTATTCCTCTCCTCATTCAACCGACCCAATCTGTACTACGAGGTCAGGGCCAAGACCAAAAATGTGACCAAGGATATCATTAAGTACATCAAAGGCCACGCCGGAAAATCGGGAATCGTCTATTGCCTCAGTCGCAAAAAAGTTGAAGAATTAGCCGAAAGTTTCGTGGTAAACGGCATTAAAGCCCTTCCTTACCACGCCGGACTGGATGCAGCCACCCGGAGGCAAAACCAGGATAAATTCCTGATGGAAGAGGCAGAGGTGATTGTGGCCACCATCGCCTTCGGAATGGGAATCGACAAACCTGACGTGCGGTTTGTCATCCATTACGATATGCCTAAAAGTCTTGAAGGCTACTACCAGGAAACCGGCCGGTCGGGCAGAGATGACGGAGAGGGGAATTGCATCGCCTTCTACAGTTATGACGACATCCAGAAACTGGAGAAATTCTTAAAAGGAAAACCGGTCGCAGAACAGGAGATTGCTAAACAATTGCTCATGGAGACGGTCTCCTACAGCGAATCTTCCGTTTGCCGACGAAAACAGTTGCTGCACTATTTCGGGGAGATCTATACCGAAGACAATTGCCAGAACTGTGATAACTGCATGCACCCCAAGAAAAAATTTGAAGGAAAACAATATGTCCGGTTGGCACTTGAAGCCGTGTTGGCTGTTAAACAACAGTTTAAAAATAAGCATGTAATTAACATCATCCTTGGAAAAAATTCAGCAACCATTAAATCCTATAAACACAATAAATTAGCTGTTTTTGGTAAGGGAGCTGACAGGGATGAAAAATTTTGGAACGCCGTCATCCGCCAAACCCTCATCGAACGGTTGTTGACCAAGGATATAGAGAATTACGGGCTGCTTAAAGTCAGCCCCGAAGGGATCCGGTTTCTTAAACAACCTCACTCGGTCATGCTGGTCGATGATCACGACTTTGAAAATCCTGAAGAGGAGGAACTGTTCGAAGCGCTGGGCTCAAAAAGCAGCACCGCCGATAAAACCCTGTTTTCCCTGTTGAAAGACCTGCGCAAAGAAATTGCCAGAAAGGAAAAACTGCCGCCCTTTGTCATTTTTCAGGATCCTTCGCTGGAAGATATGGCTATCCAATATCCCATTACCGTCGATGAGCTGAAACAGATTACCGGGGTGGGTTCAGGAAAAGCCCTGAAATATGGCAAACCATTTCTGGCGCTGATCAAAGAGTACGTGGAGGAGAACGAGATCATACGGCCCATGGACATGGTCGTGAAATCGGTCATCAACAAATCGGGCCTGAAGGTTTACATCATTCAAAGTATCGACCGGAAAATTGCCCTGGAAGACATCGCATTAGCGAAAAATCTTAACTTCGATGAACTCCTTACCGAGATCGAAAGCATCGTGGGTTCCGGAACACGGATTGACCTTAACTATTATATCGATGAATTTGTAGACCCCTACCACCAGGAAGAAATTTTCGAATATTTCCGAAAAGCGGAATCCGATTCCCTGACCGATGCCCAGAATGAACTGGGAGAAGATGAATACACAGAAGAAGAGATCCGACTGATGCGCATTAAGTTCATGTCGGAATTAGGAAACTAACCCCCCACATCATGCAAGAAGAAAACAACGTAACGCCTGAAACTGTTCAGGAACCTGAAAAATTGACCATCCCGGAACAAACCCCGCAATGTGTCAGAGAACCTTTTTGCCGGTTCAATCTCAATACCTTGCTTACACTCCTGCTGTTAGCAGGTTTGATCGTGCTTTACATCCTACATTTCACCGCCGGGCGTTCGTCGCAACCCCCGGCTATGCCACTGGCCAAAGCCGACGGGAAATCCCTCTCGGTGGTTTTTGTAAACATCGACAGCCTTAATGCCAACTACGAATATGTAAAAGTGTTGCGCCGCGACCTCGAATCCACGGGAAAAAAACTTCAGACCGAAGTGCTTTCCGAAAAAACAGCACTGGAAAAAGAGGCTGCTGATTTTCAAAAACAAATGGGAGCAAACGCCATCACCGAAGAACGCGCCAGGGTCGTGTACGAAGCGCTGATGCAAAAGCAGCAGGCCCTCATGCAGAAACAGGAACATTATACCCAACTGGTGGCAGAACAGGAGATGAACATGAACCTTCGCCTGGTTGACAGTGTTACCGCTTTCCTGAAACGCTTTAACCGTTCCTATGGCTTCGATTACATCCTGGGTTATAAAACCGGTGGTGAAATACTGGTTTCGAACGATACCCTTGACATTACCCGCCAGGTGCTGGAAGCCCTCAACACGGAGTACACTGCACGGAAAAAATGAGCCGCCTTTTTTGCAACTGGTTATTGCTGACTTACTTCCTGTTGTTTTTGTCAGGGTGCGGAGATCCCAAGGTGATTGGTGACATCCGCCCGCTCAACCCGCCCGACTCCCTGATTCCCCGCGAAAGAATGGTACAGATGATGGTGGATGTCCATGTCCTTGAAGCAGCATTGGTACTGAAAAGGAATGAAGGAACAGAACAGCGGGAATTGGCTTCACAATATTACAAAGCACTTTTCAGCCGCTATGAAATCAGTCGCGGGAGATATGAGTCCAACCTGAATTTTTACCGCCAGGATCCCGAAGAATTCGGAAAGATGTACGACGAGGTGATCGCGCAACTGATTGCGCGCCGTCAGGACCTGAGCCTGAAAAAGTAAGGACCTTCTTTATCGGGAGTAGGTGGCGATTGCATCGATCCGGGTGGCTCCGTCGATGAGGGTATACCCCCACTGGATTTTTGAATTGCTGTAGTTCCCGCTACCGTTAATGGTCCAGCCTTCACCGATGACCTGGTCAGGGTCGAGGGTGATCACCGACCCCGAAACAGAAGCTCCGGCAGGAATACTGCCCGATCCGGTATTGGCAAAGTTGTAGATGAAAACTCCCCTTTCGGAATTGGGATCGGCCGTGATGGTTACCTCATAAGATAGTTTGGTCCAGGTTTCACTGACGTTCCAGCGGCCCAGAAAGGCCTCTCTTGCATTGACGGGATCACTGTCGGCAGACGAATCGGTGGTGCAACCCTGTAACCATCCTGTACCCAGCAAGATGACCAGGCAGAGATAACTGAAAGATTTTTTCATAGCAGTTACTTTGACAACAAAGATACGGTAAAAAAGCTGGTTTCAGAGCGCGGCCAGCGCAATAAGCTGGTCGGCCAGCCGGCTGGCACCCAAACGGAAATAATCGGGGTGTAACCAGCTTTCGCCCAGGACTTCCCGGACTAACCAGTAATAATTCAGGGCTTTTTCAGCATCTGCAATTCCTCCCGCCGGTTTGATCCCGACTTTTTTTCCGGTCTTTCGGAAATGTTCACGGATGATCCGAAGCATGATGAAGACCGATGCTTCCGTGGCTGCGGGAGTCACTTTTCCGGTACTGGTCTTGATGAAATCAGCACCGGTTTCGATCGCCAGTTCGCTTGCTTTGGCAATGTTTTCAGGCGTTTGAAGTTCACCAGTTTCGAGAATCACCTTCAGGGTTTTTCCATGGGTGGCCTCGCGCATGGCATCCAGTTCACGATAGACCGTCGAATAATCCTTTTCGAGGAAAGTTCCCCTTGAGATGACGATGTCAATCTCGTCAGCACCTTCTTTTACGGCATAGCGGATTTCTTCCAATTTTACCTTCAAAGGCTGCTGACCATGAGGGAAAGCAGCTGCAACGGTAGCCACTTTAACCGGAGTGCCGGCCAGGAACTCCCGGGCCGTACCGATGAAAGGAGAATAGATGCACACCGCTGCAGGGAAAGGGAGGAAATGGCTACTTAAAGCGCGAGCTTTACTACACAATTGCGCGATCTTCTCTTTGTTGTCATTGCCTTCAAGAGAAGTCAGATCCAGAAAAGCAGACATCCTTTTCAGTTCTTCCTTCATGGCGGCAAGCGGCGGCCGGGTCGATAAAACCTGCTGTAAATCATCCTGAAGGTGATCCATTGAAATTCCTGTGGAAAGAGAAAAGGATAACATAGGTCAAAAAGAAAAACGGTTAAAAACTGAAACTCAAACCCAGGCTGGGCATAAGGGGCATCTGATCGACACGGGTATAGGAGACGCGGTCGAAATAGAAAATGTTCTGCTGGTTCAGGGCATTGGTTACACTCAGGTTGACTTCCAGTTTGGTAGTCTTACCCAGGTTGAAGATCTTTTTCAGGTTGACATCCAGCCTGCTGTAATAGGGGAGCCGTCCCTGGTCGTAATCGCTGTACAAAATACCCAGTTCTCCGTTGGTGGTCGTATAATTGCTCCCCATGTTCTCAAAGGTGAGCATTTCATAGAAACCGGCTGTTTGGGTAAAGGGGAATCCCGAACCGTAATTGTACCGGACATCCAGCTCCCAGGTCGATTTTTTCCCAAAATAGAGGGTTCCGACCAGGTTAAGATTGTGACGCCGGTCGTAAGGCGGAACGAAATCCATCACCCCGTCGTTGCGGTGGATAAAACCGAGAGAGTATGTAGCCCAAAGGTGAACCTTCTTGTAATCGAATTTGAGGGATACATCCACTCCCTCGGCATCCCCTGTTTCAAGCACAAAGTCCTTTTTGTAATAATCGGGGACGTTAGCGTTTGCCTCGGTATCATCATAGAGTTTGTTGCGGTTCAGACTGGTCAGCTGGGGATAGTACTTGTAGTACCCTTCGATGTTCAGAGAGAAATATTTGATAAAATCCCATTCAAATCCCAGTACAACCTGCGAAGAGCGTTGCAACCGGTTGGAAACGGTTTTCCCCATAAATTCGGTAGGGAGGTTCATGGGGGAGGTGATATAACCATAAAAAAGGTTCACCACATCTTTGTCGTAGGTAGTGCTGATCAGGTTTTGTGAATACATACCTGCCGCGAGTTTCAGCCGGAAATTCTTGGCAGCATTGTATTTGACAGCGAGCCTTGGTTCCAGCGACAAGGTGGAGAGCGAGGCATAGTACATCAGTCGAAGGCCCGGTTCAACAATGAATTTTCCGGGCATCCATTTGTATTTGACAAAAAGGGATACTTCGGTGCTGTTCTGGGTGTAATCGATTTTCCGGTTGACTGAATTGAAGAAATCGAAAGTGGTTTTATAACCAGCCAATTCCAATCCGTATTTCAGAGCGTCGCGACCGAAGAAATAGGTAAAATTCAATCCCCCGTTAAAACCAGCGATTGAGCTCGAACGGGGTGATTTGTCAGCTTCCTGGAGCATCACTTTATAGGTGGAGTAAGCAAAATTTCCTTCGATCAGGACTGAGCTTTTACCCGGGATGGCTAAAAAATTCATCCCTCCGCCATAGGAGGTCCAATTGTAGTCCTGGAGTACCTTGTACTTGACGTCGTCGGCAAAGCGGAAACCGAAAAGATTGACTTTACTTCCATTGGGTGCATTGATGGAAATCTTGCCATAGATATCCAGGTAATTATAAGGTAAGCCGTTTTCATCAATGTATTTGTAAAATATCTTACTTGATTCGGCCAGGTAGGAGTTTTTCACGGAAAGGATGAAGGAGGCGCTGGCGTCGTTGTCATTTTTTTGTTTATGGATCGGCCCTTCAAGCAACACTTTAGCGCCGAAGGTGCTGGCATCGAGTTTTCCTGCGAAACGGTTTTTGTTCCCGTCGCGGGTGGTTACATCCATCACGGAGGAGATCCTTCCGCCGTATTCAGCATTGAATCCTCCGGTGTAAACTTCCACATTTTTAAGCATATCCACATCAAAAACCGAAAAAAGGCCGATGGAATGGAAGGGATTGTACACGATCATTCCATCATAAAGCACTTTGTTTTGGATAGGGGGGCCTCCCCGGATATAAAGTTGGCCGCCCTGGTCACCGCTGAAGATGACTCCCGGAAGGATTTGCAGGTATTGGGCCAGGTCGGGGGTGCCGCCAATGGTCGGGATCGATTGGATCTCTTTCGGGGTGATTTTAATGATACTGGTCTGGGTTTCCCTGACTTTGTCCTGTCGGGTTGCCGAGACGCTGATCTCAGCCAGGCTGACAGAAGATTTTGCAAGGTATAATTTCTTTGATATCAATTCATTGGCTTTGATGTTGATGGGCATTTTCAGCGTATCGAAACCCACGTAGGTGACCATCAGGGTATAATCGCCGGGAGGAATGCGGGTGATGGCGAAATACCCGTTGGCATCAGTAGGTGCACCGATGGAAGTTTTGTAGAAATAAACATTGGTAAAGAGGACCGGTTCGCCGGTTTCCTGTTCATAGACAAAACCCCGGAGAGTCCCAAATTGAGCCAGGGCAGATTGAGTTGAAAACAGGGAGAAAAGGAAGAGGAAGGGAATGATGAACAGGATCTTGCGGGAAATCATCGGGAGGTTTTTGAAAGAGGGTATTAGTCACTGATTTTCAGGAACACAATAAATTTTTGACTTGCAAAAGTAGGCAATAAGAATGAGTTAAAAAAGATTTTTCACGTTTGAGGAGGAATTCTCCTTGACAAATTTTTTCTACATTTGTGAAAACTACCGATTACAAAACACTATGCAAAAGATATTATTATTAGGAGATGAGGCCATTGCCCAGGGCGCTTTGGATGCCGGCCTGTCTGGCATTTATGCGTACCCCGGTACGCCTTCAACGGAGATCACTGAATTTGTTCAGCATTCAAAATTCGCGCAGGAAAATCATATTCATGCCACCTGGTCATCCAATGAAAAAACAGCGATGGAGGCCGCATTGGGGATGTCCTATGCCGGAAAAAGAGCTATGGTTTGCATGAAACATGTCGGGTTGAACGTGGCAGCTGATCCTTTTATCAATTCAGCCATAACCGGTGCCAACGGGGGGTTGATCGTGGTGTCTGCCGACGATCCTTCCATGCATTCCTCTCAGAATGAGCAGGATTCAAGGGTTTATGGAAAATTTGCGCTGGTGCCTATCCTGGAGCCTGCCAACCAGCAGGAGGCGTATGACATGGTTCATTACGGCTTTGATTTTTCTGAAAAGTACAAGGTTCCCGTGTTGCTGAGGATTACCACGAGGATGGCCCATTCGCGGTCGGGGGTGGTTTTGAAATCCCGCCGTGATCCGAATGAAGGACACCTCCCTGATGATCTCCGGCAATTTGTACTCCTGCCGGCCATTGCGAAAAAAAGGTACCGGAACCTGTTGAAAACCCATGAAGCTTTTATTGAAGAATCGGGAAGCTCACCTTTCAACCGTTACATCGACGCAGCTGACCGGACCAAAGGGATCATTGCCTGCGGGATTGCCTTTAACTATCTTCTGGAGAATTTTCCGGGCCATAAAGTACCGCACCCTGTATTGAAAATTGGTCAGTATCCGATGCCGCGAACAATGATAGAAAAGTTAGCGGATGAATGCGATGAGATCCTCATTTTGGAAGATGGTTACCCGGTGGCAGAAGAGTTGCTGAAAGGGTACCTCGGCCGGGGATTGAAGATCAGGGGTCGGTTGGACGGCACCCTTCCCCGCGACGGAGAGCTGAACCCCAATCTGGTGGCCGTAGCTCTTGGATTACCTGACACTTTCGGGCTTCCGGTTCCCGAGCTCATGGTGGGCCGCCCTCCTTCACTCTGCAGCGGTTGCCCGCACATCGATTCCTATTTGGGACTTACCGAAGCCCTCAGCGAGCTTTCAAAAGGAAGGGTCTTCTCCGATATCGGCTGTTATACACTGGGAGCACTGAAACCTTATGAAGCCATCAACTCGTGCGTTGACATGGGCGCTTCGATTACCATGGCCAAAGGGGCTGCCGACGCGGGAATGGTACCTGCAGTCGCGGTAATTGGCGATTCTACCTTCACCCATTCCGGAATTACCGGTCTGCTGGATGCAGTCAACGATCATTCGCCCATTACCATCCTTATCCTCGACAATGGAACCACCGCCATGACAGGCGGTCAGAATTCTCCCGGAACGGGAAAAATTGAAGCGATTTGCAAAGGGATCGGCGTGGAAGAAGCTCACATCCGGGTACTTCGCCCTCTGAAAAAATACCATGAAGAGAATGTCAGGATCATGAAGGAAGAACTTTCCTATCCCGGCGTATCGGTGATCATTCCCCGCCGTGAATGCATTGTTTCAGTTGATAAAAGGATGCGCGAAAAATTCAAGAACAAGTAAATTTCAGATCATGAAGAAAGATATTATTTTAGCCGGTGTCGGAGGACAGGGAATCATCTCCATTGCAGCCATTATCGGTTACGCGGCATTGGAACAGGGGATGTACCTTAAACAATCGGAGATTCACGGAATGAGCCAGCGCGGTGGCGATGTCATGTCAAACCTTCGCATTTCCCACGATCAGATCGCTTCCGACCTGATCCCGTTTGGTCAGGCCGATATGATCCTCTCCATCGAACCACTCGAAGCACTGCGTTACCTGCCCTATCTGTCACCCACTGGTTGGGTCATCACTAACACGCAACCGTTCAACAATATTCCGAATTATCCCGAGATCGGAAAAATTTTAGACGAAATTGCCAAATTGCCTCATCATGTAGCACTTGATGCCGATGGTATTGCAAAGGAAGCCGGCTCCCCAAAAGTGGCCAACATGGTCATCCTGGGAGCTGCCTCTCCCTTCTTGGAAATGGCCTTCGAAAAACTGGAAGCAGCCATCCGTTATACCTTCGGAAAAAAGGGCGATGCCGTTGTTGATCTCAACCTCAACGCACTGAAAGCAGGGCGTTTATTTGCAGAGCAACATTTATGACCTTTTGTTTTTATCTTTGCACGCTCCAATTTTTACAGATCGTTCTATCCAACTATGAGGTTTCTTCAACGAAAATTATCGCATTATACTGAACCACAGCGGGTTCAAAAGATGGGGGTTTACCCTTTCTTTCGAATGATCGAGTCCGAACAGGATACAGTGGTTACCATCAAAGGGAAAAAAGTGTTGATGTTCGGCTCCAACAGTTACCTGGGGCTTACCAACCATCCAAAGATTAAAGAAGCGGCAATAAAAGCCACAGAAAAGTATGGCACCGGATGCGCCGGTTCCCGTTTCCTCAACGGTACACTGGATATCCATGTGGAGTTGGAAAAACAACTGGCCGCTTTCGTCGGAAAACCCGGGGCGCTGGTATACAGCACCGGGTTCCAGGCCAACCTGGGCGTTATTCCGACCGTGACCGGACGGAATGATTATATCCTCATCGATGAACTCGACCATGCCTCCATCATCGAAGCCACCCGGTTGTCCTTCGCCAAAGTATTGAAATTTCGTCACAATGACATGGAATCCCTGGAACGGCTTCTGAAAAAATGTGAGCCGAACCGCGTGAAACTGATCGTTGTCGATGGAATATTCAGCATGGACGGTGACATTGCCAACCTCCCGGAGATCGTTATCCTGGCTGAAAAATATGAAGCTACCGTGATGGTCGATGATGCCCACGCCATCGGTGTGATCGGCAAAAATGGCTCCGGAACAGCCAGTCATTTCGGGTTGACCAAGAAAGTGGATCTGATCATGGGAACCTTCTCCAAATCACTGGCGGCTTTGGGAGGATTCATCGCCAGCGACCTGGAGACGATCTCTTTTATTAAACACAATTCACGCTCGCTGATTTTCAGCGCCTCTGCTACCCCTGCCTCTGCGGCTGCAGTGCTGGCCGCCCTGGAAATCATTAAAAATGAACCGGAAAGGATACAACAACTCTGGGCTGTAACACATTATGCCCTCGAAAACTTCCGGAAGCTGGGTTTCGATATCGGCAATACAGTAACCCCCATCATCCCTTTGTATATCAAGGATAACATTAAAACCCTTACCATCACCAAACTGCTCCTTGATGAGGGGATTTTCGTCAACCCGGTGGTAGCACCTGCCGTAAGCAAAGACAATACGCTCATCCGCTTTTCACTCATGGCAACCCATACCAAAGACCAGGTTGACATAGCACTCGAGAAATTTGAGAAATTGGGCAAAAAGCTCCATATTATTTGATCCTCTCCGAATGACTGATCAGGGTGTCCTTGTGCTCAGGAAAGTAAAGAGCAATCGCGATCTCCGCCGTTTTATCGATTTTCAGTTTCAATTGTACAAGGAAAACCCTTACTGGTGTCCTCCCATCCGGATGGATGAAATGCAAACCCTCAGCCGAAAAAAGAATCCGGCGTATGATTTCTGTGAAGCTGAATTCTGGATCGCCTTCCGTGGGAAAAAAATGGTCGGTCGCGTGGCGGGTATCATCAATCACAACGCCAATGAACGATGGAACGAGAAACTGGTCCGTTTTGGCTGGATCGATTTCATTGATGATCCTCAGGTCTCATCGCTGTTGATCAATGCTGTCATCGACTGGGGCAAAGTGAAAGGGATGAACGGGATACACGGCCCCCTTGGTTTCTCGGATATGGACAATGAAGGGATGTTGATCAAGGGCTTCGACGAACAAGCCACGCTGGCCTCCATCTACAATTTCCCCTATTATGTGACACACATGGAACGGCTCGGTTTCACGAAAGCTGCCGATTGGGTTCAATATGAATTTACCATTCCCCCGGAAATCCCCGATAAGGTGGAGCGTCTCTCTTTACTGGTACAGGAGAAGTATAACCTGAAAATTCTGAAAGCAAAGAAATCCAAGGAGTTGCTCCCGTATGCGATGAAAATGTTCCGGACCCTTAACCTTGCCTTCAACGACCTTTATGGGTACACGAAGCTGACAGGAAAGCAGATGGAAATGTACACCAAGGCCTATTTCGGATTTATTCGCCCGGAATTTGTCTCTTTTGTTCTTGATAAAGAAGACGAAGTGGTCGGTTTCGGTGTTTCGATGCCATCGCTGACCAAAGCCCTTCGCCGTTGCAATGGCCGCCTTTTCCCACTGGGCTTTTTGTATATCTTACAGGCCATCAAGAAGAATGACGTGATTGACATGTACCTCAACGGGGTGCGTCCCGATTACCAGGGGAAAGGAGTTAATGCGTTGTATTACAATGAAATGCATAAATCGTATATCCGTAACGGGATCCGCAAAGCCATAACCAACCCGCAATTGGAGGAGAACGCCAAAGCCCTGACCATCTGGAAAAACTTTGAAGGCAGGCAGCATATAACCCGGCGCTGCTGGGTCCGGCATTTTTAAAAGAGCATCGACAGAAGAAAAGGTTCTGGTTTCTGCCTACTGCCTATTGCCTAAGAAATATGAAAACACTTTTAATTACAGGTGCGAGCGGATTCATCGGGAGTTTCCTGGTAGAAGAGGGGCTCAAAAGAGGATACCAGGTATTTGCAGGTATTCGAAAAACAAGTTCCAAAGGATATCTTACCGATTCACGCATCCGGTTTATTGAATTTGACTTTTCTTCCGTTGAACAAGTTAAAAAAACACTTGAGGGATGTAAAAAAAGCGGCCTTTCTTTTGATTTCATCATCCACAATGCCGGGGTGACAAAAACACGGACAAAGAATGAATTTTATGACGTGAATTGCCGCAACACCCGGAATTTCATGGAAGGATTGCGGACAGCCGGAATGATCCCTGAAAAATTTGTTTATATGAGCAGTCTTGCTGCTTATGGCCCGGGGGATCCGGCCACCGGCACCATGGTAAAATTAGAAGATACGCCCCGGCCGATCGAGCTTTACGGGATCAGCAAGCTGGAGGCAGAGCGATACATTAACGCGCAGGAGGATTTTCCATGGCTGATCTTTCGCCCTACGGGAGTTTACGGCCCCAAGGAGAAGGACTACTTTGTTTTCTTTCAGACCATCAGCCGGGGTTTGGAACCAGCCATGGGTTTCCGGGAGCAAATCCTCACCTTTATTTACGTTCGCGACCTGGTAAGGGTGATTGCCGATTCGCTGGAATCGGAACATGTCCACAAAGCCTGGTTTGTCAATGATGGAAAGGAATATACCTCCGATGAATTTGCTGCCATTACGAAACGGGTATTGGGAAAAAAATTCACTGTGAAGGTAAAGGTCCCCTTGTTTTTGGTGAAAGGGATTGCGATGGCAGGGGAGTGGGTCGGCAGTCTGACAGGTAGTGTTCCCACTTTAAATTCTGATAAATACAGAGTGCTGAGCAGTACCAATTGGCGATGTGATGGCGAACCATTACATCGGGATTTGAATTTTACGGCCGAATACGATCTGGAGCGGGGTGTTACAGAGGCCATTGGTTGGTACAAAGAGCATGGTTGGCTCTGACATCGTATTCAAACCTTTTTTTGTTTTTTCGAAAAAAAATAAGGCTGTCTCACCATTAGAGACAGCCTTATTTTAGACAGCCTTATTTTTTTGAATCAACCGGTTATTTTCCGCTGGGCAATTCCCAGAAGAGTTTGGTTGACATTTGGTCTCCGCCGATCTGTGCTGCGGCAGCGGTCACGTTGGCGCCGTTGACCGTGAATTCCTGTTGCGGATAGGTCATACGCCAGGGGATGGTGGTGATATTCACCAGCGGGTTGAAGATAATGGGGTTGCCATCGGTGCCGATCATAGAGATCTCACCGGGTTGGAGCAGCCAGGTAGGTTCGCCGGTTCTTCTGTATTCGGCCCAGGCTTGGTAACCCTGGTTGAAGAAGGCGATCCATTTTTGTGCCATGACGGTCTCTTTGCTGGCCGGAGGAAGGGCTGCAAAGTAATTGTCTATCATGGTGTTGTAGTTATCGCTCCAAGCAGCGCTCCGACCTTCCAGTTCGATAGAGATATCCCTCCAGTGTTCCATGGAAGCGAGGATACCGGCTTCATAATGGGCCTGATCCCAGTTATTCAGCTCGGAGAGCATGAATTCAACCTCAGCATATTCCATGAAAACCGGAGCATATTTGGGGTTGAGAATAACGATAGCGGTGGTGGGGCTGTAGGCAGCGGGGCCATAGAAGCTTGGGCAAACCGCTTTTTTCCAGTAAGCTTGGGTTGGGCCTTCGGACATCCCATAAGGCATTCCCATGTAACCGGCGCTAGCCTTCCTGATCCGGGAATAAACCTGGAGGCGCGGATCGGTAAGGCCAAAGAAGGGGTTGATTTTGTCGTTCAGGGTATCATTGATTCCCTTCAGCATGTCGTTGATGGTCTTACAGGTTGTGAAGTCGTTCCTGGCACTGGTCCAAAAAGCGTCGTACAATGGAGAATTGTTGGGCGACTGGCCAATGTAAGCGAATTTTGCGTTATCATCGTTGGACGTCATGAAGCCATCTTCGCCAACTTCTTCGACCAAGGCTCTGGCAGCCGCGTAGTTGTCGGTGTTGGAGATTCGCATCGCGATACGGAGACGGAGTGAATTCCCGAATTTTTTCCAGAGTGTCATGTCGCCATCATAGATTACGTCACCGGAGGTAAATCCGCCGGCATCTTCATTGATCAGGTTGACAGCGGCAGCCAGTTCAGTCTGGAAAGCGGCATAGATGGCAGTCAGCCGGTCGTATTTGGGTGTGGGGATGGGGTTGACGGGGTCGTCGCCTTTGAAAGCTTCAGAATACGGGATATCTCCCCAGGTATCGGCCATGATCTGCATTGCCCATACTTTCAGGATGGTGGCGCAGGCGATCTGGTTGTTGTTATCGCCGCTGGTCCTGGCTTTTACCTTGGTTTCGGGATTGGTGTTCAGGCTGATGATCTCTACCAGGTTTTGGACATCGTGGTAAATAAATCTCCAGTACTGATTGTTGACGTTCTGGCGGATGGCAAAACGATCTTCCGATGGGTAGTTTCTCTGGCACCAGTATTGGGCATAGAGCAGGCTTTGACGGCCGCCCCACCATTCGTCGTAAATATCATCGCACAATCCTTTTTGTGCGGCTGTGAAGAGGGAGGCCGTGGTCACCTCGGCCGGTTGGTTGGGATTTTCGTTGATCTTGTCGAAGTTTTTGGTACATCCCATCATGAAGAGAACCAAAAAAGTCCCAAGTGAAAGTTTTATAAATGTTTTCATATTTTATGTCCTCTCGTGATTAAAAGTTAAAGCCAATGTTGAAGCCGAATGTTCTCGTTGAAGGCAATCCTGCGCCTTCAATACCCTGGATGTTTCCGGAGCTGTTACTTTGTTCAGGATCGATACCAACCATTGCGGTTCCCCAAGTGGCAAGATTTCTTCCGAAGAGACCGATTTTGAGGTTGTGGATCGGACCGGTCAATTTAGCCGGAATAGTATAGGAAAGGGTGATTTCACGCAGTTTTACGTAATTGGCGTCGAGGATGTTCTGGGCGGCCGGGCCGTTGTAGTGGTCAGTGGTCCAGGTATAGGCATCGATATTTTTGGTATTGACACCGGTAACCTGTGCAGTTCCGTCAGGGTTGTAAAGCACGTTACCATTTCCGTCGTATTTGGCAACCATTGCGTCGATTACGACACCGTCTTCGCGGATGTTGTTTTCGGCGGAAGCGGCCAGAATACCGGTATAGGTACCCCACATTTTGGTGGTGGAGAAGAATTTACCGCCACTCTGGATGTCGATCAGTACACGGAGGTCAAATCCGAAGATTTTAAATTCATTACCAATACCCAGGTTGAAATCGGGAAGAACCGAACCCAGGGATTTGACGGCTGAACTCAGGTAACGTCCGTTGGAACCCACCACTTTGTTTCCATTTTCATCATAAACGAAGTCAGTGCCCATCAGCTGGCCATATTCCTGACCTACTGCTGCATTGACGCTGATGTTGAAAGGTCCCACGCCCAATTGGAGGTTATCGATACCGGGATAGAGTTCAACAACCTGGTTGCGGTTGCGTGCGAAGTTGGCAGTGATGGTCCACTCGAAGTTGTTCTTTACGCGAACGGGAACGGCTGTTAAAAAGATTTCAACCCCTTTGTTGGTGATTTTCCCTGCGTTCAGTACCTGGTAGGTATAACCGGATGCACCAGAGACGGCTACCGGGATGATCTGGTCGAGGGATGCTTTGCTGTAGTAAGTAAAGTCAAGACCGAGTCTGTTCTGCAGGAAACGCAGTTCGGCGCCTACTTCCCACGAATTGGTCATTTCGGGTTTCAGGTCGGCGTTGTTGAGGGTGGTAGGTAAGGTATAGAGGCCGTAAGGTGGGAAATGGTAAGGATAACCGTCGGAATCGAGGAAGTTGGCATAAGTAAGGGAGGTCCGGTAAGGATCGGTGTCGTTACCAACACTGGCGAAACCTCCTCTGACTTTTGCGAAGGTGAGCCATTTGGCTTCTTTCACGGCGGGAAGTTCGGATACCACCCAGCTCAGTGATACTGAAGGATAGAGATAGGAGTTCTTTCCTTTAGGCAGGGTAGATGACCAGTCGTTACGCAAAGTGACATCGAGGTAGAGCATGCTTCTCCAGCCAAGGGATGCGCTTCCATAGAGACTGTTGATGCGTTTCCAGCTCTTGTAGTCGGTGGCCACGTTGGTGAGGGAGTTGCTGAGCGTGTAAAGTTCGGGGATAAGCAGTCCGCCGATGGTGGAACCGGCATTCATCTTGTAGTTGCGGTCCATCATATTGCCGCCCAAAGTGGCATTCAGGCGCCAGTCTTTGGCGAAGGTTTTATCAACCAGGAAGAGGAATTCTGCGTTCAACTCGGAGTTGGTACGTACCTGTTCGCGATAATAGGATTGGGAGGCGGAGCCGATGGCAACGCGTTCCTGGGTCCTGAAGGTATAGTTGTCAAGGTTCAGTTTTCCCTGAGCCCTTAACCAGCTGGTGATCTGCCAGGAAACGCCGACATTGCCGTAGTAGCGGTCTCTTTTATCGTTCTGGTAGTTCATGTTACGATCCCAGTAGGGGTTGTTGGAATAAGCAACAGTGGGATCATCCATGCTGCTACGGTTCCATGAACGCTGGGTTCCGTCGGGGTTCTTGTACTCTTTTTGAGCATACATATCGAGCTGACGCTGTCCCCATTGGTTGAAACGTTCTACCGGGTTGATGTCGCCATAACCGGTTTCGGCACGGCCTTTGGTTTTTGTTGAGATGTAGTTAACATCAGCGAAGGCGCGCAAATCTTTGGTGAGGTTAGCGGTGGCGCTCAGGTTAACGGTATAACGGTCGAGGGTGGAGTTGGGCATGTAACCTGACGAGTTGAAGGTTCCCAAAGCCAAGCGGACCTGTGCGTTTTGACCGCCGCTGTTGAAGGCAATGTTGTTGGTCCAGCCGATGCCGGTCTTGAAGAAGTCTTTCACGTCATGATCGGCTTTTTTCCACTCGATCGATTTGCCATAATTTTCGGTATCCCATGAATCGAAGCTGTTCCACGGACGATAATAAATCGGTTTTCCGGCGTATTGTGTACCGGAAAGGTCGATGCCGTAACCGAAATCGTTCAGGTATTTATCAACGGTGGTGGCATAGGCAGGGCCGAAGCTTTCGTCGATCCCGTAATCCATACCCAGGTCAAAAGATTGATAAGGATTGCCATCAGGGTCTGTGCCGGGGACTTTATAGTACCCGGAATTGTCGTTATAGTATTTCACTTCCCAGGTCGCATCCAAGCCGCCGTTACCTCCACCGTAATCGTATTGATACTTGGGAAGATAGGAAACCTGTTCGAAGCTCAGACCGGTATTGAATTCGATACCGATTTGTTTTCCTTTTTTCTGTTCACCTTTTTTGGTGGTGATGAGGATAACCCCGTTGGCAGCGCGTGATCCGTAAAGAGCTGCGGCGTTGGCGCCTTTCAGAACGGAGATGTCAGCAATGTCATCGGGATTGATGTCCTGCGCCATGTTACCATAGTCAAAACCACCGGCGCCACGAGCGGTGTTCGTTGTATTGAAATCGCTGTTGTCGATGATGGTTCCGTCGATCACGAACAGGGGTTGGTTGTTGCCGGAGATGGAGTTGATACCCCGGATCAGGATGCGGGAGGATCCAGCCATGTTACCTGTTGCCGAGGTAACCTGTACCCCTGCTACACGACCTGAAAGAGAATTGATCACGTTGGCTGAGCCGTCTGTTTGAAGGGCGCCGCCTTTGACATCCTGGACAGAATATCCCAGCGCCTTCTTTTCACGGGTGACACCCAGGGCGGTGACAACCACACCTTCCAGTTCCTGGATACTGGGTTGCAATACGACATTTACTACATTGTCTGTTCCCAGTACCAACTCCTGCGTCTTCATACCGACATAAGAGACCAGCAGGGTGTTGTTGTCTTTCGGTACAGTTAGCGAGTACTTGCCGTCAACATCGGTGATGGCCCCTACCGCAGTACCTTTTACGAGGATTGTGGCGCCTGGGATCGGGGCGCCATCATCTGAACTCGTGACCTTGCCCGTGATTGTTCTCTGGGCATTGGCAACCTGCATCCCTATGAAAAGCATAAGGGCAAGTAAAATTGTAAACTTTCTCATACAGTTGATTTTTTGTTAATAAAGTGTTAATAATCAGTTTCTTGATAAAAAATATCCGGACAATGCCTTAGCTGCTGTCCATCAGAATATATATGGTGAGTACGTTGCTGATGTTTGATTGGTTTAATGATGCAATTTTACTAATATCTTTTCATGAAACAAAAAACTAATTAACAAAAATTTAATATTTATTTAACAAGTTTTAACTTTTCACAGGAGGTCAGCCATTTATCTCAATGTCAAAGCTTTTAGGTAATAGAGGGCCGATTTACCTGAGCCGGCGATAAAAAAGTCCGAAAAGGAGGATCAGAAGGATATAAATCGCAGTGGTAGTGACTTTTATTTCCGGAAGAAACAATTGGATTACGGCAACGGTGATACAAATGGAGGTTAAAAGGTAGTATCCTTTTTTCCTGAGCTTCCGGATCATCAGCGTACCAGCGATCCCCAGCACGTGGAGGAAAAAACCTGTCACAAAGAAAAGCCGTACCATCCACGGATGATGAAAACCTTCAGGAACGTATAGGTTGACGACTTCACTGATAAACCGGGAATAGATGGTTCCTGCAAGGAACATCAGTGCTACAAGACTAAAATAGATAACTGAAAAGAGGCAAAAGACCGAGAGCAGTAAAGGCCGGTCCATTTTGATCCTTTGCTGTTCAGGATTAAAAGGTTGTATGTCTTCCGGTTGTATTCCTCCCGTCATGGTTTAACCCTTCATGGTTTTAATCTGTGTGGCATAAAGCAGCACAAAAGTTCCTGAAAGAAGTATGTCAAGAAAAACCGGTCCCCGGAGGTTCATAAAATACATCGGAGCAAGGATCAGCAGGATCTGGGAGATGGTATAAACATGAAAACCGACTTTCTTTAAGTGGAACATGAGTAAAGCGCCTGCAATGGTACTTGCATAAAAGAGGCCGGAGATCAAGAAAAAGGAAGGTTTGACCTCCAGCATCGTTTCGATCCCCGGCCAATTGAATTTTTTGGCCAGGATCTCGGCCACTTCCGTAAAATACTCGTAAAACCCGGCTATGAACAGGCTTGAGACCATGTTCATACCGCTACCGATAAAAGTCAGGATGCAGAGAACGGTTAGCAGGTTGGTGCGTTTGGCAGTTGTTTCAGGTTGCGGTGCGGGTGTAAGTTCTTCCATGGGTGATCAGGCTCCGAAATTTGATTTATCGCCGGTGTATTCAGATTTTCCGAATCCCAGAATGGGAATGAAAATAAAACGGAAAAAGAAAAGTCCCACCGTAAAGGCAAATCCTTTTCCAAAATTCTTTGAGAGGCCGTTAAGGATGATAATGTAAAAGATGAGGTTGACCAAGGGGATCAGCATCAACAGGATGTACCACCAGGGTTTTCCGGCTATTTTTATCCCAATCAGGTAGTTGTATATCGGAATGATGGCAGCCCAACCGGGTTCTCCTGCTTTTTCAAACATGAACCAGGCGCCAACGATCTCGATGACGGTGACCGCGATCCCAAAGATGATCATCGGGATAAGGATGGCCATGATCAATGGCCAAAATGGGCAACTTTCTGCAGCAAAGTCCATAAGGTATCTGATTTTAAGATTTATGAATACGGGGATGCACGTTTGTACATCCCCGCGTGGATTCACAAAGGATTACCCGAGCGATCCTGTTACCTTTTCCACTTCCGTCAGGATCTCACACGATTTGACCAGTTGTTTCATGGTATTGTGATCGGGATAGAGGGGCCGGTCAACATCCAGGAAGGCTACATGTTTCCGGATCACCTCTTTGGCTTTGTTGACGCCCTGACCAAACAGGTATTCCCTGAAATCCAGCGCCTGGGCGGCTGCCATGAATTCGATGCCTAAAACGCCGTAGGCGTTGTCGAGGATCTGGAAATTTTTCAACGCCGTGTTCATCCCCATAGAGACAAAGTCCTCCTGATCGGCTGCGGCCGGGATTGACTGGATTGAGGCGGGAGCAGAGAGGATCCGTTGTTCAACGATCTGCATGTCGGCAGTGTACTGGCTCAGCATCAATCCGCTGAACATCCCGGCTCCTTTGGTGAGGAAAGCGGGTAACCCGACACTCAGGGCAGGATTGTTCAACCGGTTCATCCGTCGTTCGCTCATCACCGACACCATCGTGATCACGTATCCTGCCATATCCATCGGGACAGAAACAGGTGAACCCTGGAAATTGGCGCCCGAAAGCTGGAGGTTTTCCTCGGGGAAAAAGATGGGGTTGTCACCAACGCCGTTGAGTTCAATTTCAACCTGCGACCGGGCATAAGCCAGGGCATCATGGGCGGCCCCGATCACCTGCGGGGTGGAACGCATTGAGTAGGCATCCTGAACCTTGCATTTAACTTTCCCGTTTACCAGATCACCGCCGGTAACACATTTCAGGATGGCGGCGGCGCTGCGGATCGCTCCTTTAAAACCGCGGATTTCATGAAGCTTGGGACTGTACGGCCGCATGTTGGCTTTCATGGCTTCCAGTGACATGGCGGCCGCGATTTCTGCCTGTTTCAGCCAGTTATTGGCATCATACAGGAAAAGGGCGCTCATCGCGGTAAGGACATTCGACCCGTTGATGGTGGCCAGTCCGTCGCGGGCTTTGAGCCCGGGTACCGGAATACCGGCAGCATCCAGGGCTTCTTTACCGGTGAGGAGTTTCCCCTTGTACCAGGCATGCCCTTCACCCATCATCAGCAAGGCGATCTGTGACATCGGAGCCAGGTCACCGCAGGCACCGACAGAACCCTGGCGGCAAACGTACGGTGTAACTTCTTTGTTCAGCATATCGACCAGAGTCTGGGTGATCTCCAGCCGCGAACCCGAATTGCCATGGGCGTGCACATTGATACGCCCCAGCATGGCGCCTCTGACCCAGTCGATGGGCATGGGCTCACCAATTCCTGCAGCATGGTTGTAAATCAGGTATTTCTGGAAATCTTTCACCTGGTCGTCGTTTAGAACGACTTCAGAAAACTCGCCGATCCCGGTATTGACCCCGTACATGATCTCATGGGCTTCAATTTTCTTTTCCAGCATGGCGCGGCATTTATGGATCCTTTCGATAGCAGCGGGATCCAAGGCTACTTTTTCATTGTCACGGGCTACCTTTACCACATCTTCAATGGTCAGACCCGATCCTTTTATAATAAGCGTCATAGTGCAGTTAAAATTAGGATTTTAAAATATGGATTGAGGATTTCCAATTGCCTTCCTCAAACCAAAGAATTGTTCAGAATGGGTTACGGAAGAAGGACCCTCCGGTGGGCTCTGCGCCGATGATCCAGCTACGGGCACACAAAATGGCGGCAGCCCAGGTTTTTTTCACTGTTTTTTTCATGGCCGGAGGTGATCGGTCAACAGGTCAGGGGAAAGGTTGATCTGCTCGCCGGTCTTCATTTTTTTCAAAGATACAAAACCTGATCGGATTTCGTCTTCACCTGCAAGGATCACGTAAGGAATATTTTTACGATGGGCGTATTCCATCTGTTTTTTCAGCTTCGCAGGGTCCGGGTAAATCTCCGTGGAAATGCCTGCATCCCTGAGCCGGCTGGCCCATTGGATGCAATGACGGACCTCTTTCTCTCCAAAATTAATAAAAAGCGCATGGGTGGCAGATGCCATCTCTTCAGGGAAAAGGTTGAGCGCCGCCATAACATCGAAGATCCTGTCGGCGCCAAAAGAAATGCCCACTCCTGAAACACCCTCCCATCCGAAAATCCCGGTCAGATCGTCGTAACGCCCCCCTCCGCAAATGCTCCCTATCTCTACGTCCCGGGAACTTACCTCCAGGATGGTTCCGGTATAATAATTCAAACCCCGTGCTAATTTGAGATCGAAAAGAAGCGGATTTTTGAGCCCGCAGGCCTTTGCCATCTCCGTCACTTCGGCCATCTCCTGCAGCCCTTTTTGCCCGGTAACAGAATCACGGAGAAATTCAGTGAGCATTACGGGGAGTTCCTCCTGACTCCCCTGCCATTGTAGCAACGCAGCTGTTTTTTCTACACTTTCGGGTGATAATCCCCGGCTGAGAAGTTCTTCGAGCACCTTTTCCAGCCCCACCTTATCCAACTTGTCCATGGCGGTAGTGAGATCGGTAAGTTGACCGGAGGCCCCCACGGCTTCGGCAATTCCGGAAAGGATTTTGCGGTTATTGACGCGGATCGACACGGAAATACCAAGGGCTAAGAAAACCTGGTCGATGATTTGTATCAGTTCCGCTTCGTTGAGCAAAGAACTGCTTCCGATCACATCCACATCGCACTGGAAGAATTCGCGGTATCTTCCTTTCTGGGGACGGTCGGCCCGCCATACCGGTTGGATCTGGTATCGTTTGAAAGGAAAGGTCAGTTCGTGCTGGTGTTGAACCACGAAACGGGCAAAGGGAACCGTCAGGTCATAACGGAGTCCCTTTTCGGTAATCAGGAGGGTCAGGGCTTTGACCGAAGCAGGAGAAAAGGCTTCCTCCCCGTCGGGAAACGCATTTTGTATCCCTTCAAGGTAATTTCCCGAGTTCAGTATTTTAAAAAGCAATTTGTCTCCCTCTTCCCCGTATTTTCCGAGGAGGGTTGACAAATTTTCCAGAGCAGGCGTTTCAATTGGCTGATAACCAAATAGTTCAAAGATTTTCCGGATGGTTGCAAATATATAATTTCTCCGGACCATCTCCGCTGGGGTGAAATCACGGGTACCTTTGGGAATGGAAGGTCGGGTCACTGGTTGTTTTTTTTACAAATATAAAAACTTTCCGAAAACACCGGAGGGAGAAAGGGATCGTGATGGGAGGCCGGCTATCTGGTATATGGTTGTGATTCAGGAATGTCGCTGGCAGATATCGGGTTTTCATCCTTGCCAAGGCAGTTTTCCACCAGTTGGCGGAGATAATCTCTTACCCCGGGATCGTTTTCACTGGGCGCCCAGTGTGCGAAGTTTTTGTCGTCGATCGGGTCATAGGGGCCGTCTTTGAATTCGTACACCACGCTTCCAGGTTCAAGTGCTATCAACGAATGGAAGGTTCGGGGGGCTATTTCGGCCCCGTATTTACCTTTAAAAGGATCGAGAACGATGGATTCCAGGATGTTACCGTCGGGATGGAATTCGACCACGAGAATCCTTCCCCGGAGGGCGAAAAAGATCTCCCGTTTGTCCGGACTTTCGTGTTTATGGGGTTGGATATAGGTACCCGGTTCCATTGCATTCAGCAACCGTTGAAGGGTATCTGCAGGCTCTTTGTGAAAGTTGAGGTTCATCCTGAGGCGTGCAGATGTCTTCGCACGATCCGATAACGCGTCGAGCATTGTATTTTCAATCCGGATCATCTGGAGGAGTTTTCTTGATACTTCAGGCTTTCAGTTTCTTGTATTTGATCCGGTGGGGGGTGTTATCGCCCAGCCGTTTTTTCTTGTTCTCTTCATAATCAGAATAGGATCCTTCGAAGAAAAAGACCTGTGAATCGCCCTCGAAGGCCAGGATATGGGTGGCAACGCGGTCGAGAAACCACCGGTCGTGCGAGATGATCACCGCGCAGCCGGCAAAATATTCAAGGCCCTCCTCCAATGCCCGCAGGGTATTGACATCAATGTCATTGGTTGGTTCGTCAAGGAGCAGTACGTTGGCTTCCTCTTTGAGGGTAAGCGCCAGGTGAAGCCGGTTCCTTTCGCCACCTGAGAGCACGCCGCATTTTTTCTCCTGGTCGGCTCCGCTGAAATTAAAACGGGCTACGTAGGCCCGTGAATTCATGGTCCGGCCACCGATCTGCATGTTTTCAGCGCCGCCTGAAATCACCTGGAAAACAGTTTTTTCGGGATCAATGGCTGCATGACTCTGGTCAACATAACCGATTTTGACGGTTTCGCCCACTGTAAAAGAACCCTGGGTTGGTTTTTCGGTACCCATGATCATCCGGAAGAGGGTGGTTTTTCCGGCGCCGTTAGGGCCTATCACACCCACGATCCCGGCGGGTGGAAGAGAAAAGTTCAGCGCTTCGAAAAGGAGGTTATCGCCAAAGGATTTTGCCACAAGGGAGGCTTCGAGCACGCTGTTACCAAGGCGCGGGCCGTTGGGAATGTAGAGTTCGAGCCTTTCTTCCTTCTCTTTCACATCTTCACTCATCATCCTTTCATAGGCGTTCAGACGGGCTTTCCCTTTAGCCTGACGGGCTTTGGGCGACATGCGTACCCATTCCAATTCTCTTTGTAATGTTTTTCTGCGTTTGCTTTCGGATTTTTCCTCCATGACCAGCCGGTTCGACTTTTGTTCCAGCCAGGAGGAGTAATTACCCTGCCAGGGAATTCCTTCGCCACGGTCGAGTTCGAGGATCCATCCGGCCACATTGTCAAGGAAATACCGGTCGTGGGTGATGGCGATGACGGTCCCTTTATACTGTTGAAGGTGAACTTCCAGCCATTGTATCGATTCGGCATCGAGGTGGTTGGTCGGCTCATCCAGCAATAAAATATCCGGTTCCTGCAACAGCAGACGGCACAAGGCGACCCGGCGGCGTTCCCCTCCGGAGAGGTTTTTCACCGGTGTATCCGGCTCGGGGCACCGCAAGGCGTCCATGGCCCGCTCCAGTTTGCTGTCGAGTTCCCAGGCTTGGTGTTGGTCCAACAATTCGGTCAATTCCCCCTGCCGCTGAATTAGCCGTACCATCTCCTCATCATCCATGGGCTCCGCAAAACGGTTATTTACTGCTTCATACTCTTTCAACAGGGTCACCACTTCTCCTGCACCTTCTTCCACCACCTGGCGCACGGTTTTAGAGTCATCCAGCCGGGGATCCTGCTCCAGGTACCCCACCGAATAACCGGGAGAGAAAACGACTTGTCCCTGGAAGGATTTTTCCACTCCTGCAATGATTTTCATCAGGGAAGATTTTCCTGAACCATTCAGGCCGATGATCCCGATCTTTGCGCCATAAAAAAAGGAGAGGTAAATGTCTTTTAACACCTGTTTATGCGGTGGATAGGTCTTGGAGACCCCGACCATTGAAAAGATAATCTTACGATCGTCTGACATAATTCAGAATGGGTAAAAAGTTCGTATTAAAATACCAACAACTATTGTATTGAAACGGGTTGGATGAGCCTTTCAATTTTGGCTGTTTCGGTTTCCCAATTGAAAGCCCGATGAACGAAATTGTAGCCGTTCCTGGCTACTTCAGCTGCTTTATCAGGATGCTCCAGCAGGTCGAAGATAAGGGCTGCATAATCTTCCGCTGTTTCGGCAACCAGGATCTCTTCACCTTCTTTGGCTTTCAGGGCTTGAAAAGCCAGCTGAGAGGTGATACAGGGAATTTGCATTGCCATGGCTTCCAGGAGTTTGTTCTGAAGACCGGTACCGATTTGCATAGGGGCAATGAAGATTCTGGAAGTATCGTAGCAGACCCGCATATCGGGAACCCATCCGCTCACTTCCACCCGGGGCGAGCGAAGCGCCATTACCCGGAGGTGGGGGCTGGCTCCGGCTATCAGCAATCGGAGGGAGGGTCTTTGTGGAAGCAGCTTTGGCAAAATCTCCCTCACCAGGAATTCTGCTGCCTTGATATTGGGAGGGTAACCCATGTTGCCGGTGAAGACAAGGTCAAACTTTTTTTCTTTGGCCGAGGGTTTGAAAAAATCAGTATCCACGCCATTGGCCACCACGACAATGTTATTCTTGTCGGGATGCGGGATCAGGTCACGGTCGGGTTCCGAGATAATGATCTTGTGATCAAAGATTCCAAAAGCCAGGTTTTCATAGTGAAGCAATCGCCGGTATTCAATACGAAGAAAGGGCTTGAGATAAAAGGGTGAATTCACCAACCTGCGTTCGATGCCTTTTGAAAAAACATCCTGGTAATCCAGTGTTTTTGGGATCGGGATATCTTTGACATATTCTGCCACACGGATCAACTGGCAAAAGATATGGTCGGGCTGGTACTGATTGATGAGTGCTTTGATTTTCCGGGCACAGCCGGGGTTGTAAAAGTAGCCTACCTGTAAAGGTTTGGAGGAAAACAGGGCTTTGATCAGGTTCAGCAGGATGGTTGGTTTGGAGAGGGGTATTACATGTACGGCTTTTACATATTTTTTCAATACCCGGATTGCATCTTCATGTAAGATTCCGTCGTTCAGGGCACAGAGAATGATTTCATGCCTTTTTGAAAGTTGCTTGATCTGGTGGAAAGCTCTTAATTTATCCCCTTTTTCAGTGGGATAAGGAACCCTGGGTAAAAGGAAAAACAATCGCATGAAAGTAGCTTGGTCAGGCAAAAATAAAAAAAACTGTATTACAAGCAGATTTCCTTGTAAAAACCCGTAAGGTTTTCTATCAAAACCGCTTCATTATAACTTGTCTCAACCAGTTTTCTGGCATTTGATCCCAATTTCCTGCGTAGATCGGCATCAGATACGGCTACGGAGATCATTTCAAAAAAGTCACAGGGGAGATCGGCAAGAAGAATGTCCTGCCCCTGCCTGCAATCGATTCCCTCAGCTCCCAATGTGGTGGAGATGATGGTTTTACCCATGGCCAATCCCTCGATGATCTTGATGCGGATGCCACTTCCTGAAAAGAGGGGGACAATCATAATCGTTTTGGATGCAATGAAGCGGCGTGCATCTTCGACTTCTCCCAAGACTACCACGTTCCCGACCTCAAGGGATTGCATCCAGCCGGGCATTTCTCTGCCGGCAAGAAAGTATTTCAACTCGGGAAACTGGCGATGGACATCGGGCCAGACATGGGTCAGGAACCACCGGATCCCTTCCTGGTTGGGTATCCAGTTCATCGATCCCAGGGTGAATAAGGAGGGAAAGTCATTGTTTTCGCATTCAACAGGGTATTTCGACGGATCAATCCCAAACGGGATGGCAGTGACATTCCGGGTCAGTTGGTTGAAATAGGATGCATCGGTGGCGGTGATGGCGACAACCCCGTCGTACTGTCTGACGACCCGCTCCTCATATTTTTTCAAAGATTTCGCCAGTTGATTGATATATAGCCTTTTAAATGGATTTCTTGTCTCCTCTGCCACCCTTTTCCAAATCCGGTGCTCGATGTTGTGAGCCCGGAGGAAGATACGGGCTTTCGAACTACTTCTCACCGTTTCCAGGTACGGGCTCATGTAAAGGGTTTCCATCTGGACTACATCGAAATCGGCTGATTTAAGGACCTCCCTGACCCTTTTTGCAAAAGCACGAGAGATGAATCGCTGAACATGGTATGATCTATGGATCAACAAATTATACAGTGCCGGAACCGGTTTGACGCGGAGATCCACCGGGATCAGTTCAATACCGGTCATGGCGGTATAAGAGGAGGGAATATCTTGTTGTGAAATGTGGTATTTGAAAGAGTCAACAGCGAGTATTTTCACCGAATGGCCTGCCCTGGCCATTCCCTCTGCCAGCATGTTCATAGCCATGGGACCGCCCTCTCTGGGGGGCCATGGGGATTTATTGCATAAGAAGAGGATTTTCATAACCGTTGTTCGGGAACTCTGAATATTTTTTTGAAAAACCCCGTCCAAGCGTCGATGTCGAACAGGGAAGCGTCATTCGTTGCTTTGATCGTCAGAAAGATGCCGATGGGCATCAGGACGGCTGAGGCAGCCCAGATTCCCTGCCACGCAGGAACAACCCCTTCTGCTGCAGATTTCTCTCCCACGAAGGAGATGACCCAGTAGAATATGAAGAAAAGGGTGGAGATCACTGCCGGCATCCCCAATCCTCCTTTCCGGATAATGGCTCCCAGCGGGGCGCCGATGAAAAAGAGCAGAAAACAGGCCAGGGAAAAGGAAAATTTCTTATGAAAAACGATCCGGTGCTTGTAGATCAGTTTGCTTTTGGTAAAGAGATTATCCCGTTCAATATCAAGATTTTGTTTTGCAGATAAAGCGGAATTTTTGGCTGTTTCGAGGATGGACCCTTGAATGGAATCGGGGAAAAAAGACAACACGTCGGAGATGAAAACGACCGGTGGATGGCGGAAGGCGGTATCAGGAGGTCCCGGTTTGTCTTTATGGATGGTATCAAGCCCGTGGAAAAAAGGCAGGTTGTTCAGATAGAGCGATTGCTGGGCCATCCGGTCGGTTTTCAGTTGTTTTCCCAGGGAGTCGATCGAATGGCGGAGTTGCAGGATGTTCTGCATCTCAAAATTCTTCCGGAAGAGGTTCTCATCGGTCCTCGTCAGTTGGAAAGTTGAGAGATCGAAGGTTTTGTACTGTTCAGAGAAGCGGGTTCGCTGGAAAGGGCGGGTAACCTCATTTCCCCGGAGATCGATCCGTTCTTCATAGTTGGTGCCGTTGAAGAGTTTAAAGACCAGGAATTTTTTATCGGGAGAAAGTTCCATCTTTCCGTATTCTGCAGTGGTCATCGAGACATTTCCAAGGTGACGGGTATGGTCATAGATCATAACATCACGGATGGTGTTGCCATCGGCGTCCTTTTCTCCGATACGGATCACAAAACCTTCAATCCCGTTGTAGAACATTCCTTCTTTCAGGTTAAATGCCAGTTTTTTCTCCTTGACATCATAGAGCAGGGAGAGAAATTTAAGGTTGGCTTGGGGCAGGAGTACATTCGAAAAATAGAAGGCCAACAGGCTGATCAACAGGGAAACAATGATCAGCGGGCGCATGATGCGGCTCAGGCTGATCCCGGCTGCCTTCATGGTCACCAACTCGTAGTGTTCGCCCAGGTTGCCGAAAGTCATCAAAGATGAGAGCAGGATCGATAAAGGAAGGGCCAACGGGATAAAAGTAAGGGAGGCATAAAAGAGCAATTGAGCGATGATGTACCATTCCAGACCTTTTCCTACCAGGTCATCGATGTATTTCCAGACAAACTGCATGAGGAGGATGAAGAGGGCAATGAAAAAGGTCATTACCAGAGGCCCCAGGTAGGTTTTGAAAAGGAAAAGGTCGAGTTTTTTCATGGTTCCGCTTCCCGATGCAAAGATAGGGAATAACCTTCACCGAAAAAGTCTAAATTTGCCGGTAAATCGTCAGCCAATGAAATTGATTGAGGTAAGCAATCGTCATCAAAGGAAAGCGTTTCTGGATTTTGTGGATGTTGTATACCGCGATGATCCCCATTATGTACGCCCCCTTGACCGGGAGGTGGAAGCGATTTTTGATCCGGCAAAGAACAGTTTTTTCACTCATGGAGAAGCCTGCCGGTGGTTGCTAATCAACGACGAGAGCCGGGTTATCGGGAGGGTGGCGGCATTCATCAACAGGCGCAAAGCCTTCACCTACCAGCAACCCACCGGCGGAATGGGTTTTTTCGAATGCATCCACGATCGCGAAGCAGCTTTCATGCTTTTTGACCAATGCCGCATCTGGCTTTCCAAAAAGGGGATGCTTGCCATGGACGGACCGATCAACTTCGGGGAGAACGATATCAATTGGGGTTTGCTGGTCGATGGCTTCATTCATCCGGGATTCGGGATGAATTACAACCCGCCATGGTACCGCGATTTCTTCGAATCCTATGGTTTTCAATTCTATTTTGAGCAGGTTTCCAACCATTTGGATCTCACTAAAAAATTCCCTGAACGCTTCTGGAAGATCGCGGAATGGGTGATGAAAAAGCCCGAAATCACTTTTCGCCATTTCACTTTTAAACACAAGGATCAATGCATTCATGACATGAAGGAGGTGTACGACGATGCCTGGAAGTTTCATGAAAATTTCACCCCCATGGATGAATCGACGCTCCTCAGATCCCTTGAAAAATCGCGGTCTTTCATGGATCCTGAAATGATCTGGTTTGCTTATTACAACGGGGAACCGGCTGCTTTTTTAATCCAGTTCCCGGATGTCAACCAACTGATCAAACCCTTACATGGGAAACTTCATCTTTGGAATCAGTTAAAATTCATTTATTTACGGAACAAAAAGCGGATGACACGTTCACGGATCGTCATCATGGGGGTAAAACCAAAATTCCAAAGGTACGGACTGGAGTCGGGTATTTTCTGGCACCTCAACGAAAAAATGAAAAAGAGACCCTGGTATAAAGAGATAGAACTCTCCTGGGTAGGCGATTTCAATCCCAAGATGCGGGCGCTCCATGAATCGGTAGGCGCTACCTTTGCCAAGCGTCATATCACTTACAGGAAACTTTTTTCTGACGAGATGGCTTTTCAACGGTCCACCGTGATCCCGGTTGATACCAAAGAAAAAGCCCTCCGTGACGAAAGACCATCTGCCAAATAATTCTCACTTATTTGGCCCGGTATTAAAACTTTTAGTATCTTTGCAAAATATGGTGTAAATAACTGAGACATCCCTTATGCTCATTTCTATTATTCACTTAATAATTACTCCTTAAATCTTTAACGAATGAACAGATTTTTACTTTGCGCTGCCTTGGTAACAGCGGCAGTGACCGGATTTGCGCAGCAAAAACCTGCTGTCCTTTCCAACGAACTCCGCACCAGATCGGTGCCGGCCCCTGTCGCCGTAGATGGTCAGACGATCCTGAATCAGGCAGGAAATGTACTGGTACACTCCAAAGCCACACTTGATGATATCATCGGGGGTACCCGCTATGATATGCAGACCAACGGTTCCATCATGAACGACCGGCTTCATCTCTGGGCCGACGGATCCCTTTCCGCCACCTGGACGATGGCTTTCACCGATCCCAGCTATGGTGATCGCGGAACAGGTTACAACTACTCTGACGGTACTACCTGGAATGAAGCTCCTACCACACGATTGGAGACCATGAAATCGGGCTGGCCATCCATCCACCCCTGGGGTGCTAACGGGGAAATGGTCATGGCTCACAATTCCACGAGCCACCTGGTCATGCAAACCCGTCCCCAGAAAGGTACCGGTACCTGGACCCAGAACCTCCGCCTTACAGCTCCTACAGGCGTCAGCAGCCTGGTATGGCCGCGCACCTGTGTCAACGGGCCCAATAACCAGTACATCCACGTCCTCGTGATGACCGCTCCGGTTGCTAACGGAGGTACCAAATATCAGAATCTCGACGGCGCTTTGATCTATTACCGCTCCTTAGACGGCGGCCAGACCTGGGATAAACAAGGCATTATCCTTCCCGGCTTGACCTCGGACAACTATTACGGTTTCGGCGGCGACGATTACGCTTGGGCAGAACCTCACGGCGATACCCTCGTTTTTGTAAACGGCGGACAATGGACCGACACTTTTATCATGAAATCGACCGATAACGGAAACACCTGGACCAAAACACAGATCCTTCCCAACTATTATTCTCTTAATAACGGTACAACCCAGACTCCCGCCTTTATCTGCTGCGACGGCTCCGTTGCTGCAGCCATCGACAAAGGCGGCGTAGTCCATGTTGCTTTCGGACGTATGCGGGCTATCTGCACAGGCAGCGCTCATAACTATTACCCCGGCACCGACGGACTGGTCTATTGGAACTCTACAATGCCTGTTATGGATACCGCCCTGGTTTCTGACATTGACGCCCTGATCAACGCCGATCGTTGCATTGGTTTCGTGGTTGCCAATGGTACCGACTCCATTATCGATTTCCCCTATTACGGCGTCAGCCTCTCCAGTTTTCCACAGATCGTGGTCGATGATTATAACAACAAATATTTCTTCTGGTCAAGCCTCACCGTGGGTAACCCCTCACCGGATCCTTACAATTACCGCCACATCTGGGCTCGCGCATGGTTCCATAACAAACCACAGTGGACGGAGCTGAAAGATCTCAACGACGGCGTTCTTTATATGTTCCAGGAATTTGTTTATCCCGCCGTTGCCACCGACATGAAAAACAATAAGGTTCAAATGATCAATCAGACTTCGGACCAACCGGGCTCCAACATTAAAGATACTACCATCCCTATCCATGATGTCAGCATTGACTACCGAGAAATCCCTGTATCAACATTCTTCCCGGTAGGTGTTGAAAATCAGCCGGTAGCAGAAAAAAATCCCGTAGGAAAAAACTACCCGAACCCGGTGAAATCAACAACCAGCTTCAACCTCTCGCTCGATCAGGCTTCCAATGTTTCCATCATCCTCTCGAATGTCATGGGCCAGAAAATTCAAACCCTGGATAAAGGAATGATGAATGCAGGCGGTCACCGCATTACACTGGATGCAACCGATTTGGCCTCCGGTATCTATTTCTATACCGTAAAAATCAACGGTACATCCTATACCCACAAAATGATCGTGGAATAGTATTCTCTTCTAATTAATACAAAAAAAGCGCTCCGGAGTGGGGCGCTTTTTTTTTCTGATTCCTGTCACAGGGGTTAACTTTTTTCCCTGAAATCTTGAAAAAAACAAATAATTTGATATATTTGTAGGGACCTTACTTCTCTTCTTATATGTCAAATTAAAATCCATTCCCATGAAAAAAAATCTACTTTTTTTGCTGGCGGTAATCGCCGGGCTGTCTGTCGTAGCACAGAACAGACCGGTTGACAACCCACGGCTCATCCGCAGCGTGCCTTACCATGTTGTGGACCTGCCTGTGGCGGATCCGGCCCAAATGATCAATCCTGCAGCCAACTCAAAAGCTGTTCTTGAAGATGATATTGGGACTACCCGTTACGACCTGCAAACCAATGAGGCCATCCAAAACCGCATCGTTGTTTACCCTGACGGTACCATCGGCGCTACCTGGACCAAAGGGGAAGGGGAGACCAGCTTTACCAACCGGGGAAGCGCTTATAACTATTTCAATGGCAGCACATGGGGGGCCCAACCCTCTGGCCGTATCGAGACCCTGAGGGCCGGCTGGCCTTCTGTGGATGCGTGGAACGGAGGCGGAGAGATCGTGATTTCTCACCAATCGGCCACCACCCCGCTCCTGAAAAATACACGCCCGGTTAAAGGAACCGGCGCCTGGACCCAAACCACTATCCCAAAACCAACAGGATCCTCCGGCATCCTTTGGGCAAGGGCGATCACCAGCGGACCTGACCATAATTATATCCATGTTCTGGTCATGACCGGTCCCACCGGGAACGGGGGAACCGTTTTCAATGGCCTTGAT
>Ga0209098_1000565_pt1 | contig 40114 bp, 66 predicted proteins | sample AD_JPNHW1_MetaG_FD_184429 | JGI IMG/M metagenome (GOLD analysis project Ga0209098, IMG submission 184429) | Active sludge microbial communities of municipal wastewater-treating anaerobic digesters from Japan - AD_JPNHW1_MetaG (SPAdes) (version 2) | ecosystem: Engineered > Bioreactor > Anaerobic...
TTTATTTTATTCTTGACATTTTAAATTATATTTTGTACTGGTTAATCATCGTAACGAAAAATTTTAAAAAAGGAAAAGATAAAAAATGAAAAAAGGAAAAGACACCACTCTCTACGCTCAATTACTCGCCGCAAAAGAAGAAGAAGAAAAAGCAATAGCCCGCCGGGTAGAACTTGAAGAAGAAATATTCTCCCTCCACCGCGCAGAACTTAAAAAGACCGAAGGTCAGGAAACCCTTGAAAATTTTGGCTATAAAATCACAATCAACCAGCCTATGACCTACAAACTCGATGATGCAAAATACAGAAAGCTGGCTGAAACACTCCCTGAAGATTTGCAGTTTCATAGAACCAAACTCGAGCTTGATAAAACAAAATATTCAGGATTACTTGTAATGTCTGCCAACCCAGGATTAAAAAAGTACATTAAGCAAATTCAGGATTGTGTTTCTGTAAAGCCGGGGAAAGTTTCTGTAAAAGTTGAGAAATTGGAGGAATGAAAAATGAAAATAGAAATAAAAAATAGATTTAACGGTAATATTATAATTGTTGGTGAATATGCTTCGGTTAAAGATGCTTTAGAAAAAAATCGTGGAGCCAACCTCCGTGGAGCCAACCTCTATGGAGCCAACCTCTATGGAGCCGACCTCCGTGGAGCCGACCTCCGTGGAGCCAACCTCTGTGGAGCCAACCTCTATGGAGCCGACCTCCGTGGAGCCGACCTCTATGGAGCCGACCTCTATGGAGCCAACCTCTATGGAGCCAACCTCTGTGGAACCAACCTCCGTGGAGCCGACCTCCGTGGAGCCGACCTCCGTGGAGCCAACCTCTGTGGAACCAACCTCCGTGGAGCCAACCTCTGTGGAGCCAACCTCCGTGGAGCCAACCTCTATGGAGCCAACCTCTATGGAGCCGACCTCCGTGGAGCCGACCTCTATGGAGCCGACCTCTATGGAGCCAACCTCCGTGGAGCCGACCTCCGTGGAGCCAACCTCTGTGGAACCAACCTCCGTGGAGCCAACCTCTGTGGAGCCGAAAACATAAATCTACCTATCGTAACAATAATAGGCTCAAGGCATACATTTCAATTTTTAAATGATATAATTAAAATAGGATGTCACGAATATTCTATTGATTATTGGCTTGAAAATTATAAAACTATTGGAAAATCCGAAAATTATACAGAGGCACAAATCAAAGAATATGGAAAGTATATAATGATGATTAAAAATTTAAAGGAGATCGAAAAATGAATAACGATGGCGGCCCGGCATTCCCACAAATACTGGGAGAACGATATGAACCCATGAGCACTGAGGGCATGTCTCTCCGTGATTATTTCGCCGCAAAAGCTATGAATGGGTTGATACAATACCGATTTGCAAATGATAGGTATCATGGTGATTTAAAACACTGCGTATTTGATGCTTATGAAATAGCCGATGCAATGTTAAAAGCAAGAGAAGAATAAAAAGTATGATTATTTATAAAGCTGAAAATAAAATAACTGGCGAAGTATATATTGGTAAAACAATAAAGACTTTGCATGTCAGGAAAAATCAACATATAAATGATTCTAAAAGAGGTTCAAATTATAGATTCCATAAAGCATTAAATAAATATGGAGTAGATAGTTTTGAATGGATTATTCTTTGTGAAATTGAATCAAATTCAAAATTGAACTTACTTGAAATGTTTTATATTTCAGCTTATAAAAGAATGACTTCTCTTTATAATTTAACGGATGGCGGCGAGGGGAATTTAGGATGGGACCCACCCGAAGAAACCAGAAATAAAATTGGATTGGCAAATAGCAAAAGAATAATATCTGACAAAACCCGGGAAAAATTATCCGAAGCGGGCAAAGGCCGGAAACACACAGAAGAGGCAAAAAAGAAAATAGGATTAATCCATAAAGGGAAAAAACTTACAGAAGAAGCAAAGAAAAAAATCGGCGAAGCAAATAGTAAATATATCAGAGATGATAATTACAGAAAAAAGATGAGCGAGGTTAAAAAGGGTGAAAAAAGATCAGAAGAAACAAGACTTAAAATAAGCATCGCAAAAAAATTATACTGGAAGAACAAAAAGGAGGAAAATAATGTTTGATGCCAGAAGTATAAGAAGAGGGAAAGAAAATGTTCCTCGTAAATTGATAATCTATGGCGAAAGCAAAATCGGGAAAAGCACTTTAGCAGCTGCTGCTCCTGAATCTTTGCTGATCGCTCTGGAAGATCGGGTTCGTCATATTGACACATCTAAAACGGAAGTTCTTAAAACTTTTGAAGAAGTAATGGAAGTTTTTGAGTATCTTATGTCAGGGACTTCTTTTCGCACCGTAGTAATTGATTCTGTGGATTGGCTCCAGCCCCTTCTGCATGAATATATTTGCAGAAAGAAAAACTTTAAGTCTCTTTATGACGACAATAATAAAGAGACTAATTTCGGGCGCGGCATAAAAGTTCATGCCTGTGACGGATGGAAAATGTTTTTACAGAATTGTGATCTTCTTAGAATCGAGCAAAATATGAATATAGTTCTTGTTGCTCATTCGATGATAGAAAAAATCAGCCCTCCGGATTCGGACGCATTTGACAGATACACGCTTGCAAAACTTGATAAAAGTGAAACGGCTATTTTGCTTGAATGGTGTGATATCTGCGCTTTTTATAATCGCGAAAAAGTGATTAAAAAAGAGGATGCAGGCTTCGGCAAAAAACAGGGCAAAGCTCTTAATGTAGACGGGAATAGAGTTCTTAATTTGCAGGCGACTTCTCCCGCGTGGATTAGTGGGAATAGTTATGATCTTCCTGATTGCATCGTCACTCTTGAAGATGCTCCGGAAATTATGAAGTTTATCCTCAATTTTGAGGGTGAAGAAAACAAAAAAGAAACTAAAAAGAAAAAAGGAGAATAAAAATGGCACAACTAAACTATGTACCAGATGCAACGGACCAGTACCAGGGATTCGAGCCGCTCCCCGCAGGAGAATATAAAGTCCAGATCACGGACTCTGATATTGTAACGCCCAAAAGCGGGAACGGTTCAATGATAAAATTCACATATGAGGTTATTGCTGACCCGCAGTTTGATGGCAGGAAAATTTTTGACAATATTATCATCGAACATTCAAGCGTTGACGCCGAAAGGATCGGGAAACAGAAACTGAATACGATTTGTGCGCTGACCGGTGTTAAATCTCTGAAAGATACCGCACAACTTCATGGAAAAGCAATGGCACTTCTCATCTCGGTGAAAGATAATCAGGGAGAAAAGCAGAACGTCATTAAAAAATATCTGCCATTTAATGACAGGGAACAGGAAGACGCAGACCCGGAAGAATCAAGTTCGAGTTTCACAAAAAATAAAAAACCATCATTTGTAAAACAATAAGCAAAGAGCGGGGAGACTGCCGCCGGGTTCATGGCCCGGCTTTGCAAAGAAAAAAAATAAGAAGGAGAGTTCTAAGATGAAAATAACAAATTCAATGCGAGAAAAAATTGAGAGCAAAATCAAAAAAGAATTATTGAGTCCTGAAGAAATAAAAAGAATAGAGTCTGAAATCGGCTCAGATCTCAGAAAAATAATTGAACCTACAATTGAGAAGGGATGGGAGAAATATAAGAAATATATGAGAATTTCATCTTCCATGTATCTCAGATATGCGCCTTCAGAAACAGACGGATATTATCCTTGTGAGGATTATCCAGATTTCGGAATTCAGGATACTTTTAATTTTAAAGAATTACCGAAAGATATCCAAAAAAAAATACAGGATTATTCAGATAAACTTCTTGAAGTTAACAAGAAAATATCTGAAATCAAAAAGATACTTCTTTCATGTAATACCACAAAACAACTTTTTGATTTAGTTCCTGAGTTTGAAAAATATATAGAAATAGATAAAACTTTAAATCTTCCCGTACCCATAGAAATGATAAACGGGGTTAAAAATACATTAAGCTCAATGAAAGGATAATAACCAATGAAAATAATAAACGTCTTTTACAAAAAACAAAAAACATTCATTCGTGAAATAGCAAAGAGCATTTAAGGTGCCGCCGGGTTCATGGCCCGGCTTTGCAAATTAAAAAAACAAAAGGAGAGATAAAGAAATGAGTTTTAGAAAATTAACCGAGATGTGCGACAAAAATATACGGGAACAAATCGGAGAATTTTATTTTATATCTAAAAGCCGTATGGATAATTTTTTAACGTGTTTAGAAAGTGGAGCGAAAAGGATATCAGAGATGTCTGATATAATAGCAGACCAACAAGAACAAATTAAAAATTTACAAAATGAATTATTAAATAAAGAATTAAACGAAAAGGAATAATCTATGAGAATAATAAATATCAGTACCGGATTAAAAAATCTTTACCAGATGGCTACAAAACGAAGGCCGAAAGCGGAATGTAATACCACAGCTGCGAGTATGGGAATTTATTATACCGGGCATATAATGCCCGCGGCATACGAGCAGATGCCGGATTATCTCATGGATATTTTAAATAGCCCTGAAGGATGGGAGTATCTTAATAAAAAATTCCCCGGAGCAAAATATAACCCGTGGAATTCATCTGTCTGCATCGCATGGGCGGTGAACAAAGTAATCGGGAACGAAATCTGTATAGTTAAAGAATCGACTTTCCCAGAGATTGTGGAACATGTAAAATCCGGTGGGGCAGTTATAATCGGCGGGGGTTTTCTTTCCGGCGGAACGTCCGGTCATTTTGTCTGCATAGTAGGGTTTAAGTTCGCAGATGATACAAGTATAACAGATGTCCTTGTTGATGATCCTTACGGGAATTATAACACGCATTACAAAGACCATTTTGATGGGAATGACATTGTTTTTCCAGTTGCTGAATTTATCAAGCTGACTTTCGGGAAATCAAAGACAAAAACTGTACAACTATATTTCAGGGAGGTGTAAAAGATGAATTTAAAAGAAAAAATTATTAAGTTGGCTTTAATCGCAGAAAAAAGAAAATGCCAACTATATTATGAATTTGATCTATCGGGAGAGGTTAAATATATAGTTATTTTAGAGAATCAGAAACAAGTAGCTATTTTGAATTTTACAAATAATCCGTTAATTGAAGTGTTTTTTAATTATGAAAATCCAAAAATAAGAACAGATGTTTATGTTTTTATTACTCAAATAGTGAATGAATTTAAAATGGTATCACAATGACAGACATATCACAGTATATTGATAACGACATGACGTTACGGGCGATGTCAGAGGAGATTATAAAGGCCTCTACTAAAAAACCACGGAATTATTTAGGTATGTCAGAGATCGGCGAACAGTGCTGGAGGATGCTATGGTATAGATTTCGAAATGTTATAGAAGAAACTCTGACATTGAAATCATTATTGGCAATCGAAGACGGGTATAAACAGGAAGATATTATGGCCGCACGTCTCCGATTAGTCCCTGGGGTAAAACTTGAAACCGAAGACCCGGAGACTGGTGAACAGTTCGGAGTAAAACTCATCGGCGGTCATTTCGCCGGACATCTTGACGGAAAAATTATCGGAATTTATGAAAGTCCAAAAACACTGCATATATGGGAAAATAAAGCAGTAAATGAGAAGAAGTTTGAGAGCCTGAAAAAATTGATTTTATCCGAAGGAGAGAAGCAGGCTCTTGCATTATGGGATGAAACTTATTATGCTCAGTCTGTAATTTACATGAAAGCCTTTAAACTCACCCGGCATTATATGACGGTTGAATCACCCGGAGGGCGGGATTATACATCATGCCGGACTGAAGCAAATAATAAAGATGCAGTATCTTTAATCGCAAAAGCTGAAACTATAATCAAGGCAGACAGGCCACCACAGCGATTATCAGAAAATCGGAGCTTTTATAAATGCGGATGGTGCAGGATGAAAGAAATCTGTTTTGACAATAAAGTGCCCGCTGTAAACTGCCGAACGTGTGCTTTTTCAGAGCCGATTATTGATGATAAAATTATGAACGCAACCTGGAAATGTTATAAAAAGAATATTGATTTTGCAGGCCAGGGTGAAGTTTGCGAGGAACATCTGTTTTTGAATACATTGGTTCCTTTTAAAACAGTTGCAGCAGATGAAGGAGTGCCAAACTGGATTAAATATGCACTGCCGACTGGAGAAAGTTTCTGCAATATCAATTCAAAGAGCAAGGCAAAAGGACACACATCAAATCAGCTTTACGACATGGAATATTTTGAACTTGCTATGAAAACAGATAACAAGAATTTTCAGGCCATACAGAAAGATAAAGAAGAGACTAAGAAAATTAAGGGATTAATATGAATATTCAAGAGTGGCTTGAAGCTGGAAAACCGTGGAATGTTATTTTACATGGCGATTGCATGGATTTAATGAAGCATTTTAATGATAAGGAAATACCTCTCTGTATCACTGATCCTCCCTATGGGATAGGAGATTTTAATCAATCGGCAAGTAGAAACTTCCATAAAAAAATTGAATGGAATAATGAAATACCGACAGAAGAATATTTTAATGAATTATATAGAATAAGTAAAAATAGAATAATATGGGGTGCTAACTATTATGGGAAATATATAATTGAAACAGGAAGAATAATACATGATAAAGTTGCAAATACAGGTCAGCAATTAAAAGAACTTTCTGATGCTGATATTGCAAGTCATTCTTTCGGTGTAAATATAAAAATATTCCGATATGGTTGGCGTGGAAATGTTCAAGGTAATACAATAAATTGGAAAAATACAGGGGAAGATGCGAGATGTCATCCATGTCAAAAACCTATTGCCCTTTATCGCTGGCTATTACAGAACTACGCAAAGCCCGGAGACAAGATAATAGATACGCATTCCGGCAGTGGTTCGCTGGCCTGTGCTTGTCACCTTGAAAAGTTTGAATTTTTAGCAATTGAAAAAGACGAAGATTATTATAAATCAAGCTGCGAACGGCTCGAAACTTTACGGAGTCAGGGGGTTTTATTTTGAAACTTGAACCTCGATATTACCAGCAAGAAGCAGTAGACGCAATCTTTGATTATTATCAGTCAGAGGATGCTGGGCACTCACTTGTATGCCTGCCAACGGCCACGGGAAAGTCATTAGTTCAATCAATGATCGCGGAGAAAATATTAAAAGAGTTCCCAGATTGTCGTATTCTGTTTGTCACACATCAGCCGGAATTATTAAAACAGAATTATAATGAACTTATAGATAATCTCGGACTTATAGATGCCGGGATATATTCCGCAAAATTCAAAAGCAGAGACGAGCATAACAGAATTATTTTTGCGACAATTCAGTCCATCCACAAAAAGGCTTTAAATCTCGGTTGTTTTAACCTGGTTATAGTAGACGAGGCTCATTTAATTTCACCTGAACAGGAAACAATGTACAGAAGATATTTTAAAGACCTTTTTGAAATTGCACCTTACTGTAAAATAATCGGACTTACCGCTACACCTTATCGGATGAAACAAGGGTTACTCACTGAAGGAGAAAAGGCCCTGTTTGATGAAATCATTTATGATTATCCACTTGCAACGGCGATAAAAGAAGGGTATGTATGCAAACCTGTCGGCAAGTCTTCAGTTCATAAGCCTGACACATCGGGGCTGCATAAGCGCGCTGGGGAATATATTGATTCAGAAATGGGAAAGATTTTTGACAATCAGGAAATTATTACCGCTGCATGTGATGAAATTATCGAACTCACACAAGAGCGAAAACATATCCTTATTTTCTGCGTGAGTATTCTTCATGCGGAACATGTGGCGAAGGAATTAACTGCACTGGGTATGTCATGTGAGTCCATGCACTCGAAATTACCAGATTCAGAACGTGACAGAATTACAAAGGATTTTAAATCCGGGAAGCTCCGGGCCGTTACAAACGTTGATTGCTGGACTACCGGATTCAATTACAAAGAAATTGACTGCATCGTTTTAATGAGGCTTACGGCTTCAGTCGGTTTATTATATCAGATGTGTGGGAGGGGATTCAGGATATTCCCCGGAAAAGAAGATTTCCTTATCCTTGATTACGCAGGGAATTTTCTCCTACATGGCCCTCTTGATAAAATAGAAGTTAAGACAAAAGGCACCGCAAAGGATCGCGGAGTTCATACCGCTCCGATGAAAGAATGCCCACAATGCAAGCAACCTGTATTTTTATCATGCATGACATGCGAACATTGCGGATACAAATGGCCGGTCACCGTGAACCACGGTGATATGGCCGGAGACGCTGAACCGATTTCAAAGTATCAGCCTCCAGTTGAATATAATCTCGAACCTTACGACACAAATTATTATGTGCATGAAAAGAACGGTCAACTGTCCATGCGGGTGACATACACTACAGGGTTATTAAATTCAATCTCTGAATGGGTATGCATAGAACATGGGGGATTTGCAGAACGTCACGCGCGAAAATGGCTGAAAGAAGCGCTGCCTGCCGGTTATCCAATACCGGATACTGTGGAAGAGTGTATGGAATTAGTTGACGTATTTAAAAAACCGTGTACTATATTCGTAGATTATAATCAAAGGTTCCCCCGGATTATTTCAAGAATATATCCGGAGAGCGAAGAACCGGAAGAAATAGAATCTCCGGTTGTAAATAAAAGTTTTATAAGGTGAGAATATGAAAAAAATTAAAACAGAAATTTATTCCAGGATTTCCGGATATTACAGGCCAGTGCAGCAATTCAATAAAGGCAAGCAGGAAGAATTTTCAGAGCGCAGGAAAATAAAAGTTCCGGAGGTTATCATAAATGAAGTATCAAACAAAAACATTCAGGTGTAAGAAATGCGGGATTGAATATGTAATAGAGACTGACGGGGAGGCAAAAGACTTCGGATATTGTTCAGAATGCCAAAAACAAAAGGAGAGTGAAAAGGATGAATAAAATACAAAATTTATTTTTAATATCTGCAATTCTTTTAATAGGATTTGCTCTTTATCTTAACGGTCAAGAAAGGAAAAAACTTTTTAAAGAAATAAAAGAAATGCGCGGCACTCTTGAATACATAGATAAGCGCATGGACACTCTGGAATTTTTCAAGAGTCCAGAAAAATGACAATAAAAACTTTTGTCGTTGATGATTATGTAATGGTGGGGAATAAAAAATTCTCACTCAATCTCAATGTATATCGTAACGCACATTTTCAGGTATTGAATAAGGCAAAAATAATATTCAAGAATAAATTACTTGCAGAGTATCCGGAGATATATGAGATAAAAGCGAATCAGGTAGAAATCGGATATTATATTGAGCGTTGCGACAACCGTAAATTTGATACAATGAATATAATTTCAATCGTGGATAAATTCTTTCTCGATGCTCTTGTTGAATCCGGCTGTATTCCAGATGATAATTTTAAATATGTCACCTATAAAGCTCCGTCCGTATCTTCAAAAATAGAAAAAATGCCGAATAAAAAAATTCATATTTTTTGCACTTTTTTTTAAAAAAATTATTTTTATTATTGACAATCGCTTCGGGTTTTGTTATTGTATATTTATCAAAACGAAAAAAGGAAGGCGATAAAAATGAGTTACGTTAAATTTTATAAAGATGAAATCGAAGCTAAAAGAGCCATGAAGTTTCATAATAACAGTTTATCAAAAAAATGTTTTCATAAATATTTCAGAGTGACAATAGAAGGCCCTGAAAATAATTATGCGGTTGTAGATTTTAGAACTGCATACGACATGCAAGTTCCTTATAGTTTTTAATAAATAATAAAAAGGAGAGTAATCACAATGACAAGTTATGTTTTTCTCGGAGCTATAGAAGCAGTTGCAGCAGAAGGATATTTATCCGAAAAAGAAATCAAAAAATTAACCAAGATTAAAAAGAGGAGGTCAAAGGATGACAAAAAAGAGAACAGAGACAGAAATTGATATAAGCGAAGCTGCACGCGTAATGGGACGTAAGGGAGGCAAGGCAAGCGGCAAAGTCCGGACTGACGCGAAAAGCAAAGCGTCACGGGAGAACGGCAAAAAAGGCGGACGGCCCCGGAAGAAACAGGAGAATTAAAATGATCTACATAGTCAGCTTTATTCTTTTGGTTTACTGCGTAATTTCTTACCATCAGGGATATGATAAAGGATTTAAGGACGGTCAGAACCATGAGTAACACATTTAAAAAATGGCAGAATCGTGAAATCAGCGATATCGAATGCATCAGAGAACTCGAACATCAGAATAAGGAGTTGAAGGAAATCGGGTTGATGTTAAAGGACAGAATCATCTCTGTTTTGAATAATAAACCAGTAAACGATTTGGACGAAATTATTGCAAGGCTTGAAAAATATGAAAAGATTTAAACTATACCGAGGCTCAATGCGTGAAGATGATAATGGGCCATATGTATTGCATGATGATGTAATAAATCTGTTTAATCCAGGCAATGTGGCGAAGCCGGACGCTTGTTCTCAGTTATATGATGTGCGAGCACTTGGAGAAGCTATTTGTGATATGGAAAAATATATATCAGATGAATCGTCAATGCTTGGCGAAAAGTATAAAAAGATTGTAGAAAAATACAATAAAGTTAGCGAGCATTTCATATAACGTCATAGTTACACGACGTTGCGACAGCAATGTGCCGAAGGCCAAGCGCAGCGCAGCGTGTAACTTCAGTTATATACAGTGACGAGCGAGGATAAAAAATGTTTAAATTATTAAAACGTGAATACAATGACAAAGGGCAATTGGTACATGTCCACAAAGAGGGTTCAATGGAACATGTATTATATTGGGATTCCAACGGATGTCATTGTAGCGAAAAAGACTGTGAAATAAATTGCAACAATAAGTTAGCGAGTCATTGTATATAACGAGTATGGCTTAACCGCAGTGCGCCAGCATTGAGTGAAACGCCGGTTAAGCCCTGTTATATGCAGTGCCCGATAAATAGGAGGATGTAATGGCGTGGTATAGGTCTTTAACGATTGAGCAAAAGATAAATTTAAAGGATTGTGCCAAGTTAATTGTAGGTATGACATGGGAAGATATGGGAAAACTATTTTCGTTTTCTGATAGAATAAATATTTTACACAACAAATTACAATTAGAAGGTTTTGACGTACAATAAAACGGGCATTGCATATAACGAGATTGCTTACCCGACGCGGCGGCTTTATGCCGTGTGCCGTAGGCCGGAAGCGGGTAAGCTCAGTTATAAGATGTAACCGCCAAAATAATAGGAAAGGTTTATGAAAGAAACAATAATAAAATGTGATATTTGTAAAGAGATAATCCCAAAAGGTTCGAGGGGAAATCTTGAATTAAGTGGAAGAGAATTTGGGTGTGCTTGCAATCATATAAAATATGAAGATGTTTGTTATGATTGCACGGAGAAATTATTTAAGATGTTAAAGGATATAACCAAAGTTTGAGGCGGTTATTTCTTATAACGTCAAAGCTAAACGACGTTATTAAACGCATCACCCAGAGAAAAGACTTTGCCGTGAGTCGCAGGATTGGGGCTGAGTTACACGGATTACAGCAAGGTGCGTTTAATAATGTGGCCGATAGGCCGAACGTTTAGCGACAGTTACCCGATGTAAACGGGCGATATTACAGGAGGTTTTTATGAAGGTATTTGATATTGAAACAGGTTTTAATTATTCCCAAAAGCATTCGGTAGTAGCCGAGAATATGGCCGAAGCAGAGAGAATATTTTTGGCTAAATACTGGCCTACTACGATAAGGACTATAAGTTTACATTCTGAATATGTTCAAATACAGAAATATGATGAACAGGCAAAAAGTTAAGCCCGTTTATTTCGGGTAACTGCTATTATGCGCATAAACTTGCGCATAATATTATAAAAATAAGGAGAGATAAAATGTGTTATAATGGATGTATTTTTGAGAACAAAGAAGGAGGTTGCAAAAAACCTTTTAATAAAATTTGTCCCGCCGAAATAGATATTGATCCGGAAAATTCGGAGATCCGACAAGACAGACTTGATTATCTTCAGAAAAAATTAAAAGGAGAAAAAGAAAAATGAAATCGAAAGAAGAGATAAAGAAACAGCTTTTAAAAGCTGCTGAAATTAAACCGGGGATAATTGACAATGTAATATTCCTGATTGAGAGGCTATAAGAAATATTTAATCTTTACAATTATAAAAGCAATAATACCAAGTCCGCAGACGAGGAGCAGGCCATAGGCAAAAGTCCCTGCTCCTGATTTTTTAGATTCACTTATCAGCCGATCATTTAAAACTGTATTTTCTTTATCTGTTTTCTGAGCCTGTTTGAGTTCTGTTATTGCATGTTTTATTATGACCTTTTGAACCGGGGTAAGATTATCATTTTTTAATTCCTGCTCAAGTTCAGAGGCAGTCTGCGAGTATTCTGATTTATATTGAACCGTGGAACATCCGACAATAAATAATAAAATAAAAAGTACAATTATTTTTTTCATTTTCTTTTACCACTGCATTTTTTACAATTAGTTTCAATTACAATTATTCTTTCGTTGTGATTTTCCACGCATTTTTCCATTTTGCTCATTTTACGAAAAGTGTCACGGCTTGCACCATGCCAGATATAGACGACAAGAGCAACAACAGCACCAAGAAGCGAAGTAATAAGGAGGTAAACTCCTTGAGAAATGAAGGCTTTCTCCACATTATTTTTCCTCCCCTGACATTAAAACTTTTTCAGAAGATGTTTTTTCAGGTTCGGGGTTATCGGCATCTATTTCTCCCTCTGCGCCACCAGGAGCTTTGACCTTGATTTTAAATCCGTATCTGATAAGACGATAAGCAAGTGGAAGGATTATAATTGCAATAACTGACATCTGAAACCATTGAGGAAGAGATGTGAACCAGTTCATTATATTAGCTCCTTTTATTTTATTTCTTTAATTCTGATCTTTTCGCAGTTGCCTGATTTTCATAAGTCTCTAAAAATTCCGGGCAATCCGGCTGTTTAACAAGCCATTCACGCAATGACCGGATTGATTTAATATCAATATCGTTTAATTCATATTTCACAGGCTGATTGTATATTGTATTATATTCAGACTGTGTAATTTCCCCGGATGATAATTGTTCATCAAGTGTTTTGGGCATAATTTCTTTTTTATCATCTGATAATTTCATTCCTTTCGGAATTTCGTCAACTCCGGTTGCATATCTTTCAACCTGAGTTTTCGACCTGATTCTATCACCGTCTTTTACATGCTCAATACTGATCGGTATTTGTTTCCATTTCCCGTTCTCGACAATTAACCTCTTCCCTTTGTCGGGAGTAATTGGATTATCAAGCGTTTCTGTACGTGGATTAAAACATACCGTACCGCCGGCTGGTTCAATCTGTGCAAAGTCTGAATATACGTTTCCGTATTCGTCTGTCATATATTTTATTGTTTGTTGCATTTATCGACCTCTTTATAGTGTTGTTCTATTATATCGGCAATACACAATCCTATATCATGCGGAACATCTTTACACTTGTCATGAATATATCTTGAAATTTTTAAAGCTAATTCACTATCTATTCTCATCATATCACCTTAATAATTTTGTATTTTCCTACACGTGGTCCCGAAGTAATTGATGAAAAACGGGGGGTGCCATTAACTGTATCCGTTACAGGATCTCCGGTAGAAGCTGGAAAATACAAAATACCACCGGCTCCCGGGCCTGTATTGCTACCACCCGAAGAAACTTGAGTATATATTCCTGTCCCTGCGAGAGGAGCGTGACGGTGACCCTGTGACGTATCTTGCTTATAGTGTCCCAGTCCTCCTTTATAATTTGAACCGCCCCACGTGGCTCCATTGGTAGTTAATTGACCACTTCCTTCTGTGGTTATACCTTGAGTGTCTGGCAAATAAAAATGAGTAGCGTCTGCAATCCCCCACGGATTCCAAGTTAAATAATGACTTCCACTGCCTATAGAACTATAAGAAATTTTTGTACCTGCTATGGCATTTGCATAGGTAGTAGCAATATAAAATGTATTAGCCGTGGCAAAAATAACGTAAAAATTTATAGACGGAGACAGTCCGCCCGGAAGTGTCCCTGTTGTAGTAAATGAAATACAATCACCTGTATTTAATCCGTGCCCAGTTAAAGAACAGAACAAACTGCCGTCAGTCCCAAAAGCTACAGGTATCGGGCCATTTGTTAAAGCTGAAAAAAGAGCAGGGTAAAGAGATCTTAATAAAGAACTTCCATCTTCTCTCATCCAACCGGTAGGAATATTTGTTCCTGAATAATCAATTGATGAACCAACGGGAAGTAAAGAATTTATATACGTATATACTGCTTTTTGAGAAGGGAACAATAAATCACTGAGAGCCGCGAAGGTGCCGTCTGTGCTGAGACTCGCGTTCCCCAGTATGGATTCAACTATTTCAGTAAAGTTGGCCCATATCTCGGCATTGTTAGCCCGGAGATGATCTCCTCTGACTGCTTCTGAATCACTGAAAAGTGGAGAAGGGTTAGAAGGTAAAGAGGGATCTATCGGATAAGGTATAGTCATATTATTTCTGCCTCACATCTGTTATTGTATATACAGTTCCGGAAACATCAAGAGAAAAAACTTTATTCACCGGTTTTACTCTACGAAGTAATTCAATCAATGTTGCAAGAGCTACATCTCCACCCGCAATCTGTAAAACCGATATTGTAATCTGATCATTAAATATCGCAGTATCCGCAAATGTCGCGAAAGTCCCATAGCCTTCTGTCGGCCCTGTTGATGGGGGAGGAACTGCCGAGTCTATGGCATATGATACTGTTGCCGGATTCGGCGCCCATACGGTAATTGCTTCCGGGACTGGCCTTACTCCTGTTTCAGTGTTAACGAGCCCTAAGTCAGCGTTAGGAGTTGAGTTTTTTCTCCACGCCGAGCCGTCTGAATAATAAACAGCCCCATAATCTCCACTACCGTCATCATGTATAATTGCTACAGTCCCCGTAGAAGGAACCGCAATGGGGAGATTTTCCGAAAATACATAAGCATTTTCAAAGTCTGAAATTGAACGCGGGGTACTCCATACAATTTTCTCCCCCGATATATAACCACGACAATAATATATTGCTGAAGCCGCTTTATTAGTCCATCCCGCCGGGACTTCCCATGCGCGAGGGCTGTAATCTGATGGCGCAGGAGTGGCCGGCGCACTTCCGGATGTTGAATAAATAAGAAATCCAGTATCCATAATGGATGATATAAGATTACCCGCGGTAATTGGAGGGGAGCCTTCTGTAAACCATGAAAAAGGAGGTAAAGAAAAAGTTTGTAAGATCATCTGAATATTAAATATAGTGCTGGTACTCCATGCAGAAGAAACAAGTTGATACAAATATGCGGCTTGAGAATTCAAACCCACAAAGAACCCCACCCCGTACATGTTAAGTAAATATTGTAACCACGGAACTACGGGGCCGGATGTAGGATAATCATCATACAGCCACGGAGTGAGTAATAGCTTTTTCAGATTAACAGAATTCTCTGCCATTCCGGAAAGAATATTATTCCACCACTGCGTGTAATCTTTTGTAGACTGCAAAGCATTCGGGCCAAGATTAAAATATCCCGGCGGTGTAAGATTGGCGACTGTGAAATCTGTTACATCCATCCAGACACCGCCATCGTGATTGTAATATTTGCAGGATCAATAAACATAAACCTATCATAAAAAGAGGTATAATCAGAAAACAGAGCATCATTTTTGAAGTCAACAAATGTTGTTCCGCCTCCGATTGTCATAACCACAGAAGACTCTCCCGCAACGTTCGGGTCAATGGTAATAGTCATAGAATCCACTTCGTCAAATAATATTTGCGGGGTATCTCCCATTGTTGATAAATCATTAACCAGTGCTATAATAGTCCCGATTCCGAACTGAGGAGCTATTGTCCCTGACTGTGCCTCCGTTCCAGTTATATCTATTGCCGTAACTGTCGGAGCGTGTACACCGTCATCATAAGTCACATCAGATGCCCCGTTTATCCCGGAGAACATGGTCATAAGTCTATTTAAAAATGCAGCGGCGAAGCTGTTTGCCTGGGAAATAAGCTCCGCCTCTGTCGCATTGCTTGAAGCTCTGATATTTATAGTCATTGCTATTGTCGTTTCTACTGCCTGCGCGACTGTAAAATAATAACTGAGTGGTACACCCGAGCTTAAAACACTCCCGCTTAAAACTGTATGAAGCGCATTGCCGACGTTCTGGCTGTTTATAAATTCAAGCCTACTGGCAAGAATATTCAGAGCCGGTGCTATCTCATATGAATCGGCAAGTACACCGGAAGGTGTTTTTACAATAAGATTATAGCCGTTTGCAGGTACCGGCACAGGATCAGATAAAGAAACTCCCGTATTATTCACATACATGTGAGCATCAGGATAATATTTCAAGACCTCAGTTTCGACCGCTACGGGACCATTCTGTGCGCCGTATTCTGTACGCTCTGAAATAATCCGGTTCAGATAAACTGCGTCACTTTCCGCCGCCGCTCCATTTAAAAACGGCAGAGGATTTGCAGCGGTAAGAGACGAGAATCCGGTTATTGTGAATGTCTGTCCAGCGGCTATATTCGCGTCAACTCCGGATTCAATGGCGGTTATCGGAACATTCAGGCTGCTGCTATCTGGTATAACCCCGATATATGTAGTCTGGTATTGCGACCCGTTTGAAGCGGTTAGAACCGTTCCTACCGGGACTGTGACCTCTGAACCTGTCGCGTTTGATATAGTCACGTAACCACTCGCATATGTCGCAGCTTTACGGGGGTTGTTCGGATTCATCGCGTCAATCATAGCCCCCACGGGGGACATAAAAAGAGCCATAACCTCACCTTCGTTTTCATCTACATATACCGCAGCCTGCGCGAGCATATTCGCGAGTATCAGTTCCGGAGGATTACCAGGAGAAAATACAATAGATGCCGGAGCATCAGAGATCACCTGATTTAATGCAGTTTCAAGAGTTAAAGGTGTAAAGACTCCGTTTACAATCGGCATAATTATTTCCTCAGCTCACCACAAACAATCCATCAGAAGATGCTGAGATTGATTGCGGTTGATAATATTTCGTTACTATTCTTTTTATGTCTGCGACTTTATCATTATTTGAAGTCGGCAATTTCCAGACAAGAGGATTTCGACCATATGTATCATCCGCAAACCAGCCTTGCTGTTCACACCTGCATTCTGACATTGCATCCTGTTCAAGAGATTCCAGCCCCGAGACCTGAACAGATCGCCCTGTTGAAGAGTTAAGAACTATATCGCCGTTGCCGTCAAGTTTTATTGCCATTTCCTCAATCCAGTTTGTGATTCTCTGACAGATTATTTGCGTTCCAGTTTACTTCTGCCGGAGTTCCAGGGAAAGGGGAGATGCCTCCGGTAGGCCCCGGCGCAACTCCTGTTGCGCCCCACGCATAAAGAGCGGCTATTTCTGCATCCTTCGCCTGCGCCCATGTAGCGAGCTGGTCGCCGAGCACCATTTTATAAGTTCCCGCGCCAAGAGTGGTCTTCCCCTTTATCACTACATCAAACAGCGTCGTAATGAGCTGTGCGAACGTGGCGATTATTAAAGGATTTGCTCCCCCGTTGTTGTCAAAAGACCTGACAGATGAATGGTCAAAGGGATTTATTCCCTCTGCACAAAGAACTATGTCCCCGGCGACAGGTTCAAGGCCATTTGCGGCAAGCGCGAGAATGTCAGGTGCGGGCTGGCCGTCTTCCCTCGTATAAAGAGGAGTAACAAGCCATGTGCCTGTATCTGTTCCTGCCTGTTTTATAGTCGCTGAATATATCATAATAATCCCGATGCCTCATATATGGCAGTTTCCATCAATCCGTCAACCCTAAATTGAGACATCACCCAATTATTAGAAGCGGTAATTTCGCAAACAGCCTCTTGTCTGCTCCACCTTATAGCATAACGGATTATCCATGCGTCATATGCATTAGTTATATTCACAGCTAAAGCGGAGGGGCTTTTTGTCAACCCACCAAAAAACGCGCTTTTTATATCGTTATAAATTGTTATCTTGTTAAATAGTTTACAGTCGAAAATCGCTGATTTGAATTTTATATTTGCATAATTTTCTACGCCAAGACCCCACGCCATGTAACCTACAGAGCCAAGAAAAGAAAATTCTGGAATTATATATTCTGGAGTCTCCGGGGCACTGGCTTGATTTGCCCCGTAAAAATTAACTACATTTTTTGAGTAATCAATTGTATAAATCAAATTATTCTGTAAACATATTTCAGATAAAAGATTGTTCAATTTCATAGGTGGAAATAATCTTTCTGTAGCCGGGATACTATTTGCATGAGACATATAATTATAATTAGCGGTCATCGGAGGATTTAATCCGCTTAAAAATTTATTCATCTGAATTCTAAAAGATGTTTTTTTGTCTATTTGGACAGCGACTGAACCTTTTATTAAAACATCGTCAACCATCGCGCCTTGTAAAACCATAGTGATTAAAGTTCCATAAGGGTCAGGATAAAGCGGGGCAGCATATACAATAAATTTTCGGGAAATTGTTTTATTCCCATATGCCCCCTTTATTACCATAGCCGCGTATGTAATATTTGTTTTTACATTTGGAACTTTAAAGTTAGGATCACTCATTTGAGAGATGCTGCTTGCGGAATTATTAAAAGTCGGAGCAAAAGCAAGAATGAGATCAGCTGATGGAGATTTGATAGTTGCCGAAAAAAAAGATTTTAAGGCTGAACCAATCGGTATTCCTACATGTTCAAATTGAGCGGAATATTCACAAGAAAAAACGGCAGGAGGTATTAAAGAAACATTATCCGGTGCATTCTCTTTCATTGCTGACAAAATTTCTTTTGTAGTAAATCTATCGTCACTGCTCATTGCGTCAATTACAACAACAGGCTGTGTTATGGTGGCTGCTGCGTTAGATTTTTTAACATAAAAAATCAGCATTAATAATCTACCCTGTAAAATATACAGTTCTCGTCTGTTATCCCTAAAGATGGAATCGCACCGGTAGAAAACAACCCACAGAAAATATCTCTACCGGGTATCGCATATAAACAGGCAATTTGAATATCCTCACCCGTCGAAGAATCATAAATTAAAATCTTATCTCCATTGTCATCTGTAGAGTCATATTCCCATGTAGCGATTTCTCCATTTTTACACTGAATAGATGACCGCGTGCCTTTTGCAGGAGTAGGAAAAGAAAAGGTTGTTGATATTATTGCATTATTAAGGTCAACCCAGTTACTCAAAATAGACCTCCGACCGCTGTACCAGCAATTGGACTGACAAGCTCCCCGGCTATCGTTGAAGCCATACCTTTAATACCTGAAACATTACGGGGAGTAAATTGTTCTTTCAATTTTATCTTAATAATAATACCATCTTTTCCGCCTTCATGCCCTGCTTCAATTTCTTCAATATACCAGGACGAAGAGAGATAGGATGTATTCTGCTGTAAAACTCCGAGTGAAAAATAATTGCTTAAAATCATAATCGGCATCATGTTATTTTTCATTTGAAAAAGTGACGAAATCTGCGAAGCTATATACCCGGATGTCAATCCTGATAAGTTCGGGAGTATAGAACCGTATGATGCAATTTCATTTATTAAAACTGCGATAGCTGTTAAAGCTGTTTGAACAGTTTTAAATATATCAGAATTTTTATTGTCATGCTCTGCCATTGCAAGAGATAACTCAACAGTCGAAGGCTGAATCACAGATCGGGTTTTCATCTCCCCCGCCTGAGTTAAAGCTCCCGGCAGAGTTACAGCCCCGTGAATAGTTTCCTCCGGGAACTCACACAGGCAGAAAAGCGGAACCGGTGCACCCTGACAGGGCATACCTATAATGACCGCTGAATTCACAAGCGAAGTTACTGCATTTGTAATTAAAGTTGCCGGGTTTAAACTAAACATTATTTACCCAATATCGAAGGTCTTGCCCATTCCGGGACATGCAATTTGTCCATAGCCGCCTTTGCTTTATCTATTGTTTTTGGTAACTCTAAGATGGCAGTTGTCGCTTTATCAATTGCCGAAGCAAATCCGACTCCGGACTCCACCATTTTTATTTGCATTGTATTAAATTTATTACTCAGAGAAAGTAATTCATTATATCGAGATGAAGTCGCTTCAAATACTTCTTTATTTTGCCTTTCGGCTTGATTCATCCATCCAACATTCACTTCCTGCGCGTACTTCTCATCGCCTTTACCCTGGATTTCCCCGGCGTTACTTTTGAGCAATGAGTTTTGTATTGCCTGTGCAATAGAAGGGGGAAGCCCCTGAGTCTGATTAGAAATTTGCTGCAAAAACCAGCCTTTATCTGTACCCGTGGAGGCCCAGTTCCCCCCGGCCACACGAGAAAGAGCGTCAGTGTTTTTAGACTCTACTAATTTATTCACAGTTTCTTGAAGTGGTTTTTGTATTCTCCCGAATGATCCCGCAATGGTCATTATCAGTTCTGAATGCTGAGCGCGCGACATCCCCCCCTGACCTATACCCTCACCGCCATAATATTTCATTGTGGCGTTTCTGTTTTCAAGATTATATTGAGTAGCCGCAGAAGATTTCGCAAGATTAACCGCGCCCGATGCCATGCTTACCATAGAATTTATGATATCTGCGACACCCTCGGGAAGTGTACCGAGAGAAGTTCCAAATACATTTATATTTGAAAATGATTTTCCGATACTGGATATGCCGGATTGAATTACAGATACGGGGTCAAATCCTTCCGCTGAACGCGCGAAGTCTTTTGCAGCGTTCCCGAATTTCTTTGCTCCTTCCGAAAACTGCCGCGTATTTTTATCTTGTTTTTTCTGGTTTTTCTCTTCGTTTTTTTGTTCAGGCGTGGGGGACGTCTGAGGATTGCCAGGGCGAGGTATATTATTACCAGATACACCGCCTTTGCCTTTTAAATTGACAGAGGTTTTACCTTTCGTAAGAGCGTCAGCTTGTTTTTTTATGTCCTTGATATTTTTTAAAACAGTTTCCTGACCCTTGATTCCAAGGCTGACAAAATATTCTTCTAAGGTTTTACCGGCCATATAGTTTCGCCATTATCTCCAATCTTTCAATTTCGTAAAAATCAATTCTTTCGGCTTCGGTATATGATAAAATTTTTGTTACTATTAAAAAATCAAAATCAATTAAAGATAAGGCATAAAAAAAAATTTATCCGCAATCATTGACATTAGCTGGATGACTTCCGCGTCAACTCCTGAAAAATCTTTAGGGATAGGAACCTGCCCGATCGTTATACATCGCTGAGCATTAAGTTCTTCAAGTGCCGACATCGCAGAATATTCCCTGGCTCTTGCGATTTTCAGACTGTTGACAGGTTTATTGACAGTATAATTGACACCATCATAGACAAAAGTAACATGGTTTTTGTCATAAGATATGACCTCAGAAATCGCGCAGACTGACAACTTTTTCCGGATCTTTTCAAGCTCCGGGACTGTGGACTTCATAATCTCAAACCAGCGTTTTTCTTCTTCAGTCGGTGCGGATGTAGTACCGTCCCCGGTCTCTTTGCTTTCAGAATCAATGGTATTGAGCATCCGCGCACGGGATATGCGCGGGAACTCGTTTTCTAACGCCTGACCTTTGCCGAACAGCATTTATATTTCTGCTCCTGTAGCCGGGTTTATTACCGCGACATCACCGAAAGATATTTTTGCAGTTATATAACCTTTACCTCGTGCAATTGATGGGATCGGAGGGGTGCTGAAAAAGCATCTTTTATGACGGTGAATCCTTGCCCCTTCAGTTGACGCGGTGTCATATTTGTAATAAAAGTCAAAGTCAAATATTTTCTGAATCCTCGCCTGTCCCCATGACAAAAGTTTATCATAATCAGTGCCAAGAAGAAAAGTCACGTCTCTTTCACCTGCGCGGGGCATTGACTGCATCACAACGTCTCTTGTGCCGTCCGCTGACATAAACCTTTCGCCCCTCTCTGTCTTCATGGTGATTTCGCCAAGAAGCTCATCTTCATTATACATTGTATCCCCTGCAAAGGTAATTGAATCACCTGAAAGCGGGTCTGTGAAGGTTGCTATACATTCGCCTATTGATATTGATAAAGATTCCTGTGGCATCTCTTAACCTCTCTTAATTAAAGTTGAACTGTATTGTTGCATAATGAACAGCGGCATAAGCCCTAATGTTGCCTACTATACTACCAACGGGAATAACCCCTTCAGATTGCCAGTTCGGGTTAAGTCCGTCAATCTGAGTTTTAGAAAGCATTATCAAAGTATAATCAGCCGCGTTCCCTGCAGCATTAGTTTGTATCACCCCAAGACTCCACAATGTCTGAAGTGCAGAATTGACAAGAGAATAAATCTGGCCAACTCCTTTCATACTCGCTTCAACCCCGGTTTGTCCGGCAGCCTGAAGAGCGTTTCTGACAAAAACTGTGACATAATCGTCAATATAATCCTGCGCGATTACTGTCTCTATTTCCGGAGTTGTCGGCGGATTTGCGTCATCGTTCATATATGTGTCATAACAGAAAAGTGAACCGCCCTGATCCTGCGCTCCGTTGTATTGCATAAGCGATTGACCCGCTATATATGCCCTTGTTGCTGCGCTATAAGTATCTCCGTCTACGCCGGGGAGATCATGGCAATCTGAGAGAGAACCGATTGACCTCGCTGGGGTGCCCCCGTAAAGCGCCCAACAAAGAGCAGCCTGCAGTGGATTGTGATATACATCTGTACTGGCATCAATAGTTGTATGAGCATTTGTAATAATTGAGATTGTCCTTGAATTTTTTGTAAGGTCTCCACCGAGCAGAAGAGCTGCCGGAAGAGTCCCCCCGTCTGCCATAGAAAAGGCATGAAAAAATATTTTATGTTTTGCCGGTGTACACCAATCTGAAGCAACCTTACAGTCTGCAAGAAAATTAGCTGAATCCTCAAGTCCGTTTGTCTGAGACCCCACACAAAGGAAGCTCCATGAACGCGGGGTATAATTCGCTTTATCAAGCATATCAGATGTCAATGCCGTACTTGACCCGCCGGTACTGAGGATATAAACCTTTGAATCCTTCGCAGAACCCGCAAAAGCTGTATCAAGAAATTGATTAGTACCATATGCGTTCGGGTTTGCGACTTCAAAATCTGGGACCATAGCCTCTGTTACAGTTATAAGCCCTGAGTTCACATCCGGAGTATATCCGGTTATTACTTCCCTTGTTGCAAAAACCATGCTACGGGGTAGACTACCGAGCGCCCCGGTCGTTGAACTTGAAACTACTGATATAAAATTCTTGCTCATTTACAATACCTCAAATTTCAAAATTTATGGCATCCTCAACAACTTCAATCGCCAAGTCTACCGGCACATCTTTACCTGTAAAGTCTATTACATGAGATACTACAGATTGGCATCTAAAAATCAAGCCTTTTTGCAAAACTTCTAACCCACCATGAAAATTAAACTCGGGTGTCTCATCGTGGTTTAGAACATTTGCAATACCTCGCCATATCAGAAAATCAGGGTTAACAATAAGTTCCCTTGCCATTTCATAAGGTTCAAATAATGAGGAATCATTCATCCTTTCATTCGCTGCGGCTGTAAAAAAGTTTAAAGTAAATTCAAAATCAATCAGAGTCCCGCTTGTACTTGACCCGTTCGGCTGGCGCTTTGTGACTCTGAAAGTAGTCTGAATATATGGGTATGATACCGGCTGTCCATCAACCGAAGGGTACCCGTTTCCCTTTTTTACCACTGAACCATATTTAAATATTGGACAGATTACACCCTGTGCAATTAGCGCGGTATTTAAAGCTGCATTCATTGCATAATATTTTTCATAGATTGTCATACAGTTGCCGCCGGGATGGAAACTTCCTCGCAAGTTGTGACAACAGTTATATTCCCATTTTCTGTAGTTACTGCCCAGTTTACGGGCCTGTAATTTTTACCTGAATATGTTATTCCTTCCGGTTCATAATCATACGGTGCTGAATGAATTACAATCGTGACGCCCTGCTTTATTATGATGCCTGCTTTTTCAAGCCTCTGAATATCATTTGAATTTAAGTCATTAACTGAAGCCTGACATGGGGTAGACGAGGGAGTAACGACTGACGAACCGTCTCCGGAGTCAACAAATACCGGATAATTCAGATAAACGGTATCTGTCTTTATCCTGGAAGCTGCGAAAGCCTGCATTGACCGGGTATTCATTCTGCGCTACTACATCCCACGAGCTGAGCCTGCCTGCGCTCTGTGATTCTGCGTCTGTATTTCTCCGGGTCATTTGCAGAAAATGAACTTGTTAAACCATTCTGTGATATTGACTGTATTTCAGGAAATTTCCCATCCATTGCGAGTTTATAACATGCTGTATCAAGGACCTGTTCGATATAATCATTCTCCGAATAATTAGCGGAATCAACCTCTCTTTGTGCAGATGTTATATACTCCGTTAATTGTAAAACGGTGACGGCTGGATTGTCCAGCCGTACCGTCAAGGAGGTTATAAAATCTGAAACTGAATACACCATTTTAATTAAGCCTGCACGCTGAATACAAGGTCAAAAACCTGGCCGCGCTGTATGACCATAGGCCCGCCGAAAGTAAGAGCCGCAGCATAAGATGAACGCTGCTCACTTACCACACCGGTTGTAATCCTTGGCGTAGCTGTAGCCATCGGAGACACTATGCCCTTCCGGCCTGTAGGTGCACCGTGAACAACGGCAACGATATGATTGTACTGCTGCGCTCCGAATGAGTTTGTACGGGCATTGAGCAGACCGGAAGCCTTAATCTCGATATTCTTAATTGTTCCACCTGTAGCCTTTTCTATTGCTTCATGCAACATCCTGTTAAATGTACCTGTTCCCAAATACTCGACACCTATTGCATAATATGAAGTAGGAACATAAAGAACAACCTTCCCGCTTGTTGCAACGTTTGTAAGAGCTATGAGATTAAAAAGTCTTACAACGTCTTTATAAACATTTGTTGCGTCCGCATTAGATGGGAGCGGTTTTGTAATATCTGCCGGTTTATAATTCAGGTTTGTAATCTGCTGAATAAGGGTTGTCGGGTTAGCGGCCCAGTCTGCGGCTGATGCAAGCAGAGGAGACGCCGCACCCGCAGAAGCAAGAGCAAGCATGATCGAAGGTGAAATTATACCGTACTGACCTGTCTCACCGTCGAAAGAAGATGAACCCCATCCATCAACGAAAATCCTTTCCGCTGACTGCATGATCTGCTGTTCTATCACTTTGAAAAGCTGGTTCTGAAGAATGAACCCCGCCAGAGCCGGAGCGATTGAACGGGCATAGCCGAGAAGTGCTTCCTGCTGTTCCATTTCAATTATAAAACCCTGACTTTCTGTATGAGCGGTTTTAAACTCATTCAGGAGCGAAATCTGCGCGAGGTTGTTACTGTAATTCCTGTCATCTCCATAGGGGTTAAGGTCTCCCTGTCTGCCCTTGGCTGAGCCGGAACTTTCGATCCTGGGTATTCTGAACCTTGATATTGCACCAGCTGATGCTCCTACTTCCGCAGCAAGTTGTACTGCATCGCCTTCCTCAATAAAAGACTGGAAGAAAGTGAGTTGCTCGAAAAGCTGTTCGGCAAGCTGGTTGAGCCCTGCAAACTGGTCATAACCCGGGTTACCGAAATATGCGTTAAGTGCGGTTGCTTCCGCATTCTCTACAGAGCATCCGGCTTTTATTGCGTTCCTCGCGATACCGTTCAGAGTTCCACGGAGACCATGCGCCATATCGACTACATGATCAATGGAGGCCCCTCCGAACTTTGCCTGAAGGTCTTTAAATGCGGCATTATGAGCTTCAGCCGCAGGATTGGCAACTGCAAGGAGAGCGTTATGCAGTGCCACATATTCCCTGCGGCCATCAATTTCATTTACAACTTTGAGGCCTTCTGCCTCTTTTGACCTGGCGTATCCGTTACGGACTACAAGCCAGTTCCTGAAATTCTGTTCTGCAATCTGAGATGATGTTATTCTTTTCATTTATTTTTACCTCTTATCCTATCATCGTCTTTGTGAGTTTTGCAAAACAGTACCCGCTTTTAAGCTGTCCTGAGAGCTGTACACCGGGAGTGGTGAAAAATACGACTCCGGGGAATGCAACGTTACCGACCTCTGAAGATGCAGTCTCATTGGAAAGCCTGCCCTCATAATCCACATACGCACCAGTGCCAGAAGTAGGGTTCTGGCCTGTGACCATAGGCACCATCGCAACTGCGTCTATGTCGCTTACCATAGCCACCATGTCGCCGGTTGCGTATTCGCCGACCGTCTGATCAATCGTTGCGCTTGCCTGTGAAGCAGCCTCAAGGAAGCCAATCGCAAGGATTGAATAAGTATTCCCGCTGCCGTCTGTATAAGCATTCGCGCCAAGAACTATTTTCTGACCGATTGATGCAAATTCCTGGAGGGTTACGACCGAACCCACCGGGGCCGAGGTGATTTCTGATGTTGACGGAATTACAAAAGGCACGCCGTCAATTCTGCGGCCGTCAAACTGGACCGCGCCACGTTTGGGGTTGGTTTCCCCGATACCAAGTGTTAATCCGGGCATTAGAACACCTCCACAGATTGAGTATTTTTAACTTCCGCTTTTTTGTCTGATACAAGCTCGTTGAATTTGGCGTTTACCGCTGCAATCCTGAGAGCCGGATCATCCTCTTTTATGCCGAGCATTCCAGCCAGAGTTTTAAAAGACGGCGTTTTGCTGCCAAAGTCGATGTTCATTGCAGTCCCAACAGCCTTGACAAGCTCCTGAGTCGGCTTCGCATTTTCAAGCGTTGCATCTTCCTTGTCTTCTTCCGCTTTTTTCTCTTTTTCTTCTTCAGAGTTTTCGGCCTCTTCTTTTTTGTCCTCTTTTTTCTCTTCATCCTCAGAGTTTTTAGAACAGGCATTTTTGAGCTTTGAGTTTTCAGCTTTCAGCTCTTTGTTCTCATCTTCCAGCTCTTTCATGCGGTCTTCCGCGTTCTTAGCTGCAAGGGCTTCATCAACCGCATTTTTAACGATTGCGGCTATTTGTTCGGGCGTCATTTCTGCCATCTTTTCACCTTTATCCTCGCTTTTATAATTTCCCGCAGCGTTAAAAACGACCGCGTTTGTAACCTTAATTTTGTTTTCAGGGTCTCGCACATGGGGAGCCAAGGCCACATGCGTGGCGCGCAAATCTCTCGCTATGGCGTTATATTCCTGCCCGTCAGGAGTTACACCTGATTTAATTTCCATATTGTAAATGTCAACAAAAGCGGAGGCCCCGAAATCTTTCTGTTTTAAATTGCCTTTAATATACGCAACCTCTTTAGTCCCTTTGACTACACCCGCAATCATGGCCGCGCCCTGTGAGCCATCGAAACTTACAGTATGCGCCCATCCGTCAATCTTCTTGTTGTTCTCGTTTGTAGTGGTTTCATGACTGCCGACAACAACCGGGGCAGTCTCAAGAGATTTCAGGAATTTCTCATCGGAAACAGATTCCGGGGGATAATAAAGTTTTACGGTCTTACCGTCAAGTTTCTTATTCCCTGTAGTAAGCTGGCCCGGTGCGTATTCAAGAACCCCGACCCGGAGAGCAGGCACTGTGAATCGCAAAGACTCAATCCTTTCCCCGGCATCGTTCCTGACTATTGCGGCGGGCTTATGAAATAAATATCTTATGAGTGAATTTATTTTCATAATTTTTCTATTTCTATATTATGGTCATCAGGTTTATAATTCGTTTTGATTACCCTCCATTTTCCAGGAATACCAATAGGGCGAACTATATCTCCAATTTTAGGCCAGTTCTTTTTATTGTCATCAAATTCAACAGTTGCATCAGCACTTATCCATTCTGTAGTATTTTTTACTCCCGCATTCTTAACAGTAGCAAAAGTCCCGAAAGACTGATTTAACATCGGTGTTATATCAAACATGATTTTATCTCCTTGATATTCATACAATACTCCTTTCACATTTAAAATATTTTGTCAATAATTTATTTTTTATGCCTTTGAGATTCCTTGACTATATAATTTCGGAGCGGCTTTTCTCTCTCCGGAGCGCGTTCAGCCCAACATCTGCACCCGTAATCAGTACCGGGATTACCGGTATGCCGATTCCCGTATTTATCAATTGTTGTTGGAGGATCTGAAAACAGAAAGCATTTCCCTTGTAACATCTCATGCGTAGGCCTGACTTTCCGGTCTTTTTGCGTTTTCCAAAAATAACGGTCACTGAATTGTTTTATAATACCCTCATTCATCCCGGTTCCAAGATTATACGCCTCTTCGTCTCCTTGCTGACGGGAAAAGGCTTCAAAATTATCCTTGAAAGAAAAAACCTTATAAACCTCCTCATTTTCTTTGGCACCATAAATTTTATCTATAACTTTCTGTGCGTCTTTTGTATCTTTCAGGCTTTCAAGCGCATCCTTTACGAGTTTGTCCTGTTTCTCTTCAGCAACCGCTTTTAAGGTCTCTTTTAAAGCCTCCTGCTTCGCCAGCCATTCAAAAACATATCCGTCAAGAGTTCCGCGATAAACTTTCATCCCTTTTTTATCATAATGCTTTTCCATAGCATAGCGGTACTCTTTAGCAAATAGATTTTTACGCCTGTTGAACTCCCCTTCGGTTTTCCATGTGACTTTATTTGTCCATACTGCATGGGCATATTTAACAACCGCAGACCTCCACCGGGGGGCAAATTTTTCAAAGATGTTAAGCATTATGCCCTTTTAAAAATTATATCACAGGCAATCTTAATCCTGCCCCATAAATTACAGCCATACGCGATCTCAAACATTTGGTTCATGCCTTTCCTGTAATATTTCCCCGCCTGTCTTTTTATAATTCTTTTATTCAGCTTTGTGCTCTTCCCGCTCATTATAATCTCCTTTTATTTTATGCCAACGGCCTTGTAAGTACAGATTTACTGCCCTCATCCCCTCCACCTGCGCCTTCATCCAGTTCGGTCTCTTCAATCTCAGGGAGCTTTATTTCTTCATTGAGCAATCCCTCTTTTTTAAAAGCCTCCTGAAGCTCAGGATATTCAAATTGTCTGATCAGTGTTTCAGTTTTCTTTGAATGCAATTCTGCTTTTTCCTGCTCGGTTTCATCATACAAATTATCAAACTCAATTTTAAAATCATCTTCCTGAACTCCCATTCCTGCAAGCTCTTTATCATACTGGATCATTACATTTACCATAAATCTGAGAAGTGGCTCGATTTCCCCGTCCTGGTACTGTGATTTAATATTCTCATTCGTTACATGTATCTGGAAAGCGGCCTGGCTGTATGCAGAATTACCGCCACCGAAAAAGTATTCGGGGGCTATGCCTGTAATAGAACCTACATAATCTTTAAATACCTCGGCGACATCCGCAGTACCGGGCCCGATATTATTATTCAGAATATCAAGCTCCATCCCCCGCGCCTGTTCTATCGGAGTGCTAACACCCATAGTCTGAGAGAGTCGCTGTAGCTGCGAACGCATCTTTGACAGCATTGTATCCGTCTGGATGTCCCCTTCCATTTTCTCAATTATAACCTGGGCACGAACAAGTAGTATTTTCAGGATGTGAATATAAATATTCCATGCTTCTGCTGCTGTCCTGAATTGTGGCAATCTGTTTAATCCCACACCAAAAAGAGGTTCAAACCCCGGACAAGTGAAGAAAGCGGAAACCCCATGTTTCAACTTCGCCCCCATGCAATATAAAGTCCCAACTTTCACGGGGCTATAGGGCTGTGTGATGCCTGAATAACTGCTCCCCATAGCATAAGCAAATTGAGTGTCATTAAAAACATTGAAGCTCACAGAATCCCCGCGCTGAATAGGCACGACAAGAGAACCACGAGGAGAAAGCAAGCTATAAAACATCGCATCCTTTATTACATGCTTTATTTTATGTTTATGAATCAGCTTCTCAACCGCTTCATTGAATTTCTTGTCTTTAGATTTCACCTTCGGGAATTTCTTTAACGCGATTGCAAGTGGCCTATCAACCATTTCGGATAATGTCGGCATTGACAGGTATTCAATATAATTTATCCGGTAAGGAGTGTAATTGATGTAACTCATAAGAGTTGAAGGATCTCCGGGGACGTTTATTTTTAAAGCTCCATCCGCAAAGACAGTATTATAAACAGTCTCAAAGTCTTTTTCGACTTTACTATTCTGAGCAGTTGCCGGAGCAGGGACAAACCCTTCTTTATCATCGGCGTTTATAATCATCGTTTCATACGCTTTCCCCGGTGCGTTTTGCAGTCTTTCTGTTTCCCGCTGCGCGTATATGCTAAGTAAGTCCGTGTAGTTCGCGGTGTTCTGCGCCTGATTATTCCTGAACTCCTGAATTTCTCTTTGTGCTGAGTTTATGATGGAGTCTATGCTATGAGCCGAAAAAGCATTTTTAATTTCAGCTACAAGTCCCTGATTATTTATAACCTCATTCTGCGGCAGTAACGCCATCTTTTCCACGGCATCAACCATTGTGGCAAGCAGTTTATATGGATTCTGGTTCATAGCTTTATCTCTCCTCAATCTTCATAATCGTAACCTAAATTTTTAAGCAAAAGACCTGTTTCATATAGCGGTTTATCAAATCCTTTTTTCCTGACTGTTCCCGGTGCGTTTTCCTGGAGCTCGTTTCCGGCTGCAATAATTGCCCGAGCCTCTTTGATAACCTGAACACCAATTTTACGTAACATTTCTTTTTCATCTTCAGCCGCTCCATTCGGATTTTCAAGTATATTCTCAAAATAAGCATTAAGAGCTTTTTTAATTTTCTCATTGTTCGCCAATACATTCTCAGCGGCTATACGCAGAACTGGACGCGGCGGTATTGTTTCCGTGCCATAATGATTCCATGTCATAACATCGGCAAGGCTTGTGCCATCTTCATATTTTGCAGACTTGACACCGAAAAGTAATTGCATGTCATTACTCCTTTATGATTTTTGCCATGCCCCGGACTACCTCACAAACTTTTTCCGGTTTATCCGCAAGAAAATACTCACAGGCTATTTTAACACCCGGAAGCTCAGCCCCGTAGTAATCATGCACAATTATAACCCCACCTTTTGACATCTTATGATAAACTTTGCAGAAACTATCAATGATTGATGAATAAAAATCACCATCAAAAAATGCAAAACAGATTTTATCAGGATATTCATTATCAGGGATGTCTGCAAAAAAACCTTTATGGATTACCGGGAACTCAAGGCCTGCGTCAGAGAATGATTTTTCGAATGAAGATTGTTCTTTTGCCAGGTTCCCTTTATTCAGTCGCGGAGGATTGCCGTCATGTTCGTTCGCATCCGGGAGGCCTTCAAAAGAATCGTAAACATGAAACTCTTTGCCAGACCCAAGCATGTTGAGGAGCCGCCTGATATAAAGGGAGGTAGTCCCGACATTGCATCCCAGCTCAACCACATCCCCAGGAATCCCCATAACTGAATAAAAATTATCAAGAATATATCGCATGCTCTCAATGTTCACCATTGTCGAGATCGTCTGTGGATGTGCTGCTATTATTTTTTCAACTGGCATATATCAAACCCCCTTCGCGTATGTATTTTCTACAGTAGAACCGAAGAAATGTCGAGCATAAATTTTTTCCTCGCCAGAATACTTTTCCCCTGTGAAGTGTTCAGGATTAAACATGTAACTCGGGAAAATCTTAATATCCTGTTTTGTAAGCCTGGCCATGTCCCCCATATATTTATTACCAGTTGCAATATATGACTGCTCAATTTCGACAATCGGCTTAATGTTTATATCATTGATCAGTTCCTCAACAAATTTTGAACCTTTAATCGCTGCAAGTACAGGTTGCACATACCCCGGACGTGTGACTTCATTCTCAAAATATGAATAAGCATCGTGTCCACTATTCAACAATTCATCTATAGATTCAAGGCATTCGGTGTCCGCATCAACAAAAACCCCACCATAATTAAAAAGAATTTCATACTGATAAATGTTTTTTGCGCCACTCCATATTTCATTACTGAGATAATAATCAATCCACCTCTGATTTTTCCATTCTACTTCTGACAATTCTTTTTCTGTCCATAGCCGGTATTCCCAGTCCGGATGTTTTTCTTTCCATGTGTTCATCCATTTCCCTGGCATGGGTTCGGGTCCTATCCATAATTGATGAATGATTTTCGGAACCTCACTTAAAATCCCTTTTTTGTATGTATTGGCTTTTGGGTCGGTACTGCCAAAATAATGACGGGCATATACTTTATCTGCCTGTGATTTATTCCCGGTGTAATGCTCTGGGTTAAAATAACCGCTGGGAAATATTTTCACATTTGCAGAGGTCTTCCTGAACATTTCCCCGACATACTGGTTCCCTGTCGTTTTCCATGGAACACCTCCAACCGGCTTATGCGCAAGCCCATCAATAAGCTCTTTGGCAAACTGAGACCCCTTGACCGCAGCTATAAGCGGCTGGATAAGCCCCGGACGTACCTCTTCATTTTCCCAGTAAGAATATGCGTCATGCTCTTCGTCAAATAATTCATTTATTGGATATACACATTCAGTATCAGCGTCAAAGAAAGCTCCACCCTCATTATATAAAATCTCATACTGGCAGACATCTTTAACTCCGTGCCAGATCCCTTGCTTAAGGTAAAAATCAATATGCCGCTGATTTATAAATCTGTAATTGTTTATTGCGTTCATATCCCATAGTCTGTAAAGCCAGCCCGGATTCTTTTCCCTCCATGAGGCCATCCATTTAAGCGGGGGAGGCTTCGGCCCGATCCATAATTGATGGATAATTTTCGGGATTATCTTCTTTTCGTTATCTATGAATTTCCACGCCTGCCTGATTACTGCTGGCCGGTTCCCTGCGATACTCGGGTTATGGTCATTATGGTCAATAAGAGAGGGGAGAGGAAAACACATCCGGAACTTATTTTTGATTATCCATTGTGAAATCCGTTCGTCATCATGTCTATTTTCAAGCGTATCGAAAAATTCAAGCATGTTTTCAATCTGGTTTACCGGGAGACAAATTGCCACTCCTCCCCGGTTCCGGCCTTCATACAGACATCCCTGTTTTTCAAACTCTCTCATTTTCTCCGGAGGATATTCCCCGCGATAAAAAAAATTATACCCCTGAACAGGGAGACCATAGGCAACTCGTTCAGATTCCTTTTCTGTAATAAATCTGATAGCCCTTTCTTTAAAGTTGTGACAGACAATTGCGTCATCCTGGATAACTACATGGAAGTCTGCTTTAGTGTCGTGCAACCGCCATGCAGCTTTGCAGTTCTCTATAAGATTGTTATTCTGATCTATTGAAAAAGGCACATCACCGAGCTTATCCCGCAATCCCTGAAAAAAGCTGTCCCGTGAAGGATGGGCCATAACGGAGATTGAGAGGGTAACATCGGGGATTTGCCGAGGTTCACATTTTATAATCCTGTTATACATCATATGTTGCTTTAAAATGTTCGGGGGAAATATATGTAACGGAACAATGTCACCCTTTTTATATTGCCTTGGCGGGTTCCCTCCTGTGTATGTAGATTCATCATTCCATTTGTAAATTATATTCATAGTTACCGCCTCCTCATAATCTCAACCGCTTTGGCATATTCTGCAACAATGTCGGACGTTCCCAGTGCTTCAATTGCACCGGCTAAGGCATCTGGGGCGTCATCGTGCTCAATGTCTTTGCGGTACCTGCTGACCTCAAGGCTAAATGCCTGCTGAGTACCTTCGAGCATTCTCATATTCCCTTTCTGCACTCCGACTGTTGACATAATTCTCTCATGCTTTCCCCTGCTTTGATGCTTCACGGTCCACAGATTTTTTACAGTATAAATGCGTTCTTCACTCTTCAAGACATCCAGGAAAAAAACTGCCGAGTCGGAAAGCTGCGATTCAAAGACAGTCTCAATCGGTGTATAGATATTTAAAAAATCAAGAAGCTCTCGCCTGACATCAGGATTAGAAATTGACTTTGGCCATAACATCCCCGTAAAAATTATTAAATCATCATGCACTCCGGCAATAGCCGCAGCGGTTGAATCAGTCCCTGTTCTGTCCGAAAATGAAGGGTCTATAAAAGCGACTGCATACTGACATTTCCATTCCGGGACTAATTGAAAAGCTCCGATCTGATCGTTCTCATAAGCTACACAATGGCCTTCCCAGATATGCAGATATTTTGTAATATTGGTCTTTTTATCGTATTCAAGATCGGCCCGGAGAACTTCAGGAAACCACGGATTATCTCTCCAGTTAATAAATATCTTTAAAGTGTCATCCCGTTCAACCATTGTGTAATCTGCGTGAATCGGGTCTTCTTCAGTTAAAGGGTTATATGTAAATATAATCTGGCTGCCGTCTTTTCTGATTGTAGGGATAAGCACTTCAAGAGATTTACGACTGACCGTCTGGGCCTCTTCTACCCAGCAATAGTCAATTCCTTCAGTTGACTTTATATCTTGAGCATTACCTCTTAAACCCTTGAAAATAAACTCTGAGCCGGTACGAACACAGACAATCGAATTTTCAGTTATCTTGAAATAAGCATCCCATTTATACTCATATATCTTTTCGGTAAGCAGTTTCCATACAGAATCCCGGATTGAATTTTGTATCTCCCTTGTACAAAGAATACGGCATTTTGTAGCAAGAGATTTAACAAGTAGGAATGTAGCGACTGTATGAGATTTCCCGGAACCGCGACCCCCGTATATAACAATGTATCGCTTAATTGTAGAGAAAAGAACTTTAAGCTTAGAGGGGATTTTAATTCTGTTCGCTATCAGGTTCAGGCTCTACACCTTCAATTATAATATTGATAGGGGAGTTGACATCAAAGTTTATTTTTTGCCCTTCTGTGGCTTCATGGATTGCTTTAATAAGTTGAACGGAGGCTGAATCCCCTCTTGATAATACTTTTGACATTACCCGTGATATTAGTTGACTGCCGCTTATTTTTTCTTTTAAACCGTCTTTGCTTAATATTTCGTGGTCTTTATCAAGAAACTCCGCCATTATTTGTGACATTAGTTTCTTTTCTTTACGGGCTTTAACTGACGCTTTGCCACCTTTAGAACCTATTTCCCGTGCTTTCTCCGTGGTTAAAGGTTTTAAATTTTCTTGTCGACCGGCCATTCTATTTCTTGCCCATTTAATAATATTTTAGTAATACCTGTAAAATTGACCCATCTTTGTATTACTACATCACAGTATTTCTCGTCTAATTCCATGCCGTAACATATACGGTTTGTTTGTTCGCAAGCTATTAAAGTTGAGCCCGAACCGATAAATAAGTCTAAGACAATTCCGTTGTGTTCACTGCTATTTCCCACAGCTTTTGAACATAATTCAATAGGCTTCATCGTGGGATGCAGTTCATTTTTTGAAGTTCTTTTAATACTCCATATATCAAAATTAGACCTATCTCCGTAAAACTTATGCTCTCCAAACCATCCGTAAATTATAGGCTCGTATTTGCTCATATAATCGCTATTACTTAAAGTGTGGTTGCCTTTATCCCATATTATAATAGCTTTATAATCAAGTGAATTATTATGTAACGCATTTATTATATAGTGTATGCCGAGTCTGTAAAAACAAATATAAAAAGCACCATTGACAAATGAATAAGCTGATTTTATTATACTATCTATAAATTCTATACCTTGATCCTTAGACATTTTATCGTTTTTAATTTGACCATGTTTAGCATTAAAACTTTTACTCCCATCGGCATGAACATTACCCTTGAAGTCCATTAAATATGGTGGATCAGTAAACATCATGTTAGCCTTCTTTCCATCCATAAGCCTTTCCACATCGTCTATCATTGTCGAATCGCCGCACATAACCCGATGATTACCAAGAGTATATATATCACCCTTAACTGTTCGGGCTATTTCCGGCGGCGGTGGAGCCTCGTCTTCTATAACTTCAGGTTGAGTTAAATCTTTTATATCAAATCCAAAATCTATTAACTGATCGGATGTAAAGTCAGCCTCTAATATTTCAAAATCCCACTCTGCAATTTCTCCGGTTTTATTATCCCTGATTCTATATTCTTGTTTTTGTTCTTCAGTTAAATCCTTATATTGAACAACAAAAGGAATCTCTTTCCATCCAAGTTTCTGAATTGCCTTTAATCTGGTATGACCGCAAAGTATAACATTGTTCTCATCTATTATAATCGGTGTTCTATAGCCGGTGCGCTCAATGCTTTTAACAACTTCTTTAACTGCATTATCATTTTTACGGGCGTTTCTCTCATAAGGTATAATAGAGGATGTTTTAATATTATTTATTATTTCTTTATTTTCCATGATTTAATTAAACTCTGAATATTGAAATTGTCAAGTAATTTCTTATTTTGATATATTATGAAACATAATTTAATAATTTATTCGCTCTTGATGGATGCCTGCGTGGCATTGAAGTCAATGAGATACTCCCCGATAAAAGCCGCTTCTTTTTCAGTAAGTTTTTTTTCTTTAGCTTCAGCCATTGTCCTTTATCCTTGCCCCGGTGCATTTTATTATATTCATACTGCCATCGACCAGCCCAAAATAATGTTCACACTTTTCACATGCGACACTATGGACTTTATAGTCTTTTCCGTGTGGACATGGAGTTAAACATTTTCCGGATAGTGAATCCGGGCTCATTTCAAATTCAACTGTTAATTTCCTGCTGCCGTCTGTCATAATTCCACCCCATAGCCATTTATGACATTTATTATATTTTTGTTCATTTGCTCTATTTTATCACTTTTCATGTTTTTTACTCCTGTATTTTATGATTTATAAAAATCTGTTTTGTCAATTATTTTCCCGGTCTTTCTCTCTCTCTCCCTCTTCCCCCTATATAAATATAGGGGGGGGGAGAGAGAGAAAACTAAGACTTTTTCTCTCCCCCTCTCTCCCTTTTCTCGCCCTAAAGGGAGAGAGGATTTTACAATATTAACTGTCATCAAAATTATCATTTTCATCATTTGCGCCAATACGGTGTTTTTTAGAAATTATCATCTTAACTTCAAGATGTTTTTCGGGATGAATTGAGTAGTAACATCCCTGTTTTGTATTGCTTCCGCAGGCCCTTGAAATGACAAATTCATCCATTTTATCTATCATTTTTTTGACATTTTTCCACTCGCCTGGGATGTTTTCCCGCAGGTCTTCGGTGTGAACTTCCCCATTTTCAGAGATATATTTCAGTATGTTAATATGAACTTGCTTGAATTCCCGTTTTAATTTTGTATCTTTTTCGTCATTTGGTTCAATTCTAAAATCATAATCGGAAAATTTTAAATCAGCTTTGAATGACACCGGCTCCCCGTCACGGATTTTTATTGATTCAAATTTTATAGTCCCCTCTGATTTTGTTTTGGTGACAATGAACATCGAGTCAACGGCTCCCTTGATTGCTGAAGAACCACGATAATTCTCCCCGGACTTTGAGGCATGATGTATTACAAAAAATGTGACTTTAATCCGCTCTTTTATTTTGTTGAGAGTATGCAATATCGGTAGCATTTCTTTTGCAGAATTTTCATCCACTCCCTGTGCAACTTCCATCAGCGCGTCTATAACGATAAATTTAATTTCATGTTCGATAATCACATTTTCAAGCTCCAAAGTATCGAGGCCATTTTTTAAATCAACTCCCTGGTATGACATGTAATTTATCGGCGTTTCTTCAGTCCCATTATGACCGACAATTATTTTTTTAAGCCTGATTGATAAGCGGTTTTCCCCTGACTCCTCATCTATAACCAGCACATTCCCCTGTATTACCTCCCGGCCCAGCCATGCCTGACCTTCAGCAATTGCTACAGCAATGTCAAGAGCCACATATGTTTTACCAACTCCGGCATCACCAACGATCATACTGAGTGAGTTCTCTAAGATTAAATCTTTAACAATCCATTGCAGCGGGGGGCGAGGCATAAACGCATCTTTAGCGGTAAGGATTTTATAACGGGGTTTGTCAGATAAAACTTTACGCTCCTGTTCTTTGATTATATTGTCAGTAGAAAACTCATCCGGAGTATATCCTTTTTCTTTTGCATCATAAAATAATGTAGCGATATTTATTTCTGAAGGGTGAAGGGATTCCCATGTGCGCTCGGTGTAGTTCGGGTCAAAAGTAGAATGCTGCTGGCCCCATTCAAGCCATAACTTTTTGGCATCATCAGAGTTAAGGCTCTTTACCGCATGGCCCGTTTTAATCCAGATGTCCCGGTCGGAATAATCGAGATATTTGAGCGCATCAGATATTGCGACTTCCATTTCTGGGATAAGCGGTATCTCTCCGGTGTATTCTGTTTTATTGCGCGTAAGAGGATTTCTCCGGGCCAGGATGTCATAAAGCCATTCCGGAAGCGGGGCCATGTTTGAGATATGGAATTCCCCATCTGTTATGTAATGCATCTCATCCGGTGCGACAACAACGCCGCCGTCTCCACGTGAGTCAATGTCTATCGGATCGCCGGGAAATATCTTTTTCAGTGTAGCGACTGGTCTGTCAGCGATATAATAAAGATGTCTGCCGCCGGAGGGTGTATGGACTTCTACAGTCTCCGGTAGTTCACCGTAATTCTCACGGATGTAATCTTTCTTTTCCTCAACTGAGCGCGGATCTTCTATTATGCCAGTAATTTTATTTTTCTTATTTACATCGATATCTATAACGACAACACCGCGCGAGTCCTGCCCGGTTTTTATTCCGATTCTGCGCTGTCCTGGTTCGAGGTGATAAAACCAGTCATGTAGCTTCGCTTTCTCATTAGATGATTCTGTACTCCATGCGATGCCTGGAGTTTTATCAAGTTTAAACCATAACAGCTTTAACCCCTGGTCTGCATAATTGCAAGCCAGATTATAAAGAGCGTGCTCACTCATTTGAAGCACCTCTGTTTTATAATTTTATTTTTGCTGCGTATTCAATTACGGCTTTATTAACAAGCTCAGTTACTGATTTTTTTTGTAAGGTCGCTGCGGCTTTTAGTTTCCGGTACGACTCCGCATCGACTGGCTGGTTTATGACAATTGTTTCCCTTTCTTCTGGCATTATGTTCTCCTTATTATATTCTCTTGAATTCCACTACCCAGACCCATGGATTTAAATCCCATGATCCAGGGCCGTTGATTTTTTCCCAAAGATTTTTATATAACGTTTTATAAGTTATACCTTTTGAATAATCCACTCCCTCGTAAATTCCTTCACGTTGACAATCCGCTTCGTCAATATCCTGAAGCCGCTCAACCCTGATATTTGTTATTTCAAGATTAATTCTGGAATACTCTCTTCTCATGTAAATTGAGGGTTTCCATTTCCCGCCGACTGCTTCAGCATCCATACCTCTGTCAGCCCTATATCTTACTTGATTATAATCAGGGCATATTCCCCATGTTTCCCTCACCCACAGACTGTCTCCGGGCTGACCGTACGGGCATGAAATATATCGATCACCAATTTTGATATTTAATTTATGATCTTTATAGGCAGATGATAAAACTTGACCCGCGTTTTTTATCATCCTTCTTGTCTGCGTTTTCCTGCCGTCAAGGATTGCCCTTACCATTTCGCCGCTGAATAATATCGGATGTTCTTTCATGTCGTTTCACCTTGATTTCAAAAAAGATTCCGGGCTATATTTCAAGCCCGGATAATGTGCTTTTGTCTTATGCTTATAACAGTAAACATCTTCCGGTGTTCCTCCTTTCGGGTATAGATATAAACCGGTGATATACACTTAATTACAACACGCAAATTATTATGTCAAACATTTTTTATTTTTTTTATCTGCTTTATTTTTTTTTATTTTATTCTTGACATTTTAAATTATATTTTGTACTGGTTAATCATCGTAACGAAAAATTTTAAAAAAGGAAAAGATAAAAAATGAAAAAAGGAAAAGACACCACTCTCTACGCTCAATTACTCACCGCAAAAGAAGAAGAAGAAAAAGCCACAGCCCGCAGAATCGAACTTGAAGAAGAAATATTCTCCCTCCACCGCGCAGAACTTAAAAAGACCGAAGGTCAGGAAACCCTTGAAAATTTTGGCTATAAAATCACAATCAACCAGCCTA
>Ga0209098_1000566_pt1 | contig 40091 bp, 40 predicted proteins | sample AD_JPNHW1_MetaG_FD_184429 | JGI IMG/M metagenome (GOLD analysis project Ga0209098, IMG submission 184429) | Active sludge microbial communities of municipal wastewater-treating anaerobic digesters from Japan - AD_JPNHW1_MetaG (SPAdes) (version 2) | ecosystem: Engineered > Bioreactor > Anaerobic...
GTCCCCCTCGTCCTCCGGTATACCTCGATTGACGGCACGCCCGTAACGACGACGACCGGGATCGATGTGATGATGAAGGGCACCGCGGAGCTGGGCTTCGTCTCGGTGGACACCAACCCTTCGCGGCTGACCGAAGGCACCACGTTTGACCTCACGATCCGGATCGAGAATACCGGTACCGGTGAGGCCAAGAAGGTCTCGGCCACGGTCGACATGCCGGCGGAAGGCAAGAAGGAGGCCTTCATCGGCAAGATCAAGCCCGGCAACGATGCACCCGCGATCTTCCTCCTTGAGAGTATGAAAGGAGGCACGTACCCGTACAACCTGACCATCAGGTATACCGATGACATGGGTGAGCACACCCTCACCCGGCAGATGAACCTGCGGGTCTCGCCCGTTGACTCGACCGGGAACCTGATCTTCCTCGTCATCATCCTGGCGATCCTGGCCTTCCTTGCCTACCGGTACTGGTACCTGCCGAAGAAGAACGGTGATGGTAGTTTCCCATGGGAAAGAAAGAACTGAAAGTCGCCTTCCTGCTTGCCCTCCGCTCGCTCCAGCGGGGCAGCCGGTCGAGCGTGGTTCTGACGATCCTGATCATCGGGATGTGCTTCACCAACATGATCTTCCTCCCGGGTCTCTTCAACGGGATCGGGCAGAGCATCACCAAGCAGGTCGTGGACTACGAGATAGGGAACGTGCTCGTCAGCGCCAAGACGGGCGACCAGTACGTTTCCGATCTCTCGGCAACGCTCGACCTGATCAATGGCATGCCCGGCGTGGAACGGGCCACCCCCCATTTCAGCAAAGGGGCGACCCTCAAGTACCGGCAGCGGATGCTCGGCGTCACGGTGCGGGCCATCAAGCCCAATGACGAGAAGCTGGTCTCCCCCCTGTACACCAGGATGGTGGCCGGGAGTTATCTAGGCGAGGACGATACCGGGGAGGTGATCATCGGCAGGCCCGTTGCGGGCGATGCTTCGGTGAAAGAAGAGGATGAGTTCCAGTCCTCGCTCGGCGGAGTCCGGGTCGGCGACTCGATCACCATCGATTACGGCAACGGCTATGTCAGGGACTACCGGGTCAAGGGGATCTATTACACCGGCTGGAGCTCGGCGGATAGCGCCGTGTACGTGAGTTATACGGACATGGCGCTCGCAGATCCCAAGGCGCTGGATAATGCCGATTACGTCACCGTCAAGACCCGGCCCGGGTACTCCGAGAAGTTTGTCAAGGACGAGCTGATCCAGTACGGGGTGGCGCAGAAGGTCCAGACCACGGCAGACCTGCTGGCAAAGAGCATGGGCCGGGCGCTCCAGAGCTTTGCGATCATCAACATGGTCTCCCTCATCGTAGGCATCATCATCACCACGGTCGTGCTCTTCATCGTGATCACCATCAAGACCATCAACAGCCGGCGCCAGATCGGGATCCTCAAGGCCATCGGCGTGGACAAGGAGGTCATCATGCACAGTTACGGGTTCCAGGTGATCATCATGGCGGTGCTCGGGATCATCTTCGGTCTCGTGCTCACCCTCCTGATGGCCGCATACCTCGCTGCCAACCCCATCGTCACCCCCGAATGGTCGGCAACCCTGTACCTGACCCCGACCGATCTCATCCAGAACTCGTTGATCCTCTTTGCCGCATCGATCGTTGCCGGGTACGTTCCCGCGTACCAGGTGTCGCGCGAGGATATCCAGAGCGCCATGAGGGCCTGATATGATAGGAATTACCAATCTCACGAAGATCTACCGGATGGGGGATGTGGAAGTCCGGGCGCTCGATGGCATCACCCTCGATATTACCAAAGGAGAGTTCCTCGGCATCATGGGGGCGAGCGGCAGCGGCAAGACCACGCTGTTGCACATGCTGGGCCTCCTGGACATCCCCACCTCTGGTGGGATCGAGATAGACGGGACGGACATTGCCACCCTGAATGATTACGAGAAGTCCATGTTCCGGCTCTACAAGCTCGGGTACGTCTTCCAGGACTATGCGCTGGTACCGGATCTCACCGTGATGGAGAACGTCTCCCTTACCGCCATGCTGAGGAAGGACCGCTCCGAACGCCAGTACCATGAGGCGAGTATCGATATCTTGACGAAGATCGGCCTTCTGGACCGGCAGGACCACCTGCCCCGGGAGCTCTCGGGAGGCCAGCAGCAGCGGGTCTCGATTGCCCGGGCCATGGTGAACAAGCCCGACATCCTCTTTGCCGACGAGCCGTGCGCCAACCTCGACTCCGAGAACTCCCGGCTGGTGCTCGATCTCTTCCGCGAGATCAACGAGGAGATGCAGCAGACGATCGTGATGGTCTCCCACGAGGACTGGCACAAGGACTACTTCCACCGCATTGTCCGGCTCCGAGACGGCAAGGTCGTGAGCGATGATTCGAAACACGCAGCACCCTCCTGATCGGCCGCCGCTGCCTTTACCAGTTCCTTTTTTTCCCTTTCGCCGCCAACGGTACAGCATCACCAGGTGTCATGGTACATGGACGAGATCCACATCGATTCCGTAGTCCGCTCGCGCCGGCGAACGATTGCGCTGGTCATCACGCCCGAGGCCCGGCTGATCGTGCGGGCTCCCCTGCGGGCCCCGGCATCCCTGATCGATGACGCGGTATGGGAGAAGGCGGGCTGGATCCGGAAGAAGATGGCCGAGATACGACAGCGGCCCAAGGCAGCAACCCATGCCTACGAAGAGGGCGAGATCTTCTGGTTTCTCGGCCGCCCGTATCCCCTGCACATTGTGGATGATGACCGGGGGATGATCGAGCGCACCGACCGGCTCGTGGTCTCCCGGAATATCCGGCCCGGCATCCCCGCCGCGATCCAGCGCTGGTACATTGCTGAAGCGAAAAAAGAGATCAACGCCCGGTGCATGTACTTCTCGATGATGACCGGCTACTCCCCAACATCAATTGCAATCTCCGGTGCCCAGAAGCGCTGGGGCTCGTGTTCTACCCGGGGCAGCCTGAACTTCAGCTGGCGGCTCATCCAGGCGCCGCTCTCGATCGTGGACTACGTGATCGTCCACGAACTCGTCCACCTCAAGCAGCACGATCACTCGAAAAAATTCTGGGCACAGGTGCAGGCGCTGATGCCGGACTACGCGAGCCGGCGGCGGTGGCTGCAGGAGAACGAGCGGCTGATGCGGATCTGAGTTACCGGGAAAACCGGCTCCGGTCCGGCCGCTGTTGCATCCGCCCCATCCATTGCTCCGGGGCATCGAGCGCCTCAAACCCGCACTTCCCGTACATCCCGTGGGCATCGCTCGTCTTCAGCAGCCACTGGTACACATCCTTTAAGGCCGGGTGCGTGACCGCGAACCGGACCATCGCCTGCCCGATCCCCTGGTGACGGCACTCTTCTGCAACCACCACATCCAGAAGATAGGCAAACCGGGTTTTGTCCGAGATGACCCGGCAGAACCCGAGCTGCCGCCCGCTCGTGTCGTAGGCCCCGACCAAAAGTGCGGAGTGCTCGATTCCCTGCCGGATCTCTTTCGTGGTGATGTCAGGGCACCAGTAGGTCCCGGAGAGCATTGTCCGGATCTCCTCGATCCGGAGACGGCCCGGGTCTGACGATATATCAGCGTTCATGATCCTGAATCTCTATAGCGATGCAAAACAGCAAAAGAATTTGCATGGTTCCGAAGTCTCTTGAGGTGATCGTGCCGGGATGGTACAGCACATTCCCTTATCTGATCTGGCGTCCAACGTGTAGAGATGGATTCGTTTTTTATCCGCCCGGAATCTCCCGGTGAGGTCCGTGCAATCTTCGATGTGCATTGCCAGGCATTCGCCCAGGATGGCGAGGCCCGGCTCGTCAATGCCCTGCGCGAAGATGGAAAGATCAATCCCAATCTCTCTCTTGTTGCCGTGCATGAGAACAGCATCATCGGCCACATTCTCTTCTGCCCGATCTCGATCGTCTCGGATGAGGCAACGACTCCCGCAACAGCGCTCGCCCCGCTCGCCGTTCACCAGGATTTCCAGTGCCGGGGCATCGGCGCTGCGCTCGTGCAGGAAGGCCTCGATGAGTGCCGGCGGCTCGGCCAGCAGATCGTGATCGTGGTTGGCCATCCCCTGTATTACCCCCGGTTCGGGTTCACCAAGGCCTGCGAGTGGAACATCCACGCACCCTTTCCCTGCCCGGATGAAGCGTTCATGGCGCTCGGTCTTGCAGATGGCGCACTGGACGGGGTGAGCGGCACGGTGCACTACCCGCTCGCGTTCGACCGGGTCGGCGCCCACACGTCCTGACGTTCGGTCCGGTAATCACGCCCACGTCTCTCGTTTTCCCACCGTTGCCAGGTAGATCAGAAACTGGTTCTCACCATCGATCCCGAGCAGCCGGTTCATGGCATCGTCATCGAATGCCGCGATCGCGCAGACCCCGCAGCCTACGGCTTCGGCCGCAAGGTACAGGTTCTGGCAGACATGGCCGCAATCGAGATGGAGATCCCGGTAACCCCGCTCGCCGTACCGCCATGTCATCCGGTACGGGACCGCGGTCCAGAGGAAGGTGACGCCGCTTCTGAGAACGAACTGCTGGTCGAAGCAGGCTGCGGTGATCATCCGGGCGATCGTGGGATCGGTATCGAGCTGCTGGAGCCGGTGGGAGAGCGCCAGGTACCGGTAGAGTCCGGGGGCAAGTCCCTCCACATCGTTCACCAGCAGATAGGTCTCGAACGCGTGGCGGGCACCGGCCGAGGGGACCGTGCGGAATGTTGCCTGCGACCCGTGCACGTGCTGCACACCCTGCGTGCACCAGAGCAGAAAGGAGAGTTGCTCAAGCGCCAGCGGTTCGTGCTGGTAGGACCGGATGCTCCGGCGCTCCTCGATGGCGGTCCTGAGATCGGTGGGGGGGATCGCGAGCGTGGACGGTTTTGGGAGATCGATGAGCGGTCTCGTTGGGTCGGGTGGAAGTTCGAGCGGGGGCTGGGGCAGACCCTTCTGCTGGTCGCTCTTCGTGATGTATGGATACTTTGTCTTCTCCATGAACTTTTGGCCGGTGCCCCGGCCTGCCTCGTCAGTCTCGTTCATCCCTGGTGCCTCTCACAGACCCTTTTGCATTGTCCGGCACGTGAGCATTTCGGTATGGGCAATCCAACCGGCAATAGTACGGCATTATCCCCTTGCCTCACCAAGCTCTTTTTACGAGATGGCAGCCAATTCCCGCAAATCTTCTGGCGATACTTCTGGCGATGTGCTGACAGCGTTCCTGCATACCTGCCGGTCTCCCACCGGCATCCCGGTGCAGGGCGGGCATGTCACCATCGGAAACGAAAACGTCAGGACGTACACCGGCGAGTTCTGGACCTCCCGGCAGCGGCAGGGAGGATCGATCCACGAGGTCTCGTACCGGGCGTGTTTCAAGCCGGAGCTGCCCCGCTTCTTCATCAGCCTCCTGACAAAGCAAGATGACGTGGTCTACGATCCCTTCAGCGGGCGGGGCACCACGATCCTTGAAGCCGGCCTGCTCGGGAGAAACGTGATCGCGAACGACGCCAACCCGCTCTCCCGGGTCCTCTCGGAACCGCGGCTCACCCCCCCGAGAATGGCCGCCGTTGAGAAACGGCTCAAGGCAGTTCCGCTGGAGGGCAACCGTGCAGAGATCGATCTCTCGATGTTCTATCACCCGAAGACCGAGCAGGAGATCGTAGCGCTGCGGGAGTACCTGCTAACGAAGCGGGAGGATAACGAGGATGATGCCATCGATAGATGGATCGCGATGGTGGCAACCAACCGCCTCACCGGGCACTCGAAGGGATTCTTCTCGGTGTATACGCTGCCACCCAACCAGGCGGTCTCGCAGCAGAGCCAGCGGAAGATCAACGAGAAGCGCAGTCAGGTGCCGGAGTACCGGAATACCCGGGCGATCATTACCCGGAAGACAAAGAGCCTGCTCCGCACGCTGACCGATGACGAGCGCGGTAATCTTGTCCGGGCCGGTGAGAAGGCCGTCTTCATCTCGGGTGATGCCCGGAACACTGCTGCGATCCCGGACGCGTCCATCCAGCTCACCGTCACCTCGCCCCCGTTCCTTGACATCGTGCAGTACCGGGACGACAACTGGCTCCGGTGCTGGTTCAATGGCCTGGATGAACAGGCGATCGGCAAGACGATCACCATGGCCCGGACGCTTGAAGACTGGACCGCCGTGATGGGGGAGGTCTTCAATGAACTCTACCGGATCACCCGGCCGGGCGGGTACGTGGCATTCGAGGTCGGGGAGGTGCGCAAGCGGACCATCCGGCTCGAAGAGCAGGTTCTTCCTCTTGGCATGAACGCCGGTTTCTCGTGCACCTGCATCATGATCAACCAGCAGGACTTCACCAAGACCTCCAACATCTGGGGCATCAGCAACAATAAGGGCGGCACCAACACCAACCGGATTGTTGTGTTCCGGAGATCCTGATACCGACTTTTCGGGCGCAGACCCGGTCACGCTCCATCTGCACACGGAAGCGGCAAATTTTGATAGGTGAACAATCATATCTTCTCTCTGAATGTCAGGACAACCCCGGGTGCAGGAGCGGCCCCATCAGAGCACGACCGGCGGTCTCCTGCAATCTCAAAACGTCCCGTTTCTGATCGCGTGTGCACTTGTTGTCCTTGCAGCCCTCTGCCTGCCGGTAGCTGCCGATGAGAATACCCTGCTCCAGCATACGATCGAGATCCGGCAAACTCACCTTGCATGGACTGCCCTTGACCGGGACGTGGAGATGACCGCAGCGATCCCGTACTGCGAGACGCTCTATGGCGCCGACACCACCGGGCTCTCCCGCCTGCTCGCTGCATTCCGGGAAAAAGAGGCACGGATCCCGTCAGCCGCAACACGGGCGGATCTCAGCACCCTGATCGCGGATATGCGGAATACGACTTCGCAGTTCCGCGCCGAACTCGACACCATCCTTGCCACGAAGCAGGGCAACCGGGCGGATCTCAGCCGCGCCATCGCGGCAGTGAAACTCAACAACCCGTACATCCAGGCAAAGAAGGATGCGTACTGGAATGTACGGAAAGCAAACCAGCTGGCTGACTTCGATACCTGGGTCCTTGAGGGGCAGCAGACCCTGAACGCCAAGAAGGCAGAGGGCTATGAGATCACCGCAGCGCAACGGGCGCTCGATGTCTTCTCCGCGAAGCGTCCCGATGTGGCGGCAGCGCTCAACGCACGGTCGGATACCGCGATCGAAGCGGTGAACCAAAAAACGGTCCCGCTCTCTGAAGCCTTCATCGATCAACTCCTGACCCTGGATACGCAGGTCCCGGACAGCGGGCGGTGGCAGCATTTCATCCAGCAGGGCGACCGGGTGGTAACCGACGCCGACCGGATCAACATCGCACTCGTCCCGGCGATCCTTGACATCCGTGACGCGGAGCCCGTGCTCGCCAAGACCAAGACCGACCTGAACAGGGCACGGGTGCTGCTGGGCTCCGGTAATCTGGAAGCAACAAAAGTTCCGCTGCGGCTCGTCCAGAAAGATTTCACGGATTTGGCACATGCGTACCGGGACATCCGGAGCACCGCTGCCCTGCCCGGCAATCTCTCAACAGAACTCAAGGTTATGGCGCTCCGGCTGGATGAGGCTGCCGCTGAGATGGGGGCTGCGCTATGACGAGGAATCTTCCGATGTTTGCCATCTTCGCCGTACTCCTGCTCGTCACAACGCCCCTTGTTGCCGGCTGCCTCACGGTGCCGGGACCCGAAGACGGTAAAAAATACCCGGTGGTCACCCGGCCCACCACCATTCCCCACGTGGCAAAGACCACCGTAGTCAGGACCCCGGTGGCCACACCGGCACCGTCCCTTGCAGAACCGTCGGTTTCTGCAACGATCGCCCCGGTCACCTCCTTGGGTAATCTTGCGGTCTCGTCCGGCACCTGCACGCAGATCGGCGGGACGGTGGTGACGCCCGGGTTTACCTGCACCGGCTCGTGGCTTGCCGCATCCGACACCTTCAGCTGCTGCTCAGAAATTCCCGTGGCCGAACCCGTTGGCAGCAGCAATGCCTCGGTCACCGCGATCCCTATGGCCTTCAGCCTCTTCGTGAACCTGGACGATGATCCCGGCAGCATCGTGCCCTGACCGCTCACGCTCGTTCTGGCTCCCCGGCTGACGTGCTTAAAAGAAAAAAAGCACGCCTTAAGTATCCCCACAACCAAGTGTACCCCATGGTCACCCGTATCGTGCGGTACGCTCAGATCCTGGACATCCTGAGCAAGTATGGATTGAGTATCGGCCTTGAGAAGCTCTTTCCTGGTACGGCACGGTTCAAACTCCCCGGCACTGGCACGGTTGCTGAAGGTGGCAGCACCTACGAACGGATACGGCTCGCCATGGAGGAACTCGGGCCCACCTTTGTGAAGTTCGGGCAGATCGCGAGCACGAGGACCGAACTGCTGCCGCCCGAGATGATCGAGCAGCTCAAAAAATTACAGGACCACGCAAAACCGGTTCCCTTCTCTGAAGTCATGGCGGTGATCGAAGAGAACTGTCCGGACTGGGAAGATTTCATCTGCGATATCGAGGAGACGCCGGTTGCCGCCGCATCGATCGGGCAGGTGCACCGGGCCTACCTCAAGGACGGGACCAAGGTTGCCCTCAAGATCCAGCGCCCGGGCATCCCTGAGATCATCGAACTGGATATCGGCATCCTCCAGAGCATGGCCGAGCGCATCGAGACGATGTTTCCCGAGAGCCGGATCTACAACCCGGCCGGGATGGTGGACGATTTCGCGCACCAGATCCTAAAAGAGCTCGACTTCACCCGTGAAGCCCGGAACGCCGACCGCATGGCCCGGAACTTCCAGAACGTCCCGGGCATCCGCTTCCCGAAGATCTACTGGGAGCACTCGACACCCCACTTCCTGGTCATGGAATTTGTCGAGGGGGTCCGGATCGATGCGGCCGAGGCGATCAGGGAGATGGGAGTCGACCCGCACCAGATCGGTATCCGCGGGTTCCACGCGTATCTCAAGATGATCTTCGAGGACGGGTTCTTCCACGGCGACCCGCACCCGGGCAACCTGCTCGTGACAAAAGAGGGCGACATCGTCTTCTTGGACTTCGGTATCGTCGGCATCCTCCGGCCCGAGAAGCGCCAGAATTTTATCAACCTGCTCTTTGCGCTCTCCACGGATAATATCGAGCTGATGATCCGCTCGCTCGAGGGCTTTGGGATCGAGATCAAGGAAGAGGATCGCGAGGCGCTCAGGGACGACCTGTACGTCATGATGCACGACTTCTCGGGTGGCGGGGCCGGGGTCGGGCAGCTGGATTTCGGGCTCGTGGTCTCGGAGCTGACGGACTCGATGCGGCGCTATAACCTGAAGGTGCCGCTGAACCTGATGCTGCTCTTAAAAGTCTTCATGATGGTGCTCGACATCGGGGTCCGGCTGGATCCGAAGTTCAATTTCGGCGAGGAAGTGACACCGTACTTAACGAAACTCGCGGATACCAACACGTTCTCGGCGGGCTATGTGAAGCGGGCGTCGATGGCGCTCCTGGAGGGTGCGGATGCCCTGCTGGATATGCCGCGCAACTTAAACCTGATGCTGCGCCGGCTCTCGACCGGGTCCTTCAAGCTGGAGATCGTGGAGAACGATCTCCAGAAACTGACGATGGCGCTGGACTCGGCGGCCGACAAGATGATGATGGGGATCGTAGTGGCCTCGCTCGTGGTCGGGTCGTCGCTCGTACTGCAGGTCTCGGCGATCACGCTGCCGCCCCAGATCACGTGGCTGGCGATTGCGGGGTACACTGCGGCCGTGCTCTGCGGGTTCTATGCGATCTATCACGTGATCTTTTTGAAGTTCCGGCGGGAACGGTAAATTTTTTCCTGAGTCACCGTTTTTTTTATTTTGTCTGCCACCCTGCGATCTGCGGATCTTGGTTAGGGCTTGGATGTGAACCGGGTGTATTCCGGTCCCGTTCAATAACGTGCGGCTTGTGGTCAATGGATTAATAGTAATGAACATACAAATCCTCAACAACTGATCGTATGGATCCGCTCAGTCTCCTCCGGCAGCACGAACCGGCCTTGAAGAAACGGTTCGGCATTGCAACCATCGGCATCTTCGGCTCGTTCGTACGGGGTGAGGAGCGGGCAGACAGCGATGTGGACGTTCTCGTCTCGTTCTGCGAGGGACAGGAGACGTTCGACAACTACATGGACTGCAAGTTCTATCTTGAAGACCTCTTCGGGCGCAGGGTCGATCTCATCATGGAAGGTGCGATCAAGAAACGGCTGAAGCCGTACATCATGCGAGAGGTCGTGTATGCGTAGGACGCACCTCCAGTACCTTTGATCTTTCGGTCGTCGGTATATTCTATTTTGGATTAGGATTTCTACAGAGCAAAAATATCTTTTTTTTATTCCAATTCTAGTTAGATGCCGCCCCCCTCTTGCGCAACCAGTACCCGTTGGGGGACGGGGCGCAGTGTGATGTCTCATACAAATAATTCAAGTTCTCCACAATCATGGTTTTCTCCGGTAATTCTGCGGCATCGCAACCGGGGGATGCCCACGCGGCGGAGGCTTTTAGCCCCCAAGAGCGTCAGAAATATTCCGGAGAATCTCTCTAAACTTTTTTTGAAAAATTTTTTGTGAGACCGCAGAGCCGGAAATCTTTTACAAAATTATTCTCTAAAATTTTTGAGAAATTTTTTATGAATTCGCAATGCCGGAAATTTTTTTAATATTTTTTCCTGAACGGCCCGGCCTCATGAACGCGAAGATCCGGGCGGGCAGAACCTTGAGGGAATGACGTGCGGCAAAAACGCTGTATTTTGGAGATTCCGGTGGATTCTCCGACGTAAAACCCGATCGCCCCCGGAAACGACCCAAGCACGCCGCCGGTCGGATCCGGACCCCCTGCTATGACCTGAAACCCGTTTTACCCACCGTTCGGCCCACAGAATGTGGCTAAATATGACCTCCCGGTTCCGTCGTAAAAACATGGATTTTCCCGGATTATTCCCCCGTTTTCCGGAATTATTCCCTCTGGAGCGGGAAAATGGGGTAAACGGAGCCCTTTACGGGCCCGGATAGGCGTATCTCCACAATGAAGGGGTGCTCCGACGGAGGGGTTCTGGGATAAGACCCTGGGGGACTAAAGGGCCCCGACATTCCAAAGCCACCATGAGACTTGTATGAACTGTCATCTTTGTCCTGCCCCCCGATTTCATAATCATTTTTTTCTTTTCTTTTGGGCCCTACCATGGATACACAATCCGATTTGTCAGAACATCCAGTTCATCAATCTTCATCAAAAAAGAGATGTTGGTTCAATGATGGTTTTATTGTACTGATTGATGATTTTTAATCAGTTCTGCAAAATTTTTCGATGGGTATTTTTTAAATTCCTCTTCACGGACGAGCAGCCAGTCGAATTTTACTGCGCGTTGGATAGTATTGAGATCCTTACACCATTGATCCAGCCGGGCAATTTTCAATTCAACGTCAACATCTTCGAGCCCTTTTGTCTCAATGATGAACACTTCCGTTTCGGATTTCTTGACAATAAAATCCGGATAATAATTTCTGATATCACCCTGATGATCCTGGTAATCGATCTTCAGGTTGACCGCGAAGTAATTCTTGGCGTAGGAAATAATATCATCGCAGTTCTCAAGGAATCCGGCAAACTCCAGTTCTAAATCGCTGTCCCCGATTATTTTATTGAAGACGCTCTTCTTTGGCAGCAGGTATCCCTGATCTTTTGTCACGAATGGCCGGCACTGGCTGATCTTTATGTAATCACGAATCTCGGCCTCTCCCTTGTCCAGAACCGTGAGTTCATTGATCTTTTTCTTGAATGTTTCAATAATTGTTTTCGTAACTTCTATTTCCGAGAGGTTCCGAAGCGTGTTGAGATTCTCGATATCGACTTCGCGTTCAAAGAGCTGGGTTTTGATGAATGTCTTGACTTTCCCATACAGGATATCGTATCCGCTCACCAGACGGAGCTCTTTCATGATGACCTGGGAGAAATACCCGATGACGCTCTGATAGTTCGCGACAATCGTGCTGTCGAGTATGGTCTTATGGGTTATTTTATCGGTGGTGATATCCCTGAAAAAGATCTCACGCTGCTGCTCTTCAGTAAAGGTTATCACCGGGAATTTTTTGTTGCCAAAGGCTGTGATATCAAGATCCGAGAAGTTCTTGTATTCCCGTACTATTCTTGGGGTGAGCACCGGGATCTGAATGTCCAGACTGTCGATATCTTTTCTGGAATTTTCCCGGTCAACTTCAATCACGAGCGGGGCTTTGGGTGCTGTCCCTTCGCCCATCTTCCGCTTGTCAAGTTCGACACCTTCGTTCTTGATGGACTCCACGAAGTCCATGAACGCATCGGTACCGATGACACTGACCAGTTCCTTAATTTCATCCTGACCCCGGTACATCCTTCTTAAGCCCCGGCCTAATGTCTGTTCCGGGAGGATGTTGCTCTTTGAACTGAAGGCCCGGAGGCCCACGATGGTTGTGACATTCTTCACGTCCCAGCCTTCCTTGAGTACGAGAACGGATACGATTGCCTTGTACCGGTTGTCGGAAGAATCCACTTCGTTTGCCGCTTTCCTGAGCCGTTCCAGTTCTTCGTTCTTTTTCCCGGAACTTGACTCGGAGATCTCACCATTGTTTTTTGTGTGGATGACAAGGACGGCACCGTGCAGTTCAGGATACCGGTTTTCCAGGTACTGGGCGACTTCATCGCAGTTCTTGGTGTCATCGGTCATTACGAAGAGGACTGCTTTCTTCCCAAATTTCTGGTGGACATCGTAGACTTTCTTCCATTCAAGATAGCCGAGGTGAATGTAATCCTCGTACTTCTCGGAATATTTCACGCTCTTCTTCTCGCTGAGCTTTGCCCTGCTCGCAGCGTCCGGGAGGACCGGGTGCTTTACGATGTTCTGGGAGATGGCTTCGACCAGCGGGTAATCACATACCGTCTGGACGAAGATCGCGCCATTGGTACGGCGCGGGGTTGCGGTGACATCGATCTGCATCGCGAGCCTGCCATCTTTCTGGAGGAGCCGGTTGTGAATGTCCTGTATGGACTTGAACCACGCAAGTTTCTCGTCATGAACATGGTGTGCTTCATCGTTCATGATCAGCAGTTCGTCAATGTCCCGGACAATATCGCCGAGATCGAGTTTCGAGTCGGTAGTTGCACCGACCGGTCTTTTCCCGAGGAAATAATCCATCGTGTCCTCGTCTTCGGATGTGGGGTCCTTGTTGTTGCTGTCATAGACCCGGTGGATATTTGTTAAGAAGATGTTGCCGGTCTTTCTTGTGATGTGGACCTCGTCCTGGATGTGGAGCGTGAGCTGGAAGTCGTTTCTCCAGTCCTTTCCGTCATACCCGTTCTCCGGCAGGATGGGATCGGCAAAGAAAATTTTCAGGCCATCGAAGTCGGCCCGTATCCGGTCGAGGACGATGATGTTGGGGGTGATGATGAGGAAGTTCCGGGCAAGGGTCGAATCCGCTTCGTAGGTCTTGTGAAAGAAACTCCATGCAAGAAGGAGACTCAACACTTTTGTCTTGCCGCTGCCGGTTGCCATCTTGATGACGTACCGGTTCCAGGTCTCGTTGAACATGCCTGGCGAGACTGCGCCGGAACTGTCGTACCGGATGAGATCGTACTTGTCTTTGATCTGCGCGATCTCGTGGAGGTAGATGATGGTCTCCACGGCTTCGCGCTGGGCGAAATAATACCGGAACGGTGTGCGTGTTTCATCGGCCCGTTCATCGAAGTGATCCGTTGCAAACCACCAGGTGAGGAGGGCAATGCTTGTCCTGCTTGCACCGTCGTACCCGCTGTCCCGCCATGCCGCAACTTTCTTCCGGAGTTCGGCAACGAGCGGGGGAAGGAGTTTTGCTGCGCCCTCGCTTCGCAGGGTTTCATCGGCCGGGAACCACCGGATTGCCGGGTCGAGCACAACGTACGGATCGGTGGGGAAACCGGGATGGAGCGCCATGTTATTTTTCCCCGCTGATCAGTTTCATGCTGTCATCCTGCGTGAGCAGGGTCATCTGGTGGATGGCAATCGCATTCAGTTTTACCAGCCGTTCGGCTTGTGAGAAGTTTTCGCTGATGAAATGGGCGTTGAGGTTTTCGAGATTGGAGAGGCAGACGAGCTGCGAGATGTCGGCATAATCCCGGATATTTCCCTTTTTGTCCGGGTTGCTGTCCCGCCATTCTTTTGCGGTGAGCCCGAAGAGTGCCATGTTGAGGAGATCGGCTTCGGATGCGTACACCCGGTTGATCTGCGATTTTTTGAGTTCTTGTGGGATCAGGTTCTCTTTGATCGCGTCCGTGTGAATCCGGTAGTTGATCTTTGCGAGGTTGCGCCGGATGTCCCAGCCAAGCTGTTTGCGCTCCTCATCTTTGAGGCGCTGGAATTCCTTGATGAGGTAGAGTTTGAATTCAACGGAGATCCAGGAGGCGAACTCGAACGCGATGTCCTTGTGGGCGAACGTGCCGCCGTACCGTCCGGGTTTCGCAACAATGCCCCGTGCGTGGGTCATCTCGATCCATTGTTTGGGCGTCAGGGTAAAACTGTTGAGCCCGGCCTGTTTTCTAAACCCGTCGAATTGGACGGGATTAAAATCCGGGTTGTTGAGCTGCTCCCAGATGCCGAGGAATTCGATGGTGTTGCGGTTCCGGAGCCAGCTTCGGATCAGATCGTCCGTGTTATCGGTACCCTTGTACCGGGCAATGTCGGTGATGCAGATGTAATCCTCATCGTTCCTTACGACAACGGTGACTTCCTTGTTGAGGACGTTGATCTTCGCCATCATGTGCTCCCAATATTCACATCGAGGATCTTCATGGTATCGTTGCCGAAGATATCAACGACTTTGACGGCAATCTTCCTCCTGCCCGGCCGGCATTCTTTGAAGATGCTGGTGAGTTCGAGGCCCCGGTCTTTTTTGGTCCGGAAGGACTGCCACTCGTTCTCGAAGATGTAATCGCCCGTCCAGTGCTCTTCGTATTCCCCTTCCGCGTTCTTGATCCGGATGATCTCCTGTTTGCTCTCGAAGTCGAAGTCCACCGACCAGTAATCGATCCAGTCGGTCCAGATTTGCGTGAGCGGGACATGCCGGACAACGCCGCTCTTGTCTTTTATCACCTTGATGATCTGGCCGTTCTCGACGACGATCTTGTTAGCGCCATCTTTGAGCGAAGCGGCAGCATTCTCGACGGTGTCCTGGTTGTAATGGACGGAGAAGTCCGAGAGTTCGATGGCGATGGAATTTTTCTTGTAGTGCGGGGTGACTTCGATATACGAAACGTCGTGGAAGACTACCTGATTTTTCTCGACTGCCCGTTTGTCGAAGACTTCCCGGGGGATGTACTTGATGGCGAGATCGATGCCTTTTGTCTTTGCCTCTTCCTGCACAGCCGGGAAGAGCCCCATCTCGAACTCGAAGCCGAGGATATCGATCTTGGTGATGTATTTCTGCCGGCATTCGCTGATGACTTCTTCAACAAAGAGACGGGTGACCGGGAGGTTGACGGGACCGACAGCAACGAGCCGGTTTGCTTTCTTGCCGTGGAATGTGGCGAAGTTCTTCACGGGTTCCGCCCGGTACGCCCGGAGGATGAGATCGACAAACGCCTGCTCTTTCTTTTCGAGCTGTTTCCTCTTCTCTTCATCGCGGAGACTTTCGTTGACGCCGATGTAGTGCTGGCGCTCGTACTTGCCGAGGTTGAGGATCTCGAATGCCCGGAAGTCTTTTTTGGCGTTCTTCATCTCTCGCTGGACGCCGATCATCCGTTTGCGGGTGGTGTGGATGGCGAACTTGCCGAGGTCGGAGCCGATCCATTTCCGGCCGAGTTTCTCTGCAACGGCAAGGGTTGTGCCGGAACCACAGAAGAAGTCAGCAACGAGATCGCCTTCGTTGGAGGACATTGAAATTATTCGCTCAATGAAATCTTCAGGCTTTTGAGTATCGTAATTAAGCCATTCTGCTTTATTTGCAGGCTGTAAACACCGGATTCTCCAGATATCATCTACAGTTTTTTCAGTGCTAATGTAAGTAACTGCTTTGCCATCAACGCCGATGATATTTTGGATTTGACCATTCACTTTATGATATTTTAACTTTTTAACAGGTTTTTCTCGGTCTTCTTTAAGGGAGTTATGTATTTGTGATCCTTCAGTTTTCGAATATCGGAAAATAGTGTCATGTGCTCGTGGTAACAGATGCTTCCTACTATCATGCAATTTGTTATAGTAGTACCATATTATTTCATTGACGAAATTATTGTTTCCGAACACCTCGTTAAGAATACATCGAATGAAATAATTGGCATGCCAATCGCAATGCACATAGATACTGCCATCCTCCGCCAGTAGATCACGCATCAGCACAAGCCGTTCGTAGATCATAGCGATGAAGCTGTCATTGCCTCTTCCCCATGTATCATTGTATGCAAATTGTTCGATGATTCCGGGCTCTTTTGTGAAACTCTCTTCCCCGATTTCAATATTCATCGAGAAGTCCGCACCCACATCGAACGGCGGGTCGATGTAGATCAGCTTGATGCCGCCCTGTTTCTCGATCTCTTCCCGGAGCGGGCCATTCTTCAGGCTGGAGAGGATCAGCTTGTTGTCGCCCCAGATCAGTTTGTTCGTCCAGCCTTTGAGCTGCCTGCCCCGTTCATCAATGTCAAATAATGTCTGCTGGATCTTCGTGTCCGTTTCCTTCCGGGGTTCGTCCACCTGCTCGATGATCTGGAAGGGGAGGACGGCGGTGCAGACTTCGTTTGTTTTGCCGTTCCAGACAAGTTCGACTTCGCGTTTGTCGCCAAAGAGAAGGAAGCGGTAGGAGTCCGGGAGGGGTTTGCCGGATTCGAGGTACCGGTTGATGTCCCGGATTTCGTTATCGGTGAGTTTCATGGGGGGTGCTCGTTGATTGTAATTTCTTTCGTGGTGTCGAAAAAGGTTCTGATTTGGTGTTGTTCATTCACGGGACTACGGGACTCAATCATCCTGAAAAGAAGAGGAGCATTGAAACTGCGTGTGTTCCCCACGTCACCGTTGCACCGGCCCGGAGACCTTACCTTCCTTCTCAGCAAGCACCTGCCCGTGCCGGTCGATCTCAACAATCCCGTCCGCAGTTATCCGGAAGAATCGCCATGTGCCGTGCTTGGACCGGAGCCAGAGCTCGCGGGTGAGGGCCACATCCCGCATGATCGCCCGGAGTTTTTTGATATCCTCACAGAACTCATACGCGATATCGTAGAGCGATGCGAGGATCCGTGGCGCGAACCTCACGCGGACGAACGCACCCGTGGTTGTGGCATCGATGGTGAAATGATAATTGGTCTCTGGGCCTCTGACCGCTGCCTGGACCTTCCCCCGCTGTCGTGCAATCGCGATCGCATCCGGCAGCGCCCGGTGCGGACGCGGGGTCACTGCACCGCCCCGCTGCAAACATAATCCGGCCGCAGCCGGGAGGGAGCGCGAACGGGCCTGCCGGATTCTGCTGTCATGTAAAATGAAGAACGATATTTTGTATTAAATATTGGAGTGATGCCTCTGGTTCAATGATAGATCCACGGAGTTGCAGGATTGAAAAAAAGACCATCGATGCACCGTACCGGGGAGGGGGCGTTTCATCGTGGCGAAAAGAAGGGAGCACAAAAAATATTAAAAATTTTAAAAAATAATTTTGTAAAAAAAATGAGTTTTAAGACGACTCATCTCATGTTCACGGCGTGTGGCGTGCAAGCCGCAAACCTGCCGGGCAATCATTACCACGGATCCATCATGCCATTCGCGGGCGTGGGGAGTGCAGCCTGCTGGATCGGGAGATCGATGGCAAAGTAGTGGAGTATGGCTACGACAGTACCTACTATCGCCAGTGCAATAATGAACCATACCAGTTTTTTCAGTGCGTCAGAGTGTTGTAGTTCGGACATGTACCTATTCTCCCGTGATACTCCTTTCAGGTACAATCATTGAAAAATGTTGTTTTTTATGGGGATCACGAGACGCGTGTCATGTGTCTGATAGGAATGAAGGATGCCGAGTAAAGATTTGAAAAAAAATCTATAATCCATTGCGTTGTTCTTAAAAAAAATCCTTAAAAAAAAATTCATCCAATCACGTTCCAAGCCCGGACTTTCTCTGCAAAGGGCATCGCCGCGTACGCCGGGCTCGTGGACGGCAGCGTCACCGCCGCAAGGCCCGGGATTTCAGCGAGCTGGTGGTAGAGCCGGCCCGCGGTCTGCCCGTTCAGCGCCACGAGCCGGAGGGTCGGGTGCTCGCGGAAAAACCCGGCCAGATCGTTTGGCACCGGATTTTTTATCCGGCTGTCCGCACTGCCCGGCCGCTCGCAGCTCGCGACAACGTCCCAGAGCGCAACATTGTTTTGTGTGAGCCGCAGGATCCGGTCAGCGTACGGCAGATCGGCCGGCACGCCAAGAATTTGTTCTATCACGGCCCAGAACCGGTTCTTCGGGTTGCCGTAATATTCCCGGTGCGCCAGCGAGAGAACACTGGGGAAACTCCCGAGAATGAGAACACGCGGGTCCGGCCCGGTGATCGGCGCAAGACCGCAGGGGTCCGGCTGCGGCAGAACGTTGGACATAAAAAGAGATCAGGGCTTCCTGAAATACAGGTGACAGTGGCAGAATCCCTGGTTTGCCACCTCTTCCTTGTGGTATACGCACGGGCACTCGATGGCCCGGTCCTTCTCCTCGTCCCCGCTCCGGAGCCGGCAGGGGCAGTAGGGGTGGCCGAATTTGGTTTTGTTGCGCACCAGGCCCTTTATCACGATCCCCAGTTGGGTCTCATCCGGGTTCGTGATCCAGCCCTGCTTGTGTGCGTACCCCTTTGCCCATTTGAGCATCTCTGCTTCGTTTAGTGCTGAGTCGGTCATGATCAGTATCTGCCCCGTAGTTTTGGATACATTGTGCATCAGGCACAATAGTTTTTGCGATCAGCGGGTCTTTGCCGGGGTTTTCCCGGCCGGTTTCTTCACCGCTTTTTTGGCAACAATTTTCACGGGCGCTCTCTTTGCCGCCGCTTTTGCTGCCACGGGTTTCTTCACCGGTTTTTTCGCCGGGACGCTGGCCTTTACCGGTGCTTTCTTTGCCGCTGTCTTTGTTGTGGCCGGTTTCTTTGCCGGCACCTTCACCGGTTTCCTGGCCGGGACTTTTGCCGCGGTCTTCTTTGCGGGTGCAGCGGCGGCTTTCGTGGTGATCCTCTTTGCAACGCGGTTGTAGGTGGCCATCACGTCGCCCTTCTCGAACCGGTACACGTCCTTGTCGAGCGACTCGTTCGTCTTTTTGTCCCAGAGCCGCATCGAGTCCATGCTGATCTCGTCACCAAGGCAGATCGTCTTCCCGCTCCGGCCGAACTCGATCTTGAAGTCCACGAGCGTGATGCCCTGCGCAGCCATGAGCTTGACGAGGAGCGCATTGATCTTCAGCGCGATCGTCTTGATCTCCGCGAGCTCCTTTGCGGTCGCGAGCTTCAGCGCCACGATCAGCTCGTCGTTCAGCATCGGGTCGTGCCGGGCATCGTCCTTGTAATCGATCACGATGATGGGCGGGCTGAGCTTCGTGCCTTCCTTGAACGGGTAGTTCCGCACAATGGACCCCGCCGCAACGTTCCTCACGATCACTTCGAGCGGGATCATGGCAAGTTCGCGCACCACCATCCGGCGCGGGTCGAGCATCTTCACAAAATGCGTCGGAACCCCGTTCTTCTCCAGGTACTCGAAGAGGAATGCCGAGACGCCGGCATTGTAGCTGCCCTTGTTCTTGAGCACATCCTTCTTGCCGCCATCGAACGCGGTGATGTCGTCGCGGAACTCCACGATGAACTGTCCCTTGACGTCCGTGCGGAACACGGACTTGGCTTTGCCTTTGTAGAGCAGGGCTTTCTGTTTCACAGGTCTTCGCTCCTTACTTGTACTCTTTGTGCGAGCCGGTTTATCAGGGGTTGCATGCCGGGGTCGAACCACCCGCGTTCAATGTACTGCGGATAGATGCAGAGCCGTTCCCTGAGCCGGGCCGTCCCGGCGATACGCTGGAGCTCATCGAACGCCGGCCACGGGTGCTCGGGGTTCACGTAATCGATGGTGAGGGGCGAGATGCCCCCGAGATCGTCCACGCCGCATTCGATCAGCAGGCCTGCATCGATGAGGTTGGGCGGGATCTGGACCGCGATATCCGGCGGGAGAATATCCTTTGCCATCCGGATCGTGGCTGCCACCTCGTCCGTGGTCGGGACCTTGCTCGCCCCAAGCGGTGTGCCGGGCTTGGGGCAGAAGTTCTGGATGATGATCTCCTGGATGTGGCCGTAGCGCTTGTGGAGATCCCGGATCGCAAAGAGCGAGTCTTCCCGGTCGTTCATGGTCTCGCCGATCCCGAGCAGGAGGCCGGTCGTGAACGGGATCTTCAACTTCCCCGCGTCTTCCATCATCGCGAGCCGGACCTCCGGGGATTTCCCCGCGGACGTTGCGTGGGCCGGGATCTCTGCCGTTGTCTCGAGCATCAGCCCCATGCTCGCGTTCACGGGCCGGAGCCGCTCCATCTCTTCGTACGTCAGGATACCGGCATTCGTGTGCGGGAGGATGCCGCACGCGATCGCCTTCCCGCACATCGCCTCGCAGTAATCGAGGATGGTGGCATAGCCGGACGGGGCGAGCAGTGCAGCAAAGCCCGGCTCGTTCTCGGGCCGCTCGCCGAACGTGAAGAGGGCTTCCGTGCAGCCGAGCGCGGCCCCGTCCTTTAAGGTCTTCTCAACCACGGCCGGTGCCATGACGCACCCGTCCTGCACGGGCGTCCGGAACGAGCAGTACCCGCACCGGTTCCGGCACACGGTTGTCAGGGGTAAAAAGACGTTCTTTGAGAACGTGAGCGTGCGGTGCTGCATATTAAACTGGAGATTTGTGTTTGAAGTTTTTTAAATCTGGTGCAGCGTGGCGAACGATGACAACCCTCAATAACCAGACCGGATAAAGATTTCTTAGCTTATTTTGAACGTCCCGCACCGGCTTCGCGGGATGGGCAGGGGGAAAGACGATGGAGACGAACGAACAATCACAGGAACTATCCGGCAGTGCCGCCCCCGCCACGCCGGAAGAGGAGAATGCCCGGCTCAAGGAGCGGATCGCGTTCCTGGAGAAGAAACTCCAGCTGGTCGGGAGCGTGACCCGGCACGATGTCCTCAACCAGCTCACCGCGATTGTCGGGTACAACGAGCTCCTCTCGATGACCCTTGAGGATGAAAAGACCAAAACCTTCCTTGACCGGGAGAAGCAGGCGACCGACAAGATCCGGCGGCTCTTCCAGTTTGCCAAGGATTACCAGAACCTTGCCATCGCACCCCCCCGGTGGCAGAACCTGACCAATGCCACGAACCGGGCGCGGGAAGCCTGCAGTGGTGTGGTGATCCGCATACAGGAACCGGCCGGGGCAATGATCATCCTTGCCGACCCCCTGTTTGACCGGGCATTGCAGTATATCTTTGAAAATACCCGGCAGCATGCCGGCAAACCCACCGAGATCCGGATCGCGGTAACCATTGTCGGGCCGCATGCCGAGCTGATCATCGAGGATGACGGTACCGGTATCCCCGCAAAGGACAAGGAACGGATCCTTGAACGGGGATTCGGGAAGGGCGTGGGCTGGGGACTCTTCCTTGCCCGCGAGATCCTCGGCGTCACGGGACTTTCCATCATCGAGAACGGGGAACCCGAGAAGGGTGCCCGCTTCGTCATCACGCTGCCGGCCGGAACGTTCCAGGCCAACGGGAACGAGTCCTCGGTACTGTAACCACGGTACTGTAACTGCCGTACGGAAAAAAAAATTCACCGGTTCCAGCGCCACGCAAACCGGATCACGTTTTTGGGACAGGCATCCACGCAGTTACCGCAGAGGATGCACTCCGGGTTCTGCATCTCTTTTACGCCCGCCATCTCCTGCACGGGCAGGCTCATGGGGCAGGATGCGGTGCACTTTTTGCACCTGATACACTCCTCCGGCTCTGCCACCAGGTGAAGTGAAGGGATCTTCAGGGCGTTTTTCAGTTTTGTGATTGCGATAAAGACCACCGACATCGGGCAGAGATAATTGCACATACCCCGTCGCCCGAGCAGGAGGACGAGGACAAAGACCCCGATGGTCATGGCGTAGAGGAAGAGGTACGCACCGGCCTGCCACGGGGGAAGCCCGCTGCCAATGCCGAAGAACGGGTTCAGGACGAGCGTCCCGGCTGCGGCCGCGAGGAAGACCGCTCCGCCAACCCAGAAGATCGCGAGAAGGTACTTGAGGTACCTGAGGTGTGGGACGGTACGGAGCGGAATTTTCAGCGCTTTGTCAATGATTTCCTGTTCGGCACCCATGGGGCAGAGGTACCCGCAGAATACCCGGCCGATGATGAGGGTGAGCAGGAACGCGATGATCCAGAAGATGAGTCCTGCCGCGATGACGCCGCTCGTGAGCCCCGTCATCATGATGTACGGGGAGATGTACACAAACGTGACCGACATGAGCAAAAACGAGAGGATGAGAAGTGCCGTGCGGATCTGCTGGCGGTTCATAGGTAGTCTCTCGTTGCTCATCCCAGATATGTGTTGAGGATTCTGCATGATGCCGGAAGTCCGCGTCAGATCTCAAACCGCAGGTTATTATCCCCGGTTCAGCGTACATCTCTTCCATGAAGGAACTCGGCCGTCAGCTGGTGCACCTCATCTTCGGCCTTGCTGTTGCGGGCATGGTTCTCGTCCTCGGCCAGGCCGTCTCCACCGCCATCCTTGCCGGGGGGCTCTTCATCGGGATCGTGATGGTCGACCTCATCCTCCGCGGGTGCCGGGTCCCCCTCTTCTCGGGGCTTGTCGCTGCCTTCGACCGGGGCGATCGCCTGCCCGGCCGGGGAGCGCTCTATTTTGCGGTCAGTGCGCTTGCCTGCGTGATCCTCTTTCCCGTCACGATCGCGGTACCGGCCCTTGTCACCCTTGCGGTGCTCGACAGCGTGACAACGATCGTGGGGGTGCGGTTCGGCCGGACCCGGATCTGGAACGGCAAGTCCTGGGAGGGAACGCTTGCCGGCATCATCATAACGATCCTCGTCCTGCTCCCGTTCCTCACGCTGCCGGGCGCGGTTGCCATCGCGGTTGTGGCCGGGCTGATCGAACTTCTCTCTCCCGTTGATGACAACCTCGTCATCCCGGTTGCTGTCTGCGTGGCACTGGCCTTCGTGCCGGGGTTGTTATAAAAAAAGGAGCCGATCAGATCGGCACCATATCGTCCTTGGGCTCGATCGCCACGTAGATCTCGGCCTCCTTGTTCAAAGGCCGCGTAAACCGCTGGTCGTACAGCTCAAAGTCGTACGTGTACGTCCGCGGGAGATTGGATGCCCAGATGTTGGCCCAGACTCCCACGATCTCGTCCGGCATCTTTCCTTTGGCCCGGAAGATCGCGTAGGTCTGCGCCGGGATATGGCGAGCCTCCATGCCTTCAGGAACTTTCCCGGCCTTCGTCACCCCGCACCCGAGCAGGTACGAGTACGGTCTGGTCCAGTCCTTCTCGTAGTCCGAGTACACGGCGTACATGACCGGGGGGACTGCCCGGTGCGGGATCTTTGCCACGGCATTTGTGGTGAAAAACTCCTGCCAGCAGCCCGGGATCACGCCGGCCGCTTCCGCATTGGAGGTGCGGCGGGCAATGCCAACCACGGTCCGGGCCGGGAGTTTCTTGATCGCGAATTTCATCTCTTCCATGGTTAGGAATGTAGAGCGGCCGGCCTATTAAATCCCGTAGAAATTTACATCAGCATCTTTTTTTGTCGAGCCGCACACGAGTTAGTGTAATGTGTCCTCACGCGCTGATCCCCTATAAGCCCAAGAACCCGAAGACCCGGCTCTCCAGTATCCTCTCGCAGGAGGAACGCGAAGCCTTTGCGTTTGCCATGCTGGAGGATGTGGTTGCGGCGGTGAAGGACGCGAACTGCTCACCGGTAATTGTCGGGACCGAGCTCTTCGACTCCGAGATGGTGCAGGTCACGGTCACGGACACTGACCTCAACGGGGCCCTCAACGAGATCCTGACGGCAACCGAGCAGAACATCCTCATCATCATGGCGGATCTCCCGCTGGCGGATGCAGGCGCGATCCGGCGGGTCATCTCGACCTCGGCAGACATGGCAATCGTGCCCGGGCGGGGCGGGGGAACGAACGCGATCTTCGTGAAAGACCCCAAGAAGTTCCACGTCGATTACTATGGCGCGAGTTTCAATAAGCACCTCGCGATCGCGAAGGAGGCGGGGCTCTCGGTGGACGTGATCGACTCGTTCCGGCTCCACACGGATATCGATGAGGACGACGACCTGGTGGAACTGTTGCTCCACGGCACCGGCAAGAGCCGGGCCTATCTTGAGGAGCGCGGCTTTACCCTCGAGACCGAGACCGGCCGGGTCCGCGTGGCGCGAAATCAATAAGATTATCATCTCATTTATCAGACCGGCATTATATGACCGGCGCCGTCGGCCCTTCCCTGATCGACCTCCTCCATGCTTCCAACCCGGATATCGACCGGATTGTCAGCACATTTGTCGCCTGCTTCAATGCAACCTATGGGAGTACGGGGACGGATGGCTGGGACATCACCAAGGAGGACTGGCAGCGGTACGAGTTCCTGGGCGACCGTGTCCTGAACCTGATCGTTGCCCAGTCGCTCTTCACCTGCCGGGATGGCGGACTCAATGAAGGCGAGATGACGCGGAGGCTTTCAAGCATCGTCTCGAACCGGGCGCTGGATGCCCTCACGCAACCGCACCAAAAGACCTTCACCTGTCTCATCCCCTCGGTGATTGGCGAGCAGAACGCGTATGGCGAACGGATCACGGGGGGGGCGTTTGAGGCGTTTGTCGGGGCGCTGTACTGCGAGGTCGGGCTGGATGACGTGGCGTATTTTGTCACTACCCTCATGGGGGAAGCCCCGGGCAAATTCAACCCGGAGGAGAATGCCATCGGGCAGCTCTAGGAATATTTCCAGAAGACCGCAACGACGGTGCCCCACTACCGCGAGAAGAGCCGGACCGGTCCCGATCACCGGCCGGCGTTTACCTACGAGGTTCTCATAAAAGATGTTGTGCTCGGGGAAGGAAGCGGGGAGACCATCCGGCAGGCACAGCAGGCCGCGGCCCGGGTGGCGCTCGATCGTATAAGGGACCGGGACAATCCTTCTAAAAGCAGCTGAACCGGCCTGTGGTTTTAGCTCTGGTCTCTCTTTTTTTTCTAGCGTACGACCCGGTATCCTGCCCGCACAAGGATCCGCTCCACGAACGTTTCCCACAGGTCATCCGCGATCTCAGCTCCTGCGATCTCCCGGTCCCAGAGCGCCCGGAGGTTCGGGTCCATGGTAATGAAATACCGTGAACCCTCGACCACCCGGCCGAGCCGGGTCCCGTCAGGCCCCAGCACCAGGATCCGGAAGCAGCCGTACTGCCGGCAGAGATCGGGCCTTGTGTAGTGGACCGTGCAGATCGCAGAACCCGTGGACCGTTCCCGGAGGAACGGGCAGGCCATGGGCCGGTGCCCGAGGATATCCTGGTGAAAGTAGAGATCCTGTTTTTCGGGATCGATCCAGACCCGGCGCTCCTCGCCGGTGATCTTGAACCAGATCACAAATTCGGTGGGGCCGGCCTGTTCGCGGATGCCGATCACCTCCCCCATGGAGCTGCAGCACTCCCCGCACTGCTGGCAGAAAAACGCCATTGCACAATCCCGTTATTCAGGTTCTTGCGGGTGAATGCTTAAAGCCCGCGATCCGGCCGGGGCTGTAATGGGACCGGGGGCAGCAGGAACCAGCGCCGCGCCTGCGGCAGGCAACCCTGCCCACCGGCCCGTTTCAGAGCATTAATATGCTCAGACTAAAAAAAATGCATAAGACGATACTTACCGGAAAACCGCAATGTTCGATTCGTTCTTTGAGAAGAATGCCGAAGGAACCCTCAAGGCCCTGACGCTGGAATGGTCCTGCCCGAAATGTGAAGGAATGAACTTCCGGATCCTTTCGCAGAAAGAGCGGGCAGCAGGCGACTATCACTGGCGGTGCCGGTACTGCCGCACGAAATGCCGGGTTGCGTTTGCGCCCCCGAAAACCGAAGTCGTTGGCGAAGCAGAGTTTCTGAAACGGATCAATTACGAGGATTTCACCGCCGAGGAGCGCGTTGACATGGTCAGGGACTTTGCCGAGATCGCGTCGCTGGTCGTGGAAAAGACGGCCCCGGGTATCATCCGGGAGAAGAGAAAAGCCCTTGAAGAGAAGATCGCCTTTGCAAAACTGCGAAGACGATAATCCTCACAGCTATTTTACGATGAGCACCTTGCAGGGTGCTGAGCGGATGACGGACTCCGCCACGCTGCCGAGCAGCAGCCGTTCCAGCCCGCGTTTACCCTGCGTGCCGATCACGATGAGGTCGATCGTGTTCTCTTTTGCATACCGCACGATCTCAGGCGCGGGTTTTCCTTCGAGCACCACCGTTGTCAGGGCGACTCCCTCCGCCATGGACCGGATCCGGGCCAGGGTGGATTCGGCCTCGTTCTGGATCACGCTCCAGGTATCCTTGAGCAGCATCTCCCCCGGTGGGAGGGATTCGATAGCGCCGAGGTCCTGCACGTAGACGGCCACAACCGCTGCCCCGCAGGCGTGTGCGATACGGATGGCCTCGCTGACAGCGGCCCTGTTCTTCTCGGATCCGTCCGCTGCAATCAGGATCTTTTCATACAATGGGGTCGTGGTCATGGTGATGCCTCTCTCGTTTACGATGTGTGGGTTCTTTGCATAAATACCTGATACGGGGGGTACCCCGCGTCCGGTTACCGGCGGGGATGATTGTGATCCCCGTGCACGTATTTTGCACCCCCCCGAGCGCACAGTACCGCAGCGATGACCGAGAGCACGGCCCCGATATAGAAGGTCATGGCGAGGGAGGGCATAAATGCCTGGGCAAGGGTGGTCGGGAACCATGTGACTCCGGTCAGGAGAGCAAGCGTAGCCGGTGCAATCGTTGCGGTGACCGAGAGCGGCAGACCCGCGAGGATCATCTCGACCGGGTTGTACCCAAGGAACGCGGCAAAGAGGGCACCGGTCGGGGGGATGCTGCTCATGGCGGGGATCAGCTGGGGGGCCCCGGCACTGGTCAGCGCTCCTGAGAGTGCCGCCGGGAACTCCTTTGTCAGGCCGACGACAATGATCGTGAAGAACATTCCCATGCTGATGACAAACCCCGAGTTCATCAGGGTTGACATCATGCCGGAGGCAACCCCGCGATCCTCCGGGGGAACCGAGTTCATGATGGCCGCAGAGTTCGGCGAGGCAAACATGCCGTTCCCCACACCCATCAGGAAGAGGGCGATGGCAAAGGGGAGGTAATCGAAGTCATATGGCAGGAGGGCGAGCATCACGAAGGAGAGTGCCACGAGGAGCATGCCCCCGGTACTGATCCAGCGGGCACCGTACCGGTCCGAGAAGAACCCGGAGACCGGCCCCATGATCACAAATCCGATGGTGAGGGGGAGCATGTACACCCCGGCCCAGAACGGGGTGGACTCAAAACTATAGCCGTGCAGCGGCAGCCAGATGCCCTGCAGGAGCATGATCAGGATGATCATCACGCCGCCCCGGGCGATTGCCGAGAGGAACCCGGCAGCATTGCCGTACGCAAAGTTCGGGACCCTGAAGAGGTTGATGGAGAACATCGGGTCTTTGACCCGGCTCTCGACAAAGGGGAACGCGATGAGCAGCAGGAGGCCGCCCACCATCGATGCCATGACCCACGGGTTCGCCCAGCCCATGGCATCGTTCCCGTACGGGATCAGCGCGTAGGTGATCCCGATGAGGAAGATGGTGAGGCCCCCGATGAAGGTGACGTTGCCCCAGAGATCGATCTTCCGTGCGGTCTTCGGGTACGACGGCTCTTTTAGTTTCATGAACGCCCAGATGGTGCCGATCACCCCGATCGGGACGCTGATCAAAAAGACATAGCGCCAGTGGTAGGTGGCAAGGATGCCCCCGATCAAAAGGCCGATAAACTGGCCGGAGAGGGCGGCAACCATGTTCAGGCCCAGCGCCTTGCCCCGCTCGTCCGTCGGGAAGGCATCGGTGAGGATCGCGGCGCTGTTGGAGAAGATGAATGCTGCACCAACGGCCTGGAGGAGCCGGAAACCAATCAGTTCTATGGCGCCGGCATCCCCGGTATCAGGCGTGAGGAAGAGGAGGATGGACCCCGCCGTGAAGATGGCAAACCCGACGTTATAAAGCCGGACCCGGCCATACATGTCGGAGAGCCGTCCGAAACTGAGCAGCAGGGTGGCGGTGACAAGCCCGTACCCCATCATCATCCAGAGGAGGTACTGGAAGGAGGTGAGGGGATTGACACTGATGCCGTTGAAGATGGCGGGGAGGGAGATTAAGATGATACTCCCGTTCACCGTTGCCATGAACGTGGCAATCGTTGTATTGGATAGGTCCACCCACTTGTAGGGGAGGCCTTTTTCAGCAGGGGTATTTTCCGGGGCAGTAGTGCCCGATGGTGGGGGAGTATCCAACGTTGTCACCGTTTATTTTCATTGAGAGGAGCACTGCGGCATAACTGGTGCCCTTTATCTTCACCTGCGTTGGGAGTATTCCTATATACAGGGCACACGGTCCGGTTCATCCCTTACTATCCTCATGGAACGTAACAGAAGTTTCTGGTAAAAAGATACTGTGGCGAACCTTACCACTCTTTCCGGTTCTTGGCAAATGCCCCCATGAAGAGGCACTCGGTGGCATCGATCGTCTCGACACCGAGATGGTCTCCCAGGGGAAGGCCGAGGCCCCGTATGATCGCGGCGGGCGTGCATTCGTCGGCCTCGCCCATGACGAGTTCGGCTGCAGAGGCGATGTTGTCGGCAACCGCCCGTTTCGTCACCTCGAGTTCCCTGCCGAAGAGATCGCTTCTCCCCCGGTCGTCGATCACCGAGGGGATGCCGGCCGAACCGATGGCAACCCCGCTGCTCCCGAGGCGCATGGCATGCGTCCGGCTGTCTGCCACGATCACGCCTACCCTGACGCCAGCCCGCGCCTCGATCACGGCCTTGATGGCAAGAGCGCTCTGGTCGGGATCGGCCGGCAGGGGGGTGACGCAGCCCAGCGGGGCGTTGGAGGCATCCACCCCGGCATTCGGGAGGAGCGTGCCGCCTTTCATGCAGAGCAAGAAGCCCGGGATGCCGCCGACCACCTCGTCGCTCTCCCGGATGACGATCTCGGCCGTCCGGGGATCGAGATGGTAGCGCTCTGCCATCTCCTGCGCCCGTGGCGAGGGGGTGATGGAGTCGAGCCGGATGACATTGCCTTCCGAGGTGGCTACCGCGGTCTCGGCAAGGACGAGCACGTCCCCTTCCAAAAATCCGCCGCAGGTCTTTTCGGCTGCATCGATCACCCGGTCGGCGATGGCGTCCCCGCTGTGGATGACACCGGTCGAGAGCCCGAAGACCTCGAACGAAGCGTTCATGGTGTCTTCACCATCCGCCCGTATACCTTGATCGCGTCCACGGTCTCCTTCACATCGTGGGTGCGGACGATTGATGCCCCTTTCTGGAGGAGGAAGTGGGTCACGGCAAGGCTTCCCGCGAGCCGCTCCTCCGGCTCCCGCTTCACCAGGTCCCCGATGAAACTCTTTCGTGAGATTGCGGCGAGGAGCGGCCGGTCGAACCGGGTAAAGTCCTCGAAGTGCCGGCAGAGTTCCCAGTTGTCATCGTAGGAACGGTATGGCGTCCAGACCCCGATACCCGGGTCGAGCACGTAGTTGTCGATCCCGGCGGCTTCGCACCGCGTGATCACGGTTGCGAGCGTGGCGCCGGTTGCCTCACGACCGACCGCATCGCCCGGGATGTAATCCGTTGCCATCACAAAGGCCGGCAGGCCGGCCTGTGCCACGCGCTGGACATACGCGGGCGATGCAAACCCGGCGATATCGTTCACGGCATGGATCTCGTGCTTCAGGCAGATGTCCAGCACCCACGGGTTCATCGTATCCACCGAGATGGTGAAGCCGGTCCCGTCCAGTTCTTTCAAGGCAGCATCGATCCGGCTCGCCTCTTCGGACCCGCTGATGGCCTGTGCATGGGGGGCGGTGCTCCGTGCTCCGACATCGAGCATGTCCGCTCCCCCTTCGATCATCTCAACCGCTCTCTTGTGGATCTCGGGTGTCGGGATAAAAGAGTCGTGGTAGAAGGATTCGGGGCTGACGTTCAAGACGCCCATCACCCGGGGGGGCGCATCCCCGCCGATGACGAGATTATTTACAGTACACGATCGCATGCCCTCTCCTTTGCCGAACGGAAGGTGTTCTCCATCAGGGTTGCGATCGTCATGGGGCCGACGCCGCCCGGCACCGGGGTGATGGCCGAGACCTTCTCCTGTACGGCCTCAAAGTCCACGTCCCCGACCAGCTTCCCGTAGAGCTGGTTGATGCCGACATCGATGACAACGGCATCGTCTTTTACCATCTCTGCCGTGATGTAATGCGGTTTGCCGATGGCAGAGATGAGGATATCCGCCCGCTGCAGTTCGGCGGCAAGGTCTTTGGTCTTACTGTGGCAGATCGTGACGGTGGCATCGGCGTTTAAGAGCAGGGCTGCCATGGGCCGGCCCACGTCGATGCTCCGGCCGGCAACCACCGCCTTTGCGCCGGCAACAGGTATCTGGTATTCAGCAAGGAGTGTCATGATCCCGGCCGGTGTGCAGGAAGAGAACCGGGGCTTTCCCAAAAAGAGCCGCCCCATATTCTCCGGGTGGTAGCCGTCCACGTCCTTCTCCGGGTCGATGGCGCCTATCACCCGCTCGGTATCGATCTGCTGTGGCAGGGGGAGCTGGACGAGAATACCGTCGATCTTGGCGTCGCGGTTCAGCGCCCGGACCCGGTCGACCACCGTGCGGGTGGTTGCATCGGCAGGAAGCTCAACGCCCACCGATACGATCCCGACCTTCTCGCAGGCCTTGTGCTTCATCCGCACGTACATCTGCGACGCGGGGTCATTGCCCACGATCACCGTTGCAAGGTGCGGGTGGATACCCGCCTTCTCGATCTCGTCTTTGAGGATTTCAAGGCGCTTTTCGGACGTCTTTTTCCCGTCGAGGATCGTGCTCATGACTACTCCTAATTAACAATGGTTATTCGGGGGAGAGGGTGGGGTAGAGGGGGAAACGGCTTGCCATGGCCTCGACCTTGGCGTGGACATCCTTGATGGCCGCTTCGTTCTTGATATCCTTGACCACGGTCCCGATCCAGTTCCCGATGAGGCGCATCTCAGCCTCTTTCATGCCGCGGGAGGTGATGGCCGGGGTACCGATCCGCAGGCCGCTCGTGACGAACGGGCTCTTGGTCTCGTTCGGGATGGTGTTCTTGTTCACCGTGATGCCGGCCTTCCCGAGTGCTGTCTCGGCCTCAAGACCGGTGATGCCCTGCTCGGTTAAGTCAAGGAGCATCAGGTGGTTGTCGGTGCCGCCCGAGACGAGCCGGAGGCCGTTGGCCATCAGGGTCTCGGCAAGCACCTTGGCGTTTTTGATGATCTGCTTGTTGTATTCCTTGAACGAGGGCTTGAGGGCCTCCTCGAAACAGACCGCCTTTGCGGTGATCGTGTGCATCAGGGGGCCGCCCTGCATGCCGGGGAAGACCGCCTTGTCGATGGCCACGCCGAGATCGGCGTTGCACATGATGGCGCCGCCACGGGGTCCACGGAGGGTCTTGTGGGTGGTCGTCGTGGTGAAGTTCACGACCCCGACCGAGGTCGGGTGGAGGCCGGTGGCAACGAGACCGGCGATGTGGGCGATATCGGCCATACAGTAAGCGCCGACATCGTCTGCGATCTCCTGGAAGGCTTTGAAGTCGATGGTACGGGGGTAGGCCGAGGCACCGCAGACGATGATCTGCGGCTTCTCCTTCTTTGCCATCTCCGCGACTGCGCCGTAATCGAGCATCTCGGTCTTCGGGTCAACCCCGTATTGTGCCACCTGGTAGAACTTACCGGTGAAGCTGACCGGGGAACCGTGGGAGAGGTGGCCTCCCTGGTTGAGCTTCATGGAGAGGATCTTCTCGCCCAGCTTCATGTACGCAAAATAGACCGCCATGTTGGCCTGGGTGCCCGAGTGGGGCTGGACATTGGCATATTCGGCGCCGAAGAGCTTCTTGAGCCGGTCACGGGCCAGGTTCTCGGCCTGGTCGTGGAACTCGCAGCCGCCATAGTAGCGCTTGCCCGGGTATCCCTCGGCATACTTGTTGGTCATGATGGACCCCATCGCTTCGAGCACTGCCCGCGAGACAAGGTTTTCGGAGGCGATCATTTCGAGACCATTGAGCTGACGGAGCCGTTCATGTTCGATGATATTGGCGATTTCCGGATCCGTTTTTGACAGATACGACATATGCAGAAGTGTTGGTTCTTAAGGGGTAATACCTTTTCTCGTACGAACCGTCCGGCATGGCCGCGAATGACGTGGGGGGCATCAACGGGCCTTCACATCCGGAGGTGTCCCGTGTCCCCATGACGGCCCTTCCCCGGCCCGTTACTACGCGGATGCATAGCCGTTGTTTTTCAAAGCCGGCTCCTCATCTTCCCTGATATCAGATATAAGGGGCAAATATCAAGCAAAACCCTTTTTACCTAATCCGGCGATCACTACTATATTAATTAAGGAATGCGCCGCACCAGTACACTTACGTGTACGGCGTATGACGCAGCCCGATGCAAAGATCAAATACCTTGAACACGAACTCGATCAACAGGAGAGACTGATTCAGATGATGGAAAGTTCAGGAGCCAGCGAGGACCGCATTGCAACCCTCGAGAAGAAGGTACGGGAGATAGAGGCGCTCGTCAAGGGACTGACGCAGGAACTGCTTGACCTCAAGGCCATTGCGATCAAGATGTCCAAGCAGACCGAAGAACGTAGCCGCCAGGAACTGAAACGGGGACCGATCGTCCAGCAGGGTGCAGCCGCTGCCCCGGCAGCCGCCCCCTCGTACCAGTCCACCTCCGGCAGCACAATCATCCGGCCCAAGAGCCACCAGCCCGATGTTCCCGAAACCCCCGAGGAACCCGCCATGGAGATGATCATGCAGCCCGACGGCACCATGAAGCTCGAACCCCGGCGCGGGGAGAAGGACTACATTGTTGCCCGTGCCGGCTATGGCCGGAACAAGAAAGGCTCGTCCAGCCAGCCCAAACAGAGCGATCTGATCTACGCGGCCGAAGACACCAAGAAAGATCCTGCAAAGAAGTAAGGAGCGGGATCTTTGCATATCACTGGGCTTGAGATCGACAACTTCAAGTCTTTTGCAAAAAAGACAAAAATTCCCTTTCTTGAAGGTTTCACTGTCATATCCGGACCGAACGGGTCCGGAAAATCCAATATCATCGACTCTATCCTCTTTGTCCTTGCTCTCTCCAGTTCCCGCAACCTGCGGGCCGAGAAACTCACCGACCTGATCAACCTGAACTCGGGCCGGAACACCGCCGAGGTTGCGCTGGAGTTCTCGGACGGCACCAAGATCCGGCGCCGGATCAAGCGGACCGCAAACGGGTACTACAGTTACAATTACTTAAACGAACGGCTCTGCAAGCAGAGCGACATCGTCGACCATCTCGCGAAGTCCGGGATCATCCCCCATGGCTACAATGTGGTGATGCAGGGCGATGTCACCCGCATCATGGAGATGAGCGACTTCGAGCGCCGGAAGATCATCGACGAGATCGCCGGAGTCTCCGAGTTCGACACCAAGAAGCAGCAGTCCCTGGCCGAGCTCGATATTGTCCGGGAACGGATCGAGCGGGAAGAACTGCTTCTTCTCGAACTGACCCGGCGGGCGGGCGAGCTGAAACGGGAGCGGACCCATGCCCTCGAATACAAGAAGTGGCAGGACGAGCTCACGTACTACCAGAACTGCCGTTCCGCTGCCCAGCTCCACGAGCGGGAGAAGGAGTTCGTCTCGCTCCAGCGCTCCACCGAGGACCACCATGTCCAGCTCACCCGGATCGCATCGGACCGGGGGATCGAGGAGAACGAGCTCTCGTACCTCAAGGCAGACCTGGCCGACATCGACGACCTGATCAACAAGAAGAGCGGGGCCGACTACCTGAAACTGATCGCCGAACTCGAAGAAGCGAAGGGCGGGATCAAGGTGGCCGAGCAGGCGATCGTCCGGATGAAGAAGGAGAAGGAGACGAACCTTGAGGCGATCAACCGCGTCTACATGGATACGAAACGGGCCGAGGCCCGGGTGACGGAATGCACCGACCTGATCCGGACCCTCTCCATTGACCGGACCAATATCGCGATGGAGGTTGCGACCACAAAGGCGCAGCTGGAGAAGGTCGAGACCGAGCTGAAGGCGCACAGCGAGGACACGGAAGGCGCCCGCGACACGCTCTTCACCCTCATCAAGGAGATCGAGGTGAAGAAGGGCAGCCGGTCAGAGATCCTCCACCAGCAGGACATCCTCATCGAGAAGAGCCGGATGCGGACCACGGAACTCGAACGGCTCACCGGCCTCCTGCGGCAGCTCGACGAGGAGTATACCGCCAAGCAGACCCAGCTCGCGGACAGCCGGCAGAGCATCGAGGATCTCGCAGCCGAGAAGAAGGCCCTTGACCGGAACCTCTCCGAGCTGGAAGGAACTCTCTTCGCCCAGCGCACAACGCAGGAACGCCTCCAGAAGGAGATCCGGTCTGCCGAGCAGGACGTCTTCCGGCTCGAAGCCGCCCAGCAGGCCCGGGGCGAGTCCGGGGGCCGGGCCATCGAGGCGGTGGCCGCCATGGAGGGCGTGCACGGCACCATCGCCGACCTTGCCAAGGCCCCGGCCGAGTACGCGGTGGCCCTGAACACTGCCGCCGGCAACAAGCTCCAGTTCGTGGTCTGCGACACCGACCAGATAGCGGCGGACGCGATCCGGTACCTGAAGGAGGAGCGGCTCGGCCGGGTCACCCTCCTCCCCTTAAACAAGCTCAAACCCCCGCAGCTGCCCCCCTTAAAGGAGCCGGGCGTCATCGACTATGCCGTCAACCTGCTCGAGTACGACCCGAAGTACGACCGGGCCTTCTCGGTGGTGCTGGGCGGCACGGTCGTGGTCGATACGCTGGAACGGGCACGGAAACTGATCGGGAAATACCGCATGGTGACGCTCGAAGGCGAACTGATCGAGCGGAGCGGGGCAATGACCGGCGGCTCGGCCCGGAAGCAGGCAGGTCCCCGCGGGTTCGGTGCCGCCGTGGATGACGAGATCATCCGCCTCCGTTCGCGTCTCGGCGCGTTGCAGGGCGAGGCCGCCACCATCGATGCGGCAGTCCAGCGGCTCACCGAGGAAGTGGATGCCAAGCGGGGCGCACGGAACGAGATCGACCAGAAGGTGGCACGCTTCGGGATGTTCACCGAAGAGTTCTCGCGCCGCTTCGATGCGATCACCGTGGAGAAGCAGACCATCGAGGCCGCGGTGGCCCGCCAGCAGGAAGAGACGAAGAACGGCGCCGCGGAACTGACCTCTCTCGAGACCGGCCTCGATGCGATCACCGCTGAGATCAATCTCCTGAACGGGGAGATGGAGACGATCAAGAAGCGCCTCGATGACACCAACATCCCCGCCCTCACCGAGCAGATGGAGAAGAAGAGGAAAGAGATCGAGGAGTTCGAGCGCCGCCTGCGGAACAAGGAGGCGGATGTCAACGATGCCCAGCGGGAACGCCAGCACTTCAACGCCCGTCTCACCGAACTCGCCGATGAGCGCACCCGGCAGGATGAGCGCAACCGGCAGATCGACAGCGAGATCGCCGGTTCCAACGAGCAGATCGCCCTTCACAAAACCCAGATCGCGGTGCTGGAGGAGCGGCAGAAAGAGTTCAGTGGCGAACTCGATGAGCTGCGGGGAAAACGCAGCGAGGTGACAAAGCACATCCAGGAGTCCGAGCTCAACCTGATGAAACTCGATGCTGACCGCGAACGGATCACCGCCCTGCTCACTGCCATCGAGGAGCGGGCGAAGACGCTCGGCCTCGAGATCGAGATGCTGAAGCAGCAGGTCGGCGAGATGGACACGACCCTGACGCTCTCGGAGATCGAGGGGAAGATCGCGGAGGCCGACGGGGCATTGCGCAGGATCGGTGCCGTCAACATGCTCGCCATCGAGGAGTACGAGAAGGTGGAGCGGCAGGTGACCGAGCGGACGGAGAGGAAGGAGACCCTCTCCACCGAGCGGGAGACCCTGATTGAGCGGATCGAGACGTTCGAGAAGATGAAGTTCGAGGCGTTTACCACCGCGTTCAAGGCCATCGATACCAACTTCCGCCAGATCTTCGCCCGGCTCACGAGCGGCAGCGGCAATCTTGTCCTGGAGAACGAGGAGAACCCGTTCGCCGGCGGGATGACGTTTGCCGTGAAGCCCCGGGACAAGAAGGTGCACCTCTTAAACTCCCTCTCCGGCGGGGAGAAGTCGCTCACCACGCTCGCCTTCATCTTCTCGATCCAGCACTACATCCCGGCACCGTTCTATGCCTTTGACGAAGTGGATATGTCGCTCGACGGGGCAAACGTGGAGCGGATCGCCTCCATGGTCACGGACCTTGCGCCCAGCTCCCAGTTCGTCATCGTCTCGTTACGGAAACCGATGATCGATGCAGCCCAGCGGATCATGGGAGTGACCCTCCGGTCCGATAAGAGCACCCTTGTTACCGGGGTAAAGGCCAATGGCTGAAGAACCACCCGCCCCGGACCCGGCAGCCGTTCCGGGAGAGCCGGTTGTGTCGGATGGTACGGTCCCGGAGACCACCGGGCCGCAGGAAAATGCACCGGCATCGCAGACCCCAACGCTTGGCGTAGTCGAGGACCCGGTTGAAATTCTCGTGGGACTTGCCGAACGCGGGGAGATCGACCCGTGGAACATCAACATCATCGAGGTGACGGACCGCTTCCTCTCGGAACTGGAGCGCCGCCGGGAACTCAACCTCCAGATCTCGGGGAGGACGCTCTTTTATGCCTCCACCCTCCTGCGGATGAAGTCCGAGCTGCTGATCATCCCGGCTGAGCCGGAAGACGGCGGCGAGGGTGAGGAGGACGATCTCTTCGGGGATATATTCGGCGAGAGCGGAACCGACGATACTGAGTATCACGGCAGGCTCGGGCCCATGGAGCGGCTGGAGCACGAGATCCAGCGCCGGCTCGACCGGAAGAATATGCGCAAGAGCCCGACAACGCTCTTCGAGCTGATCACCGAACTCAAGAACATCGAGAAGGAGGACCGAAGGCGCCGGCGGATGGCCTCGGAACCCCGGGACGACACGGACTTCCTGATGGATGCCGAGGACGTGGTCAGCATCGCCCACGACGAAGGGTACCAGGAATCCACGATGGAGCGGCTGGCAGAGTACCTCGCGGGGCTCGAGATCGAAGAGGAGATGACGCTTGCCGAGCTCTGCAGACGAATGGACTGGGGCATTCCCGAGGTCTTCATCCCGCTCCTCTTCCTTGCCCTTGACGGGCGGTGTTCACTCCGGCAGGAGGAGTTCTATGGGGACATCTGGGTGCAGATCACAAGGGTGGAGGAGAGCAAACCTGCCACTGATCCGGTAGCGCTGTAACGCACGAGCTGTTTATGCACTATCTATTACAGTTGGGATGAAGCGGGCAATCTGCATGTCTTTGGAACCCGAGCGGTGAACCATCGGATATGCCCGGGATGACTGGTATTCTCTCCGTGCGTCTGTTGCTTTCAGCCAGGCATTCCCGACCGGGCGAGGGACACTCTGGCTGAGTTCCGTTCTGCCCGCCCTGCCGTGGCTGGCGCTCGCCACGTATGTCGGGACCTTTGCCCCGGCAATTTCCTGATCCCGGGCTTTGTCGTGCGGCTCTTAAACGGCAACGCAGCCCCGTCGGAGTCCGACAACGGGCTCTCTTTTCCTCAGTGCAGTTCTGGTACGGTATCTGTCCACGCTTCCACCCGCTTCCGGATCGCGTCATCCGTGGAGGATGAGATGGTGATCCGGTCGCGGGCGATATTCAGATAATAGAGTTCGCCAGTGGGATCGTGGCATTTCAGCATGACCGCGAAGAGGTCGGCTGCCGGGAGGTGCTTCACGGTCCCCCGGTGGGAGGCCCGGTTTGCCATGTTCGAGATGACGGCCGCAATACCGGTCTCGTAGCCCTCCACCGAATCGTACATCTCGATGGTGGTCCCGATCCGCTTCCCGCGTTCGTTCAGGTACGCGAACTTCGCCGTGTACATCTCCCGGACCTTCTGGACCGGCGGGAAGTTCTTTCTCCGGCCATTGTACGAGGTACAGCCAAGCGGGTTCTGATAAATGAGGGAGTGGATGAGGGTATTGAAGGCGGTGATGTCCGCTATCGGGCTCTTCAGCCTGCGATGCGATCGCTGTGTTCCCGTTCGTGGTCTGAAATCCGGCATATGAGGAGGGAGTGGTCAGGGTCCGATAAATCCTTGGTGGTCGCGTGGAGGGGGTCGGGCTGGGGCAATGATTTCGTGTGTTCTGCGTGCAGAGACATGGCGCTTGCGGGTCACGTTCCTCATCTTCAGTCGAAAATGGTGGGCTATGAAAGGTTCGGTGCCCGGTTTTTTCTGAGTGATAGCGGTTTTTGCGTAAAAAAAAATTAATCTGCCCCTGCCCGACCCCCTACACTAGTTTTGCACAAATACGTGGGGATTTTTCCTGTTTTACGGTATAAAACTACGAGATAAAATGGTCTGTTTTCGTGAAGTTGTATGTAGGGGGTCGGGCAGGGGCAATCCGGTTTTCAAACCGGACCCGGGGCGATGCTCTCCTTTGCACGATGATTGTACGAGTGGGGGCGGGTCATGAACCGGGCCGTACTGGTGCCGCACCTCCACCACGTTTTGCGTTCCGGGCCGGAAAAATATGCGCGATCCCTGATCCGGGCTGTAACTATGGCAGGTCAGAACCTGCTCAAATGTGTCATTTCAGGGGAATAATGGGGATGCGCGATTGCGGCAGGATCCGGGCAGGATTGACCGGGCCCGGAACTCTTACAACGGAGACTTGATCTTGTCTGATCCGCGCTCGCAAAAATTTCCTGCAAGGCCCCGCTTTGTTAGCACACCTTTGCCGCATTCGCGCAGGGCCCGGACTGGTCCGGCAAAACGAGAAATTTCTGGAAGTAATCCGGCTTTGGAAACCATTTCCAGATTATCTGTATCCTGAATATTTGTACATCAATAGATGGAAGGAAAATATACGCCTGAACGGGCACGATCATCTTTAAATGTCTGGCTGTGTTATATGTAGATCCACAAAATCTGATGACAAACCGACGAAACCTTCCCTCGGGAAATGGTGTCGGTTTCGAGGTAAAAACAACCAAGGCAACAAGGTATAAATACCCTCAAGCCATAAGTTGTAAGCCCGTGAATGCGTGAAATACCACGACGAACATTCACACCAAGCAGGCTGGACCAAGCAACCGGGAAACCCGGTTTGGTCCGACGGCAAAACTGCATGTAACAAGGTATAAATATCCTTGAAACATACAGTAATAGCCCGTGTTCAATCAAGCAACACGACGAAACAATAACACAATCTCTTTGATGGAGATCCAACGATAATCGGCTTGACCGATGTTGGTTCTGACGTTGGCATTGGCAATGCGGAAATTTGTTTAGTAACCGCTAATTCCTTAGAACAGTTCAGCAAAGTGTGCGTAAATTATGATGAAATTCTGGTTGATCCTGCCAGAGGCCACTGCTATCAGAGTTCGATTAAGCCATGCGAGTCGAGAGGTGCAAGACCTCGGCATACTGCTCAGTAACACGTGGACAATCTAACCTAAGGTGGGGGATAACCCCGGGAAACTGGGGATAATACCCCATAGACTATGGAAGCTGGAATGCTCTGTAGTTCAAAGGTTCACCGCCTTAGGATGGGTCTGCGGCCGATTAGGTTGTTGTTGGGGTAACGGCCCAACAAGCCTGTAATCGGTACGGGTTGTGGGAGCAAGAGCCCGGAGATGGATTCTGAGACACGAATCCAGGCCCTACGGGGCG